>Ga0299906_10001756_pt1 | contig 18376 bp, 14 predicted proteins | sample RVTome_14_FD_200259 | JGI IMG/M metagenome (GOLD analysis project Ga0299906, IMG submission 200259) | Soil microbial communities from uranium-contaminated site in the Upper Colorado River Basin, Wyoming, United States - RVT145D125 (version 2) ...
GCGAGCGAAGTGACGACCTCGGCGCTCGAGCTTCTCGAGGGTCTCGAGAAGAGACCCGGCCGTCCCTTCTTCCTCTTTCTCAACTACTTCGACCCCCATGGTCCGTACGAGGCGCCCTCGCCTTTCGGAGGAAGCTTCGGCGAAGAGCCGAGCGAACGGTACGACGAGGAGATCCTCTACATGGATCACCACGTCGGCCGATTGCTCGAGGGGCTGAAGAAAAGCGGGATCTTCGACGCTTGCCTGATCCTGGTGACGGCGGATCACGGCGAGCTTCTCGGCGAGCATGGAAAGATGGGCCACGGGGCTTCGCTCTTCGAAGAGGAGATCCTGGTGCCGTTCCTGGTGAAGTATCCCGGAGACGAGGTGGCTCCGGGACGAAGGAGCGAGCCCGTCCACCACGTCGACGTTCTCCCCTTGATCCTAGAACGCCTCGGTCTGTCGCCCTCGGAGCGAAGCCGGCAACCTCTCCTCTCCGAGGTGAACCCCCTCGAGTTCATGAGTCCCGAGGGGTCGTGGCGAGCGCTCTATCTCGGGCGTCACAAGTTTCTCTGGAACAGCCTCGGAAACCACGCGCTCTACGACCTCGAGAAGGACCCGGGAGAGCAGACCGACCTCTCCCGTATCGATCCCGCCCGGACGGCTGAGGCGATCGGCCTCCTCGACAAGGTGGTCTCCTCGCTGCCCCCGCCCGGAGAGGCGGGTCCTCCCACCACGCTCGACGAGGAGACTCTGAAAGCGCTCCGGAGCCTGGGCTATGTTCGGTAGAGTCGTGGTCGGGACGTGGCTCGCGGTCGCATCTTTCGCCTGCCGGGAGGAGCGCCCGCGTCTGGTGGTGCTCGTCTCCATCGATACGCTGAGGGCCGATCATCTGGGTCTTTACGGGTACGAGAGGCCGACGTCGCCGGCGCTCGACGCTCTCTCGCTCGAGTCGGCTGTCTTCGAGCAGGCCATGTCCTCCTCCCCCTGGACCCTTCCGGCCCATGCCACGCTCTTGACCGGTCTCTATCCCGGCCGTCACGGCCTGACTTCCCACGAGCGCTACCTGGAGTCGAGCCTGACGACCCTGGCCCAACTCTTTTCACAGGCGGGCTACCGCACGGCGGCCGTCGTGAACTCGCACAACCTGGGCCCGGAGTTCGGCCTGGACCGAGGCTTCCAGCAGTATCGCTACGTCGAGGAGCGGGTGGAGCGGCGGGAGCCCTCGACCGAGATCACCGATCAGGCCATGGAGTGGGTGAAGGGCGGGGGGGAAAGGCCCCTCTTCTTGTTCCTACATTATTATGACGTTCACAGCGACTACGTCTCGCTCCCCGAGCACGAAACGGAGTTCCTCCGGCCCTACCCGGGAATCGCTGACGGGTCGACCGCCCAACTCGCCGACCATCGCGAGGGGAAGGTGTCTCTTTCGGCTTCGGACGCCCCGAATCTCATCGACCGGTACGATGCGGGTATCCGCCAGATGGACGCGGAGATTGGGCGTTTTCTCGAATTCCTGCGTGAGCGGGGCCTTTGGGAGGACGCGCTTTTCGTCCTGACCTCCGACCACGGCGAGGAGTTCTTCGAGCACGGGGGGGTCCTTCACGGACAGACTCAGTACCAGGAGGTCATCCGGGTGCCCCTCTTGATCAAAGGCCCGGGAGTCCCCCACGGCCGGCGCGTCCCGACCCCCGTTTCCCTGGTGGATATCGCGCCCACGCTCCTCGAGCGCGCCGGCATCGCCGTACCCGAGGGGCTCGACGGGACGGACGTGGCACCCCTCTGGTCCGAAGGCGATCGAGAGCTCGAGGCGCGGTACCTCTTCTCCGAGGCCGACCACAACAACGTGGAGCACGACATCACCCGCTCGGTCAGGTACAAGAACCTCAAGCTCCATTTCAATCGCCTGAGCCGCGAGTACCGTATCTACGACCTGTCTCGCGATCCCGCGGAACTGGAGGAGCTCTCGGCCGAACGGGAACAGGCGTTCGCGGCACTCTCGGAGCGGCTCGAGCGCTTCATGGCGAGCGAGAAAGTGGAAGCTCCGGTCCGGACGCTCTCCGAAGAGGAGATCGAGAAGCTTCGGAGCCTCGGCTATCTGCGATAGGCTAACCTGAAGCATGTTGTCCTTCGTCGTCGCGCTCGCGCTTTCGGGGCAGATGTCCGACCCCCACCAGAAGTGGATCGAAGAAGAGGTGGTCTACATCGTCACCGACCGGGAGAAGGAGGTTTTCCTGGAGCTCCAGACGGTGGAAGAGCGCGTTCGGTTCATCGAAGCTTTCTGGGCAAGGCGCGATCCGAACCCCGCGACCCCTCTGAACGAGCTTCGCGAGGAGCACTACAAGCGAATCGACTACGCCAACCAGTTCCTCGGACGGGACACGTTCCGGCCGGGATGGCGCACCGACCGCGGGCGCTTCCATATCCTCCTGGGAGAGCCCAAGACCATCGAGCGGTTCAGCGGCGGAAACGAGATTGTCGACAGCGAGCTCTGGTTCTACCAGGGCGGGGGCGAACGGGGTCTCCCTGGAGCGTTCTTCCTGCTGTTCTTCCAACGCGACGGCGTGGGGGAGTTCGAGCTCTACCATCCCATCTCCGACGGGCCCACGAGTCTGTTCCGAACCGCGGGCATGCTCCCCGGCCAGGATGACCTGGCGGCGATCGAGCGGCTCGAGCAGCTCTCCGCCGACCTGGCACACGCCTCGCTTTCGAACGACGCCGGTTTACCCCCGGACTACATGACGGGACGCGCCTCTCTCGGAAGCGACGCCGTCCTCGTTCGCATCGAGGAGTCTCCCAAGCGAGCCGTCCGCACCGACTATCTCGACGCCTGGCTCAAGTACGGAAACCGCGTCGCTGCCGACTACTCGTTCAACTACGTTCCCAACCGCAGCGCGTTCGCGCTCCTCGCGGGCCCGGCGAACGCCGCTCTCGTTCATTACAGCCTCGAGCTCGATCCCGAGAGCTTCGGCCTCGCTTCCGACGAAGACCAGCGGAAGTTCTATACCACCCTCGACGTGACCCTGGAGGCCAGGGACCCCGAAGGGACCCTGGTTCTCGCGAACGACCGCTCCGACTACATCGAGCTTTCGCCGAGCCAGGTGAGGGATATCGAGCGCTACCCCATCGCCTATCAGGACTCGTTTCCCCTCGTGCCCGGCCGCTACACGGTGTCCGTCGTCTTTCGGAACCGCGCGCTGAAGCGCTACACGGTGGCGGAGACGGAGCTCACCGTTGCCGATTTCTCCGGAAGCTCTCCGGGGCTTGCGGGCCTTTTGCTGGGGCATGGGAGCGAGCGGCTTCTCTCGGCGGCCTCGGAGAGCGAGGTTCGCACCTTTCAGCTCGGGTCCATCCGGATCGATCCCGCGGCCGATTCGGTCTTCGCCATCGGCGACACCATTTCCGCTTTCACCCAGGCGGTCAAGGCGACCGAGGGATCCCGGGTCCGATTCGACCTCCTCCTCGGTGAACGGTCCATCGACGCGAAGGAGGTCCCGGTGGAGGGCGGCTCGGGCGCCGCTCTCGGCGAGCTTTCGACCCTGGGCGCCTCGGGAGGCAACTACCTGGTCCGCGCCCGCTTGATGGGACCGGAGGGTACGCTCCTCGCCGAGGAAACCTCCGCGCTGACGGTTTCTCCGAGGACGTCGGTTCCGCGGCCGAACTTCGTCTACCGGCGGGGCTTCAACGCCGCGATCCCCGGCCTCCTTCCCCTGGTTCTCGGGGACCAGTGGTGGAGCCTGGGCAAACACGACCTCGCGCTCGCGCAGTACGAGAAGTCGGTGGCCGCGGGCAACGCCGATCTTCCGCAAGCTCGGTGGAAGCTGGCGCACGCCTACCTCTCGCGCGGACACACGTCGCGAGCGCTCGCGCTTCTCGCTCCTCTCGAGGCTTCCTTCCCGTCGCAGTACGAGGTGGTCGCGGGGCTGGGTCTGGTCCATTCGAGGATCTCTCAAGATGAGAAGGCGGTCGAGTACCTGGAGCGTGCTCTCGCCCTTCGCCCTCCCGACGCTCCGCTTCTGAACGCTCTGGGAGAGTCCTACCGAAAGCTGGGAAACCTGGAGAAGGCCAAAGACTCGTTCCGGCGATCGCTCGACCTGGACCCGGAACAGCCCGCGGTGCGGGCGGTGCTCTCGGAGTTGAAGTAGGGGCCCTGCCGACACGGCCATTCTTCCCGGTCCCAAACTTGACTCACCTGTGAAGATCCACCCGGGCTTCTGAGCTCCCGTGCTCCCTGGCTGGGTTCTCTGGTTGCGCCGAGACTTCACCCCCAGGACGTGCTATCTTCGTCCGGCTTGCGATGAGCCCTCGACTTCGCCTGTTACTTTGTGCGCTGTCGCCCGTCGCCCTGGTCGCTGGCGTCGCCGTGATCTCGCTCGCCGTGACGCGCCCTGCTCAACCGGTTCAACTTGCCGAGCCTGCTCCGTATCGAGCGCCCCGTGCGGCAGACGGGAAACCCGACTTGAACGGGATCTGGCAGGCCCTGGGCACGGCCCACTGGGACATCGAGGGGCACGCCGCGCGTCCGAGTCCGGTGGTCGCCCTGGGAGCGCTCGGAGCGATCCCCGCGGGGTTGGGCGTGGTGGAGGGCGGTGAGATTCCCTACCAGCCGTGGGCGGCGGACCAGAAGCAGAAGAACCTGGAAAACTGGCTGAGCGCCGACCCCGCGGTCAAATGCTTCATGCCGGGCGTGCCGCGGGCGAACTACATGCCCTTCCCGTTTCAAATCGTTCAAACTCCGGAGTTCATCCTGATGGCCTACGAGTTCGCCAGCGCCACTCGGGTGGTCTACATGAACAAGCCGGACTTCGAAAGCCCCTTCGATACCTGGATGGGCCACTCGCGCGGCCGATGGGAGGGCGAGACGCTGGTGGTCGACGTGACCAGCCAGGTGGGCGACACCTGGTTCGACAGCTCGGGGAATTTCCACACCGATTCCGTGCACGTGGTCGAACGCTACACCGCCATCAGTCCCGACGCTCTGCTGTACGAAGCGACCATCGAGGACCCGAACGTATTTACGCGGCCCTGGAAGATGAGCATGCCCCTTTATCGCCGCCTGGACAGAAACGTCCAGCTCCTGGAATTCAAGTGCGTGGAATTCGTCGAGGAGCTGATGTATGGGCACCTTCGGCGGGGCGCGACCAAGTGAGGAGGCTTCCGATGAAACATCCACCTCTGGCTTCACTCGGACCTCTCGCGGTGTTCGCTATATTCTCGTGGTCGACGGCTCTGGCCGCGGGCCAGGCCGCGGAGCCTTCAACGAGCGCCTGGAGTCCACCTCGTACGCCGTGGGGCGATCCGGATCTCTCGGGCATATGGGACTTCCGCACCCTTACCCCCCTGGAACGACCGAGTGAGCTCTCGGGAAAAGAGACTCTCAGCGACGAGGATGCGGTCAAGTACGAACAGGATACGCTTCGAGCCCTCGACAAAGATCGGCGGACCTCCGACGGGCTCACCGCCGAACAAGACGTGCGCAACGCCTACAATCAGTTCTGGTGGGACTACGGTACGAAGCTCACCGAGGACAAGAGGACGTCTTTGATCGTGGATCCCCCGGATGGGAGAATCCCGCCCCTGACGCCGAAGGCGCAGGAGCGGGCTGACGCGCGGGCCGCGGCCCTCCAGCGCCCCGCTCACGGCCCCGAGGATCGAACCCCTTGGGAGAGGTGCATCCTGGGGCTCAATACCGGGCCACCCATGAATCCGAGCGTCTACAACAATAACCTTCACCTCTTCCAGAATCGGGGTTACGTGGTGATCCTTACCGAGATGGCCCACGACGCTCGCATCGTCCCCATGGACGGACGTCCGCGTCTCCCAGAGGACATCCGACAGTGGAGGGGGGACTCGCGCGGCCGTTGGGAAGGCAGTACGCTGGTCGTCGACACCACGAATTTCACCGACAAAACGAGCTTCCGGGGATCGGGCGCGAATCTGCATCTGGTGGAGCGCTTCACCCGCATCGACGCCGACACGCTTCTCTACGAATATACGATCGACGATCCGGAGTCGTTCGCGAGGACCTGGTCGGCGGCGATTCCGATGACCAAGACCGACGAGCCGATGTTCGAGTACGCCTGTCACGAGGGCAATTACGGTATGACCAATCTCCTCGAAGGCGCGCGCGCCCAGGAGAGGCTCGCCGAAGAAACCGCGAAGACGAAATCCAAGTGAGGAGGTGAGCTGGATGCGACCGAATCCATCCGTTGCGCTGGCCGGTGTCGTTCTCGTTCTGATGGTAGCCGCGGAGCCGGCGCCGGCTCACCACGCATTCGCTGCAGAGTTCGACGCCGACCGGCCGATCCATCTCGAGGGAACGGTCACGAAGATGGAGTGGATCAATCCGCACGCGTGGGTCCACGTCGAGGTGGAAAAGCCGGACGGCACCGTGGAAAAGTGGATGATCGAAGGCGGCACCCCGAACACCCTCTTCCGGCGAGGCTTCACAAAGAAGTCGCTGCTGCCGGGAACGAAGATCGTCGTCGCGGGGTATCAGGCGAAGGACGGCTCGCTCAAGGGCAACGGCAGGGATCTCACGCTCCCCGATGGCCGAAAGTTGTTCATGGGGTCTTCCGGGACCGGCGCCCCGGCCGATGGAAGCGACCCGACGGACCCGAAAAAACCGAAGAAGTAGGGCGATGGTCGCAGTCTACTGATAGTCGCGGAGTATCGTATCGGTCCAGGTTTTTTCGCGCACCAGCGCTCCATTTTCCAGCAGCCGGCGGGTATAGGTGTAATAGAAATTCTGGAGGTCGCTCCGGAACTGGAGCTCCGCTTCCCACACGAGCGTGCGCCCCTCGAGCTCGACCACCGTGCGGTGGCTTCCGCCGACGGAGGTCTCCTGCGGCTTCCGATCGTTGGTCTCGTGGGTGATGGTCTCCTGGTACCGCTCGGTTCCCCAGGGGTGGCGGACTCCGCCCTGGTTCCTGGCGACGACTTTCGCCGCGCCGGTCTGGGGGTTGCGCTCGATCGAGGAGACCTCGCCGTAGCCCGAAGGCGTCTCCTCTTCCAGGCGCTCGAATCCCGGAAGCCGCGGACCCTCCTCGGGCGGAAGAAACTGCGGGCGCGGCCGGTTCTCGAATGGAACCACGGGGAGGAGCACCCGGCTCCCGCCGTCCGCTCCGAGGTACAGAGTCGTCGTCATCGGGTAGGGGGTCGGCCACATCATCGGCCACTGGGCGTTCGAGACCGCGAAGCGGATGCGGTGACCCTTCGGGAAAACCCAGGAAGTGAAGTGCATCTCGATCTCGAGCGGGAAGCGGACTCCGGGCTCGAGGTCCTTCGGCTCTCTCGACGATTCCCGATGGGTTCCATTGAACCCCGCCCCCGCCACCTGGGTGACCGTGCCGTCGGGGGCGACGTCGGACAGACGCACGAACCAGTTCGCGCGGGTCGCGTCGGCCGAGACGCTCAGAAGCGCTTTCGGCAGCCCGAGAATCTCGAGGTCGTCCTCGAGGGGCTCCGTGTCGTAGACCAGACTGAACGCGTCCGTAGGCCTCTGGTCGTGGGCGACGTCGCCCCACCACATCACCGGGCCTCCGGCCTCGACGCCGTTCGAGGGCACGTAGCGCAGGAGGTGCGAGTCCGCGGAGGGAGCGTTCTCCGAGAGTGCATGGCTCGGCTGCGGGTAGAGGGCTCGATCGCTGATGCGGGAGATGGGCCAGCCCTCTTCCCAGCGCCACTCGCCCTCGACTCTCTCGAGGTACGGCCCCGGCGGATGCCAGTTTCTCACGAACACCGCGAAGCGCGGCTCGTCGAGAATCCCCGTGTCGCGGCCTTTGAGCCACTGATCGAACCAGCGCACCGCCTCGTGGCGCCATTCCATTCCCGGCTCCGGGTAGGGATCGTGGGGAAACGCGTGCGACCAGGGTCCGATCATCGCCTTTACCGGGGCCTTCACGTTCTCGAGAATCCGGGGAATGCTGTCGCGGTAGCCGTCGTACCAGCCGCCGATGTGAAACGAGGGAACGCGCAGAGAGTCGTATCGGGCCTTCAGCGCCGTCCGGTCCCAGAAGGCACCGTCACGCTGCTGCCTCTTGTAGGTCATCATCCACGGCCGGGTGTCGAAGCGATGGCGGAAGTTCGCCTCGTCGATCTTGTAATCCGGCGCCGCCGGTCGGGCGTTGTCGAGGTCCTGGCTCATCTCCCAGGAGTCGACGTGGAGGATGCCGTCCATGAAGTGCACGTCGTCCTGGTAGAGGTCGTCGGTGGCGTCGACGGCGATGATGGCTTTGAGCGCGGGAGGGTTTCGCATTCCCATGTGAATGGAGTTGAAGCCGCCCCAGGAAATCCCGAACATCCCGACGTTTCCGTTCGACCAGCTCTGCTTCGAGAGCCAATCGATGACGACTTCTCCGTCCTCCTGCTCCCTTTCGGTGTACTCGTAGTCGATGAGCGTCCCCTCGCTCGACCCGGTGCCGCGGATGTCGACGCGGGCGACGACGTAGCCCCGCCGTACGAAGTAGGAGTACAGGGAGTAGTTCCTTCTACGGCCCTCGTTCTTCCGGTAGGGGAGGTACTCGAGGAGCACGGGAAACGTCTCTCCGGAAGCGCCGCCCGACGGCAGGAACACGTCCGCCGCGAGCCGGACCCCGTCCGGCATCGGGATCCAGGCCTCGGACAGGGCGATCTCGTAATCGGGAGCCGACGGCTCGACGGGGGACAAAGCGAGGGCGGCGAGAATGGCGATTCTCATGGCGGCGGAAGGATACATCGGAAACCGGCGAAACCGGGCGGCCCGGGAGTGCGTCGCGGTCATTGGGATACAATGGCGGCCGCATACGATGAAGTTCACGCGTATCAAGCTCGAGAACTGGAGGAACTTCCTCGGCGTCGACGTACCGCTCGAGCGGCGCGTGTTCCTCGTCGGCCCCAACGCATCGGGAAAGTCCAACTTCCTCGATGCCGTCCGATTCCTGAGGGACATGGCCGACCCGCAAGGCGGGTTTCAGCTCGCCGTCGTACAAAAACGCGGGGGGGTCTCGAAGATACGTTCTCTGCACGCAAGGCAAAACCCGGCGGTCGCTGTGGAGGTCGAAGTACAGCTCGCTGGCAATGGTCTTTGGACCTACCGTCTCGAGTTCACCCAAAGCAAGCAGCGGCAAGCACTCATCCAGCGCGAGATCGTGAAGAAAGGGGACGAGGTCCTTCTCGACCGTCCCAATGCCGACGACCGAAGCGATGAACAGAGGCTCGGTCAGACTCATCTGGAGCAGCTCCACGCGAACAGGGACTTTCGCGAGCTGCAGGAGTCTCTCGCGAGGGTGCGGTACCTCCACATCGTCCCGCAGCTGGTGCGCGAGCCTGGGCGCACGATGGATCGCGCCCGGGACCCATACGGAAGCGATTTTCTGGAGCAAGTCGCAACCACGAACAAGAACACCCTGAACTCGCGACTCAAACGAATAACCGGCGCTCTCAAGATCGCCGTGCCTCAGCTCGAGAAACTGGAATTGCGTCGCGACGAGAAGGGCGTACCCCACCTCAAGGGTTTGTACAAACACTGGCGCAAGGACGCTGGATGGCAGACGGAGGAGCAGTTCTCGGATGGGACACTCCGACTTCTGGGACTCCTATGGGTCCTGCTCGATGGGACGCACCCCCTCCTCCTGGAGGAACCAGAGCTATCTCTTCATCCAGGCGTTATCCGCCATTTGCCGGCAATGATGGCGCGGATCGGGAAAAAGAGCGGCCGCCAGGTCCTGGTAAGCACGCATTCCGCTGATCTTCTGTCCGATGAGGGGATCGCGCCGGAAGAAGTGCTGTTTCTGGAAGTCACCGCCGAAGACACCAAAGTGCACCGGGCGAGCGACGACGCCCAGATCCGGGCACTCTACGAGAGCGGCGTCCCGATGGCGGAGGCCGTCCTTCCGAGGACCGCCCCCAAGGCAGTTCAGCAATTGTCCCTCTTCGAGGCGTGACGACCCCCATCGTCGTCACCGTGGCTACCGAGGGCACGGTCGACACCGCCGTCGTTGGTCGGATCCTTGGCGAACTCGGGCTCCAGCTCGGCCCCGTGCATGGGGGGAAGGGCAAGAACTCGCTGGACAAGAACCTAAGGGGTTACAACAACGCTGCGAGGTTCGCGCCGTGGCTCGTCCTTCGCGACCTGGACCACGATGCGCACTGCCCGCCCGACCTATTGCCGTCGTTGCTCCCCTCTCCGGCGACGATGATGCGGTTTCGGATCGCGGTGCGCTCGGTGGAAGCCTGGCTTCTCGCGGATTCTCCGCGGATCCAAAGTTTTCTTCGAATTCCGGAAGGAAGAGTCCCGTCGGACCCGGACGCGCTGACCGACGCGAAGCAAACGGTCGTAAACCTCGCACGGATATCGATGAACCGAGAGATTCGCGAGGACCTCGTACCCGGCCGAGGTACCACCGGCCGTGTCGGACCCGCATACACGGCGCGGCTCGTCGAGTTTGCAGCACGACACTGGCGTCCGAAGATGGCTGCCCGAAGAAGCCCAAGTCTAAGGCGGTGCATCGAGAGTCTAACCGCCTGGGCTCCAACGCGATCTTGATCCAGATGTGACAGGACCGCCCGTCGGGACGTGACTTCGTATCTGGAGTCGAATCGCGCGTTCTCTACCCCGTCTTCGCAAGAAAAAAAACGACGCCGTCGCATTTTTCTCCTGACAGGTTTACGAATTTGCTTCGAACAAGATCGCGGATGCGCACGAGAACGCATCTGGAACAGTTTCAGAAGGCCAGCGAAGCCTTCGATCGATGCATCGAACCTCGGAAGTCATCTTGGGCTCAATCGATAGAGCGAAGCCCATTTCGAGCCGTCAAAAACACGAGTGCTGCGAGACTCACGACGGTGAACGCCCTGCCGAAGTAGCCGTCGATGCATTCGCGGAGGAGCCGCTCCACCTCTTTCGTGTCCCGCGGAAGCTCGTCGGCGAACGCCTCGATGGCAGGCGCCGAGAGGCGAACCGCCTCCGCCCGCTCCACGAGATGGCTTTCGGGTCTTTTTCTCGTGTTGTCCCTCGCTGCGAGCCGCGGTCATTCTCGTCCAAGAAACTCGACAGGTAAAGGAGTCGAGCGAGGGGCTAGCGATTGGGGGGGACGCGGCGCAGCCGGGTTTCGCTGTAGAGCTCGAAATCCTTCCCCGGCTCCGCCAGCTCGAAGCGCTCTACGAGCTCGTCGGGGCCCAGGAGCCTGTAGGTTTCCCTCGCCCGCCAGCCCGGGGGGATGTTCTCGATCGCCTCGGTGACGAAGGTGAGGGTCTTGCCGTCCTCGCTCGTCGACTCGTGGACGTACTGATTCACGAACCCTTCGACGTGGAACTGGCGCAGCACGTGCTTTCCGCGGGCCGAATCGTAGCTGAGGTATCCGACGTCCCGGTGGTCTTCGCCGGGATTTCCTTCCTGCGGGGAATAGAATGAACGGTTCCGGACTTCGATGAACCGCCCATCCAGAACGAGCGTGTACGCGCGGGTCACCTGGCTCTTGCCGGGGCGACCTTCGCCGGATCCCTCCCAGGCCCCGAGGAAGAATCGGAAGACGTCGAAGTGATCGGGCTTCGTCGGGGTCTGCGCTCCGGCGGGAGCGGTGAGCAGCATCAGGTATACAGCGATGGCTTCCATGGTTCGTAGCTCCTTCGTTCAGCTTTCCACCTGGAGCGGCACGTAGACCTCGGTCCGAAGGTCCTCGACAGGGGTGTTCCGCGGGTGGTTCAGGTAGTTCTCGATGCAGGGTACGTCCCGAATCTCGCGCCCGACTCGAGGACACCACCGGCCGCAAATCAGCGCATAGGTCTCCGGCAGGTCGCAGTGCTGCCCTCGATGCACGGCCACGGCGTACTCGCCGCCCTGGATCAGAATCTCGCCGACGTCGCTTCCAGGGGTCACGGACTGCCCGGGGTCGAGCGCCAGGCAGGCTTCGTAGCGGCACCTCGAGGGCGGCGTCATCTCGGGGTCGTCGTAACATAACCCCAGGACCCGCGTCGCCGGCCCGATCATCCTATGTCGACCCGCCCAGGCCATGAGCCTGTCGAAGAGTGCGCCGATCTGGTCGTAGGGTCCGACCTGGCGCATGGTTGCGACCCGAATCGGCTCGATACGACGGATTTCGACACCCAGATCCACGCCGTCGTCGGAGGTCTGCAAAAGCCGCTGCAGCCGAGCGGCGAGCGCCTCGGGAAGCCGCCCGTCCGAAGGAGGCCGCGCGTCGTTGCCCTCACCCGCTCGACGGGCTTCGCTTGGAGTCATGCCGAAATGCGTCTTGAAGGCTCGATCGAACGCCTCATGGCTTCCGTAGCCGGCGCCCCGGGCAACCTCCGCCACGGGTCGCGCCCCGTCGAGAAGCTGATGCCAGGCGCGTTCGAGTCTCAGCCGCCGGATGTACGCGCCCAGACTTTCGCCCACGATTCCGCGGAAAATATAGTGGAAATGGTAGGGCGAGAAACAGGCCACCCGGGCCAGACCGTCGAGCGTCAAATCCTCGTGGACGTGCCCGTGGATATGTTCGAGGACGCGAAACATCCGGTCGTAGTACTCGCGGCTGGTGGATTCCCGTTTTGCGGCGCTCATCGAGGGTTACTCTAGCCGAACAAAGCGGATCGGGGTTTGATAGTTCTTGGGGTTTTGCGGCCCGGGGAAAACCGACAACTCGCGACAATTGGGTCGCAGGTTTCTTCTTATACTTCGGGCTCATTTCGACCACAAGGGGGAACCGATGATCGATGAGCTTCGAAAGCGGGCGGTCTCGACCGCTCTGGTCCTGTTGGTTACGGGCGCCGCTACCGCCGGCATGGCCCAGGAGAAAGGGGGAGGCGACGTTACCGGGCCCTACGAGCTGGTCCCGAACTGGCCTCAGAACCCCTGCGGTCTTGGCTACCAGGTGGGCTCCGCGGGCGGGATTTTCGCGGAAAGTCCCAATCGCGTCTACATCTTCCAGCGGGGATGTCTTCCGGAGCTGAAGGACGGGACATGGGGTGAACCTGACAGCCTGATCCCGAGCCGAAACGCCTCGGGTTGGGACCTGTCGCAAAAGGATCCGAAGCGCCATCCCCGGTGGGACAACGTTCTTTTGATCGTCGACAGGGACGGCAAGAAGATCGACTCCTGGGAACAGTACAACCACATGTTCGTCCGGCCTCACAAAGTCCTCATCAATCCCTACGATCCAGAGCGCCACGTCTGGCTGGTGGACGACGGCTCCCAGCAGCTCTGGAAGATCACCAATGACGGTAAGAAGATCGTGATGACCCTCGGGGAGTTCAAGGTGCAGGGCAACGACGAGAAGCACTTCGCCCGGCCGACGGACATCGCCTGGCTTCCCGACGGCACGTTCTTCGTGAGCGACGGCTACGTCAATACCCGGGTGGTCAAGTTCGACAAGGACGGAAAGTTCCTCCTGACCTGGGGACAGAAGGGGAACGAGCCCAACGAGACCCGGCCCGGCTACATGAACACCGTCCATTCGATCGCCATCGATAAGCAGAGGCGAGTCTACGTAGCCGACCGCGCGAACTCGCGGATCCAGATCTTCGACGAGAACGGGAAGTTCCTCGACGTCTGGCCCGGGGTCCCGCGCCCGTACTACATCTACATGTCCGACGACCAGCACCTCTCGATCTCCGACGGCCGCACTTCGAAGTTCACCAAGTTCGACCTCAACGGGAAGCTTCTCTCCTCCTGGGGTACCTTCGGTGCGATGCCCGGCGGGTTCTGGGGAGTGCACCAGTTCAGCGTCGACAGCGAAGGCAACCTCTACACCGCCGACGTCCATGTCGGACGGCCGCAGAAGTTCCGTCCGAAGCCGGGCGTGAACCCGGCGCTCCTGGTCGGAGTGCCGATGAAGGCCACGGCCTCCAACTAGATTCGGAAAGCGGCACAAACAAAAACCCCCGGGGGACGGCCCCCGGGGGTTTCCATTTCAGCGAGAAGTTCGCGCGGTGCTCTAGAACTCCCAGCGAATTCCGAACCTGACGATCCGGGGATCCAGGAGCGCGATCACCTGGTGGTAGGCGCTTCCGGAGCGATTCCGAGCGTTCGTGACGACGCCCGAGTTCGTGAGGTTGAAGATGTCCACCATGCCGGTCACCCGTCCGGGCCTCCCCAGAGCGAAGGACTTCTCAAACCGGATGTCGAAGATGTTGACGTTCGGAGCGCGATTGGCGTCGAAGGATTCGGCGGGAATCAACTCGGCCCCGGCGTTCGGAAGGTTCACGCTCAGCTCCCGAGCGTAGTTGAAGCCGGTCTGAAGCTTGTAGGAGGCGCTCACCCCGATGTCATAGGGAAAGATGTAGCGTCCGACGAGCTTGTAATTCCAGAACGTCGTTTCCGCCTCGCCCAGGTAGCGCTGGTTCGGCCGCCAGAGCCAGGTGGTGAGCGCCGGTCTGATGGATCTCAAGACACCCAGACCGCTGGTGGAGCTCGCGGCGCGCCGCCAGTCGGTGAGCCAGCTATGCTCGAAGGACGTGAGAAGCAGCCATTTGTCGCTGAACCGCTTGTGCACGCCCACTTCCATCGTGTGGTAGTCGCCGGAGTTGTCGGGCATGCCCTCGACGTTTCCCGGATTCGTCATCACTCGATCGCTGCCGATCCCCGCGGGTCGATCGAGGAGCGCGATGACCTGGTCGTCCGCGGTGCCGCGGGTGTTGTCGGCGCCGGGGTCGTTGAAGTTGAAGGGGATCGAGTACTGGTCGTAGCGAGCCATGTCCACTTCGCCCCAGCCGTTGCGCCGGTTCTTGTAGACGTAGGAGCCTCTCAGCGAGAAGTTCTCCCGGAGCTCGTGCTCGACGTGGACGGACATCTCGTCCCCGAACGCGTTCTCCAGATCGCGATCGACGCGAACGAACCCCGCCCCACCGCGCGTTCGCAGAAGAGCCCCTAGCTCGGCTGAAGACGCGAGCGTGCCGTCCGGACCGGGATCGAGAACCATGTTTCCGTTCAAGTCGTTGAATCGATACTGGCGCTCGGCCTCGCCCACAGGGTTTTCGAGAGAGCCGATGTCGGTCGAAGGGTTGAAGTAGAAACGACCCCAGAACCCCTTCACCACGGTCTTCCCTTCGCCCGTCAGGTCGTAGGCGAAACCCAATCGGGGTCCGAGAGAGTTGAGCGTCGCCACGTCCGTCGAGGGGGTCGAGACCGGGCTGAAGAAGGCGCTCTGCTCCGGCTCCAAGCTCTGCTCCGGCCATCCAATCGAGTACCGATCGAAACGGAGCCCGAGGTTCAAGGTGAGCCGGCTGTTCAGCGTCCAGGAATCCTGGGCGTAGAACGCCGTTCCGGAGGTGTCGTTGATCCCCTCGTTCGGAGTGTTGTAGATCCAGACTTCCTCCGGGACGCCGGCGCGATCGCGGTAAAAGATGTTGCCCGGCTGGAATCGAAAGAACTTCCTCTGCTCTTTCTGGATCTCCGTCCCGAACTTGAAGCTGTGGCTGCCGCCCCAGTCGTCCTTGAAATACGAGACGCTTCCCGAGAACTGCGGCTTGAGCGTCGTCCGGTCGTGGTAGTAGGACTGGGCCCCGACATGCTGCTCGGTCGCCAGGTCCACTCGGCCGATCGGAACGCCGTCGGTCGAAGTGGACTGGGTGGAGCTCGGAAAGAGAGGGAAGTAGTTCCCCCAGTAGGCGTACTGGAAATCGAGAAAGACTTGATCGTTGGGGGTGCTGGTCCACTCCACCTTCATCGGACGGTTCTTGGAGCTCTGGTACCAGGCGGTCTCCGTGGGAATTGCGAGCGACAGCTCCCGGAGAGGCTGCAGCTTCGTCCGCTGGTTGAAGAAACCGATGATCTGGTTTCTGGAATTGATCTGGTACGTGCCTTTGAGGGTGTAATTGAGGAGCTGGCTCTGGGCCTCTTCATCGGGAAGCCCGGTGATCACCTTGTACTGGTTGTTGTCGCGGTAGCCGGCGAAGAACCACGCCTTGCCCTTCACGATGGGGCCGCCGCCGTTGACGTTGAAATCGTACTGCTTGGTGATCTGATTACCGCGGGTGATTCCGTCGGGAGGCGAGACGTATCCGTCCTGGACACCGCCGCCCTCGGCGAGCTCCGCGGGCACGTTGTTCGAGATCGTGCCGCTCCCCTCGTAGTCGTAGTAGACGTTGGCGGTAAAGGCGTCGCCGCCGGACTTCACCGTCAGATTCAGGAAAGCCCCCGGGCCCGTCTGCTCGCCCATGTTTCCGGCGCCGCCGATCGAGAACTCCTCGAAGCTTCCGAAGTCGAAGTAGCCCGCGTTCGCATCCTGGCCTTCGGTGACGTTGATGCCCTCGAGAAGCGTTTTGTTCTGACCCTCGAAGCCGTATGTCTGATAACCGGTCTGGGTTCCGGTGTGCGAGCCCCCGACGTCATAGGAGTTCATGTGGAAGCCCGGCGCTTGGGCCATCGCCGCCCAGATATCGCGGGCGTTCGGGATATCCTGCATCAGCTCCTTGGTGAAGCTGGTGCCGACGTTGGTGTTCTTCACGTCCACCACGGGCGACTCGCCGGTGATGGTCAGGGTCTCTTCCACCCCCGCGAGAGGCATCTGGGTATTGATGGTGACGGTCGTCGCCAGGCCGACCCTCAATTCCTCCCGGCGAACGGTTTGAAAACCCGAAAGCTCGAACACCAGCGTGTAGGCTCCGGTCGGAAGCGCGGGGAAGCGATAGCCCCCGTCCGCTCCGGTCACCGTGACCTGGGGTTGGATGAGAGCCGGACCCGAGACGGTGACCGTGACTCCCGGAAGAACGCCTCCGGTGTTGTCGGTCACCACTCCGTCGATACGGCCTCGGAGCTCCTGGGCGCCTGCCGACCCGAGAGCCACCGTGAACACGACGAACAGGCAAGTAAAAAACCTGCCAGACATTTTCATATTAGAGATCCCTCCTGCAAATCAGCTGATGCGGGCCGATCTAGCAATTGTCATGCCTCAATTCTCCAGGAAGATCTGCCTCATTCTGGAAGAACAAATCCCTATTTCATAAACGGTTGCGAAGAAGATGCCTGACGCGGGCAGGACAGGCCATCCACGGGATCGGATCTGAAATCCAGGGGTTTGGATTAGTTGGTCAGAAACAGCACCATCGACCGTGCTCTTTCGATCCGGGTCACGTCCCCGATCTTCCCGGAGGCCTCTTGCAGCCCGCGGTAGCCTTCGAGGTTTCGGGGATTCAGGTCCACGGCCCGCTCGAAAAGCTCCGCCGCCCGCTCGGAGTTCCCGGCGGCAAGCTCGAGCTTTCCGAGGTTTCCGAGCTGGATCCAGTCCTCGGGGTCGTTCACGAGGAGCTTCTCGAATGACTCTCGGGCGAGGTTCCGGTTTCCGAGCTCCGCATGGGCGACCGCATGGACCTGGAGCGCGCGAGTCTCTTGGGGGTGGTGCGCCAGGACCGAGGCGCTCTCGCGGGCCGCCCCCTCGAGATCGCCCCCGCGCAGCCGGGCTTCCGCGAGGAGCGCTGCGGCTTCTGCGTCGCTCGGGTCCCGCGCCAGCAGGCGCTCGGCGAAGCGCGCCATGGCGGGCGCCTCCCCCCGATCGGAGGACACCTCGGCGCCGAGAAGGAGTGCCTCGCGGTTGTCGGGCTCGAGCTCCAGAGCGCCAAAGACGGCGTCGAGGGCTTCGTCGAAGCGGCCCGAACGCCGGTACAGAAGACCGAGAGACGCGAACGCGCCCGCGGCCCCGGGGCCCTCCGCCATCTTCTTCAGTATCCTCGCAGCCTCTTCCGCCCGACCCGCGCGCATCGCGGAACCGACGATGCCGTCGCGGGCGGCTCGATGCGCCGGCCCCCGGTCGACGGCCTCGGCGAACGTCTCGAACGCCCACTCGAAGCTCTCGGCCCGCTCGAGCGCCTGGGCCCGGGCGAGGAGGTCCTCGGCCGAAGGCTCGAGAGCGGGGTCGAGGAGCCCCTCGCCGATACCGATGGACTCGATAGCTTTCCGGTTCTCGCGGCTCGTATCTCGATGAAGGCTCCTCGCCGCCCGGAACTCGAGGAGGGGACGGTCGTCCGTATGCCGCTCGGCCTCGTGCGCCCACTCGGAGAGCGGAGGGGTCGATGCAGCGAGGAGCGCGCGGACTCCATAGCTCCCCCGAACGCCGACTTCGAGCAGGTCCGGCCGGACGCGATCGCGGCTCATGCGGTCGTCGAGCTCCGCCGGACGCAGGAGAGGCAGGTCCTCTTTCGCGCCCAGCAGCAACAGGTCGCTCTCGCTCAGCAGAAAGAGAGCGGCGCTTCCGAACGCGTCGGTGAAGCTCGCGACGATCGTTTTCAGGTCGGTCTCGGTCATGTTGTAGATATGGGCCCATTGACAGAAGAGCCCGCCGGGCGCGAGCCGCCCCCGGGCGAGCTCGAAGAACTCGCGGGTGAAGAGACCCGACACCCCCGCCATCCACGGATTCGACGGCTCGGAGATGATCACGTCGTAAGCCCTCCCGGAGCCCGAGAGATGACGGCGTCCGTCGCCCACGAC
>Ga0299906_10001757_pt1 | contig 18364 bp, 18 predicted proteins | sample RVTome_14_FD_200259 | JGI IMG/M metagenome (GOLD analysis project Ga0299906, IMG submission 200259) | Soil microbial communities from uranium-contaminated site in the Upper Colorado River Basin, Wyoming, United States - RVT145D125 (version 2) ...
CCACGCCGGCGCCCCCGCGACCCCCGTGCCCCGCCCCCGGCGGCACCACGGTTCATGCGGTCATCAGCCGTGCATGACGAGGCCGCCGTCGACGCTGAGGGCCTGGCCGGTCATGTAGGCGGCGCGGGGAGAGCACAGGAAGGCGATGAGGTTGGCGACGTCCTCGGGGCGTTCCATGCGGCCGAGGGGGACCGACTCCATGCGGCGCCGGGTGAACTCTTCCGGCGTCTGGCCCAGCAGGGCGCCCTGCTCGCGGGCGACCTTCGTCCACATGTCGGTCTCCACGAAGCCGGGGCACACGCAGTTCACGCGCACCCCGTCGGCGGCGTGCGCGAGCGCCAGGCTCTTGGTCATGCTGATGACGGCGGCCTTGCTCGCGTTGTAGGGCAGGTTGGTGCGGCTGCCGATCTTGCCCGCCATCGATGCCAGGCTCACGATGCAGCCGCTCTTCTGCGCGAGCATGACCGGCAGCACCGCCTGGCTGGCGAAGAACACCGCCCGGGCGTTGATGGTCATGATGGCGTCCCAGTGCTCCTCGGTGACGTCCAGGGTGGCCGCCGCCCGGTAGATGCCGGCGTTGTTCACCAGGACGTCGATGCGGCCGAGATCGGCGCGCGCACGCTCGACCATCGCCGCCAGGTCGGCGCGGCGGGTGACGTCGGTCGGCACGACCAGCGGGCGGCGCCCGAGGTCCCTGACCATGGCGGCCGTCTTGTCGGCGCCGCCGGCGTCCAGCTCGGCGATGACGATGTCGGCGCCCATCCGGGCCAGCTCCAGGGCGGTCGCCCGCCCGATGCCGCGTCCCCCGCCCGTGACGATCGCGACCTGTCCCTGCAGCTCCATGCCGGCCCCCATCCCAGACAGCACGGCGCCGGGCCCCGATCGGGAGCCCGGCGCCGCGCGAGCGATCGCGCCCGGTTTACTTCTTGGCCAGCCGCTGCTCGAGCAGCAGCTTCACCTCGTTGGCGGCGGCGCGCCACAGCGCGTTGCCGGGCTCCTCGTAGGCGGCCTGGACCTGCTTGCGGAACTCGGCCATGGCGGCGTCCTGCTGCTCCTTGGGCACGTTGTCCATGGTCTTCGAGCGGATCTGCGTGGCCTTGGCGGTGGCGGCGTGGGCGCGCTCCATCCAGCGGCCGATCTCGTTCCAGTCCTTGTCGAAGAAGACGACGACGGGGATGGACTGGTAGCCGTTGTTCAGGAACGTGTCGCGCAGGTCCGGATTCTGATCCCGGAAGAACACGCGCAGCTCGGCGCCGGGGAGCGCCTCGACGATGTGGGCGATCAGGGGCGAGTTGCGGTGGACGTCGCCGCACCAGTTCTCGGCCAGCATCATGACGTACTTGACGCCGGTCACGCCGCCGAAGAACTTGCGCTCCTCGTCGGTCAGGGTCGACTTGGCGTAGTTGGCCTCGGTGCGAGCCTGGGTGTCGCCCATCTGGGCCATGTAGTCCTTCCAGGTCAGGCCTTTGCTGAACCGCGCGTCGTCCAGGGGGATCCTCAGTTGCGCCATGTCGTCTTCTCCTCCGATGGGTATCGAACCGGTCGTGGACCGTCGGGGCTCTTTATACACCGAAACCCGGCCTTCGTCGCGCCGCCCGGGGGCGGCTGTGATAAGACTGTCGCGTGCGCCCGTCCGCCCGCCGGTGGGTGATCGTCGCCGCCCTGTTCGTCGTGACCTACGGGATCTCGACGCCGCTGGCCGCCTACGGCGTCTTCCTGCCCGTGCTCGCCGAGCACTTCGGGTGGAGCCGCGGCGCCATCTCCACGGCGCTGTCGATCAACCTGCTGATCGGGGGGCTGGCCGGCTGGCTCATCGGCGTCCTGGCCGATCGTCACGGGCCGCGCGTCATCCTCGTCGTCACGGTGGCGCTGGCCGGCGTCGCGTTCGCGCTCGTCGCCCTCGTCGATGCGCTCTGGCAGCTCTACGTGTTCGTCGGCGTGCTGGGCGGGGTGGGGATGTCCAGCTTCTACCTGCTGTCGGCCTCGACGGTGACGCACTGGTTCGACGAGCGCCGCGGGCTCGCCCTGGCGCTCGTCCTGGTCGGATTCAACCTCGGCTACATGTCGGCGGGGCCGCTGGCGGCGTGGCTCATCGGCACGGTGGGCTGGCGCGCGGCCTACGCGCTCCTCGGGGGCGGCTGCGGACTGGTCACGCTGGCGGCGGCGCTCACGGTCCGGGTGCCGCGGCCGGCCGAGGTCCCCGAGCTGCGCCGGCCCGCCGCGCGCGCCGGCGCCGCGCCGGACGCGTTCGCGCCGGGGATGACGCTGCGGGCGGCGCTCGGCGACCCGCGCCAGTGGTACTTCAACGTCTCCTGGTTCTTGATGGGAGGGCTGGCGTTCATGGTCTCCGTCCACGTCGTACCGTTCGCGCGCGACCAGGGGATCAGCCTGGCGGCGGCGTCGCTGGCGCTGACGGCGTACGGCGTGGGCGCCGCCGGCGGGCGGCTGGCGTCGGGGATGGTGTCCGACCGGCTCGGCGTCCACACGACCATCCGCATGGGCTTCGTGCTGCAGGCCGTGGCGCTGGCCGCGCTGCTGTGGGTGCCCTCGCGCGAGGCGTTGCTGGCCTCGCTGGCGGCGTTCGGCGTCGGGTTCGCGGCGGCGGACACGATGATCACCAAGGTCATCCCCGATGTCTTCGGGGTGCGGGCCCTGGGCGCCATCATGGGGGTGCTCGGGCTGGGGTGGCGCTGCGGCGCGGCGCTCGGCCCGGCCGCGGCCGGGTTCCTGTACGACACCACGGGCTCGTACGCGATCCCGTTCGGCGCCGCGCCGGTGGCCGCGCTGACTGCCTGGGGACTGTTCGCCCTGGCCACGTCGCACTCACGACGATAGGGACACAGCGGTTCTGCACTGGATAGTCTCCTCGGGATTGGCAGCACAGCATGTCGAAGCGGCGACGGGTGGACCCAGGTGTGCCTGATCCGGGACATTGACCGGGCCCGATGCGGACCGTAGTCTCGCAGGCATGGAGTACCCGGTCCGGACGCGCCAGTGGACGCGGGCGGAGTACGACCGGATGATCGAGATCGGTGTCTTCCAGCCCGGTGATCCGGTCGAGTTGCTCGGCGGTGAGCTGGTCGTCGCCGAGCCCCAGAGCAGCCCGCATTACACGGCCGTCTACCTGGCTGAAGAGGCATTGAGGAGTGCATTCGGACCGGGGTGGCTGATCCGCACGCAGGCACCGATCGCTCTGGATGAACGGTCGGAACCAGAGCCGGATGTCTCGGTCGCGCACGGCCGGCCCCGTGACTACAGCGGTGAGCATCCGGCGCGCCCCGTGCTGATCGTCGAGGTGGCGCTGTCGAACCTGGCGCTCGACCGGGACCACAAGGGCAGCCTCTACGCGCGCGCCCGCCTGGAGGACTACTGGATCGTCAACCTCGTGGACCGCGTGCTGGAGGTCTATCGCCAGCCGGTGACCGACGCCACCGCCGCGTTCGGCTGGCGCTACGCGTCCCGGCAGACCCTGGGATCCTCGGCGGCGATCGCGCCGCTCGCCGCCCCGGACGCCGCCATTCACGTCGCGGACCTGCTTCCGTAGCCGGCGCTCCGTTGCGCCCGACGGCCTCAGGCCTTCAGCCGCCGAAGCCTGGGGGCGCCGGTCAATCCAGCGGATCGACCGGGTCGGGGCCGATCCACTCGATGCCGGCGCCGGCACCCTTGACGGCGGCGACCTCGATCTCGACCACCAGCTCCGGCCGCGCCAACCCGCTGATGCGGCAGCCGAGCGAGGCCGGATGGCTCTTCGCGAACGGCGCCGGGCCCTGGCCGTACGCGCGGTTCTGCGTGGCGCCCTGCACGGTGAACGTGCGCCGGCGCACGACGTCGTCGAGCGACGCGCCGGCTTGGCCGAGCGCCCAGTCGATGGTGCCGATCGCCAGGTCGTACTGGCGAGCCCAGTCGCCCGGCGCCTGCACGTCGCCCGTGGCCGACACGGACGTGCAGCCGCTCACGTAGACGAGGTCGCCGGCGACGACGGCGCGGGCATAGCCCCGCGGCTTCTCGCGCATGTGCTCGGTGTAGACGTCGCGGCGGCTCTTCGCGGCGCCGAGCACGGCCTCGGCCTCGATCTCGATCAGCAGCTCCGGATGCACCAGCGCGGGGACGCCGAGCAGCGTGGAGACCGGCCGCACGTCGCCCAGGGCCTCCATGAACGCGCGCGTGTAGTCGGCGGCCTTGCCGACGTCGGTGAGAAAGGTCTTGGTGTAGACGAGGTCGCCCGGCACGCCGCCGGCCTCGGCCAGCGCCCGGAGGATCGTGTCCATGGTCGCGCGTGTCTGGCGGTACACGTCTCCCGGCCCCTCCACCTCGCCGCGGGCGGTGAGGGCCGTGGAGCCGGAGATGAACACGCGATCGCCCGCGCGGACGGCCCGCGAGTAGGCATACACGTCCTCGAGCGGGCCGCCCGACGAGATGCGCCGGTCCGAGGCGCGGGCGCCGTCGACCGCGTCCAGCTCGACCTCGATGAGCTGCGTGGGCCGGGCCAGGCCGTTGACCTGAACGAGCGTGGCCGCCGGTCGCACGTCGCGGAAATAGCGTGCCAGCGCGCGGGCGGCGGGGTCCGCCACCGCGATGTCGGTGACGTAGACGCGGGTGCGCACGACGTCGTCCAGGCGCCCGCCCGCCTTGCCCATGCTCCATTCCGCGATCCTCATGATCGCGTCGACCTGGCGGGCGACGTCGCCTTCGCCGAGGACGTTGCCCTGCCGGTCGATGGCCGTGGTCCCCGACTGCAGCACAGTGTCCCCCACGCGGAGCGCGCGCGAGTAGTGGGCGAGCGACTCGAGCTGGCGGCCGGAGGCGACGTTCACGCGGCGTGACGGGGTCATGGGTTCCTCCCAAGGGCGTCGCGCGTGCGGCGTTCCGTCTCCTCCACCGCGCGCGCCCGCGCCATGACGACCTGCGCCCGCTTGTAGACGGGCACGTCGACCATCTTGCCGTCGAGGTCGACCGAGGCGGTGCCCCGGCGCACGCCCTCCTCGAACGCCTCGACGACCCGCCGCGCGTACTCGACCCTGGCGGGGTCGGGCGTGAACACGCGGTTCAGCACCGTCACCTGGTCGGGATGGATGCAGCCCGCGCCCTCGCAGCCGAGCTGGCGCGCGCGCCGGGCGGCCTGCTCGAAGACGGCGAGGTCGCGGAAGCCCGCGATGCTGCCGACGAGCCCGGTGGGCTGCACGCCCACCGCCTTGCAGACCGTCACCAGGTGGGCGACCGGGTAGAGCAGCTCGAGGCCGTCGGCCGACGGCTCCACGCCCAGCTCCAGGCAGTAGTCCTCGACCCCGACGCTCATGGTGGCGATGCGGTCGCTGGCGCGGGCGATCTCGTCGACGGCCAGCAGCCCGCGCGGCGTCTCGATGGCGAGGGACAGGCGCACGTGGCCGGGCGCGAGGCCGCGGGCGCGCTCGAGCGCCTCGATCCGGGCGACGATCTCGCGGATCTGCGTGGCGGATTCCACCTTGGGGATGGCCAGGCCGTCGAGCCCGGGGTGCACGGCGGCGGCGATGTCGTCGGCGAGCAGGGCCGGATCGTTGTTCACCCGGACCAGCACCTCGGCGCCGCCCCGGCCGACGACCGCCAGCGACCCCTGGACGAGCGTGCGGGCGCTCGCCTTCTCCTGCGGGGGGACCGAGTCCTCGAGGTCGAGGACGATGGCGTCGGCGCCGCGCGCATAGGCCTTCTCCACGAAGCGGGGGACGTTGACCGGGAGGATCAGCGACGAGCGGCGGGCGCGGGGAGTCGCCATGGTCAGATGACGCCTTTCTGGACGAGCGCGGCGATGCGCTCCTCGGCATAGCCGATGCGGGAGAAGATCTCGTGGTTGTGCTGGCCCACCGCCGGCGCCGGCTGCCGGAGACCGCCGGGGGTGCCGCTCAGGCGCGGCACGACGGCGTGCATGGGCACCTCGCCCATGTCGTCGTCCGGCGCCTCGACGACGATGCCGCGCGCCTGCACGTGCGGGTCGTCGAGGAACTGGCCGATGTCGTAGACGGGCGCGGCCGTCACCTCGGCCTGCTCGAAGAACACGATGGCCTCGGCCAGCGTGCGCTGCCCGATGAAGCCGCCGACGATGGCGTCGACCTCCGCCCGGCGCTTCACGCGCTCGGCGTTGGTCTTGAAGGCGGGATCCTCGTTCAGGTCGTCGCGGCCGATGGCGCGGAAGAGCCGCTCGGTCATGGCCTGGGTCGACGCCGAGATCGCCACCCAGCCACCGTCGCGGGTGGCGTACACGTTGCGAGGCGAGGTGCCCTCCGAGGCGCTGCCCACGCGCTTGCGGATCTTCTTCGTGAGCTTGTAGATGGCCGCCTCGGGGCCGAGGATGGAGAAGATCGACTCCAGCAGGCTGACGTCGATGACCTGGCCGCGGCCGCCGTTGACCTCGACGTTACGCACGGCGATCACGGTGGCCATGGCGCCCGACAGCCCGGCGATCATGTCGGCCATGGCCAGCGGCGGCAGCACCGGCTCCCGGTCGTCGAAGCCGTTGCGCGACGCGAAGCCCGACATGGCCTCTACCAGGGTGCCGAACCCGGGGCGCCGGGCGTAGGGTCCGGTCTGGCCGAACCCCGAGACGCGCACGACGACGAGCTTCGGATTACGCTCGAGCAGCCGGTCGGGGCCCACGCCCAGCTTCTCGAGATACCGGAACCTGAAGCTCTCGATGAGGACGTCGAAGTGCCCGGCCAGGTCGAGGACGATGCCGGGCGCCTCCGGCGATTTCAGGTCGAGCGTGATGCTCTTCTTGTTGCGGGCGTAGACCTTCCAGTGCACGCTCACGCCCGCCTCGCGCCAGTCACGCAGCGTGTCGCCCCGGCCCGGCGATTCGACCTTCACCACCTCGGCCCCGAAGTCGGCCAGCTGCAGGCTCAGCATGTTGCCGGCCACCAGCCGCGAGAAATCGAGCACGCGGACGCCGCGCAGGGGCCCCTCGCGGTCCGGCTCGAACGAATGCCTGGGGATGGGCATCGGTCTCCTCCGAGGGGCCAAGTCTACCGTCAGGGCCAAGGCGTGCCTGCGATAATGTCCCGGCCCAAGGAGGCCCGCATGGCGACCGGTCCGACCCCCGCGCTCATGAAAGAGATCAACGCCGCCTTCAACAGCCGCGACGTCGACCGCATCATGTCGTTCTTCGCCGAGGACTGCACGTTCCTGATGGCGCGTGGCTGACTGTCTGGATGGTGACGGGCGCCGGCGCTGGCGGCGAGACGCTGAACTACCGGGGCTGCGACCTCTACGAGTTCCGGGGTGACAAGATCCTCAACAAGGACACCTACTGGAAGCTCGTGGAGCGCCGCGACCGGCTGTGACCGTCCCGATCGCCCGGCGGCGGGCCACCGCGGCGGCGACGGCGAAGAGCCCGTACAGCCCGCAGGCCGTCAGCGTGGCGGGCGACGACGAGAGCCGGCCGTCGAGGAGCTGCAGCGCGAAGACGACGACAGGGCCGACGGCGAGGACGGCGCGGACCGTCACCGGCGACGCCAGCGCCACGCCGACCTGGTTGACGTAGTTCGGCAGCACGATCGGCAGCAACGAGGCGACCGCGACGCTTCCCGTATTGATGGAGGCTTCGAGATCGCCTCCCATAGAATGGAGCCGATGGCTCACGCTGACGTGGAAGGCGCGCTGAAGCGGGTCCTGGCGCATACGACGCTGCCAGGACTGGTATCGGCCTACCTCTTCGGCAGTCACGCCGAGGGCCGCGCCCATCGGGAGAGCGACGTCGACGTGGGTGTGCTCCTCGATCGCCGGGCGTTCACCGATCCAGCCGCGAGGTTCGACGAGCGGGTCCGCCTCGCCGCCTGGCTGATCGGCGAGCTGCACGCCAACGCCGTCGACGTGGTCGTGCTCAACGACGCGCCGCCTCCGCTGGGCCGCCGGATCGTGACCCGGGGCCGGCGGCTGTTCGTGGCTGATCCGGGCCAGGATCACGCGTTCGTCCGCGACGTGCAGCTGCGCGCGGCCGACCTCGAGCCGTTCCTGAGCCGGATGCGCCGGCTCAAGCTCGCCGCGCTGGCCCGGTGACGTACCTCGTCGAGCGGCTCGCGGAGCTGCGCCGCCACCTCGACCACCTGCGAACCATCCGCGTTCGCGTCAGCGGCCGCGAGGCGCTCGAGCGCGACCTTTCTCTCCACAACGACGTGCTCTTTTCTCTGCTGACGGTCTGCCAGCTCGTCATCGACATCGCCGGCGAGCTCTCGGCGCGGCGGGGTGAAGCGTTCGAGGACTACACGCAGGCCGTCCGTAACCTCGTGCGAGATGCCCGTTTCCCATCGGATCTCGTCCGCGAGCTGGAGCGCCTTCCCGGGTTCCGCAACGTCATCATCCACGAGTACGTCGCGCTCGACATGGATCGCGTCGTCACCGCTCTCGCCGGCCTCGATCCCGTGGAGCGGTTCGCCGAGATCGTCCGGCGCCTCGCGGAATCGGAGTCGAGCTGAGCTGAGGGAGACCGATCAACCGTTCCGGCCTTGACTGCGCGGTTCACCTGCTCGAACACCTGCCGCGAGATGCAGATGCCGCCGGGCTCGGCGATCCCTTCCAGTCGGGCCGCCACGTTGATGCCGTCTCCGTAGATCCGCGTCTCATCGTGGATCACGTCGCCCAGGTTGATGCCGATCCGAAACTGCATGCGGCGCGGCTCGGACACGTCCGCGTTGCGCGCCGCCATGAGCGTCTGGATCTCGATCGCGCACTCGGCGGCGCCGATCACGCTCGGGAACTCGGCCAGGATGCCGTCACCGGCGGTGTCGATGATGCGGCCGCCGTGGCGGCCGACGAGCGGCAGGACGACGGCCTGGTGCGCCTTGAGGTCACGGACGGTCGCGGCCTCGTCCTCGCCCATGAGCCGGCTGTAGCCGGCGATGTCGGCGGCAAGGATGGCCGCGAGCCGGCGCTTGACGGAGGCGGCGTCGTCCATGTGAATCGCCCGAGCCTACTCCGAGCCCGCTCCGCCGCGCGGCTCGGTGAGCACGAACACCGCGACCGTGAGCACGGACAGTCCGATCACCGCCGTCAGGAAGAGCGGGAAGTTCTGCTGGTGCGTGTTGGACGCCCCGAGGACGCCGAGCAGCACGGCGGCGCCGACCAGGCTAATCCAGCGAAGCAGCGGGCGCAGAGGCCACTCCTGTCGCGCGGCGCATGGTCTGCATGACCCAGACGAGCCCGAACAGCACCAGGCCCGCCACGTCGGCGATGGCGTTGGGCGCCACGAACAGGCCGCCGGCGGCGATGAGCAGGGCCCGCTCGAGCGGCGAGGCCCGCACGCGCAGCCAGCCCTGGAGTCCCGCGGCCAGGCAGAAGACGCCGAAGCCGGCCCGGGCGAAGGACGGGACGATCTGCGTCCAGGGGCCCATCATGAGCAGCTCGGGGGAGTACACGAACATGAAGGGGACGATGAACAGCACGGCGCCCAGGCGCATGGCCTGCCAGGCGGTGGCCATGGGCGGCGAGCCGGCGATGGCCGCCGCCGCGAACGGCGACAGGCAGGTGGGTGGCGTGAGATCGGACGTCACCCCCATGTAGAAGATGAACATGTGGGCGGCCATCTTCGGCACGCCCATCTGCACGAGCCCCGGCGCCACGATGATCGCCAGCGTGAGGTAGACGGCGGTGGTCGGCAGCGACAGCCCCAGGATGAAGGCAGCGAAGGTGGTGTAGATCAGGGCCAGCCACAGCTGCCCGCCCGACAGGGTGACGAGCATGTAGGAGAATTTCATGCCGATGCCCGACAGGAACAGGCAGCCGATGATCAGGCCGGCCGCCGCCACCGCCATGGCCACGGTCACGCCGGTCCGGGCCCCGCTCTCGAAGGCCTTGAGGAGGCGGACGGGGCCGAGGGCCGACCGCCGGCGCACGAAGGACACCAGGAACGTCGTGCCCACCGCCATCAGCGCGGCCATCTCCTCGCTGAAGCCGTAATAGAGGTAGCCGATCAGGGCGGCCACGGGCAGCAGCAGGTAGCCCTCGCCCCGGAGGGTGCGGCGAAGGTCGGGCATCTCCTCGCGCGGGACCTTGCGCAGCCCCAGGCGCCGGGCTTCCAGGTGCACGGTGACGAACACGCAGAAGAAGTAGAGGACCGCGGGGATGGTGGCGGCCAGCGCGACCTGCCGGAACGGCACCCCCACGAAGTCCGACATGATGAAGGCGGCGGCCGCCATGATGGGCGGCATGATCTGGCCGCCGATCGAGGCGACCGCCTCGACCGCCGCCGCGAAGGTGGCGCTGTAGCCGATCCGCTTCATCATCGGGATGGTGAACACGCCGTCCATCATCACGTTGGCGACGCCGCTGCCCGAGATGGTGCCGAGCATCGCGCTGGAGACCACCGACACCTTGGCGGGGCCGCCGGTCATCCGCCCGGCCAGCGCGGTGGCCAGGCGCACGAAGAAGTCGCCGATCCCGGTCATCGCCAGGAACGCCGCGAAGATGATGAACAGGATCAGCACCGAGCTCATGATCCCTACCGGGATGCCGTAGAGCCCTTCCTCCTTGCCGAAGAAGCTCTCGACCATCGACGTCCACGAGTTGGGCGGCCCGTAGAGGAGCCACACGAACTTGTCGGCCTGCCACGTCTGCAGCAGGAAGAACAGCGCGGTCAGGGTGAGACCCCAGCCGACCGTGCGCCGGGCCGCCTCCAGCACGGTGAAGATGAGCAACGTGCCGACCCCGACGTCGGTGGTGGTGACGGTGTAGCCGGGGTCGACGAACCGGTCGAGGTTCACCAGCGTGTAGAGCTGCGCACCCAGCGCGATGCCGATGCAGACCGCGTCCACCACGAAGGGCCACCCCAGCGGGTCGCTGAAGTGCTTGCGGCCGAACGGGAAGAACAGAAAGGCGAGGATGACCATGAAGGCCAGGTGCGTGGAGCGGTGCGCGTGTACCTCGGTCTGGCCGTAGTAGGTCGAGTAGAAGTGGAACACGCACAGCGTCATCGACAGGATGACGATGGCGGCGGCCAGGATCGTCTGCGGGCCGCGGCGCCGGCTCAGCAGCCAGTCGACCGCCGACGGCCCGCTCGAGATCTCGGGGTCGGTGATGGTGACCGACACCGTTTACCTCGCGACGCCGATCTCCTTGTAGTAGCGGAGCGCGCCGGAATGGAACGGGATGGTGGCGTGCTCCATGGCCATCTTCACGTCGGCCTGGTCGAGGCCGGGCGCGATCTCGTGGATGTCCTTGATCTTCTCCCACCAGAGCTTGGTGATCCGGTAGACCAGCTCGTCCGAGAGCCCGGCGTCCACGATGAGCTGCTGCAGGAAGCCCGGCGAGGCCAGGTCCTGCTCGACCACGCCGTACAGGCCCTTGGGCACCTTGCTCTTGACGAGGCCGGGCATGGTCGCCAGCGTCTTGTCCACCAGGTCGGTCGGGAAGCCGATCACCCGGATCCCGGAGGCCTGCTGGACCGCCATCAGGTCGGGATAGTTCACCTGGGCGGGCACGAAGATGGCGTCCACGTTCCTGTCCTGCAACGCCTTGGACCGGTCGGTGATGGACGTGTAGCTGATGGTGCCGCCATCCGCCTTGAACTTCTCCGGCGGCATGCCGGCGCCGGCCAGCAGGGCCTCGACCAGGTCGGTCGTGCCCCAGCCGCGGTCGCCCGGCACGATGCGCTTGCCCTTGAGGTCGTAGATGCTCTTGATGGGGCTGTCCTTCGGGACCACCATCGCGACGACGACGTGGCGGCCCAGGTTGCTGGCGATCAGCCGCACGTTCTTGAGCGGGGTGGGATAGTGCTTGCTCTCGCCCTTGTAGCCCTGCTCGGGGTAGGGCGTCAGCGCGAAGGCGATCTGCGCCTCGCCCTTGCCGATCCGGGTGACGTTGACGACGCCGCCGCCGATGACGGTGCTGGACGCGATCTCGGGCAGCGCGGCGGGGATCATCGTGGAGAACTTGGCGCCGGCCCGGAACCAGTCGCCGCCGGCGCTGGACACGCCGATCTTCAGGAACTTGATCTCGGGCTTCCACTGAGCGCCGAGGGGCGCGAGGGGGGCGAGGCCGAGGACGAGGACGAGAGCCAAGGCGAGCGTCTTGATCATGATGGATCCTCCCCGGGAACCAGATGTTTGGGGCTCGGTGCCCGGAGACTTTCCGCTGTTCGCCGCCGCCTGTCAAGCCAGGCCGCCTGTCAGGACAGGTGGCTCAGGCGGTCACACCGCGCCGTCGCGGCGGAGGGCCGCGATGTCCTCCGTCGAGTAGCCCAGCTCGCCGAGGACCTCGTCGGTGTGCTCCCCGAGGTCGGGCGAGGCCGTGCGAACGACGCCGGGCGTGCGCGACAGCGTGACCGGCAGGTTCTGGACCTCCTGCTCGCCCAGGCGCGGATGCCGGATCCTGGTGGCCAGCTTCAGGTGGCGCACCTGCTCGTCCTCGAAGACTTCCTTCACGTTGAGGATCGGCCCGCACGGCACGCCGGCCTTGTTGAGGATGTCCACCCACTGCGCGCTGCTCTTCGTGACCGTGGCCTTCTCGAGCTCCTCGTTGCAGGCCGCGCGGTTCTTCGAGCGGTCCTGCGGCGTCTTGAAGCGCGGGTCGTCGACGAGGTGCCTGACGTCGAGCGCCTCGCACAGGCGCCGGTACATGTGCTGGCCGGAGGCCGCGATGTTCATGTAGCCGTCGGCGGTCCTGAACACGCCGGTCGGGATGCCGGTGGGATGGTCGTTGCCGGCCTGGGGCGGGATCTCCTTGCCGATGAGCCAGCGCGTCGTCTGGAAGTCGAGCATGCGCACCATCGCCTCCAGCAGCGAGGTGTGCACCCACTGGCCCTTGCCCGAGCGCTCGCGCTCCAGGAGCGCCACCAGCACGCCGTGGGCCAGGAACATGCCGGCGGTGAGGTCGGCCACCGGGATGCCGACGCGCACCGGGCCCTGGCCCGGCAAGCCGGTGACCGACATCAGCCCGCCGAGGCCCTGGGCGATCTGGTCGTAGCCAGGACGGTCGCGATAGGGCCCGGTCTGGCCGAAGCCCGAGATGCTGGCGTAGATGAGCCGCGGGTTGACCTGGCTCAGCGTCTCGTAGTCGACGCCGAGCCGGTGCTTGACGTCGGGCCGGAAGTTCTCGACGAGGATGTCCGACCGGGCCACCAGCCGCTCGAGGACCTCGACGCCGCGGGGATGCTTGAGGTCCAGAGTGATCGAGCGCTTGTTACGGTGCAGGTTCTGGAAGTCGAACTCGTCGCGCGTGAAGTCCTCCTGCTCCCGCGACTCCACCTTCACGACCCGGGCGCCCATCTCGGCGAGCTGGCGCACGCAGGTGGGGCCGGACCGGGCGCGGGTGAGGTCGACGACGCTGTAGGGCTCGAGCGGCAGGCTCATCGGGCGTCTCCGTTCTCCATAGTCTCGTAAAGCCGGTTCAGTGTCCCATAGTGTTGCCGTCGTGCCCTTCACGTCAAGACAGGACCGAGACTGGAGTTGAGCGCAATAGACGATATCCGTATACTCGCCAATATGAAAACTATTGCGGTCACCGTCGACGAGGCGACTCTCAGGCTTCTCGACGAGCTGGCCTCCGGCGCGAGCGGGCGTCGGACTCGTTCCGCCCTCGTCCGAGCCGCGCTCCGACAGTTTGCGGAGAGCGAGCGTCGCCGGGAGACCGAGGATCGCGAGCGCGAGATCTTCCGCAAGCATCGCAAGCGGCTGGCGCAGCAGGCGCGTCTTCTGATTCGCGACCAGGCCCGACCGTGACCCGGGGCGAGATCTACCGGACACGCGACCGGCTTGCCGAGCGGGGCGGCAAGCCTGGCTTCTATGTCGTGGTCTCTCGGGCGTTCGTTGCCGAGAACGAGGACATCTCCACGGTCGTCTGCGCGCCCGTGTATTCCGGGTTCTCGGATTGACGACCGAGGTGATCCTCAGCGCCGAGGACGGCCTGCCGCGGACGTCGGCCGTCCGGTGCGACTTCCTCACGCTGTTGTTCAAGGACCGGCTCACCGGTTCGTGGCCACGCTGTCGGCCGACAAGCTCAAGGCTCTGAACCGCGCCCTCGCGGTCGCGCTCGATCTGCCTGTGGAGACCGCTGCCCGCCGGTCCTGAAACCGCCCGGTGTGCTAGGCTCGCGGCCATGAACATCACGGTGCTCGACGACTGGCAGGACACCGTCCGCACGCTTCCGAGCTTCCGGAAGGTCGCCGGCCACCAGGTGACGATCTGGAACGACCACACCAAGGACGTCGAGGTGCTCGCCAAGCGTCTGGCCGACACCGAGGCGCTCTGCCTGATCCGGGAGCGCACGCCGATCCGGGCGCCGCTGCTCGAGCGGCTCGACCGGCTGCGCATCGTCAGCCAGGTGGGTGTCTTCCCGCACGTGGACGTGGAGGCGTGCACCCGGCGCGGCGTCATCATGGCCTCGCCGGCCGGGGCCGGCGGCGGGCCGTCGTACGCGACCGCCGAGCTGACGTGGGGGATGATCATCGCCGCCTTCCGGCGCATTCCTCAGGAAGCGGCCGCGCTGAAGGCCGGCCGGTGGCAGGCCTATCCGATCGGGATCGGGCTGCGGGGCAAGACGCTCGGCATCTGGGGGTACGGCAAGATCGGCGCGGTGGTGGCGGGCTACGGCCGCGCGTTCGGCATGAAGGTCCTGGGGTGGGGACGCGAGGCCTCGCTGGCCGCCGCCCGGGCCGCCGGCGACACGCCGGCGGCGAGCAAGGAGGCGCTGCTCGAGCAGTCCGACGTGGTGTCGGTCCACGTGCGGCTCATCGACGCCACGCGCGGCATGGTGACGGCGGCCGACCTCGCCCGGATGAAGCCGACCGCGCTCTTCGTGAATACGAGCCGGGCCGGCCTCGTCCAGCCCGGGGCGCTCGAGGCGGCGCTGCGCGCGGGACGGCCCGGCATGGCCGCGGTGGACGTCTTCGAGGAGGAGCCGCTGCCGCCCGGCGGCCACCCGCTGCTGGCGCTCGACACCGTGCTCGCCCTGCCGCACCTGGGCTACGTCGAGCGCGACGGGCTCGAGCACCAGTTCAGCACGATCTTCGACCAGGTCCTCGCGTACGCGAGCGGCAAGCCGATCAACGTCCAGAACCCGGCGGCGCTGACCCGATAAGGCGCCGGCGACCGCGCGCGCGGTGAGCGGGCATGTACCTCGACCCTAGGCTCTGGGCTCTCACCCGTGGCGTGCGCCTGCGCATCGCCGCCAGCGTCCTCGTCGGGCTGGCGGCGGTGGCGGCGGGGATCGCGCGGCTCGTCCTGCTGGGCTGGCTCCTGGCCCGCGTGCTGGCCGGCGAGCCGCTCGCCACGCTGCTGCCGCTGGTGACACTGACGGCCGGCGCCGTGGCCCTGCGCAGCGCGCTCGACTACGCCCGCACGATGATGGCGCACCACACCGCCGCCCGCGTGCAGGCGCACCTGCGGCGGACGCTCTACGAGCACATCGTCACGCTGGGGCCCGCGCACTTCAGCGGCGCGCGCACCGCCGACGTCATGCTGTCGCTGGTCGAGGGCGTGCAGCAGCTCGAGGTCTACTTCGGCCAGTACCTGCCGCAGCTCTTCGTCGCCGCGCTGACGCCGGTGCTCATCTTCGGCTTCGTCGCCTTCCTCGACCTGCCGGTGGCGCTCATCATGCTGGCGGCGGCGCTGGTCATCCTGTTCGCCCCGACGCTGTGGCACCGGTGGGACAGCCAGGCCAGCCTCGCGCGCAACCAGGCCTACAAGGCGTTCGGCGCCGACTTCCTCGACGCCGTGCAGGGGCTGGCCACGCTGAAGGCGTTCGGCCAGAGCGGCGAGCGCGCCCGCCGGCTGGGGCAGCGCGCCCACGCGCTGTTCCAGAGCACCATGTGGGTGCTCGGAACGAACACGCTGGCGCGCGGCATCACCGATGCCGGCATCGCGGTCGGGGCCGCCGCCGCACTCGCCGTCGGCGCCTGGCGGGTGGACGCGGGGGCGATGTCGCTGCCGGCGCTGCTGATCGTCCTCATGCTGGGCGTCGAGGTCTTCCGGCCCCTGCGCGAGCTGCGCATCCTCCTGCACCAGGGGATGCTCGGCCTGTCGGCGGCCCGGGGCATCTTCGGGCTGCTCGACGCGGTCCCGCTGGTGCGCGACCGGGCGCCGGGGCCGGAGCCCGGCGACGCCGGCGTCGTGTTCGACGCGGTGACGTTCACGTACCCGGGCACGCCGCGGGCCGTCCACGCCGGGCTCGGCTTCGCCGTGCCGCCGGGCGGGCGGGTCGGGATCGTGGGAGCCAGCGGCTCCGGCAAGTCCACCATCGCCCGGCTGCTGCTGCGCTTCCACGACGTCGACCGCGGGCGCATCACCATCGGCGGCCGCGACCTGCGCGAGCTGAGCCTGGGCCAGATCCGCGGGCGCATCGCGGTGGTGAGCCAGGACACCTGGCTCTTCCACGGCACCGTCGAGGACAACATCCGCATGGGCCGGCCCGAGGCGACGCCCGCCGAGCTGCGCGCCGCCGCTGCCGCCGCCAACGCCGCGGAGTTCATCGAGCGCCTGCCCCAGGGGTACGCCACCGTCGTGGGCGAGCGCGGCGTGCGGCTGTCGGGCGGGCAGCGCCAGCGCATCGCCATCGCCCGGGCGCTGCTGCGGGACGCGCCGATCCTGGTGCTGGACGAGGCCCTGTCGTCGGTGGACGCCGAGAGCGAGGCGCTCATCCAGGCCGCCCTCGATCGGCTGATGGTGGGCCGCACGACGCTCGTGTTCGCGCACCGGCTGTCCAGCGTCGTCGGCGCCGACACGATCCTGGTCATCGACGGCGGCCGCGTGGCCGAGCGCGGCACCCACGGCGAGCTGCTGGCGGGCGGGGGGATCTACGCTCGCCTCATGGCCGCCCAGGCGCGCGACGGCGCCGGCGCGGGCGGGATCGCGGCCCGCGCGCTCGGCTCGACGGCCGGCAACGGCGCCGGCGGCGGCGGAGCCGACGCCACCGCGGACGACCCCCGCGACGCCATCGTGGCCGCCGGCGAGATCGGCTGGCGCGTCGTGCTCGGCACGCTGCTCGACAAGACGCGCGGCTATCGGGCCCGGCTGACGCTGACGTTCGGACTCGGCATCGCGCGCGTCGCCGCCCTCATCGGGATCGGCGCGCTCAGCGCGCTGGTCGTCCGCGCCGTCACGCGGGGGGAGCCGGCCGGCGGGCTGCTGGCGGCGCTGTTCGTGGTGGCGCCGCTGGCGGGGGCGCTGCACTGGGTGGAGTCGTGGCTGGCCCACGACGTCGCCTACCGGCTGCTCACCGACATGCGGCTGGCCGTCTTCCGCAAGCTGGACGCGCTGGCGCCGGCCTACCTCACGCGCCGGCGCAGCGGCGACCTGGCCGGCGTCGCCACCCATGACGTCGAGCTGATCGAGTACTTCTTCGCCCACACGGTGACGCCGGCCCTGGTCGCCGTGCTCGTGCCCGCCGCCGTCCTCGTCACGCTGGGCGCCTTCGCGCCGCTGCTGGCGCTCGTGCTGGTGCCCTTCCTGCTCTACGTCGCGCTGGTGCCGGTGCTCGGGCGCGCGCAGATCGACCGCCTCGGCTCGCGGGCGCGCGAGGCCTCCGGCGACCTGAACGCGCACGTGGTGGACACCGTGCAGGGGCTGGGGGAGATCGTGGCCTACGGCCGCATGCGCGCCTGGGGCGAGGCCCTGGCGGCCCGGGCCCAGCGCTTCTACGCGCTCCGGCTGCCGTTCCTGCGTGACCTGGCGCGCCAGACCGGGGTGCAGGAGACCGCCACCGGGCTGGGTGGCCTCGCGGTCACCGTGGCCGGCGCCTGGCTCGTGCAGCAGGGACGGCTGGACGCGAGCGCGCTGCCGCTGCTCACGCTGCTGGCGCTCTCGGCGTTCGTGCCGCTCTGGGAGGTCGCCCAGGTGGGGCGCCAGCTGGCCGACACGCTCGGCGCGGCGCGGCGCCTGCACGCCGTCGAGGCCGAGCCGGTGCCGGTCGTCGACGGCCCCGGCGTGCGGGCGCCCGTGGCCGGCGCTCCCGCCGTCGAGCTGGCGGACGTGCGCTTCACCTATCCGGGCCGCACGCGCCCGGCGCTGGACGGCGTGTCGCTCCGCGTGCCGGTCGGCGGCACCATCGCCCTCGTCGGGCCGTCGGGCGCCGGCAAGACGACGGTGGCAAACCTGGTCTTGCGGTTCTGGGACCCGCAGGCCGGCGCCGTCCGCCTGCTCGGGCACGATCTGCGCGACTACACCCTGGACGACCTGCGCCGGCGGATCGCGCTGGTCGCGCAGGACACCTACCTGTTCAACGACACGCTCCGCGCCAACATCGTGCTGGCGCGCCCGGACGCCGGCGAGTCCGCGCTGGCCGACGCCATCGAGCGAGCCGCGCTGGGCGACGTCGTCGCCGCGCTGCCGGCCGGGCTCGACACGCTGGTGGGCGAGCGCGGCGCCCGGCTGTCGGGGGGCCAGCGCCAGCGGGTGGCCATCGCCCGCGC
>Ga0299906_10001758_pt1 | contig 18362 bp, 17 predicted proteins | sample RVTome_14_FD_200259 | JGI IMG/M metagenome (GOLD analysis project Ga0299906, IMG submission 200259) | Soil microbial communities from uranium-contaminated site in the Upper Colorado River Basin, Wyoming, United States - RVT145D125 (version 2) ...
CGATGGGAGAACGATCTCGGCGGCATGAAGTTCAACTACGACTTCTGGTACCAGCCGCGCCACAACGTGATGGTCTCGTCCGAATGGGCGGCGCCGAACACCTTCATGCCGGGCTTCGACCTCGAGGAGGTCGGCCAGCTCAAGTACGGCCGCGAGATCCACTTCTGGGATTTCAAGAACAAGCGCGTCGAGAAGACCATGTACCTGGGCGAGGACGGGCTGGTGCCGCTGGAAGTGCGTTTCCATCACAACCCGGATTCGAGCCACGGCTTCGTCGGCGCCGCCCTCTCGTCGAACATCATTCATTGGCACAAGCGGGACGGCCAGTGGATCTGGGAAAAGATCATCGATGTCGAGAACGTGCGCCACCCGGAATGGCCGATCCCGGTGCCGGGCCTCATCAGCGTGATCCTGATCTCGATGGACGACCGGTTCCTCTATTTCTGCAACTGGCTGCACGGGGACATCCGCCAATACGACATCTCGGATCCCTCGAATCCGAGATTCACCGGCCAGGTCTGGATGGGCGGCCTGCTGAACAAGGCCCCCGTCGTCAACGGTCGGCGCATCACCGGCGGGCCGCAGATGATCCAGCTCTCGCTCGACGGCAAGCGGCTCTACGTCACCACCTCGCTGTTCTCCACGTGGGACAACCAGTTCTATCCGGATATCCGGCAGAACGGCGGCTGCATGCTGATGGTCGACTGCGACACCGCGAGCGGGGGGATGTCGATCAACCCGGATTTCTTCGTCGATTTCGGGAAAGAGCCGAACGGCCCTGCCCGCTGCCACGAGACGCGGTATCCGGGAGGCGACTGCACCTCGGATATCTGGCTCTGAGGATGGCGGAAGTCACGATCACGCTTGCCAACCGGGGCGGCGCGTCGTTCCGGGTCGATCGGGGCAGGCCGCTGCTCGACGCGCTGGAGGCGCAGGGCATGTCGCTGCCCTATGGCTGCCGCTACGGCGGCTGCATCTCCTGTGCCGCGAAGCTGCTGTCGGGTGAGATCGATCAGCGCGGAGGCGTCGCGCTGAACCGGCGGCAGCTCGCCGACGGCTACGTCCTCCTCTGCGTTGCCCGGCCCCTGACCGACTGCACGTTCGATGTCGGCGTCGAGAGTCATGACAGGCTCTACCGCAATCCCTTCGCCAGTCCGCTGGGGCCGCATGAGTTGAAAGCGGACATCGCGACACCGCCGGGGGATGCGGCATAACGGCCGTCACCCACGTGGACCATAGCCAGGACTACCCGGCGGACTATCTCGCCACCATCCTGAAGGAGGTGAAGACCATCGCCATGGTTGGCGCCAGTTCGGATCCCACCAAGTTCAGCTACGGCGTGCTCAGGGTTCTGCACGAAACCGGCTATGACATGATCCCGGTCAATCCCAACGAGGCCGGGGGCGAGATCCGCGGGCTGCGGGTCTACGAGTCGCTGGGGGCGATCGACCGGCCGGTGGACATGGTGCAGGTGTTCCGTAGCTCCGATGCGCTGCCCGAGATCGCACGCGAGGCGATCGAGATCGGTGCGAAGGTGCTGTGGGCGCAGCTCGGCGTGCGCAACGACGAGGCGGCCCGGCTGGCAGAGGCCGCGGGGCTGAAGGTCGTCATGAACCGCTGTCCGAAGATCGAGCTGTTCCGGCCGTTCTGGAAGCCTCGTCTGAACCAGGCGATTTAGACCCCTGAAAGATCGCCCGGGATGCCGCGCTGGCCGCCGTGGATCGGTTCACCGCCATGTCGGCCGGGGCACTGTGACGCCGCGTTGTGACGCCGAAGTCCTAGGAGTAGAGTTACAGTACAGAAACAAGAGTGCTCCTGATGGACATCCAGGCGTTACGACGATCGAATACCCTCTACGCCGCATCATCCGCGTGAGTGCATTGTGCAGTCCCCTCCAGAGTCGCGCAACCGGGCGCGGCGACGCTTTTTATCCTTGAACCTTCCCAGGAGGAAGCCATGGCGACAGCAAAGAACGACAAGCCCGTGAACAACGGCGTCAACGTCGAAGCGCTGTTCGGCGCGCAGGAAGCGCTCGCAAAGGCGCCGGAAGCGGCGAAGTTCAAGTGGCGCTCGACGGTCGAGTGGATCGACGGCACGCACAGCCGCTCCACCATCGAGGGCTTCTACGGCCTGGGCGCCGAGCAGAAGCACAAGACGAAGTTCGTCTTCGACGCCGACCATCCCGAAATCTTCGCTGCGCAAGACAAGGCAGCGACCCCCGTGGAGATCGTTCTGGCCGGTCTCGCGAGCTGCCTGACCGCCGGCGTTGCGGCCGTCGCCCAGGCGCGCAAGGTCCAGTTGCGCTCCGTGTCGGCGACGCTCGAGGCCGGGATGGACATCCGCGGCATCCTCGGCGTCGATGAGGACGTGCGCAACGGCTTCGACGGCATCAAAGTGACCTACAAGATCGACGCCGACGCGTCGCCCGAGGACATCAAGGCAATCGTCGCGCAGTCGCAGAAGCGCTCCGCGGTCTACGACATCGTCACCAATCCGACCAACGTCACGGTCGAGGTGGCGTAGCGCCGCTTCGCCGCACGAGGCACCGCGCCGCGTGCGCACGACTGCCGTCGTCATCGGCGCGGGCCAGTCGGGCCTGGCGATGAGCTGGTGGCTCGCCGCGCGCTCGATCGACCACGTGGTCCTCGAGCGCGGCGAGGTCGCCAACACCTGGCGCACCGAGCGCTGGGATTCCCTCACCTTGCTCACGCCGAACTGGCAGAGCCGCCTGCCGGGCTATGGGTACGAGGGTGACGATCCGGACGGCTTCCGGACGATGGGCGAGACCATCGCGTTCATCGACCGCTACGCGGAGCTTGTGTCGGCTCCCCTGCGGACGCACTGCCCGGTCACTGCCGTGCGGCGCACGGCCGACGGCTACGAGGTCGTCGCTGGGCAGGGAACCTGGCATTGCAAGGCGGTCGTGCTTGCTACCGGCGCGTTCAACATCGCGCAGCTCCCGAAGGTGTCGGAAACGGTGCCGTCCGGCATCGTCCAGCTGACCACCGTCCAGTACCGCAACCCGCAGGCCCTCGAGCCGGGCGGCGTGATGGTCGTCGGCGCGGCCGCCTCGGGCGCGCAGATCGCCGACGAGATCCAGCGCTCCGGACGTCCCGTGACGCTGGCGGTGGGTGAGCACGTGCGCGCCCCCCGGATGTACCGCGGCAGGGACATCCAGTGGTGGATGGACGGGACGGGCCTGAACGATGAGCGCTACGACCAGGTCGAGAATCTGCGGCGCGCCCGCAACCTTTCCTCGTTCCAGATCGCGGGCTATGCCGACCGCCGGAACGTCGACCTGAACGCACTCACGTCGATCGGGGTGAAGCTCGTGGGCCGGCTGGCCGGCATTCGGGACGGCAAGGCCCAGCTCTCCGGATCGTTGCGCAACCTGTGCGAGCTGGCCGACCTCAAGCAGAATCGGCTGCTGGGCACGTTCGACGAGTGGGCCACGGAGAACGGCCTGAGCGACGCGGTCGATCCTCCGTATCGCCCCGAACCGACGCGCGTCGAAGCATCGCCGCCGCTCGGGCTCGATTTCGGTCGCGCCGGGATCAAAACGATCGTCTGGGCGACCGGATTTCGCCCCGACTACTCCTGGCTGGACGTCCCGGTCCTCGACCACAAAGGCAACATCCGCCACGATGGCGGCGTCGTCACGGAAGCGCCCGGCCTGTACGTTCTGGGCCTGCCGTTCCTGCGGCGCCGGAAGTCGAGCCTCATCGACGGGGCCGGCGATGATACGCGCGATCTGAGCGCTCACCTCGCGGCCCATCTCGGCGCGCGGAGCGCCGGCATGAGTGCGGTGGCCGCCGACGCCTGATCGAAAAGCAACACAGCGCTCGGCCATTGGGGAAAGCGAACGTAGGGAAAACGCAGGGAGCTCGGCGGGTTTCCCCGTGCAGAGCTCGAGAGCCCTGGCGACCGGCCAGGGCTCTTTTCTCTTCCGCCTCGTCCCATGGGGCTTCCCCGCGCCGGCGCAGCGGCTGATAAAGTCGCGCCACGCATCGGTTCCGACACCAGAGGAGGAGGCCCGCCGTGACGACGACCGCGAAGCAGCGCGTCATTGCGATCGAGGAGCACTACTACGACCCAGCGCTCGCCGCCCAGTTCAAGGGGTTGGACGCCCGCGCCGGCGCCCGGCTCCGCGACAAGCTGGAGAACGTCGGCGAGCTCAGGCTGAAGGAAATGGACGAGGCCGGCATCGACGTGCAGGTGCTCTCGCACGGCGCGCCCTCGACCCAGAAGCTCGACCCGGAAACCGCCGTGCGGTTGTCCCGCGAGGTGAACGACCGGCTGCACCGGACGATCCAGACCCGCCCCGACCGTTTCGGCGGCTTTGCCGCGCTCCCGACGCCCGACCCCAAGGCCGCGGCCGATGAGCTTGCGCGCGCGGTCAACGAGCTGGGACTGCAGGGGGCGATGGTCCATGGGTTGACGGGCGGCGATCTCTTCCTCGACGACAAGCGGTTCTGGCCCATCTTCGAGCGCGCCCAGGCGCTCGACGTCCCCATCTACATCCATCCCGCAAATCCGCACCCCGCGGTGATCGAGGCTTACTACAAGGATTACGTCGAGAAGTTCCCCTTCATCGTGTCGACCGCCTGGGGCTTCACGGTGGAGACGGCAACTCAGGGCATCCGGCTGGTGCTGAGCGGCGTCTTCGACGCCTACCCGCGCCTCAAGATCATCCTCGGGCATCTCGGCGAAACCCTCCCCTTTCTGCTCTGGCGGATCGATCACGCGCTCTCGCGGCCGGGCAACGCTCCGGTGGCATTCCGCGACACCTTTTGCAAACACTTCTACATCACGACCAGCGGCTTCTTCTCGGATCCGGCGATGCTCTGCTGCGTCCAGGAAATGGGTGTCGACCGGATCCTGTTCGCGATCGACTGGCCGTTCGTCGAGAGCAGCAAGCCCGGCGTGCAGTGGATGGAGCGCATCGCGCTCGCCGCCGAGGACAAGGTGAAGATCCTGAGCGGCAACGCCGAGCGCTTGCTCAAGCTGTCGAGATGACGAGACCGGGATTCATAGAACAGCACGGGCTCTGGACAGAAGATCAGCGGCGGCGAGCCGAAGCCCTGAGGCGCCGCGTCCAGGAGGACGGGCTGCAGCTCGTCCGCCTCGCCTGGGCGGACCCTCACGGCTGCTCCCGCGCGAAGGCCGTGACAGTGCCGGCGTTTCTCGAGGCCCTGACCAGCGGCTACAGCATCAACGTCGCGACCACGACGCTCGACTCGGCCGGTGCCCGGATCTTCAGCTCCTTCACCCGCGGCGGAGGGATGGGGCTCGACGAAATGACCGGCTCGCCGAACATCACGCTCGTCCCCGACCCCGCCACGTTCCGGGTGCTGCCGTGGGCCGGCGTCGGCTGGATGCTTTGCGACGAGTACTTCAACAGCGGCAAGCCGTTTCACTTCTCTCCCCGGCAACTTCTCAAGAGACAACTGCGACGGCTGCAGGAACGAGGCATGGGCTACGTCGTCGGGCTCGAGGTCGAGTGGTACCTCCTGCGGGTCGCGGAGGAACACCTCGGCGAGGAGCACGTCGGCGCGCCCGGAACCCGCGGGCGCCCGATCGGGACCTACCCGGTCGAGCCCGGCTACTCGTACCACTCCGAATCGAACCTGGACCTGATGCAGCCGGTCCTCGCGGCTTTGGTCGATGCGTTCCAGAAGCTCGACTTGCCGCTGCGCTCCGTCGAGAACGAGTGGGGACCGGGCCAGGTGGAGTGCACGTTTTCTGCCCAGAGCGCGATGGACGCGGCGGATGCCCTGGTGCTCTTTCGGACCGCCACGAAGCAGATCTGCCGCCGGATGGGGTATCTCGCGACGTTCATGTGCCGTCCCGCCCTGAAGGGTTACTACTCGAGCGGTTGGCACCTCCATCAATCCATCGTCGACGCCCGGGGAGAGAATCTCTTCACCCCCAGGCGGGAGGGGGAGCGGCTCTCCCCGCTCGGGCAGGGATTCCTCGGCGGCTTGCTGAAACACGCCGCGCCGGCCACCGCATTCGCCACCCCGACGGTCAACGGCTATCGGCGGTTCAAGCCCAACTCGCTGGCGCCCGACCGGGCGGGCTGGGGGTACGATCACCGCGGCGCCATGATTCGTGTCCTCGGGGGTGTGGACGATCCGGGCACCCGCATGGAAAACCGTGTGGGCGAACCCGCCGCCAATCCGTACCTGTACATCCTGTCGCAGATCGTCTCGGGCCTGGACGGGGTCGACCACACCCTGGACCCCGGACCGGAGGATGATGCGCCCTACCAGGCCGAGCGGGCGCTCCTTCCAAAGAGCCTGACGCAGGCGCTGGATGTGCTCGAGCGGAGCGCCCTCTTCCGCCGCGAGGTCGGCGACGTGTTCATCGACTACTTCGTGAAGCTGAAGCGAAACGAGGCCGGCCGCTTCCTCCGTCACCTCGAGGAGCATGGGTTGAAGCAGATCCCCGATGAGCCGACGGAGTGGGAGCAGAACGAGTACTTCGATTTCTTCTGAAGCGCTGCAGCCGAGGCCAACGCCAGTGTCGATGCTCGAAACCCCCGCGGGAACCATCCGCCTGCCGTCGACCCCCGAGCTCCCCTATGACTGGGACTGGCTCGTGCAGGAGGATCGCGCCCATCGCCTCCTGTACACCGATCCCGCCATCTTCCAGGACGAGATGACCCGGATCTTCGGCGCGACCTGGGTGTACCTCGCCCACGTCAGTCAAATCCCGCGCAACGACGACTTCGTCACCACCCAACTCGGCCTGCGCCCGATCATCGTCCTCCGGGACAGCCAGGGCACGATCCGCGCGCTCTACAACCGCTGCACCCACCGGGGCAGCACGGTCTGCCGGCTCGACCGGGGCTCGGCCAAGGCGTTCCAGTGCCCCTATCACGGCTGGACGTTTCTCAACACCGGCCAGCTGAGCGGCGTCCCCTGGCCCGACGGCTACGCGTGCGACTTCAAGGATCCGCAGTTCAACCTCGCACAGGTGCCGCGGATCGATCTGTACCGCGGGTTCATCTTCGGCACGCTGAATCCGGAGGCCCCTCCCCTCCGCGACCATCTGGGACCGGTCACGAAGCCGATGGACGAGTGGCTCGACCGGCACCCCGGCGGGCGGGTGACGTTTTGCGAGGCAAATCGTCTGAAGTACCGGGGCAACTGGAAGCTCGCGTACGACAACTCCTGCGACGGCTATCACGTCGTGTTCTCCCATCGCTCGCTGCTCGACATGGAGAATCGGCTGAAGGACCCCCGCGAGAAGGGCATGTCGTTCTACAAGTCCAGGCCTGACGAAGCCGCGATGTACTGCCAGTACTTCGGGCACGGACACCACTTCAAGGACAAGCGGCCCAACGTCGCGAAGCGCCCGGGCGCGCTGTGGGAGATCGAGGCCGCTCATCCCGGCATGGAGTACTACGCCGACAAGCTGCGACGCCGCCTGGGGGCGAAGGCCGCGCGAGCGCTCGACCTCGCCGCCTCGGAGCCGGTCAACATCAACGTGTTCCCGAACCTGCTGATCCTCGGGAATCACGTCCAGGTCATCGAACCGCTCGCGGTGGACGAGACCAACTTGACCTGGCACGCGACTGCGGTCGTGGATGAAACCGGCGAGCTCGACGGCGCGGTCGACGACGTGAACGCGCTTCGCATGCGGACGCAGGAAGCGTTCCCCAACTTCGGGGAGGTCGACGACGCCGCCAACTTCGAGCAGATCCAGCGCGGTCTCCTGGCACAGGAGGACGAGTGGGTGTACATGCATCGGGGGCTGGGGATTCCCGGCCGGATCAAGGTGGCGGACAACGGGGTGATCACCGCGCCGGCCACCGACGAGGTCTTCATGCGCGAGTACCTGAAGGAATGGAAGCGGCTGATGCGGGCCCAACCGCAGCTCGTCGTCCGGCGGGAGCCGTGATGCCGGCCGGCCGTCAAAGTGATCCATCCCGCATCTCCCCGTACGTCGACGACGAGTTCTACCGGACGCTCGTCGCGAACTTCTCGGACTGGCAGCGGGACGAGTTCGAGGTCACGAACCCCGCGATCCGCGACCGGTGCCAGGCCCTGCTCTACCGCGAAGCCCGGCTCCTGGATCAGGGGCAGTTCGAGGCGTGGTTGAGCCTGTACATACCCGAGTGTCTGTATTGGGTCCCGACAACGCCTCGCGGAGGCGATCCGAGGAAAGAGGTCGCGATCGCGTTCGACGACCGGCGGCGCCTGGAGGACCGGGTCTACCGCCTGCGGACCGGCTACGCCTGGTCGCAAGTCCCGCCGTCCCGGACCGCGCGGCTCCTCTCCAACGTCGAGGTCTTCGGCACCGAGCAGCCCACCGCCTATATGGTGCGGTCAACGTTCGTGATCAACGAGTTCCGCGCCGGCGAGGCCCGCAGGCTGGCCGGCTGGTACGGCCACCGGCTGGCGCAGCAGGACGACGGCTGGCAGATCCTGGTCAAGCAGGTCAACCTGCTCGACTGCGACCAGAACCTCCGCAATCCGAGCCTGATTCTCTAGGACACCGGAAGCTGCTACGCCGCCGCACGCTGCGCCGGCGCGAACTCCCGCTCCATCTCCCGGCGGAACCTCACCGCTTCGCTCGACGCGTCGATCTGCACATCGTTCCAGCGCACCGCCTGCCCGGCCGCCACCGGGTTGGCGAGCTTCACGCCATGCGCAAGCCCGAGCGGGAGCGCGCCAAGCTTGAGCGAATCCGCCGCCGGACACAGCTTCCCGACGACGGTGTAACCGCCCTCGCCATCGAGGATCTCGCCGGCCTTCAGGTCGCGCTTCGCCGTCGCGATCGCGTCGGCGCGGAAGCCCGTGGCGCATCCGGTCGGTTCCCCCCGCAGCCCGACTGACGCGACCGAGATGCCCACCTCGAGCCCGATCAGGTGCCAGCGCTTGTACATGCAGGCATACCGCCCGCTGGGGTCGGTGCGCAGCCCGTACTCCATGAAGCAGCGGCGCACGTACTCGGTTTCGCCCTCGAACACCACCCAGACCCCGAACCGGATGTCGTACGGGATCACCCGGCCGTCGCGCTCGAGCGATGACACGACTTCGACCTGCCCCTTGTGATGCAGGCTGCCGCCTTCCTCCCTGGGGCGCATCACGGACGGCAGATCGTCGACGCTCGCGGCCGGAAACGCGAGGCCGTCGGGCGCCGGCGTCAGACCGGTCGCGTTGCAGACCGCCGTGGTCTCGATCGCCGGCTTCGAGCCGTCGAGGAACGAGTTGAACATCTTCGGGTTCAGCCCGCCGACTTGTGCCTGCTCGGGTGTCAACCCGTAGTATCCCCAGACGGTCTCCGGGGTCGACTGCGCGTAGTGCGGCAGCCACTTGTGGCCGCGTCCCGCGGCGACGACGCTGAAGCCGGCCGCACGCGCCCAATCCACCAGCTCGCAGATGAGCGCCGGCTGATCGCCGTACGCAAGGCTGTAGACCACGCCGGCCTCGCGCGCCTTGCGGGCGAGCAGCGGGCCGCAGAAGGCATCCGCCTCCACGGTCACCATCACGACGTGCTTGCCGTGCCGGATCGCGGCCAGCGCGTGGGTCACCGCCGCGATCGGATTGCCGGTGGCCTCCACGACGATCTCGATCGCGGGATGTGCCACGAGCGCTTGCCAGTCCTCGCCGACATGCGTGAGCCCTTGCGCGAGGGCGGCATCGAGCGACCGCGCGCCAAAGGTCTCGGGCTTCCAGCCGACGCGCTCGAGGTTCGTGCGGGCATTCCCAGGCGAAAGATCGGCTACGCCGGCGAGGTGCACGCCGGGCGTGTTCGGTACTTGGGCGAGATACATCGCCCCGAATTTACCCGCGCCGATCAAACCGACGCGCAGCGGCTTGCCTTGCGCGCCGCGTTCCTTGAGCTTCGCGTAGAGGTTCATCGCATCCTCACGCGGCAAGCGGCATCGGCTTCAGGTCTTCCTCGGGCGTGCCGTCTTTCCACGGCAGCGGCACATCGTAGTCGCGCAGCAGGCAGTCGTCCGGGAGGGAGCGGATCGGCGTGAAATCGCGATGCGCAATGTACCCCGGTCGCTTGAACCGGCGGATGTGGTTGGAGACCGCACACAGGCTCAAGTAGACGCTCCAGCGATCCCACGGCGACAGGTTCGCGGTCGACGCGTGCACGAGGCAGCCGTGAAACAGGATCATCGATCCCGGCGGGCCCTTTGGGGCAACCAGCCCCCCGCGCCCGACCAGCTTGCGGATCGTATCGTGGCTGATCGTCCAGAGCGGATAGCTCGTCGTCGTCGTGTCGTGGTCAGCATCGACCACGCCCAGCTTGTGACTGCCGGGAATGAACATGAGCGGGCCGTTGAACTCGTTCACCTCATTGAGGAAGATCGAGACGTTCATCGCGCGCGCCTCGGGCATGAGGTCGTCGGCGCGCCATGTGCCGTAGTCCTGGTGCCACTGCCAAAGGTCGCCGTCGAAGGCCACCTTCCCGTTGATCTTGAACTGGTGCATGTACACGTCCTCGCCGAAGAGCTGCTTCACGGGCTCGACCATCCGTGGATGCCGCGCGAGCCTGGCGAAGGGGTGGCTGTACAGGTGGGCCGCGAAGTTGGTCCGCACGGCGTCGCTGTCCTTCTCCCGCACGTTCTCGGGCCGGCGCTGGGCGAAGATCGCCGGCACCTCGTCGGTCAGGGTCTTGATCTCCTCGGGGGAGAACAGGCTCGGGAAGAAGAGATAGCCGTCGCGATCGAACTGGGTCAACTGCTCCTGGGTGAGTTTCATGGTGCCTCCTCTGTCATCTTGAGTGCTCAGGACGCCGCACGCCCGCGCTCCATCAATCGAGCCGAGAGTGCGTGGCCGGCCGCTTCGCAGTGCCCCCGCGCGAGCTGCTCGGCTCGCCCGGCGTCACCAGCGTTGATCGCTTCCAAGATCGCTTGGTGCTCGTCCCACACCGACGCCCGCACGCCCGCCGTCTGCAGGACCGCTCCCATCGCCCGGCGGATGTGATGCCAGTGGCGGCCCGCGCTCTCGCCGATGAGCGGGTTGTCGGCGGCGGCGTAAATCAGGTTGTGAAACGCGATATCGGCATCGATCATCGCAGCGATGCGGCCGCCGGTGACGGCCTTTCGGCCCCGGTCGATCACCGACGGATCGATCTTCGCCCCGGCGAGCGCAGCGCGCCGCGCGGCGAGGCCGTCCAACACGCTGCGCACCTCGTAGAGCTGCCCGATCAGGTTCGGATCGACAGGTGCGACGATCAGCCCGCGACGCCCCGAATCGATGACAACGCCGTCCTTCTTGAGCAACCGCAGCGCCTGGAGCACCGGCTGCCGCGACACGTCGAACGAGGCGGCGAGCTCTTCCTGGGTGAGTCGCGCCCCGGGCGCGAGCTCGCCGCTGCAGATCGCGTCGAGGAGACGCTGATAGACCTGCTCGGTGAGGTCCGGGGCGAACTCAATCCGTTCGAGGGCAGCCATGGCTGGATTCGAATTCGGTGTTCTGTATACAGTGGACTATCCTCAAAGTCAAGCCTAGCTTGATTCACCTGGGGAAACAGACCCTTCCGGTCGGCCTTACCTGCGCCCGCGCGGCGTCGGATCCACGATCTGAAAGAAAACCTCGTCCTTGCGGACCATGCCGAACTCGAACCGGGCCCGCTCTTCGATCGCCTCGTATCCCTGCTTCAGATCGCGAACCTCGGCCTCCAGCGCCTCGTTCCGCGCCTGGAGCGTCTCGATCTTTGCCCGCTGGCTCGCCAGCTGGCGGTCGACGTCCCACACCCTCAGCCATCCGCCCTTCCCCAGCCACAGCGGATACTGGATGAGGACGACGAGGACGGCGAGGATGAGGGCGAGCGCGCGCATCACCGCAGCTGGTAGAAGGCGTCACGCCCGGGATAGCTCACGGCCTCGCCCAGGTCCTCCTCGATCCGCAGCAGCTGGTTGTACTTCGCGACCCGCTCCGAGCGCGACGCCGAGCCGGTCTTGATCTGGAGCGCGTTCGTCCCGACCGCGATGTCGGCGATCGTCGTGTCCTCGGTCTCGCCGGATCGGTGCGAGATCACCGCGGTGTACCCCGACCGCTTTGCGAGCTCGATGGTCGAGAACGTCTCGCTGAGCGTGCCGATCTGATTCACCTTGATCAGCACCGAGTTCGCGACCCCGAGCTTCACTCCTTCCTTCAGCAGCCGGGTGTTGGTCACGAACACGTCGTCGCCGACGAGCTGCACCCGCTTGCCGAGCTCCCGGGTGAGCAGCTGCCAGCCGTCCCAGTCGTTCTCGGCCATGCCGTCCTCGATGCTGACGATCGGAAACCGGTCAGCCAGCTTCTTGAGGTACCCGCAGAAGTCCCCCGGCGGGAGCTCCAGCTTCTCCGACGCGAGCCGGTACTTGCCGCCCTCGAAGAACTCCGAGCTGGCGCAGTCGAGCCCGAGCACCACGTCGCCGCCGGGCATGTAGCCGGCGGCCTCGATCGCCTTCATGATCAGCTCGAGCGCCGCGGCGTTCGTGGGCAGGTTGGGCGCAAAGCCGCCTTCGTCGCCGACCGTCGTCGCCAGCCCCTTGCCGTCGAGCAGCTTCCTGAGCGCGTGGAAGACCTCGACGCCGCAGCGCAGCGCCTCGCGGAAGCTGCGCGCGCCGATCGGGATGACCATGAACTCCTGGATGTCGAGGCTGTTGTTGGCGTGGGCGCCGCCGTTGATGACGTTCATCATCGGCACCGGCATCTGCATCGTGCCCGAGCCGCCGAAGTAGCGGTAGAGCGGCAGCCCCGACTCCTCGGCCGCCGCCTTCGCGACCGCCATCGACACCGCGAGCAGCGCGTTGGCGCCGAGGCGCGACTTGTTCTCGGTGCCGTCGAGGTCGATCAGGGTCCGGTCGATGAAGCTCTGCTCCGAGGCGTCGAGGCCCATGATCGCCTCGGAGATCTCGGTGTTGATGTGCTCGACCGCCCTCAGCACCCCCTTGCCGGCGTACCGCGTCTTGTCGCCGTCGCGGAGCTCGAGCGCCTCGCGCGCGCCGGTCGACGCGCCCGAGGGCACGGCGGCGCGCCCCATCACCCCGGATTCGAGCAGCACGTCGGCTTCGACCGTCGGGTTGCCCCGCGAGTCGAGAATCTCCCTGGCCACGACATCGACGATCGAGCTCATCGCTGGTTCACCTTGTTATCCATCCTTCGTCGCCCCCGACCGCGCCCCGGGCACGGTCCTCCTCAAAGCGCAGTCTCTGCGAACCCGCGCCGCTTTACCAGTGCATCGAGCTCCTTCAGCGTCGCGAGCAGCGGCTTCATGAGCTTCAGCGGCCAGGCGTTCGGACCGTCCGAGAGCGCCTGCGCCGGATCCGGATGGGTCTCCATGAACAGCCCCGCCACGCCGGTGGCGACCGCCGCGCGCGCGAGCACCGGCACGAACTCCCGCTGCCCGCCGCTCGAAGTCCCCTGCCCCCCGGGCAGCTGGACCGAATGGGTCGCGTCGAAGACGACCGGGCAGCCCGTGTCCCGCATGATCGCGAGCGACCGCATGTCCGACACCAGGTTGTTGTAGCCGAACGAGGCGCCGCGCTCGCACACCAGGATGTTGTCGGCCGCCTCCGGGTCGTTCGGATGCGCGCTGCGCGCGGCCTCGCGCGCCTTGTCGACGACGTTCTTCATGTCGCCCGGGGCCAGGAACTGGCCTTTCTTGATGTTCACCGGGCGGCCGGCCGAGGCCACGGCCCGGATGAAGTCCGTCTGGCGGCACAGGAACGCCGGCGTCTGGAGCACGTCGACCGCCGCCGCGACCTCCCCCACGTCCGCGGTCTCGTGGACGTCGGTGAGCACCGGTACCCCGATCTGCTTCCGCACCTCGGCGAGGATGCCCAGGCCCTCGTCCATGCCGAGGCCACGGAAGGACCGGCTCGAGCTGCGGTTCGCCTTGTCGTACGACGACTTGTAGATGAACGGCACGCCGAGCTCGCGGCAGAGCTCCTTGAGCTCGCCGGCGGTGTCGAGCGCCATCTGGCGCGACTCAACGACGCAGGGACCGGCAATCAGGAAGAGCGGACGATCGAGGCCGACTTCGAACCCGCAGAGTTTCATAGGCCTGCGGCGCCGGCCTCACAGCCGTCTCCGGGGTGCCGCCGCGGAGCGCAGGCCCTTTGCTTTCGGCCAGCGAAGCGGCGGCTCGGGGCGACTCCACGGTCGCACGTCCCGACGCTCTGCGTTCCGTCGCCCCGTCCCCATGAAATGCGGCCCCTGCTCCGCCCTCCGACGGCCCCGACTTCAAAGCCGCAGAGCTTCATGCCGCGGCCACGGCCGGCTTCGCCTGCTCGGCCTGGTGCTTGATCGCCGCCTCGATGAAGCTCTTGAAGAGCGGATGACCGGCGCGCGGCGTCGAGGTGAACTCGGGATGGAACTGGCACCCGATGAACCACGGGTGGTCCGGCAGCTCGACGAGCTCGACGAGCGACTCGGCCTTGGTCCGCGCCGCCACTTTCAGGCCGACCGCCTCGAGCCTCGGCAGATAGTGGTTGTTGACCTCGTAGCGATGGCGATGCCGCTCGTTGACGACGTCGCTCTTGTACACCCGGTGCACCAGCGTGCCCGGCACCACGTCGGCCGGCTGCGCGCCGAGGCGCATCGTACCGCCCAGGTCGGAGTGCTCGTCGCGGCGCTCGACCCGCCCGTCCGAGTTCTTCCACTCGGTGATGAGGGCGATGACCGGGTGCGGCGTCGCCGGATCGAACTCGGTGCTGTTGGCCCCTTCCAGTCCCGCCTTGTGGCGCGCGAACTCGATCACTGCGAGCTGCATTCCCAGGCAGATGCCGAGATACGGGATGCGGCTCTCGCGCGCGTACTGGATCGCGCGGATCTTGCCTTCGATGCCGCGCTTGCCGAAGCCCCCCGGGACGAGGATGGCGTCGGCGCCGCGCAAGGCGCCGACCCCGTCGCTCTCGATCGACTCGGAATCGATGTAGCGGATGTCGATCTTGCTGCGGGTGTGAATGCCGGCGTGGATCAGCGCCTCGGAGAGCGACTTGTACGACTCGGTGAGATCGACGTACTTGCCCACCAGCGCGACGGTGACCGCGTGCTGCGGGTGCTCGAGCGCGTGCACGAGCTTGTCCCACGCCGACAGGTTCGCCGGCCGCGCCAGGATGTCGAGCTTGTGGCACACGATCTCGTCGAGCATCTGCTGGTGCAGCATGCCCGGGATCTTGTAGATCGAATCGACGTCCCAGACCGAGATCACGGCTTCGACGGCGACGTTGGTGAACAGCGCGATCTTGCGCCGCTCCTCGTCGGGAACCGGCTTTTCGCAGCGGCAGAGGAGCGCGTCGGCCTGGATCCCGATCTCGCGCAGTTCCTTGACGGAGTGCTGCGTCGGCTTGGTCTTGATCTCGCCGGCCGACTTGATGTACGGCACCAGCGTCAGGTGGATGTAGCAGGTGTTTCGCTGTCCCAGCTCGAGCCGCATCTGCCGCACCGCCTCCAGGAACGGCAGGGACTCGATGTCGCCCACCGTCCCGCCGATCTCGACGATCGCGACGTCCGCGCCGTTCGCCCCGCGGGCGATGAAGCTCTTGATCTCGTCGGTGATGTGCGGGATGACCTGGACGGTGCGCCCGAGGTAGTCGCCGCGGCGCTCCTTCTTGATGACGCTCTCGTAGATCTGGCCGGTGGTGAAGTTGTTCCACCGCTTCATCTTGGCGCTCTGGAAGCGCTCGTAGTGGCCGAGATCGAGGTCGGTCTCGGCGCCGTCCTCGGTGACGAACACCTCCCCGTGCTGGAAGGGGCTCATCGTTCCCGGATCGACGTTGATGTAGGGATCGAGCTTGAGGAGGGTGACTTTGATGCCGCGGGATTCGAGGATCGCGGCCAGCGATGCGGCGGCTATCCCTTTCCCCAACGAGGAAACGACCCCGCCCGACACGAACACATATTTGGTCATCGACAACCCGGGAGTCGGGATGGGGGATGATAGCCCAATTCCTCCGACCCCTCAACGCGAACCCGCAGCAAAGCCGCGCAAAATGCACCTCCGCGCCGCCGCCACCGCGCGCTTCACGTACGAGCGCGCTCAGGCGCCCATCTCGGCGGCCTTGATCGATTCGACGCGGATCTCTTCCGTGAGGCGCGCCTTGTAGGCCGAGAACTCCGGGGTCGTCTTGACGGTGTAGTGCCGCGGGTGCGGGAGATCGATCCGGACGTCGCTCTTCACGCGCCCCGGGCGGGCGGTCATCACGGCGACGCGATTCGCCATGAAGATCGCCTCGTCGATGTCGTGGGTCACGAACAGCACCGTCTTGTGGTCGGCCTCCCAGATCCCGAGGAGGAGCTCCTGCATGAGCGCCCGGGTCTGGTGGTCGAGCGCGCCGAACGGCTCGTCGAGGAGCAGGATCTTGGGGTCGTTCGCCAGCGCACGGGCGAGCGCCGTGCGCTGTTGCATGCCGCCGGAGAGCGTCTTCGGATAATGGTCCTCGAACCCCCTCAGGCCCACCCGGTCGATGAAGTGGGCGGCGATCCGGTCCTGCTCGGCCTGGGCGATCCCTTTCTCGCGGAGCCCGAAGCAGATGTTCTGCTTCACGGTCAGCCACGGAAAGAGCGTGTACGACTGGAACACCATGCCGCGGTCGGGACCCGGACTGGCCACGGCGCGGCCATCGACCAGGACCCGGCCCGTGCTGGGCACCTCGAGGCCGGCGACGATGCGCAGCAGCGTCGACTTGCCGCACCCGGACGGCCCGAGGATGGAGATGAAGTCGTTGTCCGCCACCGCCAGGTCGACGGGCTCGAGGGCGCGGGTCGGCGGGCCGCGGCGCAGGCCGGGAAACACCTTGGAGACCGTCTCGACGGCGAGCTTCGACATGGCCTAGAGCGCCCAGGGGTAGAGCCGCTGGTTCACCCACTTGAAGACGAGGTCCGACGCCAGGCCGATCACCCCGATGCAGAAGATGCCGAAGATCATCTGGCCGGTGTCGAGCAGCCGCTGGCTGTCCATGATCATGTGGCCGATGCCGCTCTCGGCACCGACGAGCTCCGCCACGATCACGTAGGTCCACGCCCAGCCGAGGACCAGCCGCAGCGCCTCGGCGATCTGCGGCGCCGCGCCCGGCAGCATCACCCGCTTGACGATCCCGCCGCCGTCGGCGCCGAGGGTGTAGGCGGCCTCGACGAGGTCGCGGCGGGTCGAACCGACGATGATCGCCACCATCAGCACGATCTGGAACACCGAGCCGATGAAGATGACGGCGAGCTTCTGCGTCTCGCCGACGCCCGCCCACAGGATGAGCAGCGGAATGAACGCCGAGGCCGGCAGGTAGCGACAGAACGAGACGAACGGCTCGAGGAACGCCTCGATCGGCTTGAACGCGCCCATCAGGATCCCGAGCGGCACCGCGATGATCGCCGCCAGGACGAAGCCGCCGCCGACGCGGAACACGGTGATGCCCACGTCGCGGACGAAATGGAACTCGGCGAACAGGTTGTAGCCGGTCACCAGCGTGTGCAACGGATCGCGGAGGAACATCTGGTTGATCGCGCCGCTGAAGGTGACGAGCGCCCACGCGCCGAAGAACAGGACGAAGAACGACACCCCAAGGACGATCTTGGCGGTGCGGGAAACGGGCTTGAGCGGCTCGAACACGGCGCAAAAGAAGACGCCCGGCACCGCCCCGGAGGCGGCTCGACCGGGCGTCCGCTCGCGGCTACTGGAAGCGCAGGTCGACCATGTCCTTCGCCTGCGGCTCCTTCGCGATCACGCCGTTCGACTTGAGCACGCGCACCGCGAAGTTCACGAACGGTGCGTGCTCCTTGGCGTAGTACGCCTTGCTCGCGGCGCGGTCGGTCCAGGTGATGAACGCCGCCGACTTGGCGAAGGCCTCCCCGGGCTGCTTCACGGTGCTGCCCATGAGCTCGTAGGCCTTCTGCGGCTCGCGCTTGATCATGTCGAGCGCCTCGAAGAAGCTGTCGACGACCGCCTTCACGGTCTTGGGATTCTTCTGGATGAAGTCGGTGCGGAACACGAGCGTGTCGATCACGACCGGGTAGTCCTTGCTCGTGACGAGGATCTTGCCGGAGTCCGGCGCCGCGCGCACCGTGGACAGGTACGGCTCGTAGGTCACTGCGGCGTCGTTCTGGCCGGCGACGAACGCCTGCGCGGCCGGCTGCGCGCCCATCGTCGCGCGGATCACGTCGCGGATCGACAACCCGTTCTTCTCGAGGATGTAGGAGAGCATGAAGTGCTGCACCGTGCCGGGGCCGTCGACGTTGACGGTCTTGCCCTTCAGATCCTTGATCGAGGCGATGTTGCCGCGCACCACGATGCCGTCGCCGCCGTTCGACTTGTCGATCAGGGCGACCTGGACCGTGGGGATTCCGGCCGAGGTCCAGACGATGTGCTGGTCGACCGTGGTCGCCGCGGCATTGAGCGCGCCGGCGGCGAGC
>Ga0299906_10001759_pt1 | contig 18360 bp, 19 predicted proteins | sample RVTome_14_FD_200259 | JGI IMG/M metagenome (GOLD analysis project Ga0299906, IMG submission 200259) | Soil microbial communities from uranium-contaminated site in the Upper Colorado River Basin, Wyoming, United States - RVT145D125 (version 2) ...
TCTGCGAACTCGGATATCGTCCTGAATATGTTCAGGGAGCTGAATCGGAACTTCGGGCAGACGGTCATCCTCGTGACGCACAATCCGGAGTTGGCCGCTTTCGCCGGCCGCGTGATTCAGATGCGCGACGGGATGGTCGTCTCCGACGAGCTGTCGGACGAAGCCTGGGAGTCGGATCTGGTGTCGGAAGGCGTTGCCGGGACGGATAGCCGGCTCGTTCGGAGAGATGGGGCATCATGAAGAACTGGATTTTGTGGTCGTTCAGCCGCGGATCGTTCCAGTACGACATGCTCTGCGGGCTGATCCTGCTGGCGATCTTCGTGATTCCCCGGGATGTCTTCCAGGATCGACCCGACTATATGCGCTTGCCGCAGACCGGCGACATCCGGGTGTCCGTCGACGATGACCAAAACCAGGTCTACACCGTCAAAGTAGGCATGACTTCGCCGGACCTGGTCCGATCGGAGCTCCGCGAGGCCGCCCTTCTCAGGCTGCAGGCGTACCTCGGACGGGAAGAGCGGCTGGAGACCTTCAGGGTGGAGCCGGTGCCCGATTCGTGGGGATCGACCGCCGCTTATGCCATTTGGGTGAAGTAATGAAGAAACGCTTGTCTTTGATGCTCCTCGCGATGCTCGCGCCGCTCCTTGCCATCTCGCCAGGAACCCTCGACGCGCGGCAAAAGCATTCGCTGGACGCCGTGCTCGGTGCAATGGACAAGGCGAGCAGGGAATTCGTCGACATGGTTGCGGCCATCGAACGAGAGACGGTGACCGTGTTCATCAACCACAGCCGGATCGAGTCCGGGCGTATGTATTTCGCTCGGGGCGGTGATCACAGCCGTGTTCGCGTCTCGCTGACCGACCCGGCGAGGAAGGATTTTCTCATCGATGACGGCAAGGTGAGAATCTACAATCCGGGTACCAACGTGCTGGAAGAGATTGGCCTTGGTGAGCACGCGGACAAGGTTGAGCTCATGGTGGTCGGTTTCGGCACCTCCGGCGAGGACTTGCTGCACTATTACGACGTGAAACTCGCCGCGGAGGAGATTGTCGACGGCACGTCCGTCTCAGTACTTGACCTTGCGCCCCGGGATCCCGACGTCGCCCGGCACTTCACGTCGATTCGTCTCTGGATGGATCAGCAACGCTGGATTCCGGTCCAAACCCGGGCCACGCAATCGAGCGGGGACTACCTCACCGTGCGCTTCTCGAACGTCGTCATCAATGGAGGCGTTCCGAATTCTGCCTTCAGTCTCGATCTGCCCGACGACGTTCAGATACTCCGTCCCTGACGGCTACGTCTGAAGGCTGGCCTTCCTGGCAACTTTCGGTTCGCCTTCGTCGGAGCTCTCCGGCTCTTCGACTGCCAACTCCAGGGGCCGCTCCAGCCGGTCGGCTTCCGCGTGCGTGTACCAGGTGCGCTGCACCGCGGTCCAGTTGCTCAGGATGGCCAGAATCCAGAGGACGACAGCCATCCGGTCCGTGAGCGCGCCGATGATCAGCATGACGATCCGCTCGGCCCGCTCGAGAAAGCCGACCTTGCATTGGCCGATCAGGGATTCCGCGCGTGCGCGGGTGTAACTGGTCATTACCGAGCCGATGATGGCCATGCCGGTGAGTCCGACATAGAAGAGAGCATCGAGCTTCGCGTACCAGATGAGCAGCCCGAACAGCATGAGCATGTCGGAGTATCGGTCGACGACGGAGTCGAGGAAAGCGCCGAAACGCGTGACCGTCTTCGTGACGCGCGCAACGGCTCCGTCGAGCATGTCGAACATGCCCCCGAAGAGAAGGACCAGTCCTGCCCAGAAGAATTGGCCTCTGGCGAAAAGCACCGTGGCGAAGATGTTGATGCCGAGACCCGTGAACGTCAGGAGATTGGGATTGACCCTGTGCTGCGACAGCTTCCCGACGAGAAAATCCTGAATCCTCTGGCCGCCAGCTCCGATCCTGCCGCTGATTGTGTCAAAAGCCATGGCCGACTGAGTCCACCGGCATTCTACGTGAATACTCCGAACCGGACAAACCGGACTACAGGGAGGCTCCCTCATCGTGAATCGTCGTGAAACGAACGACTTCGAACGTGCGGGCCCCGGCGGGAATCCGCACCTTGACGGTATCCCCCTCCTGCTTGCCGAGCAGGCTGCGCCCGATCGGAGAGCTGGTCGAGATGGCCCCCCCCATCACGTCCGAATCTTCGGACGTGACGAGTTTATAGGTCACTTCCTCGTCCTTCTCGACGTCGAAGAGCACGACGGTCGAGCCCAGCGAGATCCTGTCATGGGGTATCTTCTCCATGTTGATCATCGCCAGTTCCGACAGGCGTTGCTTCAACTGTCCGAGCCGGGCGCGGACGAACTCCTGCCGTTCCTTTGCCGCCTGGTAATCGGCGTTTTCCCGCAGATCGCCCATCGCGAGAGCCTTCTTGAGAGCGCGCGGGAGCTCGGTCGTGAGCTCTTTCTGGAGCGTCCGGACCTCGTCTTCCAGCTTTTTTCTGGCTTCAAGCGCCATGGGATACTCTCCTAGGAAAAGAGCCTGAAGTTGATCGTCAGGAATCTCTCCGGGTCCTGACGGAAATCGTACACCAGTTTGAGAAACTCCGAGATCAGCGTGTTCAGGTTGTCGTAGAGCGCCGGATCGTTGATCAGCCGGCCCGCCGTACCCTCGCTGTTGGCGATGCTCGCGGCCATGCCCGAGATATCTTCCATCGCGGCGCTGGCTTCGACATACAGCGTATCGTCGCGGCTCAATCGGCCCAATGTTCCCTCGCCCCTCTCCATACGTTCGGCGAAAACGCCGAAGCTGGCTATGACCTCGTTCATCTCCTCGAAAATGGAAGGATCAGTCAGGAAACGGCCCAGGGTTCCTTCGCCGCTCTCCAGGCGAGTGACGATCGCGTCCACGCGGGCGACAGCCGCCAGAGCGTTCGCATACAGGGCGTCGTCGGACATCAGGAGGCCGATCGTTCCCGCGCCGGTCCGCGCGTCTCTGACCAGAAGGTTGGCTTCGGAGGTCGCTGAAGCGACGTTGTCATAGATGGCCGCGTCGGTCAGGAGCTTCCCGAGCGTGCCCTCGCCTTCGCTCACCCGTCCTGTGATTTCCTGAACCTGGTCGCTCAGGATGCCGATGTTGGCCACGATGTCGTCGGTTCCTTCGATGATCTCCCGGATGCTTCCGCCCGAAGATCCCTGGATCGTGCCCCCGTCCGGAATGACCTCACCCGTGTAACCGCGCGCGATATCCACATACCCGTCGCCCAGAAGGCCGATCGTCCCGATCGTCATGATCGAGTCTGTCCTTATCATTTCCCGATAGTCGACGTTGATGTTCATGCGGATGCCGACAGATTGCATCGGATCCGCGGAATCCAGGACCCTGACGCTTTCGACGCTTCCGACCGGCACGCCCTCGAGCTGGACTTCCGCGCCGCGCTTCATGCCGTTGGCGGATTCGAATACGGCGGTGACGGAGTAGGTTTCCGTAAAGAGCCCCGCCTCGCCCCCGACCAGGAAAATGGCGGCAGCCAGGAACGCGAAGCTGGCGATGACCAGGATTCCGACCCGCAACTCGACCCAGGATAGTGACTTACGCCTTGCCATGTCCGCTCTCCTTATGTGAGAAACTTCCGAATGTAGGGATCCTGCGAGCTCCGGAGCGACTCGTCGGGACCTTCGAAGATGATCTTCCCTTCGTGCAACATCACGAATCTCGTGTTCGAAATGCAGAACGTGCCGTCCTCCTGGACGAAACGAAGCTCGCCGTTCCGCCATTCCGCGTACTCGGTGGTCAGGGTGAACGCGTCCCGCAGCCTGTGCGTGACGAAGATGCCGGAAACGTGCTGCGTGTCCCGAAGCCTGATGATCAATTCGTTGATCCGCCGGGAAGTGACCGGATCGAGTCCGGCCGTGGGTTCGTCGTAAAGCATGATGTCCGGTTCGGAAATCAAGGCCCGGGCGAGGGCGACGCGGCGCTTCATACCGCCCGAGATCTCGGCAGGAAACTTGTCGACTACCGTTTCGAGTCCGACGAAACCCAGGGCCTTGAGGACGCGGCCCTCGATCTCGCTTTCGGGCACGCTCAGTTCGTGCAGCCGGTAGGCGACGTTTTCATAGACCGACAACGAATCGAAAAGACCGGACTCCTGGAAAACCATGCCGATTTTCGGGCGTATCCGTCCCATTTCGCGCTCGCTGAGGCCCGTGATCTCCTCGCCTTCGATATAGACGCTCCCCTCGTCGGGCGCCTCGAGGCCCATGAGAATTTTCAGAAGCGTCGACTTTCCCGAGCCGCTGCCGCCAAGGATGATCTTGGTCTCTCCCCGGGCCAGCCGGAGAGACACGCGGTCGAGCACGCACAGGTCTCCGAAAAACCTGGAGACACCCGCCAGTTCGAGTATCGTACCCGATTCCCGCGGCCCTTCTGTATCGATTCGGGGTTCCCGCGCCTTCATGTCGCGTAAGTGAGGATGAGGTGCGTGAGGAAGAGGTTGAAGACCAGGATCAGCACGGAGGATATGACCACCGCCTGGGTTGTCGACCGCCCCACCCCCTGCGTGCCGCCGTGGGTCCGCATGCCGCAATAACAGCTCACGATCGCCACCGTGGCCCCGAAGACGACCGGTTTCAGCAAACCCCCCAGCAGGTCCGAGTAGTCCAGCGCATCCCAGGCTGAATTCAGATAGAGGCTTGCGTTTATCTGAAGGACGAAAACGGCCACGGCGAGGCCGCCGACGACGCCCACCACGTCCGCCACGATCGTGAGCAGGGGGAGCATGGTGATGGTCGCGAATACCCGCGGCACGACGAGCTTCTTGATGGGATCGGTTCCGAGAGCCCGCATCGCGTTGATCTGCTCGGTCACCTTCATCGAGCCCAGCTCCGAGGCCATTCCGGAGCCCACACGGCCTGCGATCATCAGACCCCCCAGTACCGGTCCCAGCTCGCGGACCAGGGAGATCGCCACGAGGGCTCCGGTGAGACCCACGGCCCCGAAGGCACGGAGCTGCGCAGAGGACTGGAGGGTGAGAACCGCGCCGGTGAAAAACCCGGTCAGCATGATGATCGTGAGGGATCCCACGCCGATGTGGTCCATCTGGACGAGCGTATCCCGAAGGTACAGGGGCCGCCGGAAAGCGCCGAGGAACGCCCGGGCCGCCATCGTCGCCAGTTCCTGGACCTCGTAGACGGCGTCCTTCGGGCTGATCAGCATTACCGGCATCGTAGCTAAATACTCGCCCTATGGTCAACGACCTCAGCAGTTTATAGCGGCTCTGGCGGATGGGAAAACGGGCGTCCGACCCCGATGAAATGACCTATACTGGCACGATGTTCAGCTTCGTAACGGCGGGGGAATCTCACGGGCCCGCCCTGGTGACGATCGTGGACGGCCTCCCCGCGAATCTCGAAGTCGGGACAGATTTTATCGACCGGGAGCTCACGCGCCGGCAGGCGGGATTCGGACGGGGCGGCCGGATGAGGATCGAGTCCGACCGCGTCCGTATCCTGTCGGGTGTGCGCCACGGACGGACGCTGGGGAGCCCCGTGGCGATGACGATCGAGAATCGCGACTGGAAGAACTGGGAAGATGTCATGTCGCCCGGGGTGGTGTCGAACGAGGTCGCCGCGAAGCGTCGCGTGACCCGGCCCCGGCCCGGCCACGCAGACCTGGTGGGTTCGCAGAAGTTCGATCAGTCCGACGCCAGAAACATTCTCGAGCGCTCGAGCGCGCGCGAGACGACCGCCCGGGTCGCGGCGGGGGCTCTGGCCAAGTTGTTTCTCCAGGCCTTCGGGATCGAGATCCTCAGCCACACGACGGCGATCGGCGCGGTTCGGCTTCCGGACGGCTTCCGCGTGTCGTGGGAGCAGCTCGAATCCGCACGGGACGACGCCGTGGTGAGGTGTGTCCTCGGGGAATACTCGGCGCGTATGGTCGCCGAGATCGAGAGAGCGCAACAGGAAGGCGATACCCTCGGCGGGACGTTCGAAGTCGTCGTCCGGAATCCCCCCGTGGGATTGGGATCCCACACGTCGTGGGACCGGAGGCTGGACGGCCGCCTGGCCCAGGCCGTGATGTCCATCAACGCGGTCAAGGCCGTGGAGATCGGCGACGGGGTCCGCGCCGTCTCCGATCGGGGCTCGGCTGTTCACGACGAGATCGCCTTCGACAGCGGCACTGGCCGGTTCAGGAGGCTCTCGAACCGGGCCGGAGGCCTCGAGGGCGGCATGTCGAACGGGGAAGAGATTCGCGTCGTGGGCTACCTCAAGCCGATTCCCACGCTCAGGAAAGCCCTCCGATCGGTGGACATGGTCTCGAAGGAGCCGTTTCTCGCGGCCCACGAGCGGTCCGATACGTGTGTCGTGCCCGCGGCCGGAGTCATCGGTGAGGCCATGGTCGCCCATGTGCTCGCCCAGGACGTGCTCGGGAAGTTCGGCGGGGACTCCATGGTCGAAACACTCAGAAACTATTCCGGTTACGTTGAGCAGTTGAGCAGGTTTCCGCCGGGTTGATGCGCGTACTTCCGGGTGTACTTCGAGCTGTTTGCCCGCCACAACTATCCGCCGGATAATGTTACGATCAGGCTATGAACAGACCGATCGTCCGGTACGGGGCTGAAGTTCTCCAACGGGTCGCCCGGCCGGTGGACAACATCACCGACCGGGAGGTCTCGACCGTCCGGGACATGATCGAAACCATGTACGGCGCGTCTGGAGTGGGGCTGGCTGCCCCGCAAATCGGTGTCGGGCAACGAATTATGGTGACCGACGCCAGCGGCGGCGAGAAAAAGGACAACCTGATCGTTCTGGTCAATCCCGAAATCGTTTCAACCGACGGCGAGCAGCACGAGGAAGAGGGGTGCCTGAGCATCCCCGGCTTTTCCGAGGTGGTTCGCCGGCCCAAACACGTCGTCATCCGGGGGCTGGACCTCGACGGGCGCGAAACCGTCATCGAGGGATCCGACCTCCTGGCGCGAGCGTTTTGTCACGAGTTGGATCATCTGAACGGGGTGCTGTTTCTCGAGCACCTGAGCCTCCTGAAGCGGGACCTCATACGGCGCAAGATCAGAAAGCTGGTCAAACAGGACGAGTGGTGAACCATGCGCCTCATCTTCATGGGAACGGCTTCGTTTGCCGTCCCTTCCCTGGAGTTGCTCGCCTCCGGACCCGACACCGTCAGCGCAGTCGTCACGCAGCCTGACCGGCCCAGCGGCCGGCGGCTCCGGGTGAACGCTTCACCGGTCAGGAGCGCGGCGATCTCGCTGGGCCTGGCGGTCTCCCAGCCCGGCGACCTCCAGGGCGACGAGCTTCGCCGGTGGATTGCCGGGCTCGGGCCGGACGTCATCGTCGTCGTCGCCTACGGCAAACGGATTCCGCCGTGGCTGATCCACCATCCGCCGCGCGGCATCGTCAACCTCCACGGCTCGCTGTTGCCCAGGTATCGTGGGGCCGCGCCCGTGAACTGGGCGATCGCCCGAGGGGAGTCCCGTACGGGCGTCTGCACGATGCAGATCGACGAGGGGCTGGATACCGGGCCCGTGTATGGATGCCGGGAGACCGACATTGGCCCTGAGGAGAGCGCGCCCGAGCTTGCCGGCCGGCTTGCACGGCTGGGCGCCGGGCTCCTGCTGGAGACCCTGTCGTCGATCGCCCAGGGCCGATCGGGACCCCGCCCCCAATGTGGCCGTCGGGCGACGCTGGCGCCCCGGCTCCGGCGGGAAGACGGGTACGTGCGGTGGGAGGAGTCCTCCGCGAGCGTGCACAACAAGATCCGGGCGTTTCTGCCGTGGCCGGCCGTGACGGTCGATTTCCGGGGCCAGAGATGCCGTTTGATCGAGTCCCGGGTGGGCGAACCGGCCACAGGTCCCGGGGAACCCGGAGACATCGCCGTCACAGAGGGAGGGCTTGCCGTGCGATGCGGGGACGGCCGGATGCTCGACATCCTGAAGCTGCAGCTCGAAAACCGACGGGTCAGCTCGGGCGCCGGGTTCGCGAACGGGTTTCGACTGAAGGACGGAGACTGTTTTACGTCGCTTGCCGCGACACCCGGCTAGGAGAAGAGTCCTGATCGGGTCGCGTATCGGGCTAAACTGTACATGAGATGAAGGACACGGGAAACGGTTTCTGGTCGCGATTGCCCGTCGTCGCGCTCATGGTCCTGGTACTCCTGGCTGCGGGCGCGCTCAGCGCCGTGACGGCGATGAGGCTTGCCATTCAGGGACGGGAGGTCGAAGTGCCGGACCTGGCCGGGACCACGGAGCGCGAGGCCGGGTTGCGTCTCGACGAACGGGGCCTTGGACTGATCGTCGACGGCCGCCGTTTCAACGAGCTTGTACCCGAAGGCCGGGTGTTCGATCAGCTCCCGCGTGCGGCAGCCCGCGTCAAGATCGACCGCAGCGTCCGTGTACGGATCAGCCTTGGGGAGCGAAAATTCGCCGTGCCCGATGTTCGCGGCGCGAGCCTGCGTGCCACGCGACTGCAACTGGTCGAGCGCGGCCTGACCCCCGGCAGCACGCTCTACTCGCACACACGGGAAGGAGAAGCCGGCACGGTCCTCTTCCAGGATCCGGACCCGGGGGCTAACGAAAGCGATCCGGCTGTGAGCGTGCTTGTCTCGCTGGGACCCGCCGACCAGTACTTCGTCATGCCGGCTTTGACGGGAAGGTCCGCGGCCGAGGCGCGCATCAGGATACGGGATGCCGGCTTCCGGTTGACCGAGATACCCGAGGCGGAGGCCGGGGGCGTGCCTCCGGGCCGGGTTGTCAGACAGCAGCCTTCGGCCGGGAGCCGCGTCTCGAAGGATGACACCATCGTTCTGGGGGTGAGTCCGTGAGCGTCAGGATCGCGCCGTCCATTCTGTCCGCGGATTTCAGCCGACTGGCCGAGCAGATCGCGGAGGTGGCTGCGGCAGGGGCCGACTCGATCCATGTGGACGTCATGGACGGCCATTTCGTGCCGAATCTCACGCTGGGGCCGGTCGTGGTCCGCGGCTTGCGCAAGATCACCTCTCTGCCCCTCGATGTCCATCTGATGGTCACCGACGCGGACTGCCTGATCGAGCCGTTCGCCGATGCGGGCGCGGACCATTTGACCGTGCACGTCGAAGCCGGTGCGCACCTGGACCGCACGCTCAACCTGATTCGTTCCCTGGGCAAGGGCGTTGGCGTGGCTTTGAATCCCGCGACGCCGGTCTCTTCGATCGAGCCTGTGCTGGGGAGCGTGGATCTCGTGCTTGTGATGACCGTGAACCCAGGCTTCGGAGGACAGCGTTTTATCGGTTACACGGAAGGGAAGATCCGCGCCCTGAAGCAGCTCGTCGATCGGGAGCGTTACCAGTGTGCCATCCAGGTGGACGGAGGCATCAACCTGGGGACCGTCGAGAGGGTCGTCACCGCGGGAGCCGGGATTCTGGTGGCGGGCGCCGCCGTGTTTGACGACCGGGATCCAGGCGCCCGGGTCCGGGAATTGTTGGAAAAGGCTTCATCGGTCAGCTATCATTCCAAATACGTATGACCGAAGGACTTCAAAGGAATCTGGCAATCCGGAGACCGATGAAAATCGCCCTTTCGGTGGTTCTCATGGGCCTCGTGCTGGCTTCCTGTGGCGGATACCCCCGCGATATCGACATCGACCAGGGGCTCGGCGAAACGGATCGCAATCTCTTCGAAAGAGCGAAATTCGACCTCCAGCGCGGCAACATCACCCAGGCGCGACTCCTGCTGCAGACGCTGATCGGGACCTATCCCGACAGCGAGTTCACCCCCGACGCCATGTACGCCGCCGCGGAGTCCTATTATCGGGGGGGCACGCGCGCCGATATGATCAATGCCGATTACGAGTGGACCAACTTCCAGGTGTTTTTCCCGACCAGCGCGCTGGCCGACGACGCGCAGATGATGCGGGCCATGACCCACATCCGGCAAATGGAGAGAGCGGATCGGGACCCGCAGGAGGCTTTGCTCGCCGAGCGCGATCTGGAGACCCTGATTGCAAACTATCCGGACAGCGATCTTCTCGAGGAGACCAAGGAAAAGCTGCGTGCCGTGCAGGATGTGATCGCGGAAGGCTGGATGAAGATCGGGAATCACTACTTCACGGTCGAAGTTTACGGGGCGGCTGCTTCCCGCTACAACGACGTCCTGGAGACGTATCCGGATTTTTCAGGTACTTCGGAAGTGCTGTACAGGTTGGGGGAGATCTTGAGGCGTGTCGGTGCCGAAGATCCGGCCGCCACCCATTACGCCAGGATCGTTCGGGAGCACCCGTCCTCGGAGTTCGAGCCGGATGCCAGGAAGAGACTGTCCGAGCTCGGTCGGCCGATACCGGAGCCGAACGAGGCCGCGCTGGTCCGCGCCGAGGCGGTTCCGGAGCCGGAAATCCGGAGCCTGGCGTCCCGTATGTTGGGCGTCTTCGGCGGCCGGCCCGGTGTCTCGCTGGAGACCACCGCGGCTTCGATTCTCGTGGAGAACCCGCCAGACAGCGAGCCGGGAGATGGAGAGTTCAGCGTAGACGGCGTTATCCTGGACGTTGGCGGCCCGCCAGGTGGCGACCCGTAGGTACGATCGTTATCGGAGCATCACGGCGGGCGGCCCTCGGGCCGCCCGATTTCGTGAGGGTGGTCATTTCTGTTTCTCCGGGAGGGCGGCATGAAACGCACGATCCTGCTGGCCGACGACAGCTCGACGATTCAGCGTCTGGTCGAGCGCACTTTCGAAAGTACCGACTTCACCGTCGTAGCCTTCAGCAACGGAGAGGCTGCCCTACGACGGTTCGAAGAACTGAGTCCGGCCGCTGTGCTTGCCGACATCCACATGCCGGGCAAGAACGGATATGAAGTCTGTGCTTTCGTGAGGCAGCATCCTCACTTGTCCCGAACGCCGGTCGTGCTGCTGGTGGGTGCGTTCGAGGTCTTCGACCAGGCACAGGCCGATCATGTCGGAGCCAGTGGCACGATTACGAAGCCCTTCGAGCCGAAGCAGCTGGTCGAAACCGTGGCGGATCTCGTCCGGGAGCATTCCCCGAAGGCGGGTTCGGAAGCCGTTCCAGGCGCGCCCGGCGGGAGCCGTACGGATGCCGCGGAAGCTATCGGGGAAGGCGACGCCGACAGCGACATCCTGGGGCTCCGGGATCTGTTTCCAGGCACCCCCGCGGCAGCAGCCCGGAGAGCCTTGTCGGAGGAGGAAGTCGATGCGATCGCCGACCGCGTCATCAAGCGCTTGTCGACCGAAGTCGTCGAGAGCATCGCCTGGGACATCGTTCCCGAGATCGCGGACCGCGTGATGCGGGACGAGTTGAAGGGAAAGGAATGAGTCGGAAGATCGACGATGAGGCCGCGCCTGGCGCCGGGGCCGGGACAGGATCCGACGATCGGGAAATGAGCACCGACCTCCCGAAGACTTTCGATCACAGGATAGCCGAACCGTACTGGTATCGCTTCTGGGAGTCCGGCGGATACTTTACGGCGGATGCCGGATCGTCCAGACCCACCTTCGTCGTTGTCATTCCGCCCCCAAACGTTACCGGATCGCTCCATATGGGACACATGCTGAACCAGACGGTTCAGGATGTGATCGTCCGCCGGAAGCGGATGCAGGGATTCAACACGCTCTGGTTGCCCGGGACCGATCATGCGGGCATCGCCACGCAGAACGTCGTCGAGCGGCAGTTGAGAGAAGAGGGCCTGACACGCCATGACCTCGGCCGCGACCGGTTCGTGGAACGGGTTTGGCAGTGGAAGCGCGAGTACGGCGGCATCATCACCGATCAGATCCGCAGACTGGGAGCTTCGTGCGACTGGTCCCGCGAGCGCTTCACGCTGGACGACGGGCTCTCGGCGGCCGTTCGGGAGGTTTTCGTGCGGCTGTACGAAGACGGGCTCATCTACAGGGGCGAGCGCCTGATCAACTGGTGTCCCCGATGCCGGACAGCGCTGTCGGACCTTGAAGTCGAGCACCAGGAGGTCGACGGACATCTGTACCATGTGCGCTACAGGATCGAAGGCGAGGACCGGTGGGTCGAGGTGGCGACCACGCGTCCCGAGACGATGCTGGGCGACACGGCGCTGGCCGTCCATCCTGACGACGAGCGTTACGCCGAGCTCGAAGGCGCCTTCGCGGAGCTGCCCCTTGTGGGGCGGAAGCTGCGCTTTATTCGCGACGCGGTTGTCGACGCGGAGTTCGGCACCGGCGTCGTGAAGGTGACGCCGGCCCACGATCCCGTCGATTTTGAGATCGGCGAACGGCACGGGCTCGAGCGGGTGAGCGTGATCGACGAGGACGGCCGAATCACCGCGGTGGGTGGCGCCTGGCAGGGTTTGGAACGGTTCGAGGCCAGGAAGCAGATTCTGAAAGATCTCGGGGCGCAGGGGTACCTGATCCGGTCCGAGCCTCACAAACACAAGGTGGGACACTGTTCGCGATGTTCGACCGTGGTCGAGCCGCTGTTGTCGACGCAGTGGTTCGTCCGGGTCCAGCCCCTTGCGGACGATGCGATTCGCGCGGTGGAAGACGGGCGCGTTCGATTCGTGCCCCCGGATTGGGCGAAAACATATTTTCAGTGGATGCACAACATCCGTGACTGGTGCATTTCGCGGCAGCTCTGGTGGGGTCATCGGATACCTGCCTGGTATTGTGCCGACTGCGGCGAAGTCACCGTGTCGAGCTCCGATGCGGATTCGTGCCGTGTATGCCGCTCGCAGAACGTTTCACAGGATGAGGACGTTCTCGACACGTGGTTCAGCTCGCAGCTCTGGCCGTTCTCCACGATGGGTTGGCCCGAGGAGACTCCCGACTTCCGGAAGTTCTATCCTACCGACGCTCTGATCACGGGTTTCGACATCATCTTCTTCTGGGTTGCCAGGATGATCATGGCCGGCCTCAGGTTCACGGGCCAGCCGCCGTTCCGGGACGTGTACATTACCGGCCTCGTCCGTGACGTGGACCGTCAGAAGATGTCGAAGTCCCGGGGGAACGTGATCGACCCGGTCGTCGTGTGTGACCAGTACGGCACCGACGCCGTTCGCTTCACGCTCGCACGGCTCGGAGTCCCGGGGTCCGATCTGGTGCTAGCCGAAGACCAGTTGGAGTCCTATCGCGCCTTCGCCACGAAGATCTGGAACGCGTCCAGATTCATCCTGACCCATGTCGGCCCGTCCGACGCGATCCCCACCGTCGCGGATCTCAAGTCGATGGACCTTGCGCGGGCCGATCGGTGGATTCTGTCGCGTCTCATGACTACGACGGAGACCGTCAACGCCGCGGTGGAGAGATATGCGCTGCATGACGCGTCCCGGGTGCTCTATCACTTTTTCTGGCACGAGCTCTGCGACTGGTATCTGGAGATGACCAAACTCCATCCGGACGAGTCACGACCCGTGCTGACCTACGTTCTGGAAGCGTCGTTGCGATTGTTGCATCCGTTCATGCCTTTCCTGACCGAAGAGCTCTGGCAGAGGATGCCTCACGAAGGTCCCTCGATCGCCGTCGCGTCGTACCCGGAAGCGCACGGCGAGCTGCGCGACGCGCAGGCGGAGCGCGATGCGGAGCTGGTTCAGGAGATCATAGGAAAGATCCGCAATATCAGAGCGGAAATCAATCTCGATGTGAAGTCGTACGTGCGCGTGCGCGTGGCGGTGACTGATGCTGAGGTCGCATCCATGTTGCGAGCCCACGAGGCGTACGTCTATCGGATGGCCCGTGTCGAGTCTCTGGAGTTGCTTCCCGCCCTGTCGGAGGAAGGGCCGGCCGCGCCGGCCGTGGCGGGGGGGCTTACGCTGGAGATCCCTTTGGCGGGTCTGATCGACGTCGACGCCTACGAAGCCCGGCTGAACAGGGAGATCGACAAGGCGCGGCGCGAGATCGCATCGCTGGAGCGCAAGATGTCGGACCAAAAGTTCACCGAGCGCGCGCCCGCCGAGGTTGTCGAGGACAATCGACGGCGCCTCGCCGATTACCAGGCGAAACAGACGCGGTTGGTGGAAGGTCTCCAAAGGCTGAGATGACCCGGGCGGAACTGGATCTTGCGCGATCTCTCGTCGAGGCCGCACTCAGAGAAGACATCGGGCCGGGGGACATCACCTCGGAAGCGGTCATCGACGCGGACGCGTGTGCCCGGGCCGCCTATTTGACCCGCGAGGACATCGTAGTCTGCGGCCTGCCGGTTGCGCGGGAGGTCGCCCGGATGACCGATCCCGACCTTCGATTCGAGGCCCTCTCCGAGGACGGCGGCGCGCTCTGCGCGGGCGAGGTGATGGCCAGGATCGAAGGCCGGGCCCGCTCGATTCTGGCTGCGGAGAGAGTCTCCCTCAACTTTCTGCAACGACTGACCGGTATCGCGACGGCGACGAGAGCATACGTACAGAAGGTCGGCGGTACCGGAGCCCGAATCCTGGATACGCGAAAGACCGTTCCGGGCTATCGTCGCCTCGATAAGTACGCGGTCCGCTGCGGGGGCGGCACGAACCACCGCAACGGGCTCTTCGATGCGATTCTGATCAAGGACAATCACCTGGTGTTCCATGCCGGACCCGGACAGGCGGTCAGACGTGCCCGGGAACATGCGGGGCCCGATATGCAGATCGAGGTCGAGGTGCAGTCCATGGACCAGCTCCTCGAAGCTCTGGACAGCGGTGCGGACAGAATCCTCATCGACAACTTCGATCCCGATGAGGCCTCGAGGGCCGTTCGGATCGCGGCCGGCCGGGTCCCTCTCGAGGCGTCCGGAGGGATCACCCTCGATTCGGTGAGGGCCTTCGCCGAGGCCGGGGTCGACTACGTCTCGATCGGCGCGCTCACCCATTCGGTCAGGGCCGCGGACATTCACCTGGCCCTGACCGGCTGCTGAGGCCGTGAGGCCCGTTTCCAGGCAGACCGACTTCCAGCTCGATCAGGTTCTCGATTGCCTCGTCGGCCACATGACGGAGGCTGTTTCCGGAGAACGCCTGGCTTCCGAGCTTGGGATGTCGCATTCGCGGATCGTTCGGCTGGTGAGCAGGCTGCGCGGATTTGGCGTCGAGGTGCGGGGAGAACCGATTTCCGGATTTCGCCTTCCCTGGCTCCCGGATGTTCTTCTCCCCCGGATGATCGCAGACCGGCTTCAAACCGGATCGATAGGTCGGCCGCTCTGCCATCTTTACGAAGTCGATTCGACGAACCTGTATGCGCTCGGCCTCCTCTCGGAGGGCTCGGCTGTCCACGGAACGACAGTGATCGCCGAGGCCCAGACTGCGGGCCGTGGGAGGCGAGGGCGTACGTGGTGCTCGGCGCCGGGCGCCGGCCTCTATATGACGCTCGTCCTCCGGCCTGAGATCTCGTGCGTTCTGGCTCCTTTGATCACTCTTGGGGCCGCGGTTGCGGCGCACGAGACGATCGAGCGGGTGACGGGACTGGACGTCGACGTCAAGTGGCCCAATGACCTGCTCGTCGGGGGAAGAAAGATCGGTGGCGTGTTGTCCGAACTGCTGGCAGAGCAGGATCGGGTGGGTTCGATGGTGGTGGGCCTGGGAATAAACGTGAATCAGGACCGGTTTCCCACCGAACTGGACGGCGTGGCAACGTCCCTGCGCGGCGAGACAGGAGGGAAGCAATCACGAATCGAGATCCTCGTGGATTTTCTTGCGGCTTTCGAGCGGCTGTACCGCCGCTTCCACGAAAGAGGGCCCGAGGCGATTATCGGGCCATGGAGCCAGGCATCGAGCTTCGCATCGGGCAGGCGCATCGAGATTCATGACGGCGTGCGCCGGATGCGGGGCGTTACCGAGGGGCTCAATGTCCTCGGCGGGCTTCGGATACGCGAGGAGGACGGCTCGGTCGAAGAGGTCTACAGCGGGGACGTTCTGGATTGGGAATAGGCTGAGAACTGGCCCAGACTGAAAGGTGAAGCCATGTTGCTTGTGATAGACCTCGGAAACACGAACACTGTCTTCGGTGTCTATACCGGGGGGCGGCTTGCCCGGAGCTGGCGCTTATCGACGCGGCTGGACCGGACCGTGGACGAGTATGGCCTCCTGGTGCGAAGCTTGTTCGGGCTGGAAGGCCTCGATGTCGGCGCGGTCCAGGCTGTGGTCATCGCTTCGGTGGTCCCGGCCCTCGATTCGAGGCTGACCGGAATGGTGGAAGCCTGCTTCGGCGTGCCGCCGCTGTTCGTGACGGCGGAGAACGCGGGAGTTAAGATTCTCTATGACGATCCCCGGGAGGTGGGGGCAGACCGGATTTCGGATGCAGTGGCCGCCATAGAGCGCTACGGCGGACCCGTCATCGTCGTCGATCTCGGAACCGCCACGACCTTCAACGCTATCAACGGGCGGAACGAGTACCTGGGTGGCCTGATCGCTCCGGGGGTCGAAGTGTCCGCGCGCGCTCTGATAGATCGCGCGGCGAAGCTTCCCCGTGTCGAGCTGAAGCGGCCGGATACGCTCATCGGACGTTCGACGACGGCGAGCCTCGAGAGCGGTTTTTTCTGGGGTTACGTGTCCCTTGTGGACGGCATCGTCGACCGCATGCAGGCCGAGCTGGGCGGGGAGACTCGGGTCGTCGCGACCGGCGGATGGTCGCGGTTGATCGCTTCCGAATCGCGCAGGATAACGGTGACCGATTCCGACTTGACGCTCGATGGGCTGTATCTGGTCGCCCGGCGGCTGAGCAAGATCTGAGGACCGGAGAGGCTGATGGCCAGGATCCGCACCTTCTATGACGAGCTGGGGGTCGGACGCGAGGCCCGCGCCGCCGAGATCAGGCGCGCCTTTCGGACGATCGCCCGGCGCTACCATCCGGATATGAACCCACCCGACAGGAAGGTGTGGGCTCACGAGCAGATGAGCCGGCTCAACTTCATAGTCGAAACGCTGCTGGACAGGGAGTCGCGGATCGAGTATGACCGACTCGTCAGAAAGTATGAACAGGATCCGGCTCCCAGACCGCGGCGTACACGGCGTCAGGTGGACGCGCTCGAACGCGAGTTCGCACGGGTCTCGGTGGAGATCATGAACCTCGGTGGCAAGTATTCCAACTGCAGGCTGAAGATGCTGGTCGGAAGCGTTGTCGCGTTGTTTTCGATCGGGATCGTAGCGATCGGCTCCCTATTGTCGATTCAGGACATCTACCTTGATTTCATCCGCTTCTTCGTCCTTGTAGGAGCGATCACGGCGGGAATCGGGCTGTCCGATCTCATCGGCCGGAACCACTATCGGAAACGAATCGAGGAGCTGCGGTCCCGCCAGTCCGAGCTGCGGCGCAGGATGTGCGAATCGTGGACGATGCACTCCACTCACTGAATCCGATTCTTCTATTCCGCGACCAGCAGCGTCTCGGCGAACGGCCATGCCTCGTCAACCCATTGAGCGGCGCAGCGAAACCCATTGTCTTTTCCCATATCGACGACTTCATCGCAGTTGAACTTGTGGCTGCTTTCGGTCCAGATCGTCTCTCCCGCGCCGAATCGAACGGTCAGATCCGCGGCGTCGATCTTCACCTGGTGGTCCGTCGATGAGCGCAGATGGATCTCGACTCGCCGGTGGCGGCTGTCGTAGCGGGCTACGTGGTCAAAGAGACCGAGATCGAAGTGACCGTCGAGCTCCCGGTTGATCCGGGCCAGAACGTTCTTGTTGAACGCGGCGGTCACTCCGGTCGGATCGTCGTAGGCGGCCAGCAGCTGCGGGACCGGCTTCTCCAGGTCCGTGCCCAGCAGAAGGCAATCGCGGGATCGCATCGCGGTACGGACGTCGCCCAGAAATCGCCGGGCGCGTCCGCGATCGAAATTCCCGATCGTGCTTCCGAGAAACAGCAACAGCAACTGTGCGCCCTCCGGGACGCGGCGTACGGCCTGATCGAGCCCCTCCAGGTAGGTGGAAGCGATCGGAGATATCTGAACGCCTTCGATCCCTCCCAGCTCCGCCTCGCATCGCTCCAGAGCGCCCAGAGATATGTCGATGGGAAAGTAGTCGGTCTCTCTTCCGAGGCCCGGCTCCGACAATATACGCCGCGTCTTCGTGCCGCTGCCGCTGCCGAGCTCGGCCACGACGGCGCCAGGCTCCAGAAAGGAGACGATGTCGGGCGCATGCGTGTCGATGATGCGTTCATCCGCGCGGGCCAAACCGTACTCAGGCAGGCGCGTGATGACCTCGAAGAGAGCGGATCCGACGTCGTCATAGAAATATTTCGGCGAGAGATACTTCTGAACAGGGTCACCGAGGCCGCGGCGAACGTCGAGGATGAAGTCGTTCGTCTCGACGGCCGTTTCCTGGCGGTCTGTAGCGGGTTGGGTCACGACTCGATGCAGCGGAACGTGGCGTAAATATTGGGATAATGAGGCTGGAACCAGTTCCTGAACGACCGGCGCAGCATAGACATCGAAGTCTGCGTCGAACCTCCCTT
>Ga0299906_10001760_pt1 | contig 18347 bp, 12 predicted proteins | sample RVTome_14_FD_200259 | JGI IMG/M metagenome (GOLD analysis project Ga0299906, IMG submission 200259) | Soil microbial communities from uranium-contaminated site in the Upper Colorado River Basin, Wyoming, United States - RVT145D125 (version 2) ...
CGCCGCGTCAGGATGTCCGTCCCTCCGCCCGGTGATGACGGAACGATCACCCGTACTGGCCTGCTGGGATAAGCCTGTCCTGAGCCTGTCGAAGGGGCCTGGGCCCACGCCGGAGCGGCGGGTAGCGCGACCAGCACGGCGCACAAGACTGAAGCTTGTCTGCGGAATTTCATACTCGACCCTCCTCGTGGATGAGCTTAGCGCCTGTCGGCGCTTCGCCCGGTTCTTTTCCAGTTCCCGCGCGATGAGCGGCGGGGGCCGTCCGTTCGATCGCGCGGAGTTAAACCGGCGCACCGCGTCCGGGTTTAACAGTATTTATATCACAGGACCACCATGTGGCGTGCGGCGCGCCTGAAAGCGCGCTCGCTGCAATAGAATCGCGAAGCATGAACCACTATCCGCCTGATGGGGGGCCGATGACCGCGAGAGAAAAGGCGGCGGAGAAAGCCGCCAACGTTTCACAGCCCAAGGATTACCGGCTGATCGTCGAGAAGGACGTGAAGATCCCGCTGCGGGACGGCACGTTTCTTTACGCCGATATCCTCCGGCCGGACGGGGGTGCGGAGCGCTTCCCCGCGATCATGAACATCAGCGTCTACCAGAAAGACAAAGTGTGGATCCCGCCGGCGGACCTCGAGGAAAAGGCCAACCCGTACATGAACTGGGAGACGGTCAATCCGCTCTGGTGGTGCACGCGCGGCTATGGCTGCGTGCGGGTGGACTCGCGCGGCACCGGCAAGTCGCCCGGACGGTCGGACCCCAGCTCGTACCAGGAGTCGCTCGACTTCTACGACGCGATCGAGTGGATCGCGAAGCAGCCGTGGTGCAGCGGCAGCATCGGCACGCTCGGGATTTCCTACCACGCCAGCTCGCAATGGCGCGTGGCGAACCTCCAGCCGCCTTCGCTCAAGTGCATCATGCCGTGGGAAGGGCGGGCAGACCAGTACCGCGACCAGGCCTATCACGGGGGCATCTTCTCGATCGGCTTCATCGGCAACTGGTGGCTCACTCACACGGCGCATCACCTGCTCGGGCGACCGCGCAGCTACAACCCGGACGCGTTCCAGAATGACCTGATCTGGAACATGATGAGGAACGACCTCGATTCCGAATGGTGGCGCCAGTGCAGCGCGCGCTGGGAGAGCATCAAGGTGCCGCTGTACAGCATCGGCAACTGGGGCGGCTTTTCGCTGCATCTGCGAGGCAACACCGAGGGCTACATGAACGCGGCCTCGAAGGTGAAGAAGCTGCGCATCCACACCGGCACGCACTTCCACCCCTTCCATTCGGAGGAAGGGCGCATGGACCAGCTGCGCTGGCTCGACTACTGGCTGAAGGGCATCGACACCGGGATCCTCGACGAGCCGCCGGTCAAGCTCGAGATCCGCACCGGCGGCAGCCGCAGGCCCTATCCCTTCCGCTTCGAGAACGAGTGGCCGCTCGCGCGCACCCAGTGGACGAAGCTCTATCTCAGGATCGACCGCAAGCAGAGCCACGAAGAATTGGGAACCGAGGGCGAGCTCGTGCGCGAGAATCCCGCGGCCGAGGCGAAGGTGACCTATCCCGCAAGCGGCGTGACCGCGGCGGGCGTCGCATCGGGCTCCTCGCTCTCGACCACTCACGGCGGCGGCGGGCGGCTGGGAGTCTCGTTCCAGACCGCGCCGATGCCGCATGACACCGAGATCACGGGGCCGCTCATGATGAATCTCTGGGTGTCGAGCACGACGGAGGACCTGGACATCTTCGTGACGCTGCGCAATATCGGCCCGGACGGGAAAGACGTGTGGGAAGTCGGGCAGCATGGCCAGCCGGTCCCGCTCACCAAGGGGTGGCTCCGCGCCTCGCACCGCAAGCTCGATCCCGCGCGATCGCTCCCGTACCGTCCGTACCACGCGCACGACGAGCGGCTGTGGTTGAAACCGGGAGAGCCGGTCGAGTGCCAGGTCGAGATCTGGCCGACCTGCATCGTGCTCGCGAAGGGGCACCGCCTGCGCGTGGACGTCCAGCCGCGCGACGGCGTCGGGTCCGCGCCCTACACGCACTATCACGCCGACTACAATGCGGGGGCGGAGAACACGATTTACTCCGGCGGAAACAAGCTGTCGTACATCCTGCTTCCCGTCATTCCTGCGAAGTAGAAATTCCCTTCCCCCCTTGCGGGGGAAGGTAGGATGGGGGGTCGTCCTGGATCCCCGCCTCCGCGGGGATGACTGATGCTTGAGGCGAAGCGATGAGCGAATACAAGAGCGAGATCCGCGACGGCATGCGCATCGATTGGGACGTGCCGATCCCGATGGACGACGGGATCGTGCTGCGCGCCGACGTGTTCCGGCCGTTCCAGGAGGGAAGATATCCGGCGCTCGTGAGCTACGGCCCCTACGGCAAGGGCCTCGCATTCCAGGACGGCTACAAGACGGCGTGGGAGATCATGTGCCGCGAGAATCCCGACGCCGTTTCCGGCACCACCAACAAGTACGCGAACTGGGAGGTCGTGGACCCGGAGAAATGGGTGCCGAGCGGCTATGTGTGCGTGCGCGTGGACTCGCGCGGCGCGGGGCGCTCGCCGGGCTTTCTCAACCACAACAACGCGCGCGAGAACCGCGATTTCTACAACTGCATCGAATGGACGGCCGCCCAGCCGTGGTGCAGCGGCAAGGTCGGGCTGAACGGGATTTCCTACTACGCGAGCAGCCAGTGGCGCGCGGCGGCGCTGCAGCCGCCGCACCTCGCCGCGATGTGCGTCTGGGAAGGCTGGGTGGACTACTACCGCGACTCGGTGCGCCACGGCGGCATCGCCTGCACGTTCCGCAAGCACTGGCAGGATATGCAGGTGAAGACGGTGCAGCACGGTCGCGGTGAGCGCGGACCCAGGAGCCGCGTGACCGGGGAGCTGGTATGCGGGCCAGAGACGCTACCCGAGGACGCGCTCGTGAAGAACCGCGCCGACATGTGGGTGGGCGTGCTGGATTACCCCCTAATGGAAAAATACTATAAAGAACGAACCGGTGACCTATCCAAGGTGGTCACGCCGCTCTTGTCCGCCGCCAACTGGGGCGGGCAGGGGCTGCATCCGCGCGGCAATTTCGAGGGCTTCACGCGCGCGGCGTCGCGCGAGAAGTGGCTCGAGGTCCACGGCGGCTCGCACTGGGCGCCGTTCTACACCGACTACGGCGTGAAGCTGCAGAAGAAGTTTTTCGATTATTTCCTGAAGGGCAGGAAGAACGGATGGGACAGGCAGCCGCGGGTCCTGCTGCAGGTGCGCCATCCCGGCGAGAAGTTCGTCGAGCGCCACGAGAAGGAGTGGCCGCTCAAGCGCACGAAATGGACCCGGTTCTATCTCGATCCTGAGGGCATGCGCCTCTCGAACAGGCCGGCTGCCTCCGGGAAGTCCGTCACATACGACGGGCTGGGCGAGGGCGCCACGTTCTCCACTCCGCCGCTCGAAAAAGCGACCGAGATCACCGGGCCCTCGGCGCTGAAGCTGTGGGTGTCCTCGGCGACCGCCGATGCCGACATCTTCGCCGTGCTGCGCGTGTTCGATCCGAAGGGAGTAGAGGTGGTGTTTCAGGGCGCGCTCGATCCCCACACGCCGATCGGGCAGGGGTGGCTGCGTGCTTCGCACCGCAGGCTCGACACGAAGCTTTCGCGGCCGTACCGGCCCTACCACACGCATGACCGGAAACAGCCGCTCGAGCCCGAAAGGATCTACGAGCTCGACGTCGAGATCTGGCCGACCTGCATCGTGGTGCCGAAGGGGTATCGCGTCGCGCTCACGATCCGCGGGAAGGACTACGAGTGGGAGGGCGAGGCGACGACGCTCTCCAACATGAAGAACCCGATGCGCGGCTGCGGCCCGTTCGTGCACGACGACGAGACCGACCGGCCGCCGGCCGTTTTCGGCGGCAAGGTCACGCTCCACATGGGGCCAAAGCGCCCGGCGCACGTGCTCCTGCCGGTAATCCCGCCGAAGTAACGGGATACCAAGTCATCCGTCCGCCCTCATCCTTGAAGCGGGGCTCGGCTCCGCGTCAGTTCGTACGCCCGGTCGACGACCCGCATTGCGCGATAGCAGTCCTCGGGCCCCGTGGCGGGCGGCTCGCCGCGCTGCCATCGTGCAAGCGCGTCGCGCAAGGCGGTGGCCGCAAGCGGCTCGGCGGGCGGCTCCGCGAGCGGGTGCTCGCCGGCGGCGGTCGTGCACCGTACGCCGCCGCCCTGCTGCACGAGCAGCGCGTCGCGCCCCGCGAGCTTCCACTCCCCCTCGGCGCCCTGGCCCGGGAACAGGTTGCCGACTTCAATCGTGCCGAGCACGCCTCCTGGCGTGCGCAGGAGTAGTGCCGCGTAGTCCTCGACAGGCTTGTCGAGCGCGCGGGTGCTCACCTGGGCGCCCGCGACTTCGGCGTCCTCGCCCGTGAGGTATAGAAAGAGATCGATGCCGTGCAGGCCGATGTTGCGCAGGCACCCGCCGCCCGCGACCGCCGCATCGAGCATCCACGGAGATCCCCACGCGACGTAGCGCGCCGAGCTGCCGCGATTCGAGCGGAAATGGAAATGCGACACCGGGCCGAAGGCGCCGTCGGCTAGCATGCGCCGCGCGTGGACGACGAACGGGTGGTAGCGCTGGAACAGCGGCACGGCAGCGAACGCCTTCCTTGCCGCCGCCTTGTCCGCGATGCCGCGCACTTCCCGCGCGTCGCGCCCCATCGGCTTTTCCATCAGGAACGGGTAGCCCTCGTCGAGCAGGTAATGGGCGATGCCGGCCATCGCGCTCGGCCGGCCGAGGGCGACGACGAAATCCGGCCGGGTCCTTGCGAGCATTTCGCGATAGTCGGTGAACGCGGGCGGCCCGCCCAGCTCGCGCGCGCGCGCGGCTGCCATGCCGGCGTCGGGATCCTGAATGCCGACGAGCTGAACCTCCGGCGTTTTCGCGAGCGTCCTGAGGTAGGCGGCGTCGAACAGCGAGTGCCAGTGGCCGACTTCGATGGCGGCGATGCGGATCGTCATTCGTGCATCCCTTGCTCGCTACAATAGCGCATGGTTGCAAACGGCGACATGGTCACCGGGCAAGGCCGCGGTGCGCCACACCGGGCACGCGGCCTGCAATCGCGGCTTCAGCGCCTGGCCGATGTTTTCCTGCTGCTCGCGCTGCCGTGTGTGCCGCCGCCCACGATGGCCGCCAGCACCGTGGACATTGCAGCAGTGGTAGGGTTCACCGACACCTACCAGCCCGGCCGCTGGACGCCTCTCAACGTCACCGTGACCAACCACGGCGGCGACGTGGCCGGGGAGCTCGAGGTGCAGGTGACCGGTGGCGATGAGCTGCGCAACCGACTGTTCTTGACTTTCAACCGGCGCAAGCTGGAGCTGCACCGCGATTCACGCAAGACCCTGCAGTTCACCGTGTTCCTGCAGGGGTTGTCCCATCCTCTGGTGATCCGTGTGCGCTCGGGCGAGAGGGTGCTGGCACGAGCGGAAATCGACCTGCGCACACGCGTCGCCGCCGAGCGCCTGGTGCTGGTGCTCAGCCGGGATGCGGACCTCGATTACCTTAACGACGGCGCCGCCAACGGCCTGCGGGTGCTCTATCCGCACCCCGAGCTCCTGCCCGTGCACTGGCGGGGATACGACGCCGTAGCCGCCATCGTGGTGCATGGGATATCCCTGGAGCGGCTGAGTGGTAGTCAGTTCGACGCGCTGCACAAGTGGATTGCCCAGGGCGGGATCCTTGCCGTGTCCGGCGGACCGGATTACGCACTGCTTCGAAGCCCGCGGCTTTCCGCCCTCCTGCCCGGCGTGCCCCTGGGGATGACGCGTATGGATGGCAGCGTCCTGCAGCGCGCCTTTTCCGCCTCCCTCGACGTCTCGCGCCCCGTCCACGTTAACCGGCTCGGCACCTTCCGCGGGCGCGCACGGCTGCGCGCGGGGACTGTGCCGCTCATCGTGGAGCACGCGCTTGGACTCGGTCGGGTGCTCTACCTGACATTCGACGTGGCAGGCTATCCCTTCGATCGCTGGAACGGCATGCGCGAGCTTTGGCTGGACAGCCTGCGCTTGCCGCCGGCGCCAAAACTCTCCCTGAGCGCGCCGGAACCGGTGCTCGCGAGCCCGCTCATGCCCCTCATCCGTGCCCAGACCGCGAATTTCGCCTCGCATGCCACGGTGTTCTACTTTCTGGCACTCTATCTGGGGCTGCTGCTGGCGGGGTACGGGCTTTCCGCGCGCCAGACGCGGCGTCGCTGGCTGGCATCGCTATGGAGCTGGGCCCCGATGGTGCTGTTCGCTGCGGCGGCGTGGCTGCTGTTCGGCCCGACCGTATTTCCGCGCGGCGCCAACGCGGTGGCGGCGGCGCTGATCGAGCCATTCCCGGACAGCATCTACGCCCGGCTCGCGCTGGACGTGGGCGTGTACTCCAATCGAAGCGGCGCGCTGCGCCTGGAGTACCGCGGTGCCGAGCCGGTGCTGTACCCGACCCGCCAGGCACAGCGGGACGGCAACGCGGAGAATTGGGTGTTTGGCGAGGGACCACAGCGCTTTCTCGAGCCGCTGGACCGGCGACGCTACGTGCTGCACCAGCTTGAGGGGGAAGACGTGATCACGTTTAATCTGAACGCCTCGGTGCACGACGAGGCGGCGGGGCTCCGGCTCGTGCTGGACAACGCCAGCGGGCGAACCTTGAAGGACCTTTGGCTGGTGTTCGACGGCTACGCCTACGAGCTCGGTTCCATCGAGGCCGGTGCGCGGGTTGAACGTGGGTTCGTCCGCCGCACGCACGGCCTTGAGGTCGGCGAGGCGCCCTGGAAACGCCTGCTCAAGCCGCCCCCCGGACGTCCGGTGCAGACAATGGAGCCGACTAGAATTCTGCTCGAGCGCAAGTTGCGGGAAATGCGCGAAAGCGGATATCCCGGCCGGGGCCACGCACTGCTGATCGGCTACACGGAGAACCCGTTTCGGCCGGCGGGCGCGAGTGCCGGCTGGCCGCTGCAGGAGCAAGCGCTGATCGCGTTCCGGGTTGCGGCGCTGCCTGGCAATGCGGCCGCAGGCAAGGCCGGAAAGGGACTGCTGGAGCCGGGGAATGTCGATTCCGATCGCCAATCGCCCGGCGTGCGTGATGCCGCGGCCGGCGCCAACCGCAGGCGATAGGACGGATGATGCGAAGCAATCCGCTGGTCACCGAGGTGCTGGTCGGGATCACCCGGGCTGGCAAGGCTCTGCTCGACTATCTTGGCTTGCTGGTGCTGCAGGCGGTCGTGCTGTTTCTTTGGTGGCCGAAAGTTGGAGTGGCGGAGATGCTGGAGAGCCAGCACGGTCCGCACACTCTGGCGGCGGTGGTCATGGCCGTGGGCGTCACCATGGCGTACTTCTCGCTGCGTGCGGGTGCGGAGGAGGTCATGCTGCCGGGCCAGCACGGACTGCGGGACTGGGCTCTGGCGACCCCCCTCGGTCCGGGTCGGGTTCTCCGTGGCTACCTGCTGGGACAGCTCATTCACAGCCTGTACCTGCTGGCGCTTTCCTCGCCCCTGCTGCTAATGGCCTTCACCGTCTCCGGGGGCGAATGGATTGCGCTCGCGTGGTGCCTGGCAGCGGTGCTCATCCAGGCCATGTTCTACCGGTTGTGTGGCGCGATCACACACCTTACGATCGGACAGCATCGCGGCGAGAGCTACTTTGCCGTGCGCGCGATTCTGCTGCTGATGTACGTTCCCGTCGGGTGGCTCGTGCCCCTCACGAGCCCTATTGCTTTCACATCCCGTGCGCTCGGTGAGAGCACTGCCGCCCAATCGGAATTTGCGTCGGTGCCCGGCGCGTGGGTATTTCTGGCGGTCTACGCGGGAATGAGCGTGCTCGCGGCGATCGTGCTGCATCGCTTGCTCGCGCGCGCGCGACGCGGCATGGCGGGTCCCAACGACGGGGCCGCGTTCGGCAAGGCGGTCGCGTCATGAGTCAGGTCGCCAGCGCGCGCGATCTCTGGCTCGGCAGCCCGGGTCCGGCACGGGAACGCCTCAGTACGGCAGTGGCCGCCCTCACCCGCGCCCGACGCCTGCAGGTGCTCGTCGATCACGGGTTCGGGGGCCTGCTGGTGGGACTCGGCCTGGCTACGTTCGCGATGCTGGTGGCCCGGCTGGTGCCCCTGCCCCACGCACCGTGGCAGCTCGGCGGCGCGGCGGTGATCATCGCGGTGGCGCTTGCGCTGCTGGTGGGCTGGCAGCGGCGTCCCGATGCCCTCGAAGTCGCCATCCGCGCCGATCTGACGCTTAATTTGAAGCAGCGCCTGAGCACGGCGTGGGAGTTCATGACCGTTCACGACGACGTTAAGCTGGCCGAGCGGCTTGCCGTGCAGGCAGTCAAGGCGGGCCTTCCGATCCACGCCGGACGGCTGTTTCCGTTGCGTGTGAACCGCTGGGGGCGATTGGCGCCGCTCGCGGCAATAGCGCTGCTGTTGGTGAGCGTAATCGATCTCAACTGGATTCAAGCGCCGGTGCCGCGCGAGGTCGACGAGCAGGTCGTGAGGGAAGGCCAGCGCCTTGGCGCGTTCGGACGCGAGATGCAGGAACGGGCGCGGCGTGACCGGCTGCCACGCAGCGCCGGACAGGCCGCGCAGCTTGAGCGCCTGGGCACGCGCATGGAGAGCGGTGCGTTGAACCGGGGCGAGGCTCTCGGGCAACTGCGCGGGATGAGAGATTCGCTTGACAAGGAGCGGATGCAGGCGCTGGCGGAGGCGAATCAGACTGATATCGGCCCGCTGCGCGGGGAGAGCTCGCCGCTCGCCCCGGATTCGGACCCGCGGGCGACGCTCGAGCCCATGCAGCGCGGGACCCTGGACAATGCCGATACCCGCGCGCTGGCCGAGCGGCTCGCCGAGCTCGAGCGCTCGGGCGTTCCGCGCAGCGATGTGGAAGACGCCCTGAGACGCCAATTGCCGGTAGACAATGAGGGAATGAGGGAGATGCTCGAGAAGCTGGCGCAAATCGACCGCGCGCGCAAGGACGGCAGGGAATTGCAAAGCGCGCGCGAGCAGGTGCGCCTGGCGCTGGAGAATCTGGGTGAGTCGGCTCCCGGAACCGACGCTCGGCGCGACCCTGGAATCAACCTGGACTTCGATGAGGAGGAGGACCGTGGTGCCAAAAGCGCCGAAAACGCGGGTGCCGACGGACGTCGGCGCAGCGGGACGGCGCGCGGCGCCGCGCGATCCGGCTTGCTCGGCGATTCACGCGTCGCCCCTGACTGGCAGCGCGCGCCGGTTGACCCTGATTCCAGGGACACGGGGCCGGTCCTGAAGCCGGAGAGCCAGGCGCGCGAGGGCGAAGTGTTCGTGACCGAGGCACGGGTCCTTCCGAAGCCGGGTCGACCGAGCGTGGAAAACGTAGCGATGAGCAGCGAGTTTTCGTCGCAGGTGGAGGAGGTGCTCTCCAAGGAGCAGTACCCGGCCCATTACAAGGAGTTGGTTCGGAGGTACTTTCTGAAACTGAGCCAGGGCCGCATCCCGCAACAGCAACCAACCGGTAAACGAGGAATTCAGTGAGTGACGAGCCTCGCCTGGCGCTTGCGCATGAGCGGCTGGAGGCGCTGAGGCGCCAGATTGCGCGGCGAATCGTCGGACATCATGATCTGATCAACGGTATCCTCGCCTGCCTTCTATCGTCCGGCCACGCCTTGCTGGAAGGCGTGCCGGGTCTGGGCAAGACGCTGCTGGTGAAGACCCTGAGCGATGCGCTGCACCTGGAATTCGCCCGCATCCAGTTCACGCCGGACCTCATGCCCGCGGACATCATCGGTACCCAGGTGGTGCTGCAGGATGAGGAGGGCCGTCGACACTTCCAGTTCCAGCAGGGCCCCGTGTTCACGCAGCTCCTGCTCGCCGACGAGATCAACCGCGCGACGCCGAAGACCCAGTCGGCGCTCCTGGAAGCGATGGAGGAGAAGCGCGTCACCGTCGGGCGCACCGGGCATGCGCTGCAGGAGCCCTTCATGGTGCTCGCGACGCAGAACCCGATCGAGATGGAGGGCACCTATCCCCTCCCCGAGGCCCAGCTCGATCGCTTCCTGTTGAAGCTCAAAGCCACCTATCCCAGCGCCGGCGAGCTGTCCGAGATCGTTGATCGCACCACGGGGGCGCCCATGCCGGCCGTCGAGCCGGTGCTGAACGCCAGCGAGCTGCTGGAGCTGAGGGAGCTCGTGCGCTCCGTGGTGATCGCCAGTCACGTGAAGGACTACGCCATTCGCATGGTGCTCGCCACTCACGCGGCGAACGGCCACGCGACTCCGATGGCTCGCCGTTACGTGCGCCACGGCGCGAGCCCCCGCGGGTTGCTCGCCATCGTGCTCACCGCAAAGGCTCTGGCGCTTTTCGCCGGACGCATCAACGTGAGCTTCGACGACCTCGCAGCCGCCGCACCGCCGGCGTTGAGGCACCGCATTCTGCTCAACTTCGAGGGCGAGGCGGAAGGGATCGACGTGGAAGACCTGATCGCGGAGGTCATCCGCGAGACGCCCACCGTGCACGGGAAGGCGCGCGCCTGAGCGGGATCCCGCGGCAATGGCAATGACGCCGCTCGACGCACCCGCCGCCGGCAATGCTCTCGTCTTCGACGACGCGTTTCTGCGCAAGCTAGAGCAGCTCGAGCTGCTGGCGCGCAAGATCTTCCGTGGTCTGCTGCGCGGGGAGCACACGACCTCGCGCCGTGGGCGAGGGCTCGAATTCTCCGACTTCCGGCATTACCGGCCGGGCGACGACTTCCGGCACATCGACTGGAACATCTACTCGCGGCTGGATCAGCTCTTCCTCAAGCTGCATGCCTCCGAGGACGATGTGACGCTGCATCTCATCCTGGACACGAGCGCCAGCATGGGCTTCGGCGAGCCGTCGAAGTTCGATCACGCGCGGCGACTGGCCGCGGCGCTTGCCTACATCGCGCTTCACCATCTCGATCGTGTCGGGATGAGCGCCTTCTCCGAGGGCCTGGGTGCGGCCCTGCCCCCCATCAAGACGCGGCACCACATGGCGCGTCTGCTCACCTTCCTTGGCGAGCTCTCCTGCGCCGGCGCGACCCGTTTCGACTCGGCTCTGCGCGCCTTTGCAACCCGTACGCGAAACCCGGGACTGGTGATTCTGATCTCCGACCTGCTCGGCGCCGGGGACATCCAGAATGGCATCGAGGCGCTGCGTCACGGCGGACACGACGTGGTGGTGATTCAGCTGCTCGCGGAGTCGGAGATCGATCCGCCGCTCGACGGCGCCTTGCGTATCGTCGACGCGGAGACCGGGGATGAGCTGGAAGTGACCGTTGACGAGGATCTGCGCAGGCTCTATCAGCACCGGCTCGAGCGTCACCTGCAGGACGTGGAGCGCTTCTGTTGCCAGCGAAGCGTGGAATACCTGCGTGCCGGCACGGCCATACCATTCGAGGACGTCGTCCTCAAGTACCTGCGCCAGGGGGTGCACCTGCGGTGATCGAGCTTGCCTACCCCTTGGCCCTGCTGTCGCTTCTGGCCATCCCGCTCCTCGTCGCGCTTCACTTGCTGCGGCCGAGGCGCCGCCGGATCGTGCTGTCCACGACGACACTGTGGCAGGCGGCACTGAAGGATCGTGAGCCCCGGGTCGGGCTTCGCACGCTGCTCAGGAACCTGAGCCTTTTGTTGTTGCTGGCGAGCGCGCTGGTGCTGGGGTTCGCCCTTGCCGGCCCCCAGTGGCTGACCCGCGCCAGCGAAGGCGCCGATACCGTGCTCGTGCTCGACGTGAGCGCGAGCATGAAGACGCGATCGGGCATCGGAAGGACGCGGTTTGATCTGGCCCTTGCCGAGGCTGCCGGCATCCTCGACGGCCTGCCCCGCGACGGACGCATGATGGTGATGACCAGCGGGCACAAGGCCCTGCTGCGAACCGGCTTCGAGTCCGACCGCGACGCGCTGCGCAGGGCGCTGGCGCGGCTCCGGCCAGGTGACGAGGTCGGGCGGCCACGCGAAGCCCTGGCGTTGGCGCTGTCGCTGCTGCGAGGCCGTGAGCAGGGTCGCATCTACTTCCTGACCGATGGCGCCTTCGATCCTGACCTGGATCCCGGCTCGCCCCAGATGGTGTTCCGCGTCGTGGGAGCGCCCGCGCGCAACGTGGCCATCACCCGTTTCGACTTCCGCCAGGAGTTCGCAGCCGATGACCGGTTCCAGGTCCTGATGACGGTGCGCAACTACACCGACGCGCCGGTGGAGGTGCCCGCTACCGTAAGCTTGGACGACCGCGTGCTGTTCAGGCGGTCTCTCGCGCTCGCCGCGCGCGCGGAGGAGACCTTCGTTCTACCTTTCACCGGCCGTGCCCGCGGGCGGGCGATCGCGCGCATCGAGGTGGACGACGACCTGGCGGCCGACAACCATGCCTTTGCGGCGGTCAACCCGGATGAACCGTTGCGCGTGCTGCTCTTCACCCGGGGCAACTTCTATCTGGAGAGCGTGTTTGAAGCCATGCCCAGCCTGGACCTCGTCAAGCGCGACTGGTCGCCGGCCGAGGACATCGCGCGGCTCGCTTTGGACTACGACGTGGTGGTGTTCGATGGCATCGCGACGCCACGACTGCCGCCCGGGAACTTCCTGCTCGTGAACTCCGTGGCGCCGGGCTTGCCGTTCTCCGACTCGGGCCAATTGATCCGGCCCCGCACGCTCGTTCGCGGACAGAGTGCGCTGATCGGTGACGCGGACCTCACCGCGGTCCGGATCGACCAGGCCCGGCGCGTCGTCATCGACAAACCGGTTCCCGGGCTGCAGCGCCTCATCTGGTCGAAAGAAACGGATCTCGCGCTCGCGCTGCTCGATGACGGCCGCAGACTGGTGTATCTCGGCTTCGATCTCGCCCGGTCCAACTTCCCGCTGCAGGCCGCCTTCCCGCTGTTCTTCAGCCGGAGCCTCGAGTGGCTTCGCCAGCGAGGCGATGGTTTTATGTCCACCCACATTGCGGCCGGCTCGACCCAAACGATCCTGCTGCCCGCGGGCGAGACGCGGGTGACCATGCGCATGCCGTCCGGCAATTCCGAGACGCTGGCGTCGGAGGGCGGCTCGCTGCGGTTCGACGCCACCGCCGACGCCGGCATCTATGAATATACCGTTGGTGAAGTGGCGCGATACTTTGCGGTGAGCCTCGCCGACGCGCGGGAATCCGACGTCAACAACCGCTGGACGCCCGCCGATCGGCGCGAGGAGGTTCGACCGGCAGGTCATGCGGCGCAGGCACACGTGCCGCTCTGGCCCCGGCTGCTGGTGCTGGTGATCATTCTGCTGGCGCTGGAGTGGCTCGTTTGGACCCGGAGCCGAGGGAATGCCTGAGTTCGCGCAACCCGCATGGCTCGCGCTCATCGCGGCGCTGGCGCTGCTCGTCGTCCTGACGGTCCGGCGCGCGGGGCGCGCGCGCGTCAGGGCGGTCACTGCCGGCGTCCTTCGGATGCTCGCCCTCGCCGCGCTGGTGGTCGCGCTCGCGGGGCCGCTCGCCGGCTCCGGCACGCGCCATACCGACGTGGTATTCGCCCTCGATCTATCCAGCAGCATCGCGCGGGAGTCCGTCGCCGAGGCGCTGGATTTCGTCAACCGCGCCAGGGAATCTCCGGCGGCACGCATCGGTCTGGTGGTGTTCGGCGCCGATGCAGCGGTGGAATCGCTCGTGCGCCACGGCAGCGAGCCGTCAGGCGAGATCACGGCCCAGGTGGAGCGCGCAGGCACAGATATCGGCCGCGCCATCGAGGTGGCCATTGGCGCGTTTCCGGCGGCGGCGCATCGGCGCATCGTGCTGCTCACCGACGGCCGCGAGAACCTGGGCGATGCGCGCTCGGCAGCCGCGGTAGCGCGTTCGCTCGGGGTCGAAATCGACACCGTGGCGCTCGAGAGGTCCTCGGCTCAGAAGGAGATCTACGTCCAGGGCGTGACGGTTCCGCCCCGGGTGCGCCTGCACGAGCCCTTCAACGTGCAGGCGGTGGTGCGCAGCAACGAATCCGCCCGCGCCCACCTGGCTTTCATGCGCAACGGCGCGCTCCTGCGCGAATTCACGATTGAGCTCGAGCCGGGGATGAACGTCTACTCCCTCGTGGAGCAGGCGGACACGCCAGGCTTGCAGGAATACGAGGCCATTATCAACAGCGACGCCGACAGCGAGCCGGCGAATAACCGTTACCAGGCTTTCGTGCAGGTCTCGGGCGCGCCGAGGGTGCTGCACGTGGTGGACGACCCTGAAGCCGGTCGTTACGTGAGCGCGGCGTTGAGGGCCCAGGGCCTGGCGGTGGACGAGGTGCCCGCCAGCGCGCTGCCGGCCAACCTGCACGAGCTGGTCGACTACGACCTGGTGATTCTGGACAACGTCTCCGGCTTCGACCTGTCCCTCGCCAAGATGGCGCTGCTCGAGCACTACGTGCGCGATGCGGGAGGCGGCGTGGTGATGATCGGCGGCGACAGGGGCTACGGCGCCGGTGGCTACCACGGGACCCCGGTCGAACAGCTCCTGCCGGTCACCATGAACGTGAAAACCGAGATCAGGATTCCGAGCCTGTCGGTCGCCTTTGTGCTGGACCGCTCCGGCAGCATGGGCTCGAAGGTCCAGGACGAGGAGAAGCTCACGATCGCCAAGCGCGCCGCCCTGTCATCCATCGAGCTGCTCAAACCGCTCGACCGGGTCGGTGTCCTGGCCTTCGACAGCGGTCGCGACTGGGTGGTGCCCATGACTGAAGCGGGCGTGCGCCGGCCGATTGCGGAGAGGCTCCGCGATCTGAAAGTGGGCGGCGGTACCGATCTCTATCCCGCTCTCGAGGAGGCGCACCGCGTCATGCGCCGGGAACAGGCGAAGGTAAAGCACCTGATCGTGCTCTCCGACGGCCTCACCGAGGGCGAGAGAAACTTCGATCCCCTCGCCGCGCGCATTGCCGCCGACGGCATCACGATGTCCACCGTGGCGATGGGCGCCGACGCGGACCGCGCGCTGATGGCAAGACTTGCCACGCTCGGCGCGGGGCGCTACTACCACGCCGACGACCCCCGCAATGTGCCGCGCATCTTCACGAGCGAAACCTTGACGATCACGCGGGACCTGGTCGTGGAGGGAGACGTCCGGGCGCGACGGGCATATGCGGGTGAGCTGATCGCGGGCTTCGGTGCGGACGCGTTTCCGGTCCTCGGGGGCTACCAGCGCACCTACGCGAAGCCCGCCGCCCAGGTCCTGCTCGCCGGCCGCGGCGACGATCCCCTGCTGGTGTCGTGGCGCTACGGCCTGGGCAAGGCGGTGGCGTTCACGTCGGACCTCTCCGGCCGCTGGGGCAGGCACTGGGTGCGGTGGCCGGCCTTCGGGCGCTTCGTGTCGCAGATGGCCCGTTGGACCATGCGCCGCAGCGGGAGCGAAACCTTCGTGCCGCAATTCCAGTGGCACGGACAGCGTGGCGAGATGAGCGTGGACGTGCTGGACCGGGACGATCGCTTCATCAACGGCATCAAGCTGGAAGCCTCCCTGGTGGACCCGTCCCGGCTCACCCGGCGCGTTGAACTCGCGCAGATCGCACCGGGACGCTACCACGGTGAGTTTCCGGTGCCGCGTGCCGGGCGCTACACCATCACCCTCACTGGGCGTGACGGTGAGACGCAGGTGGGCCCCAGGACCTTTGGACTGGCGGTTCCGTACTCCTCGGAGTATCTGGACCTGGGCATCGATCAACGACTATTGCGCGACATCGCCAGCATCACCGGCGGACGCCTGCTGTCGCTTTCCAGCGCCGGCCTGAGCGCCGTCACAGCGCCCTCGCCGCAAGCGTCCAGTCCTTTCTCGCGGGTCTGGTGGCCGTTCCTTCTTGCGGCCCTGTTACTTGTGGTAGCCGAGGTGGCGGTGCGCAGGGTGACATTGCCCGAAGCCTGGCGCGCGCGCTGGTCGAGGTGGCGCGGCGCGCGCGAGGGCACCGAGTTGCCGGAGCCCGGGTACAGCGCGCTCAGCGCCGCCATTGCCCGGGAACGGGCAAGGCACCTGGCAACCATGCGCGATGGCATTTACCTGAATGCCGACGATCCTGCCGCGCGTGCGCGGCTCTATCTTGCTGCACGCCGCAGCCGCGGGCGTTGAGCGCGGGAGGATGAGGGATCCTTCTGACTTCTGCCTTCTGACTTCTGCCTTAGTACAAGTGGCACGCCACCATGTGACCGCGCGTGATCTCCTTTTCCACCGGCACGACCCGGGAGCATTCGGGCCTGGCGAAGGAACAGCGGGGATGGAAACGGCACCCGGAGGGCGGGTTGATGGGAGACGGAACCTCTCCGGTCAGGATGATTTCTTCGCGCGTTTCGTCCGGGTGGCCCGGCAGAGCGGCCGAGAACAGCGCTTTCGTATAGGGATGCAGGGGATTCCCGAACAGCTCCTTGGTCCTGGCCTTCTCGACGATCTTGCCCAGGTACATGACCGCGACCTCGCCCGCCATGTAGCGGGTCGTCGCCAGGTGGTGGGCGATGAGGAGATAGCTTACGTTGTATTGCCTCTGGAGATCCACCAGCAGATTCATGATCTGCGCCCGGATCGAAACGTCCAGGGCTGACACCGGCTCGTCCAGGATGATGAGCTTGGGCTTCGACACGAGCGCGCTCGCCACGGCGATGCGCTGGCGCTGCCCGCCGCTGAACTCGTGCGGGTAGAGGTTGGCCTGCTGCGGGCGCAGGCCGACGGAAGCCAGCACTTCGGCGACACGATCCTTCACCTCCTGGTCGGAGATCTTCTGGTTGACCACCAGAGGCTCGGCCACGATGTCCCGCACGCGCATGCGAGGGCTGAGAGAGGACCAGGGATCCTGAAACACCGCCTGAACCGTCGTGCGGTAATGCCTCAGGTCGTCGCCGCTCAACGTGTGCACATTCTTGCCCTCGGCGAGAACCTGCCCGGACGTCGGTTCTTCCAGGCGCAGCACGAGCTTTGCGGTTGTGGTCTTGCCGCAGCCGGACTCGCCCACCAGCGCAAGCGTCTCGCCCTGGGGGATCGAGAAGCTGATGCCGTCCACGGCCTGCACCCAGCCCACGATCTTCGTCCACAGGATGCCCCGGGTGACGGGAAAGTGCTTCTTCAGATTCTCGGCCTGGAGGACCGGTGCAGTCGTCATACGCGTCCCGCTTTCCAGCAGCTTGCCGTGTGGCCTGTGCCCATGGAGACGGAGCGTGGATACTCACGCTGGCAGCGATCATCGGCGTGGGGGCAACGGGGAGCAAACCGGCATCCCTCGGGCAGATCCCACAGGGCGGGAGGCTGACCCTCGATCGAGTAGAGCCGCTCCACATCCTCGTCCATGCTGGGCACCGAGCGCAGCAGGGCCTGGGTGTAGGGATGCGATGGATGATTGAAGATGTCCCGCACTGATCCGCTTTCCACGGCGCGGCCGGCATACATCACCATCACGCGATCGCACATCCTGGCGACGATGCCGAAGTCGTGCGTGATGAAGATGAGCGCGAGGTTCGTCGCTTCCTGAATTTCGCGGAGCAGGCGCAGGTACTGGGCCTGTATGGTGACATCCAGCGAGGTGGTCGGCTCATCGGCGATGATGATCTTCGGCTCGCAGGAGATGGCGATGGCGCCAACCACGCGCTGCTTCATGCCGCCGCTGATCTGGTGCGGGTAATCCGCGACCCGCCGCTCGGGGGCCGCCACCTTGACCTGTTTTAGGCCCTCGATCGCCCGCCGTACCAGCGACGGCTTGTTGTCCTCAGCGTGCTGACTCTCGATCGCCTCGATCAACTGGTTGCCGACCGTGAACACCGGATTGAGCGAAGTCTGCGGATCCTGCAGGATCATGGAAATACGGCGGCCGCGGATCTGCCGCATCTCCTGCTCGGACTTCGGAATGAGGTCCTCGCCCTCGAGCCGGATCGCTCCCTTGACGATGCGGGCCGCCGGCCGCGGGACGAGTTTCAGCAGCGACAGGGCCGTCATGGTCTTCCCGCTGCCCGATTCGCCCACGATGCCCAGCACCTCTCCCTGGCGCAACGAGAAGCTCACCCCATCGACCGCCTTGACCGTGCCAAAGCGGGAGAAGCAATAGGTGTGTAAGTCCTCCACCTCCAGAATGACATCGCCGATCCGCCGCGCCATGCGCCTATCCTGCCCTCATCCCGCCGAAATCCGCGCGCATTGCGCCCCCCCTGCTTGGAGTCCTGCGATTCTATATGTATTGGAACAGAAGCGAGGGGAAGAGTTGCCTCTTCCCCTCGCTGTGACGCGCGCTTACTTAACGAGCTTTATGAGCTCGAAATGCGACGTGCGGCCGGCCGCCGGACCCGGGTAGACCATGTCGGCGACGACCTTGGGATTGGCGAAGACCTCGTTCCTGAACCAGAAGAGCGGGATGTCGGCGTACTCCGCCTGGAGG
>Ga0299906_10001762_pt1 | contig 18339 bp, 20 predicted proteins | sample RVTome_14_FD_200259 | JGI IMG/M metagenome (GOLD analysis project Ga0299906, IMG submission 200259) | Soil microbial communities from uranium-contaminated site in the Upper Colorado River Basin, Wyoming, United States - RVT145D125 (version 2) ...
TTCGACCTTGACCGCGGGCCGAACAGCCTGTGGACAGAAGGTGGGCTCCTCTACGCACCGCCCTACCGGTAGACGAACCGTGAGCCTCGGGACGGGGCCCGCTCCGTCCCGAGGCTGAGTCCACCGCCGGGCCATGACGCAGGCCGGGCACCCGGGACACGCGCACGCCGCGCCCCCACCATGGCGCGACGTCCGCGTGCAACGCGTCGCCGTGCAGCTGGCGGTGCTGCTGGCCGTCGGGATTGGGGTCGCGTACCTGATCAATAACCTGACCACCGCCATGGGCGAGCGGGGCCTGTCGTTCGGCTACGACTTCCTCGACCGGAGGGCCGGATTCGAGATCGGCGAGAGTCCGGTCCCGTACACCGCATCCGACACCTATGGGCAGGCGTTCCTCGTCGGCCTGCTGAACACGCTGTTCGTCAGCGTGGTCGGGATCGTGCTCGCCACCCTGCTCGGCGTAGTCATCGGCGTGGCGCGCCTGTCGCCCAATTGGTTGGTCAGCAAAGTCGCGGCCGGCTATGTGGAGGTGATTCGCAACACGCCGCTGCTGGTCCAGCTGTTCCTGATTTATTTCGCCGTCCTGCTCCAGCTCCCCGCTGTTCGGGACACGATCGCGCTCCCCGGATCCATCTTCCTCAACCAGCGTGGCCTGTTCGTGCCAGGTCCCCAATTGAGCCCGACCTTCGGAATGTGGCTCGCCGTCCTGGGAGCGGGCCTGGCCGTTGTCGTGGGCGCGCGGGTGGTCGCCTTACGCCGGGAAGCGTCCGGGCGAGCGTCGCACCATCTCGGCCTGTTCGGAGCGCTTGCCTTCATCGGCCTCGCCATCGGCGGGTGGGTCATCGTCGGCGACGCGCCCCTGACCTTCGACCTGCCGGTGCCCGGCCGCTTCAACTTCAGCGGCGGGCTCGCCCTGTCGACCTCGTTCACCGCATTGGCGGCGGGGCTGGTGATCTATACCGCCGGCTTCATCGCGGAGGTCGTGCGAGGCGGCATCCAGGCCGTGCGCCGCGGCCAGCTGGAGGCAGCCCGGGCCCTCGGGCTGTCGGAGGTCGACACGCTGCGGCTGGTGGTCTTTCCCCAGGCCCTGCGGGTGATCGTCCCGCCGCTGACCAGCCAGTACCTGAACCTGGCCAAGAACTCGAGCCTGGCCATCGCCGTGGGATACCCGGACCTTTTCAAGGTCGGGACCACGATGGCCAACCAGACCGGGCAGCCGGTGCCGGTGATCGCCCTCGTGATGGGCACCTACCTTGCCATCAGCCTGGCCACCTCGGCGCTGATGAACCTCTACAACCGGCGCGTCCAGGTGCTGGAGCGCTAGGCAGCCATGACCGCCGAGACCCTCCCACCCCCTTCCGCCAGCATCGGCCCGGTGGCCTGGCTGCGCACGAACCTGTTCTCGGGTCCCGTCAGCTCGCTGATGACCGTGGTGATCGGCGGGCTGTTGCTGGCATTGGCCATCGCGGTTGGCCAATGGGCGGTTTCCGAGGCGCGATGGGACGTCGTGACCCGCAACCTGCGCCTCTTCCTGATCGGCCAGTACGCGGCGGACCAGGCCTGGCGGATCTGGCTCTCCCTGGCCATCCTGTCCGGCCTGACCGGCCTGTCGGCGGGTGTCTTCGGGCGGACCAGCCGGGCGCTGGCGATCGCGCTCTCGGCCTTCCAGGCGCTGATCGCGGGACTCATGGCGCTGTCGCCGGTGGGTCCTCTGATCGTGACCGGCATGGTCCTGAATGCGGCGCTGGTCTGGGCCGGGCTGGTGGCAGGCATGCGTCGCGCGGTGCCGCGCCGTGGGCTGGTCATCGCCTGGCTCATCTCCATGCCGGTCACATTCCTGCTGCTCAACGGGCTCCCCGGCACGCCGTTGCCGACGGTCAGCTCGAACCTGTGGGGCGGGCTCCTGCTGACCGTGCTGCTGGCCACGGTCGGGATCATTCTCTCGTTCCCCCTGGGCGTGCTGTTGGCCCTGGGCCGCCGCAGCACGCTGCCCGCGGTCCGGATCCTGAGCACGGCCTACATCGAGCTGATCCGTGGCGTTCCGCTGGTCACCATCCTGTTCATGGCGGACATCCTGCTGCCGTTCTTCCTGCCCGGCGAGATCCGGATCGACCGCGTGACGCGGGCGATGGGCGGCATCACCCTCTTCTCGGCCGCGTACGTTGCCGAGAACGTGCGCGGCGGTCTCCAGGCCATCCCGAGCGGCCAGATCGAGGCCGCCCAGGCGCTGGGGCTGAGCACCGCCCGGATCAACATCCACGTCGTGCTGCCGCAGGCCCTGCGGGCGGTGATCCCGGCCAACGTGGGGCTCTTCATCAGCCTGTTGAAGGACACGACCCTGGTGACCATCATCGGACTCATGGAGCTGCTGGGCATCGGTCGGGCCATCCTGGCCCAGCCCGAGTCGCTGGGGGCGCACCTCGAGGTCTACGTCTTCGTCGGCGCCGTCTTCTTTGTGCTGTGCTATGCGATGTCCCAGGCCAGCTATCGGCTCGAGCACGCGCTCGGGGTTGGAACTCGGTGAGCAACCAGGAGAACGGATGACTGCCGACGCAAAGGCGACCGAACCGAAGGCGACCGACATCATCGTGGCGCGTGACGTGCACAAGTGGTTCGGTCAGCTCCACGTCCTGCGCGGGATCGACCTGACCGTGAAGGCGGGCGAGGTGGTGGTCATCTTCGGCGCGTCCGGTTCGGGCAAGTCGACCTTTATCCGCACCATCAACCGCCTCGAGGAGCACCAGCGCGGCGAGATCTTCGTGGACGGCATCGAGCTCACCAACGACATCCGCAATATCGCCGCCGTGCGGAGCGAGATCGGGATGGTCTTCCAGTCGTTCAACCTGTTCCCGCACCTGACCGCGCTCCAGAACATCACCCTGGCGCCGATGCGGGTGCGCAAGTGGCCCCGCGAGCACGCGGAGGAGGTCGCGATCGCCCTGCTCAACCGGGTCGGCATCCCCGAGCAGGCCCACAAATACCCGGCGCAGCTGTCGGGCGGCCAACAGCAGCGGGTCGCGATCGCCCGGGCGCTGGCGATGCAACCCAAGATCATGCTCTTCGACGAGCCGACTTCGGCCCTGGATCCTGAGATGATCAGCGAGGTACTCGACGTCATGAAGTCGCTCGCTGCCGATCACGGCATCACGATGCTGTGCATCACCCACGAGATGGGCTTCGCGCGGGCGGTCGCGAATCGAATGGTCTTCTTCGACGAGGGCCTGGTGGTGGAGGAGGGCCCGCCGCGCCAGATCTTCGAGGCGCCGGCGCACGAGCGGACCCGGCAGTTCCTGTCCCAGATCCTGCACTGAGGCGCCGATGAACGTTGATACTGGCCTGACGAAAACAACTCGCCCTCATCTCTGGGGAGACGCTCGATGCGACGCATGAGACTCGGCACCAGCTTCCTGGTCGCCGCGGCCTTGACCACCGGGATGTGGATGCCTTCCCCAGTGGCGGCCGAGCACCCCGAGGACGCGTTCCTGCCCGATCTCGGCATGGCACCCCTCACCAATTTCAGGATTGAGCGTCGCCCGCGCGGCGAGCGCTGGCTGCGGTTCAGTGCCGTGATCGTGAACGTTGGAGCGGGCCCATTCGAGGTCCATCGCTACACGAACGCGCTCGGTGCGCTGCAGGTCGACCAGCGAGTCTGGACCGGTTCCGGGTGGGCCAACCACCCGACGGATGCGGTCATGTACTGGTCCGGCGACGGGCACAACCACATGCACGTGCGCGACCTAGAGGAGTACGTCCTCGTTTCCCAGAACGGGCTCGTGCGCCGCTATGGCGAGAAGCATGGCTTCTGCTTCTGGGACAACTATCGCTACAACATGGGGCTGCCGGGCGCCCCCGCCGACCCGGTCTACACCGGCTCGAACTCGTGCCAGGTCCTCGCTGATGGCACGGTCACGATGGGCCTCTCCGTCGGATGGGGCGACCAGTACCCGTACTACCTCGTCGATCAGTACATCAAGATCAGCGGGCTGCCCGCCGGCGAGTACACCGTGACGGCCACCGCCGACTGGGCCGGCTGGTTCGTGGAGTCGAACACCGCGAACAACAGGACGACTGTACGGATCAGGCTCAGCAAGAACGGAGTGACGGTTCTCGACCCGGGTACCGGGCCGTAGGACAGACCGCACAGGCCCGGATGGCGGAGCCGGCTAGGGCGTGCGGATGGTGGTCCGTACCTCACGGTATGCGAACCAGCCGACCGGCGTGGTATCTCGCCTCTTGTCGCTCTTGGAATCCGATGGGGTCGATTCAAGTCCTGGTCGACTCGATCGGACATGACCCGTCGAGCACCAAGTGCCGGATGGAGCAGCGGCGCTCCGTGCGCGTCTGGCACATTGCCTCTTGAGCGCCCCCGCGGGCGGTGGCAGACTTGACACAGCCATGAGGACTCGGCCGGAAATAACTGATGCCGATCCTCTGCTCGCGGCCCGTGACGCGGCACTACGAGCGGACTGGCTGGAGGCAGCCACCATCCTTCGGCCACGGCGCGGCGAGCTCGATGCGAAGACACTCGAGGTCCTGGCTGAGGCTGAGTGGTGGCTGGGCAACCTCGACACATGCATCGACGTTCGCCAGGAAGCCTACGAGCGATCCATGGCCGCCGGCGAACGGGGAGCGGCGGCCGCCTTCGCCCTGAAGTTGGCGTCGGGTCACACCGCGAAGCTAGCCTCCAGCCAGGCCCAGGGATGGCATCGGCGCGCGATCCGGCTCCTGAAGGATCTCCCCGAGGGGCCGGTCCATGGCCACCTTTTGCTCCAGCAGCTGTGGGAGCGGTACCGCCGAGAGGACCCGCAGGAGGCGATCGATATGGCAACTCGAGCCGTGGAGATCGCCGGACGCCACGACGACCCGGACCTCCAGGCGCTGGCCTGGATGGACCTCGGCCGGGTGCTCCTCCACAGCGGCAGGGCCGACGAGGCCATGCCGCTCATCGAGGAGGCGTGCACCGCCGCGGTGGGCGGGGAGCTAAACCGGTACACGACGGGGATGGTCTTCTGCCAAGCCATCGTGACCTTCCAGGAGCTGACGGACTACGGTCGGGCAAGTGAGTGGGCCGATGCGGCAACGCACTGGTGCGAGCGCCGGGCACTCAAGGGATTCCCCGGCCTGTGTCGGGTGCATCGTGCCGAGGCGATGCGCCTCCGAGGCGCGTGGGCGGAGGCATCGGTCCAGGCGGAGCAGGCCTGCAGCGAGCTTGTCGCGTTCGCGCCCGGTTGGGCGCGCGGGGCATTCCGGGAGCTCGCCATCATTCGGCTCCGCCTCGGCGACATCGCCGGAGCGGAGGAGGCCGTCGACGAGGCCCGAGCCCTGGGCAGCGACGGCCAGCCCTCCCTCGCGCTCGTGTGCCTTGCGAAGGGGAGGCCGGAGCTGGCCCTGTCCGGCCTGCAGGCTGCGGTCAGCGGCGAGGACTGGAGCGAGCTCGACCGGGCCCCCTGCCTGACCGTGATGGTGGAGGCGGCACTTCTGGTCGGCGAGCTGGCGGTGGCCGAATCGGCGGCGGCGGAGCTGACGGCGACGGCCGCGCGATACGGGACGCCTGTTCTCCAGGCGGCCGCGGTCGAGGCTGTCGGTCGGGTGGCGCTTGCCAAGAGCGAGGGAGCGGCCGCGACCACATCCCTGCGCCAGGCGCTCCAGCACTATGCCTCTCTCGACCTGCCCTACGAGACAGCCCGCGCTCGGGTGCTGCTTGCCCGAGCCTACGGGCTGGTAGGGGAGACGGCACTCGCCGACCAGGAGATCAAGACGGCGGTCGACCTGTTCGGCCGGCTCGGCGCCGCGTTGGACGCCGAAGCCGCGTCCGACGTGATGAGCGAACTTGCCCGCCCTCGGCCCAGCCGTGCCGCGTTCATGTTCACTGACATTTGCGGCTCGACTCCGCTTGTGGAGGTGCTGGGCGACGAGGCTTGGAGCGATCTAGTCAACTGGCACGACGCGACGCTGCGCCGCCTCTTCGCCGACTCCGGCGGAGAGGAGCTGGACCATGCCGGCGACGGGTTCTTCGTGGCGTTCAGCGATGCCCGTTCAGCCGTGAGCTGCGCCGTCGCGATCCAGCGCAAGCTCATACAGCACCGACGCGAGCACGGGTTCGCGCCCGACGTTCGCATCGGTATCCACGAGGCCGAAGCGGCGCGAGCCGGGCGCCAGATCCGCGGAAAGGGTGTCCATACTGCCGCCCGGATCGGTGCGACGGCGGTCGCCGGGGAGATCCTGGTCAGCACGCAGACGCTCGATGGTGTGACTGGACCGGTGCCGGTGGATCGTCGTCAGACCGTCAAGCTGAAAGGCCTCACGGACCCTGTCGAGGTGGCCTCCATCGCCTGGCAAGCGCCACTGGATTCTCACTAACCGCGCATCGGGGAGGAGATCCTAGGGAGTGGTGGAGATGAGGGGACTCGAACCCCTGACCCCCGCGATGCGAACGCGGTGCTCTCCCAGCTGAGCTACATCCCCACGGGGCGCCATGCGAGGCGCCCGGCAGGATAGCACGGAGCCTCCGCCGAGCCCTCCGACGGCCCGCCGCGGGCGCCCATAGAATGGGCGCCCCATGACGATGACCGCCGCTTCGGACGTGCCTGCCATCCGGGCCGAAGGCCTAACCAAGTCCTATGGCCGCAAGCGCGGCATCATCGACGTAGACCTTGAGGTCCGCCGAGGCGAGATCTTCGGCTACCTCGGCCCCAACGGGGCGGGGAAGTCGACCACCATCCGCCTGCTCCTGGACCTCATCCGGCCGACGCGTGGCACCGCATCGGTCCTGGGCCAGCCGGCGCACGGGTCGGCCGTGAAGCTCCGGCGCGACATCGGGTACCTGCCGGGCGAGATGACGCTTTACCCGCGGATGACGGGCCGCGAGCTGTTCCAGTACTTCGCCGCCCTGCGCGGCATGCGCGACCTGACCCACGCCGAGGAGCTGGCCGGGCGCCTGGAATGCGAGCTGGATAGACCGATCAAGGCCCTCTCCCACGGCAACAAGCAGAAGGTCGGCCTGGTCCAGGCCCTCATGCATCGGCCCAGCCTGGTCATCCTCGACGAACCGACCACCGGCCTCGACCCGCTGGTCCAGCAGGAGTTCTACCGGATCCTTGACGAGGTGCGGGCCGAGGGCCGGACGATCTTCCTGTCCTCGCATGTCCTGGCCGAGGTGGAGCGGGTCGCCAACCGGGTCGGCATTGTCCGCGAAGGCCGGATCGTGGTCGTGTCCGAGGTCGAAGCGCTCAAACGGCAGGCGCGCCGCACGCTCGAGCTTTACTTCGAGACCCCGGTGCCGGTCGAGGGTTTCCTGCGCCTGCCTGGCGTGGTCGAGGCCCGTCCCGACGGCCGGGTCCTGTCCCTGACCGTTGAGGGATCGGTCGACGACATCATCAAGCTCGCCTCGCGGTACACCGTCCTCAACGTCCTCAGCCGCGAACAGGACCTCGAGGAGGTCTTTCTGGCCTACTACGCGGCTTCGCCCCCAGAGGACGCCGCGCCTGGGGGCGACGAGCCGGCCACCCCTGACGGCGCGGCACTGGGCGCCTGACCGATGTTGCGCACGATCACCACCAAGACTCTCCGCGATGGACGCCGCAGCATGCTGTTCTGGACGCTGGGCATCGCCGCCCTGAACGTCCTGATCGTCCTCGTCTACCCACTGATCGAAACCGCGCCCCAGTTCGACGAGCTGCTGGGTGACCTTCCCGACTGGGTGGTGGCGATCATCGGGGAAGGCGAGCTCACGTCCCCGGCGGGGTACCTGAACAGCCAGTTGTTCGCGGCGCTGCTCCCCATCCTGTTCATCGCCTACGCGGGCGCCGCGGGATCGGGCGCGATCGCCGGTGAGGAGGAGAGCCACACTCTCGACCTGCTCCTTGCCAACCCGGTGTCGCGGACCCGGGTCGTTGTCGAGAAGGCCCTGGCCATGACCATTGGCCTGGCATGGCTGGGCCTGGTGAGCTGGGCTTCGGTCGTCCTGCCTGCGATGATCATCGACATGGACATCGGCGCCGAGTACGTCGCCGCCGTCACCCTGAGCGCCGTTCTGCTCGGGTATTTCATGGGGGGCCTCGCGCTGGCGGTGGGGGCGGCCACCGGATCACGCGGGCTGAGCATCGGGATCGTGGTGCTGGTGGCGGTGATGGGCTACCTGCTCAATGCCCTGGCACCGCTGGTCGAGGAGATCGAGGCGTTGCAGCGGATCTCGCCGTTCTACTACTTCTACGCGAACGACCCGCTGCGCAATGGGCTGGACGCGGTCCATGTCACGGTCCTGGGAGTGGGAGCGGCGATCTTCGTGGTGATTGCAGTTCTCGGCTTCCGGCGTCGGGACGTGGGGGTCTAGCACCGGTCACGCCCGCTCAGTTGGGGCGGGCCCTTCCCCGGCAGGGGATTGTCTTAGAACATCTGTTCTATTAGACTGACCGATGTGACCCTCCCCGCCGTTCAGCCGCTCCCCGAGGTGCTCGATGCGCTCCGCGGGCACGGCCTGCGGAGGGGGGTGGCGCCGCTCCCCGGGGAGCCGTCGATCCCCGCCGTCCCCACCGGTCACGCCGCCCTGGACGCGGCGCTGGCCACCGGCGGCTGGCCCCGGGGCGCACTGGCCGTGCTGGATGCCGCTCCCGGGCATGGCGCCACCTCGCTGGCCCTCGACTCAGCGGCCGCCAGCCAGGCGGCCGGAGGCCTGGTGGCCTGGGTCGACCTGGCCGGCACGTTCGATCCGGCCCTTGCCGCTCGCCGCGGCATTCGCCTGGAGTGGCTGCTCGTGGTCCGCCCCGCCGACGGTGCCGAGGCCCTGGAGCTGGCCGCCTGGCTGGCCCGTTCCCGTCTCATCGACCTGCTGGTCCTGGACCTCGACGGGCCTGCGCCCTCCCGGTTCGACCGGCTGGCCGCGCTCCTGCCCCGGTCCGACACCACCGCCCTGTTTCTCGCTCCGGCCGCGCTGCGCGAGGCCGCGGGTCGGGTGGCCGGGATCCGGGTTCATCTCGAGCGCCAGGCCTGGCTGGCGGTGGGCCGCGACCTGGTCGGACTGCGGGTGGCGGCCAGCGTGACGCGTCACCGCTGGGCCCTGGCCAATGGTCACGCCGAGCTCGACCTGTACTTCGGGGAGGGTCGCCGCATCGACCCCCTGCTGCCCGCCCTCGCCGTCCCGCTAACCGAGGCGGAGTCCGCCATGATCGAACCCGCCGAGCCACTCCCCGCGCTGGCCGTCCTCAGCGCCTGACCCGGGTCTGGGAGGTCCAAGTAGCCATGTGTCTCTCCGTGATCCCTATCAGCCGACATCGGTCCGTTTCTTGGCCGCGATGGGTCACTGACGGTCACAAATGGCCGCGGAAAGCCACCCCGGAGCGCTCCTCGGAGCGGTTTCTTGGCCGTTAGGTATCACCGCCGATCACATCCGGTGCGGTGATGCGAGTGATGGCGCTGGTGTGGCCCAGCCTGCGGGGCGAATTGGCGGCCCCGGATGCGGGCGCGCGCTTCGAGGTCCTGCTCGATCGGCTGGACGACCTCTCCCCGCGGATCGAGGCACTGGAAACGGGAGTGGTGCTGGTCGATGTGACAGGCCTGGAACCGATGCACGGGTCCGAGCGGAGGGTCGCGGCCCGGGCGGTGACCCTGGCCGACCTGTACCCGGTGCGTGTTGGGATTGGCGACAACCGCTGGCTGGCGGCGCTGGCCGCCCGCCTGGCCCGAGCCGGGACGGGCGACACCACTGCCCGGGCCGCCTGCCGGATCTTCCCGGCCGGCGAGGGACGCGCCACGCTGGCAGAACTGCCGATCGGCCTACTGCCGGCGGAGCCGGCCGTTCGGGATCGGTTCAGCCTGTTCGGTCTGACCAGCATGGGGCAGCTGGCGGGGCTGCCGCGCTCGGCGGTGGCCTCCCAGTTCGGGGCTGAGGGCGAGCGGCTCCAGGCCCTGGCGCGCGGGGAGGACGCGCGGCCGCTGGTCCCGCGCCGCCGGCCGGAACGACTGGCCACCACGATCCGCTTCGAACCGCCGGCGGAGGGGACGACGGAGATCACCCTCGCCCTGCGCCGGGCCGGCACGAGCTTGACCGACCCGCTCCGCGCCCGTCACCTCGCGCCGGGCCGCGCCACGCTGACGCTTCACCGGGAAGCGGCCCCGCCCCTCATCGTGACCCTGGCCCTCCCCGAACCGACCACCGAGCCGGACTGGATCGCGCGACTGCTGCTGGCTCGCCTGGAGGCAGAGGTGCGATCCGGCACCACGACCGCCTCGGACGACGAGCCACGGATCACCGCGATCGGCCTCGTCCTGGATCGCCTCACCAACCCCGCTGCTCGGCAGCTCCCCGCCTTCGAGCCCCAGGCCGGCCGCTGGGAGGAGCTCCGCTGGTCGCTGGAGCGGGTCGGCGCACGGTTCGGGTCCGGCCGCCTGTGGCGGGCGATGGGCGATCGACCGACCGCCATGCTTCCCGAGCGGCAGTCGCGACTGGTCGAGATCGGTACCGAAAACGCCGCTGGTGCGGACCCATGACCCGCCTGCATGCCACCCACCCCCTGGTCCAGGTCGAGACCGACGCGGCCGGCACCCCCATCCGCCTCCGCCTGGACGGCACCACCCACGCCGAGGTGGGGATCTGCAATCGCTGGCGGGTGGCCGACGACTGGTGGCGCGACCCGGTGGCCCGCGCCTACTTCAAGCTCGTCACCCGCGATGGGCTGCTGTGCACCATCTTCCTGGACGAGAACCGTGGCACCTGGCACCTGGAGCGCATCTTCGACTGACCGATGTCGCCGGCCGGCTCCGACTAGCATGGCGCCGATGTTCGTTGTCGATCGGTTATGGCCCGATCCGGCCCCCGGCCTCGATCTGGACGCCGCATTCGCCCACCTGGCGCTCCCCGACGCGTCTCCTGACCATCCGTACGTGGGCCTGAATATGGTCACCAGCCTGGATGGACGAGCCCAGCGGGACGGCACCGCAGAAGGACTCGGCACCCGCGCCGACCGGCGCCTGATGCGCCTGCTGCGGGTGGCGTTCGATGCCGTGGCCTTCGGGGCAGGGACGCTGCGAGCGGTGGACGGCTGGACCGATGTCCCGGCCGACCTGGCCGCCATCCGCGTCGCCGCCGGTAAGCCACCCCAGCCACTGGCGGTGCTGGTTGCCGGGAATGGACCGATCCCGACCGATCGACGCTGGTTCGGCACCGACCAGCCACGTCTGGTGGTCGTCGGCGCAGACGGCCCGCGACAGGTTCCCGGTGCCGAGGTGCTGGCCGCGCCCACCGAGCGCCCCGAGCCGGAATGGCTGTTGCGGGCGCTGCGGGAGCGGGGGATCGGCTCCGTCCTGCTCGAGGGCGGCCCCACCGTGAATGCCCGCTTCCACGCCGCGGGTCTCATCGACGAGCTGTTCTGGACCGTGGGGCCGTGGCTGCTCGGCGGGGAGGGGCTGCCCATGATCGCTCCGGAGCCCCCGTCCGAAACCCCGCGACCAGCCCGCCTGGTGAGCGTCCACCGCCACGGGGAGGAGCTGTTCCTCCGCTACCGGCTCGCGCCCGAGTCGACCGGGTAGCATCGGTCAATGGCGAACGGCGACCGGGGACTGGGCCGGATCGGCGTGTGGAGCGACTTCGACACCCTGCCCATCGAGGAAGCCCTGATCTACGCCGCGCGCGTCGAGACCCTCGGGTTCGGGACCCTGTGGGTGCCCGACGTCGTGGGTCGCGAGCCGTTCACGCTGCTGGGGTTGCTGGCCGGCGCGACCTCGTCCATCGGCCTGGGGACGTCCATCGTCTCGATCTGGGGCCGCGATGCGCAGGCCACCCGGATGGCGACGCTCACCCTCCAGGAGGCAACCGGCGGGCGGTTCACGCTGGGCCTGGGCGTGTCGCACCTCCACCTGGCCCAGAAGCTGCGCGGCCATACCTATGAGCGGCCGCTGACCCGGATGCGCGAGTACCTGGCCGTGTATCGATCTGCCATCTATAAGGGACCGATGCCCCCCGGAATGCCTGAGCCGCTGGTCCTGGTGGCCGCCCTGCGCGAGCGGATGCTGACCCTGGCCGCGACCGATGCCGACGGCGCGTTCCCGTATCTTGTGACGTCGGAGCGCCTGGCGTGGGCGCGAGGGGTGCTCGACGCGGCGGGTGCCTCCGAACGCCCGATCCTGGCCGTCAGCCTGCCCTGCGTGCTGGAGACCGATCGGGACGCGGCCCGCGCCACGGCCCGCGCCTACCTGGCGGACTACCTGCGGACCCCGAATTACCGGGCCGCGTGGGCCGAGCAGGGATTCGACGAGGCCGACTGGGACAAGCCGGGGAGCGATCGCCTGGTCGACGCCATGGTGGCTTGGGGCGACGCCGATACCCTTCGTGGCCGGCTGGGGGAGGTGCTGGCGGCCGGCGCCGACCACGTGGCGATCGTCCCGCTTACCCCTTCCGGCGACACCGTCCACCTGCCGGTGCTGGAGGCCCTGGCGTCCTAATCGGGCGTCCTAGACCGCGCGCGCTACCGCCTATCCCGCCTGCGTGCGGCGCGCAGCCTCCCATTCGGCGCGGGTGATTGCCCACTCCCCAGTCATGCCGCTCCGGAACGGGACCTGGCCCCGGTACCGCTCGCCGATCCGCTCCGCGACCGCGATGGACCGCCGGTTGTCCGGCCGGATGAGGCTCACGAGCTCCGAGACATCGAGGTCCGTGAACCCCCAATCCAGCGAAGCCCGGGCCGCCTCGGTGGCGTAGCCCTGACCCCAGAACGCGCGTCCCAACAGCCAGCCGACCTCGATGCCCGGCCAGCCTTCGGGCTGCCAGATGCCGATCCGACCGATGAGAGTGCCCGTCGAACGGTCCTCGACGGCCCAGATCCCGAAGCCCCGAAGGGCCCAGTGCCCAATCCACAGGGCGATCGACCGCCAGCAGGCCTCGCGGAGAGGGGCGTTGTTGTACGTCACATACTCGGCGATCAGAGGGTCCTGGGCCAGGGCGAAGAGGCCGTCGACATCGGTCTCGCGGAACCCGCGCAGGATGAGTCGCTCAGTGTCCACGACGGGGACGTCCAGATTCGTCATGTACGACCGATGATCGTCCATCGCTGGCGCGTGCCGCGGCCTCGGCCCGTGCCGGCCCGTGCACGCCCCACGTGCTTACCGGCCACGCAGGGTCCGAATCGCGTCCCATCTGGGCCGCTCAGCGGCTGAATGTGTGCTCCGGCGTGCACGGCCGCCACCGAGGAGGCCGATGTAGGCCGATACGCACGCCCCACGTGCACCGCGTGGTTTGGTCAGACGCGACCCTGGGGCACGGTGTGCCAGTACGCCTTGTTGAAGACCAGCTTGCCCAGGTGCCAGATCCGATTCGGCTCCGGCGGCTGAGGCGGATGGTCGTAGTCGAACTGCAGGAGCGTGCCCTTCCCGTCGCCGACCTCGAAGAAGCAGATGACCTTGCCTTCGTAGCTGCCCTGCTTGACCCGCGCCCCATGTCCGTTCACTGACGCCGCGATCCGCTCGGCCACTACCGGCGCCTCGAAGTGCGCGGTCGAGCCGGCCTTGGACAGCGGCAGGTCGGTGGCGTCACCCAGCGCAAACACGTTCGGCCGCCCGCCGACCTGGAGGGTGCGACGGTCCGTCGGCAGCCAGCCGCCCGGCGCCGGCGCCAACCCGGAGTCGATCAGGAACTGCGCTCCGTGGTGTGGGGGCACCAGGATCAGCAGGTCGTACGGGAGCTCCTCCCCCTCCAGCGACTGGATGACCTTGCGCTCGGGGTCAATGGTCTCGACGTTGAAGAAGGTGTGCAGCTCGACGCCCTTCTCGGCCAGGATGGGAGTCACCATCTCCGACACCGGCTCGATCGTGAACGCACGACCGATGGGTGAGCAGAAGTGGATCTCGCTCTGGGTCCGGAGGCCGCGCTGGCGGAGCTCGGCCTCGATCAGGAGCGAGACCTCCAGCGGTGCCGGCGGGCACTTGTATGGCATCCCGGCGATGGCGACCACGATCCGCCCGCCGCTGAATGCGTCGAGCGCGTGGCGCAGTCGAAGCGCCGCCTGGGCGTTGTAGAAGTGGTGCGCCTCCTCGGCGAAGTGGGGGATCTCGTCGGGCGTGATGCGCGACCCGGTGGCCAGCACCAGGTAGTCGTAGGCCAGCGTTCGCCCATCGGTCAGGGTCACCTCGCGGGTAACCTCTTCGACCCTCGCGATCTCGCCCACCACCAGTTCGACCCGCTTGTCGAGCAGGCTGCGCTCGGGACGCTGGAGCCCATCGGCCTTTTCGCCGCCGAACGCGATGTACATGAAGCCTGGCTGATAGACGTGGTTGCCGGTCCAGTCGACCACCGTGATGGTCGCCTCGCCCCGCTTGATCCGCCGTCCGAGCCGGCGGGCGAGGAGGTTGGCGGTCAAGGTGCCGCCCACGCCCCCGCCCAGGATCAGGATCCGGTTCATCGGTCTGTCCTCCGGCTCAGCGCAGCTTCTCGACCACGATCTCGTCGTAGCCGTCGCGGGTCTCGACGCTCACCAGCCGATGGCCGGCCTTCTCGACCCACTTGGGGATATCGGTCCGGCTCCCCGCATCCGAGGAGTACACGGCCAGCACGTCGCCGACCTGGGACTCACGGATGGCCCGGATGAGCTCCATCAGCGGTCCGGGGCAGAAGCTGCCGCGGGCGTCGATGGTGCGGGTCGCCGCCGGGGCGGTGAGGGTTGCGGTCATCGGTCTGTCCTTTCGTCAGTCCCAGGTGCCCGCTCAGATGAAGAGCGAGCTCTGGGCATTGGTCATCATCTCGATGGCGGTGGCGGCACCGGCCGGCTCGCCCAGGCCCTCGATCATGTCGTCGCGGGTCAGGCCGAACATGTCCATCGTCATCTGGCAGGGAACGAACTCCACGCCCAGGGCCAGTGCGGCCTCGAGGAGCTCGCGGGGGCTGGCCACGTTGTTCTGCTTGGCCAGCTTTCCCATCATCCACGGGCCCATCCCGAAGAAGTTCATCTTCGTCAGCTTCACGTGGCTGATGCCCGGGCGCTGCATGAACGCCAGCATCTTCTGCATCCAGTTGTGGCCGACGATCCGCCGGTCCTCCTTCACGAACGGGAGGAGGCCCCAGTAGGTGATGAAGACCTTGACCGCCAATCCACTGGCGGCGGCCGTCGACGACAGGATGAGGACCGGCCAGACCTTGTCCAGGTCGCCGCTCCAGTTGATGATCACGAACTGCTTGGTGGCGGCCTTCGCCTCCGGCTCAACTGCGGGCTGCGGCTGCGCCGTCGGGGTGATGGGCCGCTCGAGAAGTGCGGTGGTCATGGCGGTCACCTCAGATCTTCCGAATGAGGAATCGGTAGACCGACCCCTCCTGGGTTGATTCGATCAGCTCGTTGCCCGTTGACCGGCTCCATGCTTCGAAGTCCTTGACCGATCCGGGATCAGTGGCCAGGACCTCGATCACCTTCCCCGATGCGAGGGTCCGGATCCGGGTCGCGGTCTTTACGATCGGCATGGGGCAGCTCAGTCCACGGGCGTCCACGAGCTCGTCCGCGGTCAGCAGGACGGTCATCGTGTTGTCTCCTTTCGACAGTGGTGCTCAGACGAAGACCACCGGCCCGTCGCCGGCGGCCAGGTGGAACGCGGTCACGCCCTCGACGCCATCCACCAGCGGGTCGAGGTCGGCTTCGGTGATATGGAGCAGGTCCATCGAGAGCGAGCAGGCCTGGATGTCCACTCCGCCCAGCTCCTTGGCCTGCCGCAGCGTGTCGGCCCAGCTGGACTGACCGGCGGCGCGGAGGGCATCAACCGCGACCCGGCCTTCGGTGCCCGCTTCGGGGGCCAGGCCGTGGTCAGCCTCGATCCGATCGGCACGGAAGGCGTCCAGGGCCCAGTACTGGAGGAAGATGTTCACCGGGCGGCCGAGCGCCGCGGCACCGGCGGCCAGGACCACGGCCGCATTCAGCCGGTCATCGGTCCCGGAAAAGAGGACCAGGTTGAGGGGCTCGTCCATGTCATTCACCTGCTTCTCGCTCATCTCGTGGGCTGGAGTTCGGATGCGGGCGGCCGGCTCGCTTCGGAAAGACCCGCCAGCCGGTCGATCCGCCGCTCGAGCATGCCCCGCATGAGTCCGCAGGCCACGACCACGTCCGGGTCGCTGATCCGGTAGCGGACCTCGCGCCCGATGCGCTCGGCCTCCACCACGCCGGCTGTTCGCATGACGGCCAGGTGCTGCGAGGCGTTCGGCTGGCTCATGCCCAGCTCGGCGGCCAGAGTACCCACCTCCACTGGCCCACCGGCCAGGCGGTGCATGATCTGGAGCCGGCGAGGGTGAGCCAATGCCCGAAGGACGTCGGCCTGCATGGTTGCGATCTCGTCCATGGCTGGAGCATCGCCATATGCGCAGATGCGCAACAGTGCCCTGTGGCCCGTTTCATGCGGCCAAACGGCCCGCGTCGGATGGCCCGCGTGGCGTCGGCGGCCGGGCCGTATCGGTCTACTGGCTACCCGGGCTCAGTCGCCGGGGCCCTGTTCCTTGGCCTTCGCCGGATTGGGCGAAATGCGCCGCAGCACGCGGAATCCGACGAAGAGCGCGATCCCGAGCACGACCAGGGCCGGCAGGCCCACGATCACGAACCAGATCGCCGCCCCGACCAGCCACTGGCCGAAGCCGACCAGCTGGGCGACTGCTTGCTGGACGATGGCGCCGGGGTCGAAGTCGGTGGTTGCCTGCTCCACCGCACCCGGGATGACGGTCACGGTCAGGGTGGCCATGTCGGCCTGGTCGGTGTAGTACTCCAACTGGGCCTGCATGGCCTCGATCTCGCCACGCACCTGGAACAGCTGGTTCTGGATGGCCAGGATGTCCTCGATCCGCTCGGCGCGGTCCATGAGCTCGCGGTACTCGACCTCGGCCGCCCGCAGGTTGGTCAGCCGAGCCTCGATGTCGATCACGGCCGCGGTGACGTCCTCCTCGCGCGTGGCCTCGGACTTGACGTCGCCACCCAGGTCGTGAATGGCGGCAATGGCCTCGTCGAACCGGTCGGCGGGGATGCGCATGGTGAGGGTGGCCGACTCCCCGAACTCGCCCTGGAACGAGCTGCTGATGTAGCCGTCCAGCTCGAGGGCAAGGGCGCGGACGGCCCCGGTGGTCTCGGCCACGTCGTCGACCTCGACCGTGATCTCTCCGGTCTTGATGATCGACCGGTCGGCCTGCACCTGGTCAGCGCCCTCGCCGGTTACCCCTCCAGCCTCGTCAGGCGCAGCCGCGCCGGGTACGACGTCGCGTCCTGTCGCGTCGCCAGGCTGGCCGCCATTGAGGTTCTGCCCGACGTTGGTGAATCCTGCCCCTTGGCAGGCGGATAGAACCAAGGCCATCAGGGCTATTGCGATGACGAAGATGGCTCGCGGGGTCTTCACGGACGTGGTCTCCCGGTATGAGTGGTTGTCACCCGCCAGACGCGGCTCTTGCGATTGCGGTTCCGCCCTCTAGATGCCGAATGGGTTCGGCAGGAAGTCCGGGCACTCGGATTCTTCTGGCATGAGCGGCTGGATGTAGACCGATACCACCCGCGTTGACGCACGATCCCCGAGCCGCAGCTCGGTGTAGGCGCCCACGTCCAGGCTGCCCTCATCCACAAACACGTCGGCCCCGGCGGATCGGAGGGCGTCCGCGAGCGTCTCGGCGTCAGCGCGGCCTGCGACCGCACATCGGGCTAGATGCGCGGGGTCGGGATCGGGATGGTCGAGCTCCTCGCCCCAATCCAAGATGTCGCCACCGAGCGGCCATTCGACATCCGCGATGTCAACCGGTAGCTCATCCAGGCTGCCGCCCCAGGCCTGCGCTTCGACGTAGATTCCGAAGGCCTGTGCCCGGTAGGGACACGGCTCGGTCATCGCCCATTCCTCGGCTGGCAACCACGAGTCGAACTCGATCAGGTGCGCGGCCAGCGCATCGAGCTGCTCGCGTTCCGGGGATGGCTCGTAGTAGGTCGCATCGTCGGCGAAGACGGATACCCAGCTGACCACGACCTGCTCCGACCCCTGAGCTACCGTGATGGTGTAGCCCGATGCGCCCCGTCCGGGAGGCTCGACCCCTGGGAGCGGGACTGGCGAGTACTGCGCGCTCACCTCGAACAGCCCTGTGTCCACGACCTCGCCCACCAGTCGGTCAACGCCCGCATCGGTGAGGAAACGGACGACCCGCCACGCCTCGTCGCTGGGCTCGTTCGGCGTGATGCCCGGCGTGAAGACCCGGCCATCGTCGTAGATGGTGATGACCCATGTCTGGGCGAGCTCACCGCGTGCCTCGATCCGAAGCGCCAGCGTCCCTGGTTCGTGGGCCACTTCGCATCCAATCGCCGGTGTGGGCTCGGGCGTGGATGAGGGCTCGGCGCTCGCGAGGGCGGTCGGTCCGGC
>Ga0299906_10001763_pt1 | contig 18335 bp, 15 predicted proteins | sample RVTome_14_FD_200259 | JGI IMG/M metagenome (GOLD analysis project Ga0299906, IMG submission 200259) | Soil microbial communities from uranium-contaminated site in the Upper Colorado River Basin, Wyoming, United States - RVT145D125 (version 2) ...
CAAGATCCGGGCCGAACTTGAGGAACTGAAGGGGCCGCGCCGCCGGGAACTGGCCGAGCGTCTGCGCTTTGCCATTAAGCAGGGCGACCTTTCAGAGAACGCAGACTATACGGCGGCCAAGGAAGAACAAGCCTTCCTGGAGGGCCGCATCCTGGAATTGGATGCCGTCTTGCGCGAGGCGACGGTGGTGGCGGCGCCCGACAACCGCGACCACGTGGCCATCGGAACGACCGTGGTCGTGTCGGAGGATGACCGGCCGAATGCCACCTACCACCTGGTCGGTGCCACCGAGGCTAACCCTCGAGAAGGCCGCATCTCGAATGAATCGCCCATTGGCAAGGCATTGCTAGGCAAGCGGGTAGGCGATCTGGCCGTCGCCCAAACCCCAGCCGGCCCGATCGAAATGCGTATCCTCGAGATCCGCTGACCGGCTGTTCCTTCGCTCAAAAAGCGCATGCGGGGCGTCCAATTGGACGCCCCGCGCTGTTTCCTAGCTTGGCCGGTAAGCGGATTTCTAGGCCTTGGGCATTGCCCGCAGTTCGATCGTCATACGCTCGAAAAAGCTCTCGTTCGGCAGCGCACTCTGGCCGTAGGTCATATCGACAATGCGCGCTTCAATCTCCAGCGAGGCCGTGTCGAGATAGACCACACCACCGGGCTCGGCAAGGACCGGATCGCCCTTGGCCGACAGCCGCAGCCGTGACTCCTCATCATTGTAGGCGTACTTGCTCAGCAGCACCTTGGTCACGGTCTGGATGTCGTTCTTGTCAAACAACCAGACTTCGAACGCCGAGACCTTCTTGGGATCACCAGCTCCCATCACTTCACCAATGCCGACCCCACATTCACCCAGGAAGTCACCGGCCGGCGACTCGATGCTGAATGAGTCGTCATATCGGTCGTCACCCAGGCTGTAGATCGTGCGGAATGTTGCCAGCGGCTCGGGGCCGGCGGCCTGCTCGACAGCGTGAGTCTCCTCTGTGTAGGTCGGCTCGGCGCCGTACGGACCATCATCGCCGAAGTCTTCCGGGAAGGCGTCGTCGTAGGGAACTTCGTCATATTCCTCGGCCATGTCATAGCCTGGATCGAGGATCGGCTCTTCCTCCATGCCGCCTGACAGCCGGTTACGCAGGAAGAGTGCACCCACTAGCAACAGGCCCAGCAAGAGAGTGGCGCCGCAGACCGGCAGCAACAGGCGCATGGCGGCCGAGCCAGCCGGAGCCGGCTCGTCGGCCGGCTGCACTTCGGCATCGGGCTCGTCCGCCGTTTCGCCGGCCTCACCTGTCGGCGCCGCCGGTTCCCCATCCTCGGAGACGGAGGCCGCGCTATCCATAATCTCCACAACTGCGCTGAAGTTCTGAATGGCGGTTGGATCGACCTCCCCAGGATTGGCGCCAACCTGGGCCAGCGTGTCTTCCATGTACTCGCCCAGGGCCTCATAGCGTTCAATCGCCAGATCGACGTCGCGATTGACTGAATAGGAGTCGATCGCCATCCGCAGGTAGTCCACCCGCAGATCCTGTCGCAGATAGGAGGGGGTGGCGTCGGTCCATTCGACCGGCTGAATCTGCCAGGCGTACAACAGACCCAGTGCAAGCCCGATCACAAGACCGAGGATCGCCAGGGCCCATTTCCGGTTCAGTTGTTCACGTATGGCGTCCATCATGCCTCTCTTCCGGGCACCGGCCAAAAGGAAAGCCCCTACCCGACCGATTCTAGACGGTTCCAATGCTCAAGGCAAACAGGACGATGCACTTTCTATGCCAGATCTGACTGGGGCTCCTCGATTTCATCCCTGGCGAAGGTCTGCTGGCATTGGGTGCAGCTGACCTTGTCCTTGCCTTCGACCACCAGCAGCCCGCCGCAGTTGGGGCATGGAGCCGGCAGGGGACGCTTCCACGAGGAGAATTCGCATTCCGGATAGTTGGCGCAGCCGTAGAACAATCGACCGCGCCGCGTGCGCCGTTCGACCAGATCGCCGCCATCCAGCGGACAGGTGACGCCGATCTTCTCCAACCAGGGTTCGGTGTGCCGGCACTCTGGGAAGTTGGAGCAGCCAATGAACTTGCCGAAACGGCCGTGCCGAATCAGGAGTTGCCCGCCGCACTCCGGACAGGTTCGATCCAGGTACTCCGGCTCGGGCTTGAGTTCGGGCATGTTCTCGGCGGCCGCTTCCAGCCGTTTGGAAAACGGGACATAGAATTCGCGCACGACTTCAACCCAGCCGCGGTCCCCTTCGGCAATCTCGTCAAGCTCTTCTTCCATTCGCGCCGTGAAGCCCAAGTCAACGATGTCGGGGAAATGGTCAACCAACAGGCTGTTGACCGTCTCACCAATCTCGGTCGGGAACAGCCGCCGCCCCTCCCGGTCAACGTAGCCGCGCTGCTGCAGAGTCGTCAAGATCGGGGCGTAGGTCGACGGCCGCCCGATCCCATTCTCCTCAAGTGTCCTCACCAGCGTTGCCTCCGAGTATCGGGGCGGAGGTTGGGTGAAGTGCTGCTCAGGGTAGACCTGGAGCAGGTCGACCTTGTCCCCCTGCTCCAATTCGGGCAGTTGGTCCAGGACTGCGACCTCACCTTCGTCTTCGCTGTCTCCGTCGTTGCCCTCCCCATATACCGCCAGGAAACCGGGAAACTCAAGTTTGGAGGCTGAGACGCGGAACATGTATGCGTGCTGCGGCGATTCGCCGTCGACCTCCATGCGCAGCGTCACGTACTCGGCCGGCTTCATTTGCGACGCCATGAAGCGCTGCCAGATCAATTCGTACAGTTTGAACTGCTGCGCCTTCAGGTGCGGTTTGAGCATCGCCGGTCGCCGGGCCGGATCGGTGGGCCGGATCGCCTCGTGAGCTTCCTGGGCCGACCTTGATTTGGTCTTGTAAACCGGCGGATTGGCGGGCAGGTGCTCCCGCCCTAGATCGGACTCAATCACCCGGCGGGCCGCCTGCTGCGCCTGACGCGCAATTTGGGTCGAGTCGGTGCGCATGTACGTGATCAGGCCCCCGCCGTCGGCGCCGTCCCGGTCGAGACCTTCATAGAGCTGCTGTGCCAGGGCCATCGTGCGGCGGGCGGTCATGTTCAGGCGGCGGGATGCATCTTGTTGCAGCGTGGATGTCGTGAATGGAGGCAACGGGTTGCGCTTACGATTGCCCCACTTGACCAGCGAAACGCGATACTGCCCCAGGCGAAGGTCGGTTTCAACCTGGCCCACGTCTTCTTCCGTACCAATGACCGGCTTCTCACCGTCGATACGCATGAGCAGGGCGCGGAAAGCCGGCGGCCTGTCCGGTTGCAGGAATTCCCCGTCGATGGACCAGTATTCCTCGGGGACAAAGTCCCGGATCTCGGCCTCGCGTTCGACGACCAACCGCAGGGCAACCGATTGCACGCGGCCGGCCGACAGCCGGCTGCGGACCTTTGACCAGAGCAACGGGCTCAAGTTGTAGCCCACGAGCCGATCCAGGATTCGCCTGGCTTGCTGGGCGTCGACCAGGTTCATATCGATCGTGCGCGGATGGCCAAAGGCCTCTACGATCGCATGTTCGGTGATCTCGTGGAAAACGACCCGGTGGGCCCGGTCCGGTTCGATTTCCGCCGCCTCGAGCAAATGCCAGGCGATCGCCTCGCCTTCGCGGTCGGGATCGGTCGCCAGGAATACCTGTTCGGCCCGTGCCACGTCGCTCTGAAGTTCCTTGACGACGTCGCGCTTCTCGTTTGGGACACGATAGCGCGGCTCGAAATCATTCTCGACATCGACCGAGAGCGTGGAACGCAGCAGGTCACGCACGTGACCGACCGAAGCCTTGACGCGGTAGTCCTTGCCCAGAATGCGGCCCACCGTCCGTGCCTTGGCCGGGGATTCGACAATAACAAGCGCCCCTTTGCGCCGGGGCGCCCGCTTCTTGGATCGCTTGGGCCGATCTACCACTTGAGGCGGCTCGAGACCATCGTGGGCCGGTGTCCGCCCCATGCGGTATAGGCCCGTGCCGCACACCGGGCACGCCCCCTTGGTCGCCGGCGTGCCGGCTGAGGTGAAGGTTGGCTGGGGATCCTTGATATCCCGCTTGGTTTGACATTTGACGCAGTACGCTTGCACTACCGATGCTCCTACAAATAACGATGTTTGGTTGGATCCTGCCGCAGCTGATCGACCAGCGCCCGTACCTGTTCGGCCCGGTCGCGCGTCGTCACCAGCAGCACCACGCCGGTGTCGACAATTACCAAATCGTTCACGCCCAGGGTGGCCACCAGGCGCGATTGGCCCGGTTCCTGGACGATGAGTGTACCGGACGTGTCAAGAGCAATGAGCTCCTGCGCCAATACCAGATTCCCTTGCTCATCCAACGGCAGGACATCATACAGACGATTCCACGATCCGACATCCCACCAACCGAGATCCTTGGTCGGCAACACAACGACATCGTCGGCGTTCTCCATCACACCAAAGTCGATCGTCTGGCTGCGCAGGGTTTCCCACACCTGCTCGACGACTTGCACGGCGCTCGAGGTGCCCAGCGCTTCGGTGATCCGGGCAAGGCCGGCGGCCAGCTCGGGCATATGACGGTCGAACTCCTGCAGGATCCGGTCTACCCGCCAGACGAACATCCCCGAATTCCACAGGTAATTGCCGGCGGCCAGGTAGCGCTCGGCGGTCTGCTGGTCAGGCTTTTCGCGAAAGGACTCGACCTTGTGGAAAGGATGGCCGCCTACCTCACCTACCTGCTCGCCCAACTCGAGGTAGCCGTACCCGGTCGAAGCCTGCGTCGGCTCGATGCCAAGCGTCACCAGGTGTCCGTCCTTGGCCGGCTGATAGGCAGCCGCCAGCAGGCTGCGGAGCAAGGTTTCGTTAGCAATATGGTGATCGGCCGTGAGCACAGCCATCACGGCCTGCGCATCTTCGTGCGCCAGGGTGACTGCCGCCAGGCCAACAACCGAAGCCGTGCCGCGTGGCGCAGGCTCGATCAAGAATCCGTCCGCCGGCAGGGCGGGAACCTGCTCCCGGAGCAACCCAACCTGCGCTCTGATTGTTGCTATGCGCAGCCTTTCCATCGGGATCAGGGGATGGACCCGCTCGACCGCCATCTGGAACAGGGATCGGTCCCCAAACAGGGCCAATGTCTGTTTGGGCCGATCCTGGCGGGACAAAGGCCATAAACGGGTGCCACCGCCGCCGGCCATGATGACTGCAAAGTAGTCGTCCAATGTCAACCGACCTGGTAATCCGGTCCCCTCTCGCGTGCCAGTACATACTGCATGCCGCCCACCTGCCGAACCTGGCCCTTTAACTCGAGCAAGGCCAGCGAGGCAGCGATTTCGGCGGCGGGCAGACCAACCCGTTCCTGCAGTGCGTCGATATGAACGGGTTCATGCGACAAACTCTCCAAGAGTTTGCGTTCGGCTGCATCTTCGGGCAGCCGTCGCTGCAGTGATTCCTGGCGAATGGCCACTTCGAGATCGAGCGCCTCGAGCACATCGTCGACCGATAGCAGCGGGTGGGCGCCGTCCTGGATCAGTCGATTGGCGCCGGCTGACGCCGGCTGCGTGATATTACCAGGCACGGCAAAAACCTCGCGTCCCTGCTCGGCACCGAAGTGGGCCGTGATCAAAGCCCCGCTGGTTTCCCCCGCCTCAACCACAATCACCGCCAGCGCCAACGCAGCGATGATGCGGTTGCGGGGCGGGAAGTTGCCGCTGTCGGGACGGGTACCCAGCGGATAGTCACTGATGATGGCTCCTCGCTGCGCGATCTGCGCCGCCAACTTACTGTGCTCCGGCGGGTAGATGTGGTCAAGTCCCGAGCCCAGCACTGCCAGTGTCCGGCCGCCGGCTTCCAGGGCCGCCCGGTGGGCGATGCCATCGACACCACGCGCCAGACCCGACACCACAGTTATTCCACTCGCCGCCAGGGGCCGCGTGATGGCCTCCGTTGTCGACCGACCATAAGGGGTCACACCGCGCGTGCCCACAATGGCAACCGCCCATTGATCCTTGGCGCTGAGCTCGCCCCAAAGGTACAGCACCGGCGGCGGGTAGGCAATCTCACGCAGTCGTTGCGGGTAGTCCGCGTCTTCCCAACACAGGAGCTGGTAGCCCGCCTGGGTCAGCCGCTCATACTCGGAGTCTAAATTGAGACTCTCACGTGTCCGGATCAGGGATTGCAGGGGTTTGTGGGGAAGCCCCGCTGCCTGCAACTCGGCCCGGGAAGCCTGCCAAGCAAGTCCGAGATCGCCAAAGTGTTTGAGCAGACTGCTGACGCGGGCGGGGCCAATACCGGCCACCCGGCTGAAGCCAAGCCAATACTTACGGCGGTCCCCCATGTGTCCCCCTCGCTCTACCGCCGGCACCAAGCGGGCCGAGCATACCATGCAGTTTTTTGGAGAGTCAAGCGGGGAAGTGTACTAGCAGGCGAGCGGCGCCAGCGCCTCGGGCGTTCCCGTACGCCGTCCGTCGTAGGTCAGCGTCTCCGTTTCCTCGAGCGCCAGGCCGATCAAGCGCTCGGTATCGATCCTTTGCTCAATATGCCGGACAAAATCCATGTTGGCGCGAGTTGCGGGATGCTCGGCGATGATCGAGCAGCAATCCTTGTAGTCTTGATTGGCGATGGCGTCAAAGCCAAGCACCTTGCCCAGATCGATAATCTCTTGTTTGTCGTATGCGACCAGCGGTCGAAACAAGCTGGTATCCAGGCATTCGTCCACCGCCCGCAGGTTCTCCAACGTCTGGGAAGCGACCTGGCCCAGGTTGTCACCGCTGAACAGGCCGAGTGCACCGGTCTGCTCGGCCACCTGCTCTGCCAGCCGCGCCATGTAGCGGCGGAAGACCACCAGTTCCTGGCGTTGATGCCGATCGAGCCCGGCCGTCGCCATCTGGAAGTGATGGTAAGGGACATAGTGGACGCGCAGCCCGGGGAAAAAGGTGGCAATCTGCTCGGCCAGCTTACCGGCCTTGGCCTCATGGGCACGCTGGACCGAGGCCATGGCATGAAAATGCACCAGTTCAATTTCCGCGCCGCGCTTGCCCATCAAATAGGAGGCAACCGCCGAGTCGATCCCGGCCGAGTACAACCCGACCAACTTGCCCGAAATGCCGGCCGGCAACCCGCGCGGGCCCGGCAGTCGCTCGGTGTGCAGGTAGGCGACGCCTTCGGCGATCTCGACGTACATGGTGAAGTCCGGCCGAGATAAGTCGACCGTCACGCCGCTGGCCCGGTCGATATCGCCGCCAAGCGAGCGTTCCAGATCCTGCGAACTTAGGGGGAAGCGCTTGTCGGCCCGGGTGACCCGGACGGCAAAAGTCTCGGCGGCGCCCATCCGTTCCAGCGCCAGACGCAGACCCGCTTGCCTGACCAGTTCGGGCTCGGCAACCACTCGCTCCACCGGCGCCCACCAGGCGATTCCGAATACTCGCGACAGGTCAAGCGGTCGCTGGCTGCCGACCAGCATACGGCCACGCATACGCTCGACGCGGCTGCCGGGGTGCTGGCTGGCAATGTTGTCGGCCAACTGCCGCTCGAAGTCGGGCCGATTGCGGCCCTTGAGCGCGATCTCACCGTAGTGGACCAAGTAGGTCAGGGTCATGGGCAATGCGCCGACAAGGTGGGTGGACTAGCCTTCGAGGCGGGCCTCCACCTGAATTTCGACGCCGGTCAGGGCACGCGATACCGGGCAGTTGGCCTTGGCACCCATTGCATGTTCTTCAAAAGCCGCCTGGTCGAGACCATCAACGATGCCAGTGGTCGTCAGCTTGACCCGGGTGATCGTCCAGGCTTCGTTGACTCGCTCCAAATGGACATCGGCCTGGGTCCGAATCGAGGTCGGCGGGTGACCCGCGCGGCCCAGTGCACCCGAAAGCGCCATTGAAAAGCAGCCGGCGTGTGCCGCGCCGATCAACTCTTCCGGGTTGGTCCCATCACCCTCCTCAAAACGCGAGGCAAAGCCATAAGGACCCTCGTACTTGTGGTCCCCCTGCCCAAACAGCAGCTTGCCCTTTCCCTCGCGCAAGGTCCCTTCCCAGACGGCCTGTGCCGTTCGGATTGCCATCAACTCCTCCTCCTGCCTGGTTATGGCGACTTGGATATTCGTTGCGGGCCTGGCCCCTCATTATAACGGTCGACCCGGCGCGAGCTCGCTGCCACCGCCGCTGCAAGGGCTCTCCAGGCGCCCACTGGACCGGAAGCGGCTATGCGCAGGCCAGTTGGGAACGCCTGCTCAACACCAATCATGGCCATCTGCGCGTCCAGCCGAGGGGACGCAGTGCGCATGTGATCTTTGTCCCCATCACCATAGACGATAATGACTGTCAGGTTTCTCCCCGCATGCATAGGCTTAGGTGGGAGTGATGTAGCTCGTCCGCCGGCCAAAGGCCGTGTGGGCGGTGAGGAGATGCAATGGCCAAAGGCCGGGTCGTGTTCGAGGAAGCGTTGTGCAAGGGTTGTGCGCTATGCACAACGGCCTGTCCACCGGCTGTGATCCACATGGACACGAGCCGGTCGAACAGCAAAGGCTACCACCCGGCCATCCTGATCGATCCCGAAGGTAAGTGCACCGGTTGCGCTCTGTGTGCGGTTATTTGTCCCGACGTCGTGATCACCGTCTACCGGCAAATGGCGGCGGCAGCCTGACATGAAGCAACTACTCAAGGGCAACACCGCCATCGCCGAAGCCGCCGTCCGGGCCGGCTGCACGGCCTACTTCGGCTATCCGATCACCCCCCAAACGGAGCTGCTCGAGCATATGGCACGGCGCATGCCCGAGCTGGGGCGCGTATTCTTGCAGGCCGAGAGCGAAGTCGCCGCCATCAACATGGTCTATGGGGCGGCCTGCACTGGCGCCCGTGTCATGACCTCATCTTCGTCCCCCGGCGTCAGCCTGATGGCCGAAGGCATGAGCTACATTGCCGGCTCGGAAGTGCCGTGTGTCATCGTTGACGTCATGCGCGGCGGCCCCGGCCTGGGAAACATCGCCCCGTCGCAAGGTGACTACTTCCAAATGGTCAAGGGGGGCGGGCATGGCGACTACCAACCGATCGTGCTGGCGCCCGCTACCGTTCAAGAAGCGATTGACCTGACGGCGCTGGCGTTTGACCTGGCTGACCGCTACCGTTGGTTGGTGGTGGTGCTGGCCGACGGCAGCATCGGCCAGATGATGGAACCGGCCGAACTGCCGGCCATGCGGCCGGTTCACCGGCCCGGGCAGAATGGATCGGATTGGACGCTGGTCGGGACCAACGGCGAGAGGCGACCGCATGTGGTCAACTCGCTCTACCTCGAACCGGTGGACGAGGAGGCCTACAACCTGCGGGTCCAGCAGAAACTGGCTGCCATCCGCCAGTCCGAAGTTCGCTTTACCGAAGACGGCGCCGACGAGGCAGACGTTTTGGTGATCGGGTTTGGCACGGCCGGCCGCGTGGCCCAATCGGCAGTCCGCAACTGCCGGGCCCGCGGTCACAAGGTTGGACTGCACCGACCCATTTCGCTTATGCCGTTTCCGACGGATCGGATTCGCCAGTTGGCAGGGTCGTGCCGGGCGATCCTGGTCGTGGAAATGAACGCCGGCCAAATGGTGGAAGATGTACGCCTGGCCGTCGAAGGCCGGGTTCCCGTCGAATTCTACGGTCGCATGGGTGGTGTCATCCCCATGCCGGAAGAGATTGAAGCCCGCATCGAAGCGCTGGCGGACGAGGGAGCATCCCATGACGGCCGATAGCAGCCAGCCCCCCGGGCTGCAGGCAATTGCTGAGCGCATCACCTATCAACAACCCGACTCCTGGGCCGGCGTGCCGACGCACTATTGCCCAGGCTGCACACATGGCGTTGCCCACCGGCTGGTGGCGGAAGTATTGGATGAACTGGGCGTCGCCGGCCGCACCATTGGGGTAGCCCCCGTCGGCTGTGCCGTATTTGCCTACCGCTACTTCAACGTCGATTTTGCCGAGGCGGCCCATGGCCGGGCGCCAGCGATGGCAACCGGGATCAAGCGAGTGCTGCCCGACCGGGTCGTTTTCACTTACCAAGGCGATGGTGATCTGGCGGCCATTGGCGCCGCAGAAATTCTTCACGTGGCGGCGCGTGGCGAGAACATCACAACCATCTTTATCAACAACGCCACTTACGGGATGACTGGAGGCCAAATGGCACCGACCAGCCTGCCTGGCCAGAAGACAACCTCGTCTCCGTTCGGACGCGACATTGAGATGACGGGCATGCCGATTCAGATGTCGGAGTTGATCGCCGGCCTGCCCGGCGCCGTCTATGTTGCCCGGCGCAGCCTGCACAATGTCAAGGAAATCAATAAGGCCAAGAAAGCGATCCGGCAGGCCTTCGAGATCCAGCTCCAGGGCCTGGGTTTCGCCATGGTTGAACTGCTGTCAAACTGCCCCACAAACTGGGAGATGACCCCGACGCAATCGCTCGAGTGGATCGAGACGATGATGATCCCTGCGTTCCCGCTTGGAGACTTCAAAGTCCCTAACGGAGCCAAGCAATCATGAGCCAGACTGAGGTCGTATTTTCCGGCTTCGGCGGACAGGGCGCACTGTTTGCTGGCCAGGTCCTGGCCGAGGCCGCGCTGCTTGAAGATCGTCACGTCACCTGGCTTCCGTCCTACGGCCCGGAAATGCGGGGGGGGACGGCTCACTGCATCGTCATTGTGGCCGACGGGCCAATCGGTTCACCGATCGTGCAGCGGCCCCGCGCGGTCATCGCCCTTAACCGCCCTTCCCTGACCAAGTATGAGCCGCTGGTGGCGGTGGGCGGCTGCCTGGTGATCAATACCAGTTTGGTGCCCGACAGGCCAACCCGAACGGATGTGACGCTGGTGGATGTGCCAGCGACCGAGACGGCCGAGGAGCTAGGGTCGGTCAGATTGACGAACATTGTGGCGCTGGGCGCGCTGTTGGCAACCCTGCCGGTTGTGGGCCTGCAGGCCACCAAACAAGCTTTGGCCGCCAAGGTGGCCAAAGCGGCACCCGACCTGGCGCAAGCCAACCAGTCGGCCCTGCAGGCCGGCTTTGCTTGGGCCGAGAAGCTGCGATCCGCGACAAGCTACGCCGTACCAAGGGAGAATCAATATGGCGACTGAGCGATGGGTAACCGTAGGCAAACGCTGGTGTGAGTTCCGCCAGGGCGAAGCGCTGCTGCTCGAAAGGCGTGTGTTCCCGAGCGGATTCCAGCGCTTCTACCGCGCGCCCAGGGTCATTGAGCGAAAATGCGACTGCGCCATTGAGTGCAACATGGCCGGCTATCCCTGCAAGTGGGCCTACACCAATCCGGAGCGTGACCCCTTCCGGGGGGAGTAAGCACCGCCGAAGTAAGCAACCCGCCGCCGCAGCTTGCCAAACGACGACTCGCGGGCCGGCTCGCGCCCGCCTTCTCCCTCCTTATCCAATCACCCCTGCCTCGAGCACACCAGCCACCCGCTGTTGGGTCATGGCCGTCCCATCCTTGGCGGCCAAAGCCGTCCGGTACCAAGTTGCTGCGATCCGCCATGGGCTACGGTCGATACTCATGGGCTGACACCGGGCCTGCTCATCGATTTTCGCCGGGCCCGACTTGTCGGCCAGCACGACAAGTCCCAACCTGCTGCGGCTCCTAGCCCGGTGAGGCGAAAGACAAAGCGTCCGTGGAAGCTCCCTCTGGCCAAGACCCAAGCCGATCGGCCCATGCCTTGCCCGCCCGTTTTGGCACGGCGGGCCCGCAGAAGGCCGCTACGCCTCTGGCCAGGCCCAATTGCTGGCCCTGCCGGCTGTCCGATTGACCTGCAGGTCGACGGATTTGCCTGAGGTGCGATTTCGAATTGCGGTACCAGGGGATAGGCGTGGGATTGGGATCTGCCCGAAACCCGGCTAACCAATGAATGTAGGGACGTAGCCTGCTACGTCCCTACATGTCCCGGGAATGCCTCAGCCGCCCACCCGAATCACGTGGGTGGGGGGAATCGCCTTTATTGTTTCTGCTTTGGCGTCCCGCAGAGTCGATCGCTGCGCTGGATGCATAGAAGCCGGTTGGGAACTTTAGCTGCAACCCAAGCCGCGCCGCGGTCCGATCAGCCGAGTGCCACATCCAGGTAGAGCATGACGATGGCGCCGGCCATCGTGCCCAGCGTGGCAACGCGGGCGAATCCGGTTGCATGCGTCTCGGGCACGATTTCATCACTGATCACATACAGCATGGCACCGGCGGCAAAGCCCATGGCATACGGCAGCATAGGCCGCGCCAGCTGGATGGCCCACGCACCTATCAGCGCCAGCGGGATTTCAACCAGCCCGGCGCGCAACCCAACCAGCGACGCATAAAAATACGATCCCATGCCTGCATTCAACGCAGACACCGACACCGCCAGGCCCTCGGGGATGTTCTGGATGCCGATCGCCAGCATCAACGCCAGGGCATTGTCAAAATCGCCCGAGCCAAAGCCGACCCCAACCGCCAGCCCCTCGGGCATGTTGTGGATCGTAATTGCCAGAATGAAGAGCCAGACCGCCCGCAGCCGGCTGGTTTCGACACCTTCCCGCCCTTTCTCGATATGCAGGTGGGGAATGTAGCGGTTGGCCAGGTCCAGTACGAGTGCACCCAGCACGATGCCGATGATCACGGGGATGACCCCGCCAATCTCTATCCCAGGCAGAATCAAGCTGGTAAAACTGGCGGTCAGCATCACGCCGGCGGCAAAGCCCAGCGCACCGTTGAGGAATCGGTCGGAAGGCTTGCGCCAGACCAAAACCACGAGAGCGCCGGACATGTTGAAAAGCGCAATAATGACCCCGCCAACCAGACCCTGGACTACCGGGTTGTTGCCGGCGATGGCGAGGAACAGTGCTTCTATGGGGACCTCCTCGACAGCTGGGAGCGCCAAAGCTGAGCCGGGCGGCTTCCTTGCTTAACTGCCGGATCGAACGATGGTGTCAGGGTGACCTCACCTGGTCTGCTCGATCTGAACAGCGGCTTAGCGGTGCTCAGCCGAGTACGAGCCCAGGACCCGTATGTAGTTAGCGCGTTCAAAAGCGGCTGGTTCGGCGGTACGCAGTTGGCTCAGCGAGCCGCGCAGTTGGTTCACCGAACTATACTCGCGCTCATCAAGCCAGGCGCTCATCTCGCGGCGGATGTCCGTCAGGCGGCCAATTCCCCGCTGCAGCAATTCGGAAGCCAGCATCACGACCTGGGCCCCGGCCGCTATGCCCTTGAGGGCATCTTCGGCCGTGTGCACCCCGCTTGTCAGAGCAAAATCCACTTCGACACGGCCGTACATGATGGCGATCCAACGCAGCGGCAGGAGCAGCTCCGAGCGTTGGCTCAGCGTCAGCCGGGGCACAACCTCCAAGGTTTCAAGATCGAGGTCGGGCTGGTAGAAGCGGTTGAAAAGCACGGCCCCAATGGCGCCGGCTTCACCCAGCTTGGCAATCGAGTTTGGGATCGAACTGAAAAAAGGACTGACCTTGACCGCCAGCGGGATCTCGACCTGCGCAGCGACCTGTCGCACCAAGTCGACATACATCCAATCCACTTCGCATCCGCTGATGGTTGAATCCGTCGGCAGGAAGTATAGGTTCAGCTCAAGCGCGTCGGCACCGGCCTCCTCGATCAGTCGCGCGTAGCGCGTCCAACCGCCGGTCGAGACGCCATTGAGGCTGCCGATCACAGGGATCGCCAACGCCTCTTTCGCCTGGCGCACAGCTTCCAGGTACGCGTCCGGTCCGCTGCGATAGGCGCCGGTCTCCGGGAAGTAGGACATGGCCTCCTGGAACCTGTCCGTCCCTTGGATGAGAGTGGCGTCAAGTAGTTGGTTTTCGAGATCAATCTCCTCTTCAAACAGCGAGTACATGACCACTGCCCCGGCGCCGGCGTCTTCCAACTGACGCAGGCTGCCCATATCGCGTGAGAGCGGGGAGGCCGACGGGACAAGCGGGTTGTCGAGCTGCAATCCCAGGTAGGTGGTCTTGAGGTCGGTCATGCCGTCTCCTTGGCAGCCGGCGCCGCCGTCTTGCCATTGCCGCTGGCCATGGCTTCCAGGTCGGCCCAGCGCTTGGACACTTCGGCCTCGGCCGCCGCCAGCAGCAGTTCGGCCCGTTCGGGCTGGCTCTGGGTCAGCATGCGGAACCGGCCCTCCTTGTACATGTAATCCTTCAGGGCTACCTTGGGCGCCTTGGAGTCGAGCTGGAAGGGATTCTCCCCGATTGCCTCGCGTCGTGGATCGAAGCGATAGAGCGGCCAGTAGCCGGATTGAACGGCCGACTGCTGCTGCGTCAGCCCGTGGCGCATGTCGTATCCGTGGGCGATGCAGTGACTGTAGGCGATGATCAAGGAGGGTCCGTCGAAGGACTCCGCCTCGAGGAACGCCCGCAGCGTTTGGCGGTCATCGGCGCCGAAGGCAACCCGGGCCACATATGCACTGCCATAGGTCATCGCCATCCGGCCGAGATCCTTCTTGGGCTGACCCTTGCCGCCGGCAGCAAACTTGGCGACCGCACCCAGCGGTGTCGCCTTCGATTTCTGCCCACCCGTGTTGCTGTACACCTCGGTGTCCAACACCAGGATGTTGACGTTGGCCCCCGACGCCAGCACATGGTCCAGCCCGCCGTAGCCGATGTCGTAGGCCCAACCGTCGCCGCCGACGATCCACACGCTTTTTTCAACGAAGGCGTCGGCCATCGACCGCAGCCGCCCGGCGTCGGGGTGATCGGCCTTGGCCAGCGCATCTCGCAGCTGGTCGACCCGCCGCCGTTGCTCGGCGAGGCCGGCCGGGTTCGTCTGGTGGGCCGACAAAATAGCCTCGGCCAGTTCGGCGCCAACCAGATCTCGCCGCTGATCCAGCAGGTCTTTGGCAGCCGCCAATCGCTGGTCCAGCGCCACCCGCATACCGAAACCGAACTCGGCATTGTCTTCGAAGAGCGAGTTCGACCAGGCAGGTCCCCGACCCTGGCGGTTGACCGTCCACGGATGGGTCGGCAGGTTGCCGCCGTAAATCGACGAGCAGCCGGTGGCGTTGGCCACCAGGGCCCGCTCACCGAACAGTTGGCTCAGCAGCTTGAGGTACGGGGTCTCACCACAGCCGGCGCACGCGCCAGAGAACTCGAACAAGGGCTGCAGCAGCTGAGAGTATTTAACCTGGTCAAGGGACAGATCGTCAGCCGGCATTTCAGGCAGCTCGAGGAAGTAGCCCCAATTGGCGCCCTCCGTCTCGCGCAGCGGCCGCTGGGGCTGCATATTGACCGCCCGCCGTTTGGGTTCGGCCTTGTCCTTGACCGGGCACACCTCGAAGCATAGGGCACAGCCGGTGCACTGCTCCGGCTCGACCTGGAGCGTATAGACCTGGTCCTTGAACTCCTTGAAGCGGGCCGGTGCCGACTGGAATGTCGACGGAGCGTCGGCCAGCAAGGCCGGGTGGTAGACCTTCTGCCGGATCACGGCGTGCGGGCATACGAACACGCATTTGCCGCATTGAATGCACAGCTCGGGGTCCCAGACCGGGATCTCGTGGGCGATGTTGCGCCGCTCCCATTTGGTGGTGCCCACCGGATAGGTGCCGTCGACGGGTAGTGCGCTGACCGGCAATCGGTCGCCTTCGCCAGCGATCATCACGGCTGTCACGTTTTGGACAAAGGGTGGTGCCTCGGCCGGAACCGCAGCAGACCGGTCGAACTGGCTGCTGACGTCGGCGGGCAGCTCGATCTGATGCAGGTGATCAAGCGCGGCGTCGACGGCGCGGAAGTTGCTTTCCACAATGTCCTTGCCGCGCTTGCCGTAAGACTTCTCGATGCCATCCTTGATCTTCTGGATGGCTTCGTCTCTGGGGAGCACGCCCGCCAGCGCAAAGAAACAGGTCTGCATTACGGTGTTGATCCGCCGCCCCAGGCCAACCTGGCCGGCCACCCCGTACCCGTCAATCACGTAGAACTCGAGCTGCTTGTCGATCAGCGTTTGCTGGACAGAGCGCGGCAGGTGTTGCCAGACCTCCTCCGGTCCGTACGGGCTGTTGAGCAGGAAAATCGCGCCCGGCTCGGCCAGCGCCAGCACGTCAATCAGACCAATGAAATCCATCTGGTGACAGGCAACGAAGCTGGCCGATTGCACAAGGTAGGGAGAGTGGATCGGATCGGGCCCGAAGCGCAGGTGAGAGACGGTGCGCGAACCGGCCTTCTTTGAATCGAGCACAAAATAGCCCTGGGCAAATAGCTCGGTCTCCTCGCCAATAATCTTGATCGAGTTCTTGTTGGCGCTGACGCTGCCGTCCGACCCCAGCCCATAAAAGACCGCTCGCACCGTGTCCGGGTGCTTGAGTTCAAAAGCGGGATCGACCGGCAAGCTGAGGTGGGTAACATCGTCCTCGATGCCGACCGTGAATTGCGGCCTGGGCGTCGGCTGCGCCAGTTGATCGTAGACCGACTTGACCATAGCCGGCGTGAATTCCTTGGATGACAAACCGTAGCGCCCACCGATGATCGTCGGTGACGCCGCCATCGCCAGCCTTCCGGCGGTGGCTGTCTGGTTGACAGCGGCGACGACGTCCAGGTACAGCGGCTCCCCAATCCCCCCTGGTTCTTTCGTCCGGTCCAGCACAGCGATCGAGCGCGTCGAATCCGGCAGGCTGGCAACGAAGGCCTGGCTGTCGAACGGACGATAGAGGCGAACCTTGACCAGACCGACCCGCTCGCCCTGTTCGACCAGATAGGCTACCGTCTCCTCGACGGTCTCTGCCCCCGAGCCCATGATCACGATGATGCGCTCGGCGTCGGGCGCACCGACGTAGTCGAACAGCCGATAATGGCGGCCGCTCAACTGGCCGAATTGGTCCATCGCGTCCTGGACGTGTTGGGGGCATGCCAGGTAGAACGTATTGGAGCTCTCCCGGGCCTGGAAGCAGACATCGGGGTTCTGAGCCGTGCCCCGAATGACGGGACGCTCTGGCGACAACGCTCGCAGGCGATGGGCCTCGACCAGCTCATCATCGATCAGCCCCCGCAATTGATCGTCGTCCAGGAGCTCGATCTTGTTAATTTCGTGCGAAGTGCGAAATCCGTCAAAGAAGTGCAAGAATGGGATCCGGCTGCGCAGCGTCGCCGCCTGGGCAATCGCCGCCATATCCTGGGCTTCCTGGACAGAATTGGCAGCCAGCATAGCGAAGCCGGTGTGCCTGGCCGCCATCACGTCCGAGTGGTCGCCAAAGATTGACAGAGCCTGGGCCGCCAACGAGCGCGCAGCGACATGAATGACCACCGGGGTTAACTCGCCGGCGATCTTGTACATATTGGGAATCATCAGCAACAGGCCCTGGGAGGCGGTAAAGGTGGTCGTCAGTGCCCCGGCCTGCAACGCACCGTGCACGGCACCGGCGGCTCCGCCTTCGGCTTGCATCTCCACCACACGCGGCACCGTACCCCACAGGTTCTCGACGTCCTGGTTGGACCATTGGTCAGCCCATTCGCCCATCTGCGAGGCCGGCGTAATGGGATAGATCGCAATCACTTCGTTCATTTTGTAGGCCACGAGGGCGGCAGCTTCGTTGCCATCCATCGTCGCTACGGTCGGTTTCTTAGCCATCAAGACCTCCTACCCCCGTCGGTACTTCCCCTAAACAAAGGCAAAGCCCGCTTCCCGTAGGCCTGGGATCGAACCAGCGGGCGTACTTGCGTTCGGTGACCGGTGACCCGGCCCACTGGCGCCATTCTAGGTTTCGGCAGCGCTTAACGTCAGTGACGTTGCTCGCCCGTACCGTGGTCGAAAATCATCCTGCACAGGTTCAAGATCAAGGCGGTCAACCAACCTTTGTGCAGGCAATCCCGCTGAGTGAACCTCGATGGACCTTGCTCGCATGAAAGCGGTGACACATGGCACCTGCCGCAGGCAGGCAAGGGCCCTAAGCTTAGGTCTGCCTGAATTCTGCAGCCGGTGTGGCCGGCGCAAGCAGTCGAGGGGCCGCATGACAAAGATTCATGATTTCGGTGAAAGCTACGAGATGTACTTGAAGGCAGTTGTCGAGCTCGAGGACGGCAGCCAATCTATCCCCGTGCCGGCGATCGCCGACCGGCTGGGCGTCGCCACCGTTTCCGCCAGTGAGATGATCCACCGATTGCAGGATCGAGGCATGATCCGTCATCGTCCTTATAAGGGCGTTCGTCTCACAGCCAAGGGGCGCGGCGCGGCCGCCGAAGTCATCCTGGCCCACCGCCTGTGGGAGCGTTTCTTGGTGGACGACCTTAAGCTGGGCTGGGTCGAGGCCCACGATTTGGCCTGCAATCTCGAGCACCTGTCTGGACCTCAGGTGGTGGAAGCGCTCGACGTGTATCTGGGACGGCCGGCCACCTGCCCCCACGGTAATCCCATACCACGTCACTCGAAACAGG
>Ga0299906_10001765_pt1 | contig 18320 bp, 18 predicted proteins | sample RVTome_14_FD_200259 | JGI IMG/M metagenome (GOLD analysis project Ga0299906, IMG submission 200259) | Soil microbial communities from uranium-contaminated site in the Upper Colorado River Basin, Wyoming, United States - RVT145D125 (version 2) ...
GTCTACATATCGATCGGCCTCGAGGGCGATGCCATCAAGGAAGTCCGGGTCGGGGGCGCTTCCGCGTTCGTGGGCGAGGGAACGATCCAACTCGGCTCGCTCGGCTCGCGTTAGCTCCGTGACGCCGGTCACCATCCGGCCGACCGCCCTCGTGGTACATCATAAGGTCCCCCGCAAACTTGGAGGTCGGCGCTTGAACAGCGGTTGCGCGTTCGTCCTGCTCTCGACGCTCGGCGTCGCCGGAACCCTGGCCGCACAGCCAGCGGCGCCCGTTCTCGTCGCCCCCTCGGGACTCGGCTCCAACCGACTTCCGGCCTACACGTGGAACGTGGCGGACGGCGCGAGCGAGTACTACCTGTGGGTGGATGGGCCTTCGGGCAGCGTCTTACGGCAGTGGCACGCCGCCGCCTCGGTCTGTAGCGGCGCCACGTGCTCTTTCCAGCCGTCACAACCGCTTGGCGACGGGGCGCACGTCTTCTGGGTGCAGGCGAAAAACGCTCTGGGCACAGGGCCGTGGAGCGCGGCGATGAGTTTCACCATCAGCGCTTTTGCCGCTCCACCGCCGCCGGCCTCGCTGGTCTCGCCCGGAAGCGGCGGGGCGCCGACGCAACCGACCTATGTCTGGAACGTGGTGACCACGTCGACGGATTACTACCTCTGGCTGGATGGACCTTCCGGAAACGTGCTGAAGCAATGGTACTCGTCCTCCGCGGTCTGCAATGCGACCATCTGCTCGGTGACTCCGGCGCAAACCCTCGCCGCGGGGGCGCATACCTGGTGGATCCAGACGAAAAACGGGGCGGGGGTCGGACCCTGGAGCGCCCCGAAGGTCTTCACCGTGGTCACCGACGGCACGACGACGCCGCCGCCCGCGCCCACGCTCCAGTCGCCTTCCGGGATCATCACCGTGACTCAGCCGAGCTACGCGTGGGCAGCGGCCACGACGGCCACCGACTATTACCTCTGGGTGAACGGGCCTTCCGGCATCGTCTGGCGGCAATGGTATGCCGCTTCCACCGTCTGTTCGGGCTCGACCTGCGCCGTCTCACCCGCCGCGGCTCTCGCGAGCGGTGCCCACACCTGGTGGGTGCAGGCGAGAAACGGGGCGGGCACGGGACCGTGGAGCCCGGCGAAGACCTTCACGGTCGTAACCGGCGGCGCGACTGCCCCGCCGCCCGCGCCGTCGCTCCAATCGCCTTCCGGGAGCGTCACCTCGACTCGGCCGAGCTATACCTGGACCGCCGCGAGCACGGCCACCGATTACTACCTCTGGGTGAACGGACCGCTCGGGACGGTCGTGCAGCAGTGGTACCCGGCTTCCGCCGTCTGCTCGGGCATGACCTGTTCCATAGCGCCCCCCACGAGCCTGGCGAGCGGGGCCCACACCTGGTGGGTGCAGGCGAGAAACGGAGCGGGCACCGGCCCGTGGAGCGCGGGCCGGAACTTCACCGTGCAGCCCCAGGCCAGTAATGATGCCTACTTTCCGCCCGGGGCCGTCTGGTATCAGGACGTGAGCATCGCCGCGCTCGATCCTCAATCGAGCCAGGTCATCGCCTGGCTCCAGAGCGCCGGCGGCTTCGGGCTGGGTCGGATGCAGATCGACTTCTCCATCGCGGTGTTGGCGGCGAATGCCGCAACCCCGCTCCGCACCTTCATCCCCACCCAGGATCATTTCAGCCCCGATTGCGACGTCGCGCCGGTGCCGCTTCCGCCGGGAGGCGCGCTCGAAGGGGAGAGCGGCTACGAGTGCACCACCGACGGCGACTGTCACCTGATCGTGGTCCAGCGATCGGCGAACCGCCTCTACGAAATGTGGCGGGCCAACGTCATCGGCGACGCCTTCTTCGGCGGATGCCTGGCGGTCTGGGACATGTCGCGGGTCTATGGTCCCGCCGGCCGCGGTGAGAACTGCACCAGCGCGGATGCCGCCGGTTATCCCATCGCGCCGCTTCTCTTCAGCGCGGACGAAGTGGCGCGGGGCGAGATCCCGCACGCCATCCGCTTCATTCTCCCCAACAGCCGGATCCGCGACGGGGTGTACGTCCATCCCGCGACCCACTCGACCGGCGCCGCGAGCGGCCCCTCCACGGCGCCGCCTTATGGAGCGCGCTTGCGCCTCCGTCCCGACTTCCCGTTGAACACCCTCCCCAACGAGGCGGCCCGGGTGGTTGCCCGGGCGCTCCAGCGCTACGGCATGTTCCTCGCGGACGGCGGAAACGTGGCGCTCACTGCCCAGAGCGATCGATTCACCACCGCGAAGTGGTCGGGACTCCTTGGCTCGCGCGACCTCCAGGCGATCCAGGTGAGCGATTTTCAGATGGTCGACGGCGGCGCGCGCATTCCGTACACCGGCGACTGCGTCCGCGTCCAGGACTAGATCGGCAGCTTACGCGGCGGCGCCGACCAGGCGCGAATCGGAAGCCCCGCCGCGGCGAGGGCGACGGCGTAGAGGCTGTTCCGCGTATCGCCGGCGATCGCTCCCACGAGGAAGATGCCGGCTCCGGCGGCGACGAGAATCGCGGACGCGGGATAACCCCAGGCCCGGAACGGGCGCGGCAGGTCCGGCTCCCGCCGCCTCAGGACGAGAAGCGCCACGCAGCAGACGAAGTAGTTCGTGGCGAGGAAGAACGACGCGATGGCGACGAGCTTCTCGAAAGTTCCGCTCGCCGCGAGGAGCATGGCGCCGGCGGCGGTCACCAGCATGGCGACGACGGGAGTTCCGCCCTCGCTCACCTCTGCGGCGCGCGACCAGCGGGGGATGTCCCGGCTCAACGCGAAGAGGATTCGGGTCCCCACCATGAGGATGGCGTTCAGGAGCGGGAGAAGCGAAATGAGAGAGAGGAGAGTCACGAACCGCTGGCCGCCGGGCCCGAAGACCGCCTGCGCGGCGTCGGCGGCGGGAAGCTTCGAGCTCGCGAGCTCCGGCAAGGGAAGCGCGTGAAGCAGAGCGAGGTTCAAAAGCAGATAGACGATCACCACGATGGCGACTCCGCCGATCATGGAACGCGGGAGGTTCTTCGCCGGGTCGCGATCCTCCTCGGCGAAATAAAGAGCGCTCTGCCAGCCGCCATAGGTAATGGTCACGGACTGAAGAGCGATGACCACGGCGAAAAACAGACTCTCCGGGCGAGCGATCTCGATCGACGCCGGCGCCCCGGGGCCGCGGAAGCAGGCCGCGACCAGCGCGAGGAACAGGGCGAACTTGATCAGGCTGGTTATCTCCTGGGCGCGGCTCGACACCTTGAGGCCCATCCACTGCAGAAGGACGAAGGCCGAGAGCGCTCCGAGAGCGATGGGGGTGACCCCGAGACTCGACAGCTCGGGCAAGAGCGCGAGCGAGAACTCCCCGGTCGCGATCGAGATGTACCCGAGAACGGCGCAATAGGTCACCCAGTCGGTCCACCCCGTGAGAAACCCGAGGCGTTCTCCGAACGCGCGCCGCGAGTAGACGTAATAGCCCCCCGTCTGAGGAAGCGCGGTTCCGAGCTCGGCGAAGCATACGGCGCCGATGAGGGTGTAGAGACCGCCGAGCGTCCAGACGATCAGAATCAGCGTGCGGCTCCCGAGCTCCGCCGCCACCGTGCCGGGCGTGCGCAGGATCCCGACTCCGATCGTCCCGCCGAGAATCACCGCGAGCCCGAAAGTCAGGCCAAGGATGCGGAGGAGGGGTCGCTTGGGCATGCGGCGTAGTCTATCGCGCGTATTGCCCGGACTCGTGCGCCAAAACCCCCTGCCCCGGGCGGTCCCTCCGCCCAAGTCCAACGAAACAAAGAGGGACGCGACTGGTGCGGTCCTTGCAAGGTTTAGGAGCGGAGGTGAGCCATGGACCGAGTCGACGTATTCCGTGAAGCACTGAAGTCGAGGGTCTGCGCCATCTGCTTCGATCGCAACGACGACGGCACCTGTGCTCTCCCCGAGGGCCGCGTTTGCGCCATCGAGGGACACCTTCCGGAGATCCTGAAGGCCGTAGAGAGCGTGCATAGCTTCGACCTGACGCCCTATGTCGAGAGCATCCGTTCCGAGGTCTGCCCCAATTGCAGTCAGGACGAGCACGGCCGCTGCGTATTCCGGGAGAACTTCGACTGTTCGGTCGACAACTTCCTGCTTCTCGTCGTCGATACCATCGAGGACGTCAAACGCAGGCAAGGCGACGGAGCCCGCGCGTAGGAGCTCCGAGCAAGCAGTGGGCAGACTGCCGGGCGCGCGTTCAAGAAATTCCTCGGCTAAGGTCTTTCCCGCAGTTTGCCCTTCGAAAAACCTGATTGTACGGAGGGGGGAGCGCGCTCTAGGATTTTGCCTTTGCTCGTCGGCCCCAGCTCTTTCCGGGAGGCTCGACGCAGGGCCGGCTTCCGGCCTTCTCGAACAAAGGAGCTCTCGATGCGAGTCTCAACCAAGCGACGTTTTTCGGCCGGATGGGCCCTGGTGCCCGTTGTACTGACGCTCCTGGGCGTAGCCTTCTCCCAACAAGCCGAAAGGAGAACCAGCTACGCGCCGGTGGACATCCAGGAGGACTTCGCTTCGATCTTGGCCCGTATGAGCGCCGCGAAGGCGGAGGTCGCGAGTCGGCAGAGAGAGCTCCTCGAACAGCGGTACGACCTCGGCGATCGTCCGGCCTCCGGTGTGACGATGTCGCGCGGAAAACCGGTTCAGGAAGGGGTGAGGGTCAAGCTGCCGTCAGGGATGACCTGGGAGCGGCTCGCGGCCATGACCCCGGAGCAGATCCGGGCGCAAGACATGTGGCCCGCCGGGTTCTACCCGCTACCGCACCCGAATCATGCCGAGGGAGGCATGCTGTTCCCGAAATTCCACATCGAGGAGATCAAGAGGCAGGAGCAGCGGGACCTCACGCGCTTCGACCTCGACTTCGACCTCGCCGACCACCTGCTCCCCGAGTTTCCGCCTCCCATCTACCTGACGACGCGGCCGGATTTGGGTGACGTCTCCCAGGGCAAGGTGGTTACGATCGAGAACTTCTACGAGCTCTTCGACGGGATCCTGAACCCGAAGCAGATCGAGGGCCTGAGGCTCCTGCTCACGCCTTTTCCGCAGCAGCAGTTCAACCAGACGGAGGACCGCCGCACCGAACGCCCGAGCCGCGGCGTCATGTGCTTCGAGTGTCACGTCAACGGTCATACGAACGCTTCGACCCACCTCGTCGGGGACATTCGGCCGCAGGAGTTCCGGCACCGCATCGACACTCCGAGCCTTCGTGGCGTGAATATCCAGCGGCTGTTCGGCTCTCAGCGAGCGCTCAAGAGCGTGGAAGACTTCACCGAGTTCGAGCAGCGGGCGGCGTATTTCGACGGTGACCCCGTCATCGCCACCAAGAAGGGCGTCAATCTGCTCGATCGCGGAAGCCAGGTGCATTTCATGGCGGAGTTCCAGGCGCTGCTGGACTTTCCGCCCGCGCCCAAGCTGGGAATCGACGGGAAGCTCGACCCGACGAAGGCGAGCGAGTCGGAGATGCGGGGCCAGGCGCTGTTTCTCGGAAAAGCGCAGTGCTCCGCCTGCCACGTCCCGCCGTACTACACGGACAACCTGATGCACAATCTGAGAACGGAGCGCTTCTTCGAGCCGCGCCTGATCAACGGCCGCATGGCGAACCAGGACGGGCCCATCAAGACCTTCCCCCTTCGCGGCATCAAGGACTCACCCACGTACCTTCACGATGGGCGCCTCCTGACTCTCGAGGACACGGTCGAGTTCTTCAACATCGTGCTGGGAACGAAGCTGACCGAACCGGAGAAGAAGGACCTCGTGGCCTTCATGCGCGCGTTGTAGGGCTGGCGTTTGCTCGAACACGCCGCCGCCCACGCGCGGCGCCCAGATTTCTGCGGAAGTGCGTATTAGTATGGCCGCTGAAGGCGATTGCTTTCAGTCGCCGGTGAGAACCCCAGGTCGCGAGCGTTCTGGAGCGCAACGAGAAGCAGGAAGGTGAGCGTCATGAAGAAAGCGGGCGTATCCCGGAGGAAGTTCCTCGAGGCGTCCATGGTGGCGGTGGGCGCAACTCGTTTGGACGGGGCCCAGGAGGAGCCGCGAGCGGGGGCGGAACCGGCAGCCCCGGCGCTTCGCCTGGTTTCCCAGGTTCCCATTCCGAAGCAGTCGGGACGGGCGGTATTCGTCTTTCGCGACCAGCGCGTCAAGGTCATCACCCCGAGAGGAAAGCAGGTAGGAGACTTCTTCGCCCTGAAGCGGGCGGATCCCGACGAGTACACCAGTCCGGCCAACACCCGTGGGCGGAACCGCCGCATCTATCCCGAGGTGGGAAAGCCGTTCTTCAGCAACCGGTTCAATCCGCTGCTAATGCTCGAAGAGGACACCGTCGGCGTTCACGACCTTCTCTACGCCGCGTGTGACGACTGGATGTATCGCTCGCGAGGAGAGGAGAACCACCCTAACTGCCGCGATAACTTCAACGCGGCGCTTCGCGAGATCGACTTCCAACCCGGAGGCCAGCCCGACCCCCACAACCTCTTCCAGAACTCACCGGTGATCGATCTCGAAGGACACCTCGAGATACGGGAGTCGCCCGCGAAGCCCGGAGACTACGTTTCTCTTCGCGCGCTCGAGGACCTGGTAGTGGTGGTCACCGCCTGCTCGGTCGACCGCGGAGTTCTCAATGGCGGCGAGCCGAAGGAGTTGCTGCTCGAAGTCTACGAATAGTGAGCCAGCTACGTTCGGATGGCGCGCAAGAGAAGCAGCAGGACCACCGCACCGATGAACGCGGTGAGGATGGTACCCACCAATCCTCCGCCGGCAAAAACCCCGAGCTGACCGAGCAACCACCCACCCACGAACGCGCCGATGATGCCGACGACGATCGCCCCCCCGAGGCTGAGGGCCACACCTTTGACGACGCGGTCGGCAAGAAGACCGGCGATGGCGCCGATGATGATCCAGATAATGACGGATTCGAGTGACATCGGTACTCCCTTGTGATTTGTGAGACGCCTGTCGTCGAGCGAGGCGAGCGCCGCGCTCAGATGGAGGCCGCGAGCGAGCCGATGATGAGAAGCAGACCGGATAGGACGAGCGCCCACTCTCCATAGTTGCCGGAAAGAGAAACCGCGCCCAGGATCACATCCGCGAAGCCGACGATCCAAAGGATGGAGGCCACGATGACGGTCAGTTCGCGGGGTGCCTGAGTCTTGAAACCGCCTCGACGAGCCATGATTCACCCCCCAAAGAGGCGCTATTCTGCCAGCTCAGCGGGCGGAATTCAAGGCGCACCCTCTTTGCCGGCGATCCCCGCAGCCGAAAAGCCGCACCGAGCAAGTGATAGATCCGGGGCTGGCGGGAAAACGGCACCAAGCCGATACGGCTTCGGTACGCCGGCGTTACCGCTGAACCGACGGAGACGAGACTCGCGGAATTGGCTGGCGCTTTCCGACGTACCCGAAATAGACGCTGGCCTCGGGATAGCGCTCGAAGAACCGGGCCACGAGTGTCTGGAGATCCGGGTCGGAATCCGCCATTTCTCCCCGATGAACCGCGACGAAGACGTCCTCGTAGCGCCCTTGGAGCTCGGGGGCGAGCTTCTCGAAGGCGTGGCGCTCGGTCTCGAAACCCTGCTGGTACAGCATCGACTTCGTAGTTTCGCTCAAGCTTGCTTCCCCCAAAGTCGCGTCCCATATTCTACGAGTCTTGGGCAGCTCCACTCAGCAGAAGGCTCCTCATTTCGCTTCGGGAGAAGTCTGAGGTTGGTGGCGGGGGCGGGATTTGAACCCGCGACCTTTGGGTTATGAGCCCAACGAGCTACCGGACTGCTCCACCCCGCGTCACCTTTGGGGCTTGATATTATCCGCAGACGCGCAGTCGGTGTCAAGACCTCGTTTGGATGAAGGCGAGAGTCTTCACCCGAGCCGGTCGAGATCGGTCGACTCGTCCCCGTGGGTCTCGAGCGGACCGTAGATCTCGGAGGCCAGAGTCTCGAGCCGCCGCGCATCCTCTTCGTCGTCGGCGACGAAGGCGACCCCCACGTGGTAGCGGGCATGGTTGCCCGGCGCCTCCTCGAGCCGCACGACGCGACCCTTGAGGAAGAAGTCCGAGCCTTTCTGCGGAAAGTAGATGTCGATCTCGAGCTCGGTTCCGATGTTCAGCGGGATCTGGCTTTCGACCAAAGCCCCGTTGCGCGAGAGGTTCTTCGTCTCGCTCCGGAGCTCGTCGGGTATCCTGTCCGGGCGGTCGGGGCGGTCGCGCCGCGCGGGTCGCTCCCGAAAGACGAGGAGCTTCTTCGCCTCGAGCCGTGGGGAGCGTCGCTTCTCCTCGGCGTGGAGCGTGATCCGGTTCTTCCCCTCGTGCTTCGAGCGATAGAGCGCCTTGTCCGCCATTCGCACCAGGCCCTCGGCGGAGTTGGAGTCCGTGGGATAGATGGCGATTCCACCGCTCACCGACATCGAAATCTGCGCTGACGGCCGCGAGCCCAGGGGCTGGTGATCGAACGTCTCCTTCGCGTCGACCCGGATGCGCTCGGAGACGATGTAGGCGCCGGTTCGGCTGGTCTCGGGAAGAATGAGCGCGAACTCCTCGCCCCCATACCGGCAGGCGACGTCGATCTCGCGGACACTCGCACGGATGACGTCGGCGAGCCTCGCGAGCGCCTCGTCGCCCACGACGTGGCCGTGGAGGTCGTTCACCATCTTGAAGTCGTCGAGGTCGAGCATCACCAGGGAGAACGCGAGCCCGTAGCGGCGGGCGCGCTTGAGCTCGCGCCTCAGGCTGGCGTCGAAGAACGGGCGGTTGTAGAGGCCGGTGAGCCCGTCGGTAATGGCGCTTCGCTCGGTGGCGAGAAACGTGGCCATCTCCACGACCTTGGGGTTCCGGATCGCGGGAGCGAGGTTCTGGAAGTAGTCCAGGGTCGCGAGCTGGACGCTCGCTTCGCGTCCGAGTCGGAAGGTGAGCTCGGCGCGGTGGCGCAGAATCCCGTCCCAGTGAGTCCGGGCCTCGGACTCCTCGAAATCGAGCTCGGTGAGAAGACGGAGAAGAGGGGCGAGCGCTTCGGGCTCCGAGCTCAGCAGTCGCTCGAGCTCTTGAAAGCGCCCCTGACTCGCCTCTTCCAGCAACCGGATCCAATGCTGCCGGGAATCCCCCGAGGTCGGCAGCGACGACATAAATGCCTCCCAAAACCGGCCGAAAAATTAAAAAAGACAATAAAATCACGAAAGGTTGGGGGATTCCGGGGGCGCACGACCGATGCGCCACCGAAGCGAACATGTTACCAGAGGGCGGGACCTCAAATCAATCGCTGGACAGGAGGATCTCCCAAAGGCTCACGTGGAAGAGCTTTTTCTGCCGCGCCGGCTGCAGGTACCACAGGAGGGCCGGAAGGGCGAGAACGTGAAACGCCGCGAGCGCGACGAAGAGGGGGGTGACGTTGAGGGGGGTGTCCACCACGAAGTAGGAGACCGCGATGACCACGTACGTCGCCACCATGAGGTAGCCGTAGACCAGGGCCGCGAGCCGACCGAAGGCGGCGAATCGCCAGATGAGGTAGGCAATCGACAGACAAATCACCGGGTCGACGGCGAGCGTCCAGATGGAGTTCTCGGCCATGGGAACGAAGGACCAGGCGTGGTCGGCGTCATGGTACTTCCCGATGGCTTCGAGGAAGCCCGCAAGAACGAAGTACAGGTTTACGAGATAGACGCCCAACGGCCTCTCGGTCATGCCCAGAACCTCATTAATTATAAAGGGCGGATTTCGGACGCGCGACCAAACCGTGCTACCTGCGGTATAATTCTTCCCATCGTCCCGAGCTCGGAAAACCAAGAGGAAAAGTGCTCTCGACCCCCTGGAGCCTCGCGCTGGTTCTTGCCGGCGGGCTGCGCACCCTGGTGCTCCCGTTCGAGAACCTCTCCGAGGACCGAACGCAGGATTGGAAGGGGAGCGCCTTCGAAGAAGCGGTCAGCTCCCACCTCGAGTCGGCGGGGTTCGAAGTCGTAGAGCTCGCCTCCAGGAACCGTCAGCTCCTCGAGAAGGGCTTCGTCCCGGGCGAGCCCTTGACCCGGGCCTCCGCCATCGTGCTCGCCAAGGACCTCGGGGCCGAGCGCCTGATTCTCGGAGAGTTCCGTCCGCACGGCGACCGAACCGAGGTCACGGCGCGTCTCATCGACCTGACTCGAGGGGCCACCGTCGGAGTCGTGGACGACTTCGGAGAGTCGGGGAAGCTCTCTCGACTGGCGAACCAGATCGCGAAGAACCTCTTTCGGCTCGAGCGCGACCAGGCCCCTCCCAGCTTCGACGCCGAGGCGGAGCGAAGGCAGAAGATCCCTCCCGCGGCTTTGGAGGCCTCGGCCCTCGCCCGCTTCGAACGCGATCGGGGCGAGCAGAAAGCCCTCCTGGAGAGAGCGCTTTCGATTCACCCGGTCTACCTCGAAGTGCGGCTTCTCCTCGGGGACCAACTCCTCGACGAGGGGCTGCCGCGGGAAGCGACCGAGGTTCTGGCCGGCGCCCGCGGTCGAGGTCTTCTCTATGAGCGCGCCTACTTCGACCTGGGTCTCGCCTACCTCCGAGCGTCCGAGCCTCGTCTCGCGTTCGAGGTCTTTCAGAACCTCGCGGCGACGGAGATCGCTCCGGCGGCTTCCCACAACAACCTCGGGGTAGCGCTTATGCGGCTCGATCGCATCCCCGAGGCGATCGAGGCCTTCGAGCGAGCGAGCGAGCTCGGCCCCGAGAAAAAAAACCATCTCTTCAACCTCGCCTGGGCCCAGTGGCGCGCGGGGAAGGGGGCTCCCGCGTTCGAGCTCTTCGAAAAGCTCGCGACGGAGGATCCCATCGACGCCGAAGCCCACTTCATGCTCGCGGCGGCGGCGGTTTCCCAGACCCGGCCGGACGTGGCGGAGCGAAGCCGGGCGACGGCGCTGGTTCTGGCCCCTCATCTCGAGGGCGTCGACGCCACGACGGTGTCGAATTGGGAGAGACCGCTCGGCGCCGTCGAGAGAGGCTCCGATCGCTCTTCGCCCGGCGTTTCGACCGAGATCGAAGAAGACGTCTTCGGGCTCATGGAGCTCCTGGACGCGCGGGAGCTGCGCGCGCGAGGAAGGACGGAAGAAGCGATCCAGCTGCTGCAGCGAAGCCTCTACCGCGATCCGAGCGACACCGGGAGCCGGCGAGAGCTCGCCGACATCTATCGCGAGAGGGGAGAGCTTCAGGAGGCTTTGTCCGAGCTCTCCATCCTCCTCTGGACCGAGCCCTCGGCGGAAACTCACGTACGGCTCGCCCACCTCTACCTCGAGATGCAGCAACCGGGGAAAGCCGTCGAGGAAGTGGAGAAGGCACTCGAGCTCGACCCCGAGCATCCCGGGGCTCGCGGGCTCCGGATCGAGATCGCGCAGCCCTAGCCGCTGAGCTAGGATGGGGTCGATCATGCACATGGTCGCACTTTTCCTCGCCCTCTTCTTCGAGCCGCCGGCGGCGGGGGAGGCCCTCGAAAAGAAGCTCGAGGAGCTCCGCGTTCGCTACGAGAACGGCTCCCCGGAAGCCTTGGACTTCGAGATCCACGAGGCCGAGGCGAACGATTACTTGAGAGCCCAGGGAGCGACGCTCCCCGAAGGGGTCGAGAGTCCCTGGATCCGCATCGAAGAAGGGATGGCCGTCGTCGGCGCTACCGTCGACCTGGAAAAATTCCGGGCGAACCTTCCGCCCTCGATGCTGTTCCAGCTGCTGTCGGGACGAGTCCCGGTCGAGATCCAGGCACGGCTCGAAGGCGAAAAAGGCGTCGGGAAGCTCGACCTCGAGCGGGTGCTCCTCGGGGGTCTCGAGCTTCCCGCAAGTCTGGTCGAAGCCCTCGCGCAGTCCGAAAGCGCGGGCCTCTTCCTTCCCCCCGGATTTCGCATGGGCGAGCCCTTCGAGCTTCCCTACGATCTCGAGAGCATTCGATGCCGCCTGGGCTCGGTCCTGGTGCAGCAGCGTCCGACCGTCCTCGACAAGTAGAATCCCGGCGCAGGCGCGTCCGGGAGTCCTCAACCCGAGCGCAGCGCGAGCGTAGCGAGTCGCGTAGCGAGAGCCGTGGGGGTGGGGCCCCACGGCACTGACGGGAGACATGCTCGACATCGATACCCCCATCCAGTTCGTGAAGGGCGTGGGCCCGGCCAAAGCGGAGGCCCTCGCGAAAGCGGGAATACGAACCGTCTATGACCTCCTGCTGTACCTCCCGTTCCGATACGAGGACCGGAGCCGCCGGCTCCAGATCAAAGACGTCCAGCCGGGCCAGGAGGCCACGGTTGAAGTCGAGGTGGTCGGGGTCCGGGTGAAGAGCACCAGGCGCCGGAACTTCAAGATTGTGGAAGCGGTCGCGAAGGATGAGACCGGACAACTCAAGGCGGTGTGGTTCAACCAGGAGTACCTCAAGGACACCCTGAAGCCGGGCCGCCGCGTCCTCATTTTCGGAAAGTTCGAGAGGACCGGGTTCACCTTGTTTCCCGAAGTCAAGAACCCCCAGTACGAGCTCGTCGAGCCGGGCCAGGACGACACCACGCACGCCGGCCGGATCGTGCCCGTCTACGAGCGGATCGGCCCCATGACCCCCAAGCATCTCCGGCGAGTCCTGCATTTCCTCGTCGCCGGAATGCCGCGGCGCGTCCCGGAGGTTCTCCCCGCGGAGATCCGCGCGCGCCACCGCTTTCCCCTCCGGGAAGAGGCGATCGCCCTCGTCCACTTTCCGAGCGATCAAGAGCCCCTCGAGGACTACAACCGCTTCCGCTCCCACGCCCAGAGACGGCTCATTTTCGAGGAGTTTTTTCTCTTCTTCCTCGGGCTCGAGCTTCGAAGGGCGCGGGACGGCAAGCTCCGCAAGAGACGGCCGTTCTCGGTGAACGAGGAAGTCCGCGCGATCGTCCGCCAGATCCTTCCGTTCCGCCTCACCGGAGCGCAGCGCGAGGTGCTCAAGGCGATCGCCGACGATCTCGCGAGCGAGGTCCCGATGCGGCGGCTGCTTCAGGGTGACGTGGGCTCGGGGAAGACCATCGTGGGGGTCCTGGCTTCACTCATCGTCATGAAGGCCGGAGCCCAGGTCGCGTTCATGGTGCCGACCGAGATCCTCGCCGAGCAGCATTTCGCCGGCATCCGGAGGCTCCTCGAGCCCGCGGGATTTCAGGTCGCGCTCTTGAGCTCCCGCCTCAAGAAATCCGAGCGCGCGACCCTGCTCGCCGAGATCGAGAGCGGCGGGATCGACATGGTCGTCGGGACCCACGCCCTCATTCAGGAGGGGGTCCGGTTCCGGGAGCTCGGCCTCGCCATTATCGACGAGCAGCACCGCTTCGGCGTCCTCCAGCGGGCGGAGCTGAGCGACAAGGGATTCGGCTGCGACCTTTTGTTCATGACCGCGACCCCGATACCGCGGAGCCTCGCGCTCACGCTCCACGGCGACCTCCAGAGCTCGATCCTCGACGAGCTCCCTCCAGGAAGAAAGCCCATCGCCACCGAGCGCCTCGAGGAATCCGATCTGAGGCGCGTGTTCCAGCTCATGGAGAAGGAGATCGAGAGGGGCCACCAGGTCTATTTCGTCTGCCCTCTGGTGGAGGAATCGGAGAAGATGGACCTGAAGGCGGCCGTCGCCCGCTACGAGTCTCTCTCGCAGGGACCGTTCCGGAGCCGGCGGGTGGCGCTGGTGCATGGAAAGATGGGGGCGGAGGAGAGAGAGGCGGCGATGGATCTCTTCGCCCGGGGCAAGGTGGACGTGCTGGTGGCGACGACCGTGGTCGAGGTGGGGGTCGACGTGAAGAACGCCACCCTCATGGTCATCGAGCACGCGGAGCGCTTCGGGCTCGCGCAGCTTCATCAGCTCCGCGGACGCGTCGGAAGGGGACCGGCGCCTTCGAGGGCGATTCTCCTCACCTACGAGCCGGCGACCCCGGAGGCGGAAGCGAGGCTCGAGGCGATGCTCGAGACCGAGGACGGGTTCGTCATCGCGGAAAGGGACCTGAAAATCCGCGGACCGGGAGACTACTTCGGGACTCGGCAGTCGGGCCTGCCCCTCTTCGGGATCGCCGACATGCTGCGGGACGAGGACATTCTCGAAGAAGCCAAGAGGGACGCTCGGGAGCTCGTTGCTGCTGGAGGCCTCGACGCCTTAGAGGGCGCCGAGCTTCGACATCACGTCGTTTCCGTCTGGGGTCAGAGGTTCGGGCTGGTGGAGGCGGGCTAGCAAGCGATGAAGATCGGAAGCGGAGAGATGAGAGGCAGGCGGCTTCACGCCCCGCGAGGCGAGAGGACCCGCCCGACGAGCGGACGGCTGAAGAAGTCTCTCTTCGACGTCCTCGCCGGACGTCTTCCCGAAGCGCGCGTGCTCGATCTCTACGCCGGATCGGGGGCTCTGGCGTTCGAGGCTTTTTCCCGGGGGGCGGCGGAAGCGGTCGTGGTCGAGCGCAATCGCAAGGCCTGCGACTCCATCCGGCGGAATGCCTCTGAGCTTCGCCTCGAAGAAAGGGTCGAGGTCCTCGCGATGGACGTCTCGAGCGCAGTCTCGAAGCTCCGCCATCGAGGCGACCGCTTCGACGTCATCTTCGCCGACCCGCCGTACCGGTCGAGTGAGGCCGAGGACCTCCTGGTACAGCTCGGAGACGGGCGCCTGTTCGCCGAAGGGGGTCTCCTGGTCCTGGAGCACCATCACAAACGCGAGCTTCGCGACCGCTACGGCTCGCTCTCGCGCCTTCGGGTGTTGAAGGCCGGTGAAAGCACCCTCACGCTCTTCGGCCCGGAGTGAACTCGACCGGGCCTTGTGCTAGGCTTCTTTCGATGGCTGCGCCGCGGGTCGCGATATATCCGGGATCGTTCGACCCCCTGACTCTGGGCCACGTGGACATCATCCAGCGGGGAAGCGCTCTGTTCGACTCCATCATCGTCGCCGTCTTGAGAAACGTCGAGAAAAGCCCGCTCTTCAGCGTCGACGAGCGGCTTACGATGATCCGCCATACGTTTCGCGAGCGCGGGAACGTGGAAGCGGATTCCTTCAGCGGGCTTCTGGTCGACTACGCCTCCTCGCGGAAGGCGACCACCATCGTCCGCGGAATCCGCGCGATCTCCGATTTCGAGTACGAGTTCCAGATGGCCCTCATGAACCGGAGGCTCGCGCCCTCGATCGAGACGGTGTTCATGATGCCCGCCGAGGAGTACTCGTACGTGAGCTCGCGGCTGGTGAAGGAAGTGGCGAGCCTCGGGGGGAACGTCTCCGGGCTCGTGCCCGAGGACGTGGAGAAAAAGCTTCTCGAGAGAGTTCTGCGGAGGGGTGAATAGATGGCCCAGGTAAAGTCGCTGCGGCTTGCGAGCCGAGTCAGTCAGATCGCGACCTCGCCCACCATGGCGGTCATGGCGGAGGCGATGCGCCTGCGCGCGCAGGGCGAGGACGTCGTCGATTTCTCCGCGGGAGAGCCCGATTTCCCGACGCCGGAGCACATCAAGAAGGCGGGACAGGAGGCGATCGCCTCGAACTTCACCCGCTATACTCCGAACGCGGGCATCCCCGAGCTGAAAAAAGCGGTTGCCGAGCGCTATCGCCAGGATTACGGGCTCGAGTTCGAAAGCTCGGGGGTCATCATTTCGAGCGGCGGAAAGCACGCTCTCCTGAACCTCATGCTGGCCATCGTCGAGGCCGGCGACGAGGTGGTCATCCCGACCCCTTACTGGATGACGTTCTCGGAGCAGGTGCGTCTCGCCGGAGGCGAGCCGATTCTCGTTCCCACGTCCGAGGAAGACGGCTTTCGCGTGACCGCGGAGGTCATCGAGCCCGCGCTCTCGGACAAGACCCGAATCCTCCTGGTGAACGTTCCCTCGAACCCGACAGGCTCGGTCACCTCCGACGGCGAGCTGCGGCGTCTCGGCGACCTCGTCCGCGATCGCGACCTGTTCTTCCTCTGGGATGACACTTACGCGCGTCTGATGTTCGAGGCGCCTCCGGTGGAAGCGCTCCGCTACCTCCAGAGGCTTCTCTCCGATCGATTCATCATCGCCGGGACCGCGTCCAAGGCTTACGCCATGACCGGGTGGAGGATCGGCTGGGCGATGGGGTCGAAGGAGCTCATCGAGGCATGCGCTTCCCTCCAGAGCCACATGACCTCGAACGCGAGCTCCATCGCGCAGAAGGCTTGTCTCGAGGCGGTTCGCTCCGATCAAGGCCCGCTCGCCTCGATGATCGCCGAGTACAAGTGGCGGGCGTCGCGGCTTCGCGCCGGGCTTCTCGAGAGCCCGAAGGTGCGCTGCGCCGCTCCCGGCGGCGGGTTCTACCTCTTCCCCAACGTCTCGGGCTACCTCCGTCGTGGAGAAACGACGACCGATCTCGCCGGTGCGCTCCTGAAAGAGGAACGGGTGGCGGTGGTGCCCGGCCCCGCTTTCGGATGCGAGGGGCACCTGCGAGTGAGCTTCGCGACCTCGCGCGAGCGAATCGAAGAAGGCATCACTCGCGTGAAGCGCTTCTTCGAGAAGCGCCTATGAAAAAGTGAAAAAGTGAGGAAGCTCTCCGCCGTCCTCGTCAGCTTGCAGAATCCGAAAGAGAAGTTTTGGGGCGTGGTTCTCTCCGTTCAGACGAGCGGCATCACCGTTCGGGGCATCGACTTGAACTCGTTCGACGACTGGAGCCGGGGGGTCGCCAAGGGCGAGGGGGACATGGGGCTTTCCACGACCTTCTTCCCCATCCATAGGGTGGAGAGAGTGACTCTCGACGAGACGGTGGGAAGCGTTTTGTCGCTCGCCGAGACCTTCGAGGCCCGCGTGGGAGAGGACGTCTGGAGCTTTCTCGGCCTAAGGCGCCGAGATCCGCGCGACTCCAAGATGCAGTAGTTCCCCGCACGGAAGCTACAATATCTTGACTCCACCAGGGGTCGGTGCTAGGTTTCGCCTCTTCGAAGAAAAAGGAGGCGATCCATGATTTTGAAGGAGTGGCTCGGGGGCACTCTGCTTTTCGTAGCAACGTCGGCTTCGGCCCAGGGGATCATATTTCCGAGTACGGGCGCGAGGCACCGGGCGATGGCAGGAGCCTCGACCGCGGCTCCCATCGACGCGGCGGGGGCCACGTACTGGAACCCGGCGGCGATGGCGGCGATGGTGGACGGCGAGGTCTTCGTCGGCGTCGATTTTCTCTATGCCAACACGTTTCTTGACTCCGCGGTCGAAGCCACCGGGGCTTTCGGAAGCAACCGCAGCGACAGCGGGCTTTCGGGAGCGCCGTCGTTCGCCGTAGTGACCCGGCCGGAGAATTCGTCGTTCACCTACGGCGTGGGAGTGTTTGGAATCGTGGGGCGCACCATCGACTTTCCCGGGAGCGAGTTCAACCCGGTGCTCAGACCGTACGATCCGCCGCGGTCGTTCGGCTTCGGCCCCGTGTCCGCGCGGAGCTCCGGCCTCACCATCGCGCCGATGATGTCGAAGCAACTGACCTCCCTCATCGCGGTCGGCGTCGGAGCTCAGGTCACGTCGCTCTCGGTCGCGGTGGACCCCGCGTTTTTCGCTGACCGCCTCCCGAGCGGGCTTTTTCCTCCCGCGACCCAGGGCCGCTCCTACTGGGGCGGTGGGTATCAGGCGGGAGTCCTTCTGACGCCGTCTTCGATGTGGAACTTCGGCGCGTCCTTCAAGAGCCGCCAGTTCTTCGAGAGCTTCGACTTCAACTCGAAGGACGCGCGCGGCAACGCGATATCTCTTTCCCAGGAGCTGTCCTTCCCCTGGATCCTTTCGTTCGGCGCCGCCTACAAGGGAATCGACAAGACGCTCGTGGCCTTCGATTTTCGGCACCTCGCTTACGACGATACGAAGCTCTTCGGCGAGCCTCCCGCCGAGGGCGGCCTCGGGTGGGACAGCATCTGGGCGGCCGCGCTCGGCTTCGAGCGGCAGGTGACCGACATGATCGCGGTCCAGGGCGGCCTCTCGATGAACGGAAATCCCATTCCCGACGCCGCCACCCTGCTGAACATCCAGTTCCCGGCGATCAACAAGTACTCGATCTCCGGGGGAGCGTCGGTGGCCCTGACCGACAGGGTCGATATCACCGGGAGCATCGTCTACGGGTTTCTGCACACCAACCGGGGCACGATCCTCCAGATCCCCGGTACCCTGATCGAGATCCGACAGGACCTGTACACCTTCAGCCTGGGGCTCACGTTCGGTCTCTAGCCCGAACCGAAACGCCAGGCCGCGGTAGGAATGGGGAAAGAACGCAAAGACGCAAAGACGCAAAGGCGCAAAGAAGAAATGGGATTCCTTTGCGTCCTTGCGTCTTTGCGTTTGATTCCCCTCCTCCAGCCGAATGGTCAAGAGGTGTCTCCAAGGGTCGGTGTCTTTGCGTTCGAAGGGAGTTTGGCGAGGTCCCGCTCGCGGTGGTAGACTAAACGTTTTCT
>Ga0299906_10001766_pt1 | contig 18317 bp, 8 predicted proteins | sample RVTome_14_FD_200259 | JGI IMG/M metagenome (GOLD analysis project Ga0299906, IMG submission 200259) | Soil microbial communities from uranium-contaminated site in the Upper Colorado River Basin, Wyoming, United States - RVT145D125 (version 2) ...
GAACGCGGCACGGCGCTCTCGGGGATCCCGACGGACAACATCCGCACGGCGCTCAACAAGGGCTCGATGCTGCCCGGGCGCGTGACGTCGACGCGCATGTCGTCGGTGTCGCCGGCGCCCACGAGCCAGGCGCGCCGTCCGGCCGTGCCGGATGGAACCGAGCTCTACGCGCGCGCGCGCACGCTCGGCGTGAAGCTGCTGAAGGACGAGCTCGAGGGGCTGCTCGACCAGGACGCCGAGGTCATCGCGCTCGTGGCCAAGAAGGTCGAGAAGGCAGAGGTCGCGATCAAGGATCTCACCGAGGTCGCGGAGGCGGCGCCGCCCGCGTAAGGCGGTCGCCCTGGAGGGGCGATGACGGTAACGCAGATCATCGACCAGGTACTCGCCTACTCCGACAACGTCTCCCCCGCTGGCGCCGACGAGAGCGATCGGCGCCAGCGCATCCTCTACTGGCTGATCGAGGAGGCGACCCAGACGTACTACGCGCGCGAGTGGCCGTACCGGCTCAAGAGCACGGCTGCTCCGCACGTCGAGATCCCCGCAACCCAGGGCTACGGCCTTCTGCCGGCGGACTTCCTGCAGATCGGCAAGCTCGGGGCCGTCTACAACGAAAGCCAGAACGGCCAGCCGCTGGAGCCTGCGACGGAGTCGGAGGTGGCCGACATGGTCGCCATGAACTCGTCGCTCTCGAACCCGGGCCGCTTCGCCGTCTTCGGCACCGAGGCCCAGACGCCGCCCGCCCCGCCGCGGAAGCGGATCTGGATTGGCGTCAACCCGACGGCGCTGGCGCTGCGGCTCTTCTATCACCCGCTCATGCCGACGCTCGACGAGACGATGGCGAACAACAGCAACCTCGACGTTGCGATCCCGGTCGAGTACCAGCAGACGGTCATCGTCCCGGGCGTGCGCATGCGAGCGCGCAGGTCGAAGGGCGACAACCGCTGGAGTCAGGACCGTGACGAGCGCATGCAGGGGCTGAACGAGATGATCCGGGCCAACCGGCGCTTCCAGGGGGGGGAGCAGCGCCTCCCGAGCTTCTTCGGGTACTGATGGCGCGCGACAACCAGGAACAGCCGGACGTCCCGCCGTTCGAGTACCGTGCGGGCGTCACCATCCCCGCGATCGGCGGCATGTACCGCCGCGGCGACCCCTCCCAGATTCCTCCCCACCGGCTGCACCTCGGGGTCAACATCCGGCTCGCCGACGGCGAGACCGGGAGCCGGCCCGGCCTGGCGCGCGTGGTCGATGACGAGGCGGAGGTAGACGCCTGCGTGACGGGGATCTTCGAGATCGAGGACTCGGCCGTGGGCCTCTACATCACGAAGTTTGCGACCACGACCCCGTTCGCAATCATGGCGTTCAACGAGGAAAAGACGCCTCCGGAAAACGACTTCTGGGACGAAGTTGCGACGTTCGCGAAGGCGAGCCCGGCTCCGTGGCGTGACGACCTGGATCTGTCGGCGATCGGCGCCGGGACCGCCGACGCCTTCAACACCTTCCAGCGCGGCGACGATCGCCTGGTGATCGCGAATGGTGCGTCGGTCTACGAGGCGGAGTTCTCGGAGGACGAGGGGCTGCCGCGCCTCGACCTATCGCACCTCTTCACGCTTCCGGCGACCGCGACGGGCAACATCGCGAGCACGTGCGTGCGCCGCGAGCGCGTCGACGATCCTCGGACCGGCGCCGAGTTCGACAAAGACGTGCTCTACATGGGCACGGAGGATCAGGTCTGGCGCTACGACGGCACGACGGTCTCGCTCGTGCACACGCTCACGGGTGGCGGACCGATGCAGGTCATCGTCTACCGCGGGGCGGGCCTGGTGGCCGCCGGCTCAGCGGCCGCGGGCTTCAGCTACCAGGAGCAGCCCGGCTTCGCCTGGGTGGACGAGGCGTGGGGACTGGACTTCATCTGCAACGGGCTTTGCGAATTCGCCGGCCAGGTCTGTTTCGTGGGGCGCGAGGATAGTGGGGGCGGCTTCCTCGACGACGGTACGGCGCTGCGTTGGACCGGCACCGGGGCGCCGATCGTCTTCAAGCAGGAGGTCGCTGCCGCGTTCTACTCCGAGTACAGGACGCCGATCGTCGTAGGCGGCGCGCTTCACTGGTTGCACTACAGCGGCGAATCCGGCGGGGACACGAACTACGCGATCGCGCGCTTTACGGACTACTCGACTGGCAGCAGCACATGGGCCGTGCTGGGAGACGCCACCGGAGACGGCTCAGGCAAAGACCGCTCGCAACTCGGATTCTTCATCCCCTACGCGGGGCGGATGCTGCTCTACAGCAAGCTGGCGAGCCCGCCGGCAGGCCCGATATGGCCTGCCGGCGACAACCTCACATCCATCGAGTCGGGCGGCTCGCCGTCTTTCGAGCTCATCTACGCTTTCCCCGCCGCGGTCGGCTCCGGGTACGAGGCGCTCCCGCTCTAATGGCCCTGCTCTACACGAAGACGCGGCAGACGGCCGGCGGCGCCTACGAGACCGACATCGTCAACTCCGCCGGCAAGGACTGGCCGGCGTCCTACTGGCTGGCAAACGGGATCTTCTCGACCGGGCGCAAGCCCTGCTTCGTCAACTTCCAGGGGGACATCTACGTGGCGGGCGCCTTCTCGCGCGTGCTCGTGCGACACAAGGTCGATCGGCGCATGCTGCCGGCCGGCATCATCCCGGTGCGGCAGAAGATAGCGATCGCGAACGGAGTGGGGGCAGGCGGGTCGACAGCTTCGGGGGTGCTCGGCTACGTGACCCTGCTCCACAAGTCGGGCGACCGCGTGCTCGCCGAGAGCGACCGCTCAAACGTCGTGGATGTAGGCCCGTCGGCCGGCACGGGCTGGGTCTGGAGCAACCTGCCCACGACCGGCGAGGACTTCCGCGTGACGCACATCCGCGGCTATCGCTCGATGGACGGCGACGACTACCGCATGGCGTGGGAGTCGCCCTTCGGGCTCTCGAGCTTCACGGAGAACGTGCTCACCCAGAACCGGACGATCCTCGGGCAGATCGCGGGCCGCAACGCGCTGCCTCCGAAGGGCGTCCACTACATGACGGACTGGGGCGGGCGCATGTTCTACGCGCGGACCGCCGAGCACCCGTACCGCACCTGGTGGAGCGCGCCGGGCAATCCGCAGTACGTCGACCCGTCCAACTTCGTCGACACGTGGGACCGCGGGGCCGTCACGGGGCTCGCGAAGCAGAACACGAACCTGTGTGTCTTCGAGGCGCGAGAGGGGCACCTCGTCCGGCAATTCGGCCAGGAGTCGCTCAACGACTTCGTGCTCGTGAAGATCGAGAACTCCGTCGGCTGCATCAACCACTTCGGCCTCGTCGAAATCCACCGCAAGCTCTGGGTCCCGGCCGAGGACGGGATGTGGATCTTCGACGGCGGCTTCCGCTACCTGATGAGGGACTTCCGCCGCTACTGGGTGGCCGACTACAAGGCGAACCCCATGGCCTTCCAAACGGGCTTCGGGTACGACGATCGAAAGGCCAAGACCTACGTGTTCGTCACAGCCCGCGATCCGGTGCAGGATCTCGGGGAGAAGACGGACCTCGAGTGCGGCACGATCGCGTACGTGGGGACCTACGAGAGCTTCGAGCCGACGATGGGCGGCCAGAATCCGGAGCCGGACTGGACGCTCGACGTCTACGGCCGCCGCAACTCGGCCGCGCTCTACGACAGCGCTGGGGACGTGTTGATCGGGTCGTGCGACGGGATCATCCGGAAGCATGACGACGCGGATCCCAACGACGACGACGACGCCATTGAGAAGGAGCTCATCATCCGGCACGGGCACCAGGTCTACCAGCGCCCGGGCGACGACATCGAGAGCGGGAAGACGCTCACGAGCTTCTGGTGCTACGTCGAGGCCGAGCTCAACGCTTGGACGCTCTACCTCCTCGCGGGCGACGAGGACGCGTGGAACCAGATTCGGCCGGACAACACGTGGACGTTCTACAAGAAGACCGTCGCCGCGAGCCTGAAGACGTACGCGAAGACGATAGGGCTCGTGACGCGCACGTTCCAGGCGTTGCCGAAGACGGTGCACGTGGTCGAGCCACAGCGCGTGTCGGGGCGCGGCTGGACGGTGGAGATCCGCGCGACGAATGCGGTGGGCATGAAGTACCGCGGGCACGGGGGCTCCTTCGAGAAGGGCCCCGCTGAACGGTTGCCCGAGACCGAGGTGCTACCATGACGCTAGACGGGAGGACGTGATGCCCTACGGATTCACTTCGGCCCAGTGGAGCGCGATGCCCCAGCCGGAGCGCTCGAAAGTAGCGGCCCAGCAGAAGCCACAGCCGGGCGGGACGCCTCCGCGGATCGGCGGCGGCGGTGTCGGCGGCAGCAGTGGCGTGAGGGTGGGGGGCAGTGGCGCCATCGTCCCGCCGAAGCCTGTGGCGGCTGCGGCCGCCCTGCCGAGCTTTGCCACCGGCGGCGCCGCGGCCGGTGGCGGTGGCGGAACGTCGGCGCCGCCGGAGATCCGCGACCTCGAGATCAAGGCGGAAGTTGACCCGCGCCTCTCTGGCTACGCTGATCGCTACGGCGAGCACCTCACGAAGCTCGAGGAAGGAAAGACTCGCGAGGCGGACGTCCTCAAGGGCCAGTTCGACTCGGACATGGAGCGGCAGGTCGCGCAGGCGCGCGAGTCGGCGCTCGCCGCGGGCCAGCCGTGGACCGCGCAGGACGAGGAGCGCATGCGCTCGGAGCTGAAGCGCGGCCAGTACGGCGCGATGGCCGAGTTCGAGCTCGGCTCGCAGCGGCAGCAGACCGAAGCGCTCCGGGGCGGGCTCGACATCATGAAGTCGCCCTTCGAGTCGCAGTTGGCCGAGAAGGGGTTCTCGCAGGGCACGCAGAAGATGCTGATGGACTACGCGCTCGGGCGTGGGGGGCTCGTCGCCGAGGACAAGCGGACGGCCGTCATGGAGGCGGGCCAGTCGATCGACGCCTACAAGGCGTTCTTGTCGATGCTCGGCCCGTCCAGCGTCGACTTCAGCTCAAGTTACTAGGGGAGGGGAGGTAGGCGATGGCGAGGATCTACTCCGAGTCGGGCCCGGGCTACACCCGGACGATGGCCCCCGGCTGGGATACCGGCGGCGGGGGCGGCATGGCCGGCGGCGGCGGCCCCCTGAGCGGGCTTTCCTCGGCGCTCGACCCGAACCTGCTGCGGGACGCGCTGCTGCAGTCGCTTGGGCAGCGCGAGGCCGCTTTCGGCGAGATGATGGCGGGCAAGAAGCAGGCGCGCCAGCTCGCCGGCGAGGAGGGCAAGCGGCGCAAGGAGACCTACAAGACCGAGCGTCGCCGCGGCGCGCGCCGGGAGGGCGAAGAGGCCCCGTATCGTCGCAAGGCCCTGGAGACGGGCCAGGCACGCGACATCGCCGAAACCCAGGCGGCGACCGGACGTGTGCCGACACGAATGAGCACGATCGGCACGCAGACGTTCGCCACGCCCGATCCTTTGAAGATGACCGGCGCGCAGCGCGCGCGCTTCTTGCCAGGCAGTTCGAGCTTCACGGGCGGGCCGACACGGACGGAGCTCGGCGGGCTGGGCTCGGACGCAGCTTTCGCAGCGATGATCGGCGGCGATCGCCAGCGGTACCGCCAGAACGCCCCTGGCTTCTGAGGAGGACGACGTGAACGACGGCCAGGGCAACTGGAGCAAGCTCTACATGCCGGGGAAGGAAACCCCGCTGAGCCTGCTGCGGTTCAGCCCGCACGACGAAGAGGCGAAGGCGACGGAGGTGAAGTCCGTCTACCCGCGCGCAAAGGCGCGCAAGAAGCCTCGCCGACTGTCCGCAGCGCAGGCGGCGTCGGCGATGTTGGGGAGGTAGGCCATGGCGTTCTTGCCGCGACGAGTGACGCTGAGCCAGGCCGCCAACGCGGCGCTGGGTTTTCGCGGCGAGGACGAGGATGTGGCCATGGCCGCGCCAGCCCCGCCCACGCCGAGGCGCGGGATCCCAGGCTTGCCCGGCGCCGCCGCGGACGAACCTGAGATCGACGTCTTGGGGGCGTTGGGGCGTGGCATCGAGAGCATCCTGCCGACACCGCCGGCGGGCGGATTCTCGCGCGAGGAGTACGACCCAGTGTATGCCGAGCGAGAAGGCAAGGCAGCAGCCAGGGACGCCCAGGCCACGCAGGCCGCAACCGTGGCGGCATCCGCCCGGACCGACCCAGCCGGCGGCACCAGGCAGGGCGGCGCTGCGACGCCGACCGCCACCAAGGCCTCGGGCGCGGCTCGCGCTGCGATGCGGCTCGCCGTGCCCGGTCGAGGGATGGTCGACTACGATCCAGACGACCCGACGATCTCCGAGGCCTTCGCCCAGCAGCGTGGCGGCAAGCCCGACTTCATGGCCCACCGTGACCGCACCGCGCGCCAGCCGGCGATGGAGCGCGGGGATCCGACGCTGAGCGTGGGCCCCCCGGGGGCCGCGACGGGGCGCCCCTCGTGGACCGAATCAGCCGTGCCGGAGGCCTCGCAGATCGCGAACTGGGACCAGTACCTGAAGGGGCGCGAGGCCGAGCAGGCGACGTTCGAGACCGGCATGGCGGAGACGCGCGCGCGTGGCGTCGAGGCGACGATGCGCGCCGAGCGGCCGTTTTACGCCCAGGAGCTCGAGGCGAAGGGAAAGCTGGCGGCCGCAGCGGTCAAGGCCGAGAGCGAGGGGACCGCGCGCCAGCAGATCATGAACATCGTGAGCGGCGCCGCGGAGCAGCTCAACAGCATGCGCTCTCAGCCGGCGTATCGCGCCCTGCCCCCGGCCGAGCAGCGAGCGCTCGAAGACCAAATCTGGGACCAGGCCCGACTCACGCTCTCGGCGCTCACGCGCACGAACCTGTACCCGCGTCCCGACCCGTACTCTGCCCTTCTGGGCCTCGCGCCGCAGGCGCCGGCGCCGACGGAGGAGAAGTCGTAGCGGTGGACTGAGCCCGTGGCGAGCACGACCTTCGACCAGGAACTCGCGCGTGTGCTCGCCAACATCCGGGCGAGCGGAACCGGGCTCGAGGAGTGGGTCGACCCGATCCTGAGCCTGCAGGCGCGCACCCCCGAGGAGCAGCAGGAGAAGGACGGCATCCTCTCGACGCTCGGCGGCTTGCTGCACGAGCCAAAGCGGCGCGTCGACATCGCGCTCAACTACTACGCCAACGACGACCTTCGCGACCGCGTGCTGCGTGGCGAGGAGCCAGTGCCGGCCGGGCAGCTCGCGAAGGAGGCCTACATCGGGCCGCCCGAGGTCGGCCAATCGCCGGCCGAGCAGCACCTGCGCGCTGCGGGCCGCGGCATCATGGAGCGCTGGATCGACGTGTCGACCGACCCGCTCCTCGCGGCGATCCCGCCGGCGATGAAGGTCCTGCCGCACGCGGCCCGGGTGGTGGCTGGGCTCGGCTTCACAGCCGCGATGGCGAAGGACGCCATTCACCAGGCGGACGCCACCTATCAGAGCTACAAGCGCGAGGGGTGGAGCCCGTCGACGTCGGAGGAGGCGGCCAAGACCGCGTTCGATGTCGGTCTCGTGGGGACGATGATCCCCGGCTTCATCCCGCGCCGCGGCCGCGCGCGCCCGGGCGAGCCGGAGCCCGGGCCGGGACCTGGCAGTGCGCTCGTCCGTCGCGAGCCCATCATCGCGCGCCCCATCCCCTCGAGACGGCCTGGGCGGCCGCCAGAACTCCCGCCCGCGATGGGGCTCCCCGGTGGCGAGCCTCCTCCGGGTCCGCCACCCACGACCCCGGGCCGGCCGCGGCTCCGAGAGGCGAACATCCCGGAGTCGCCAGAGCGACTCGCCGACGATGCGTTCCTTGGCCAGTTGGGCGAGATCAGGAACGCGATCCAGAGCGCTCTCGCCGGCGGCAACCTCGAGCGCGCGCAAGAGCTGCGCGGCCACTTCGAGCGGCTGCAGGATCTGTACAGGGCTCGCCGCTATGCGCCAGAAGTGCGCGTTGGCCGTGCCGGCGACCTCATGCAGCTCCGCGACACGCTGCGCCAGGAGCTTCAGCGCGGGGCGAGTCTCGATCGACAGCTTCAGATCCGCGAATCCTTGAGCGTACTCGACTCAGAAATTGACCTTGCCCGGGCGGCCACGGCGATCGACATCCCCGCCACCGAAGCCCCGCAGCCGTCGCCAGAACCAACCACGCCGGAAACTCCTCCGGCGATCGCGGCCCCGCCTCCGGCATCGCCGGTTGCCGGGCCGCCCGGGCCGCTTCCGTCCAGGATGCCGCGGGTGACGCCGGGCGACCGAGGCCCGGGCGTTCTCCCGGCAGACCCCGCTGCGACCCTGCAGGCAGGCATCGCCGCAACGAAACAGCCCGTCCAGGAGCTCGTGGAGCGTGCACAGGCCTCCGGGGCAGGACTGCCGCCGCCAGCAGCCGGGCCGCTCGCGACGGTGCTCGAGGGGGGCGAGGCGGCGGGCGCGGCCGCGAGGCTGCAAGGCGCGGCTCTGCCCACCGCTCCCCACGGCGCTCCACTCCCGGGCATGCCGGGCGGCCCGGCGCTCGACATCAGCCTTGCGCCCGGCGGTCCGCCGCGGCTCGCGCCGCGCGGCGTGCCGGGCCTGGCCGCCGGCGCCGCCGCAGCGACCGCTGCCGCCCCCGCTCCGCTCGCGGCCGTGCCGGGCGTCACCGAACCCGTGGCGGCCGTGGCACCGCCGTCGCCCGCGCTCGAGGCGCTGCGCGCCGCCGGGATCGAGCCGAAGACGGTCGTCTGGGTCGCGGACAGCCCGTACGACATGCCCGAAAACCCGCCCGCCGAAGCCCTCGCGGGGGCCCTGGGCGAGATCGCGGGCCGAGCGCGCGCCGCCGCCCGCCTCGTGGCCGAAGCCGAGCGAGCGAAGCCGAAGTCGAAGAAGGCCAAGAAGCTCATGGAGGCCGCGCGCGACGACCGCGAGATCGCCTCGGCGATGCTCGAGGAGGTGGGCAACCAGTACGAGGGCGGCGAGGCGCTCGCCGAGAAGATCGCCATCCGGACGGGCTTGCCCACCCCCCGGATGCGCGCGGCCGCGCGGGGGCTCGAAGCTGAGCTCGCCGGCCGCCCCAAGGTCGCAGAGGAACCCCCTCCGGCGCCCACCGCAGCCGCGGCGCCGGCAGCCGTGCCGGCGGTCGTCCCGGCAGCCGCGCCGGAGGGTGCTGCCCCCACGCCGCAGGTCGAGCCGGCTTACAGCTACGGCCTGCCGAGTTTCGTCGGTGCGCCGCACGTTCGGCCAGAGGCTGCGCCCGCAGAGACCTTGCCCCCGAGCAAGTTCACGGTCACGCCGCCGCCCGAGGAGCCGCCGGGCCCGCAGGTGGATCTCGCCGAGGTGGCGCGCGAAGCGGTGGGCGCGGACAAGGCGATTGTTCCAGTAGGCGCCACCGCCGTGGGACCAGCGATTCCACCGAACATCAGGACCATCTTGCCTGCCGGGGTGACGCCACGGAGGAGGTTTCTCAAAACGTCAACCGACGACCTCCGCGACTTCATCGCGCAGCCGACCGAAGCAACAGCCAATGCACTCGAGGCCCGGGCTGCCGCCGTCGAGGAACTCGCGAGAAGGGAGGCACCGCCAGCGCCAGCGGTCGCCGACCTCGCGGCGGAGAACGCTGCGCTTCGCGAGCAGCGCGCCCAGCAGCTCGCCGACGAGAACGCGCGTCTGCGCGATGAACTGGAGGAGACACGTGCGACCGAAGGCCCAGGAGTTGGACCGACACCTCCGGAAATTCTTCCCCGAGTTGGTGAAGAAGCTCCAGGAGGAGGGGAAATACGAGGAGCACCTGCAGAAGTCGGCGGACCAGTGGGCGAAGGTCTACCAGCAGGGCCTGGAGAACGGCCTGAGCCATATCCAAGCCGCCGAGGTCGCGCGCGACGCCGTGTTCCCGGAGCCCGAGCCCTTCCAAGCTCCGAGCCCAGCGTAAGCACGGCGACGCCGGCGGGCGGGACGGCGATCGAGGAGCTTCGGGCGAACGGCGAGACCGCCGTCATCGAGCCGCTCGAGGCGCCCGCCCCGCCCCCCGCGCCGGCGCCGCCGAAGCCCCGGGCCCCCGCGTTCGCCTGGCCGCACGGCGAGCTCGAGCGCACCGAGGCGCGCAGCGTGCGCCAGAAGGCGACCGACAACGTATCGGCGCTGCGGCTGCTCAAGGGCATCGAGGCCGAGGACCGCTTCGCGACACCCGACGAGGCCCAGGCGCTCGCGTCCTTCGTCGGCTGGGGCGGCATGCCGCGCGTCTTCAAGGAGTACGACTACGGCCCGGAGGCCGACTACTGGCACGAGCGCCACACCGAGCTCAAGGAGCTGCTGACGCCCGAGGAGTACGAGGCGGCGAAGGCCTCCGTCACGAACGCCCACTTCACGCGCGAGGAGGTCATCCGGGAGATGTGGGGCAGGCTCGCGGACTGGGGCGGCGAGCGCCGGATGCGCGTGCTTGAGCCGTCGATGGGCGTCGGCAACTTCATCTCGGCCAGGCCGTCGATGTTCCAGGCCACTCAGGTCACGGGCATCGAGCTCGACCCGATCACCGGGCGGATCGCGAAGCGGCTCTTCCCGAGCGCCAACATCCACGTCGGCGGCTTCGAGGCGACGCCGATCCCGAACAACTACTTCGACGTGGCCATCTCGAACGTGCCCTTCGGGCCCTACGGGGTATCCGACCCGCGCTTCCGTGACGAGCCGTTCCTGACGAAGCGGATCCACAACTACTTCTTCGCCAAGGCGCTCGACAAGGTGCGCCCTGGCGGCGTCGTCGCCTTCATCACCAGCCACTACACGCTCGACGCGAAGGACCCCGCCTTCCGCGAGTACGTCGCGGAGCGCGCCTGGCTCGTGGGCGCTGCGCGTCTGCCGGCGTCGACCTTCCAGCGCAACGCCAACACGGGCGTCACGACCGACATCGTCTTCCTGCAGAAGAAGGTCGAGGGGCAGGAGCGCCCGGCCTGGGCCGCGCCCGACACGTGGGCGACCGTCATCCCCCAGGAGGGCTACCGCGACGCCTACGGCCGCGCGGTCGAGCCGTTCCTCAGCAGCTACTTCGTCGACAACCCCCGCCAGGTCCTCGGAGAGCTGAAGATCGGCGACGGCACCGGCGGCCCCGACGAGCTCACGGTGGGCGGCGACTTCGACGCCGCGACGCTCCGGGCCGCGCTCGGCCGGATCGGGGATCCCCAGCTTCTCGTCCCGCCGGAGGCCGCCCCCCCGCCCCCTCCCGTGGCCACGGCCGACGAGCTCCGGCGCATGAAGCCCGGCAACCTGGCGGTGCGCGACCGCGGCGTCTGGCAACTGCAGCCGGACGGCACGTACGCCGAGGCCGGGCTTCCGAAGACGGCGGTCAAGGCGGTCGCGGCCTGGATCCCGATCCGGGACGCCGCGCGCGACGTCATCGCAAACCAGCTCGAGCGCGGCACCGACGCCGAGCTGGCGCGCGCGCAGAAGGCGCTCAACAAGGCCTACGACGGGTTCGTCCAGAAGCACGGGCCCATCCACGGCAAGGCCGCCCAAGCGATGGGCGACGACCCCGACTTCCCGCTGACGCTGGCGCTCGAGGACTGGAAGCCGCCCCAGTACCGCAAGGAGGGGCGCAAGCGGACGCTCGTCTCCGAGGGCAAGGCGACGAAGCGCGACATCTTCTCGAAGCGCACGGTCGCCGGCTACGAGCCGCCGGCGTCGGCCGAGAGCACGCAGCAGGCCTACGGCATCTCGCTCGCCGAGAGTGGCGCGATCAGCACCGACCGAGTCGCCTCGCTCCTGAAGACGACCCCGTCCGACGCGCTCCGGCGGCTGCTCGACGAGGGCTTCGCGTACGAGGACCCCGCCCACGGCGGGGAGCTCTTCACCGCCGAGGAGTACCTCTCGGGCGACGTGGTGGACAAGCTCGAGCACGCCCAGGCCGCCACGACCCTTGAGCCCGAGCGCTTCCGCAGGAACGTAGCGGCCCTCGAGGCGGTGCAGCCGACCCCGCTGAGCCCGGCGGAGGTCACGGTCCAGCTCGGGGCCTCGTGGGTGCCGGCCGAGGACTACGCGGAGTTCGCTGGCGTGGAGCTCGGCGGTGGCCGCCCGAGCGACGTCCGCGTCAAGCACTCCGAGGGCCTCGGCATCTTCCGAGTGGACTGGGATAACCGGCTGACCTACTCGGCGGCGGCCACCACCACGTACGGGACGTCCGCGATGAACGCGCTCGAGCTCTTCGAGGCCGGCATGAACCTGCGGACCCCGGTCGTCCACAAGGGCTCTGGCGACGATCGCGTGGTCGACGACGAGGCGACGGCGCTCGCGCGCGACAAGCTGGACCAGATCAAGGAGAAGTTCCAGTCCTGGATCTTCAGCGACCCCACCCGGGCCGCCAGGCTCATCGGGACGTACAACCGCCAGTTCAACAACCAGCGCCTGCGCTCGCCGGACGGGTCGCACCTCGCTTTCCCCGGGATGAACCGCTCCGTCCTGCGCGGGGGCGACCTCGAGCCGCACCAGAAGAACGACGTCTGGAGGATCCTCACGCAGCCCAACACGCTCGTCGCCGAGCCTGTCGGCAGCGGCAAGACGTGGACGCTCGTCGCGGCGCTCATGGAGGCGCGCCGCATGGGGCACGTGAAGAAGCCCGTGCTGGCCGTCCCGAACGCCGTCTTCGAGCAGTGGGGCGAGGAGTGGCGACGTCTCTATCCGCAGTCGAAGCTGCTGATCGTCCAGCCCGACCAGCTCCGTGGCAAGGCGCGCGCCGAGACCATGAGCCGGATCGCCACCGAGGAGTGGGATGGCGTGCTCGTCTCGCACGAGGCCCTGAAATCGCTGCCGCTCTCGGTGAAGGCGGTCGAGGCCACGGTGCGCGAGGAGATCGCGCTGCTCGACCAGACGCTTCGTGACCTGGCTGACGACCTCGGCGAGGGCGAGAGCATCGAGGACTTCGCCGAGCGGGCCACGAGGCCCGGCGGGCGCCGTTCGCGCGGCGTCTCACGCGCCGACACGAAGCTCGTGAAGCAGATCGAGAAGCAGAAGGCCAGCCTCAAGGCCCGCCTCCAGAAGCTCTATGAGCAGTCGAAGCGCGACCAGACGATCGCCTTCGACGAGCTCGGCGTCGACATGCTGGCCGTCGACGAGTCCCACTACTTCAACAACCTGTTCTTCTCGACGAAGCTCGGCATGGTCGCCGGCATCGCGAACACGAACGCCGGCCGCGCCTTCGATCTCTACCTCAAGGTCCGTGACCTGCAGCGCCGGCAGGGCGGCCGCGGCGTCGTCTTCGCCACGGCGACGCCCGTGCGCAACACGCTCGCGGAGATGTACACGCTCTTCCGCTACCTCAACCCCGACTTCCTGAAGCAGCGTGGGCTGCGGCACTTCGACAACTGGGTGCGCGCCTTCGCAACCGCCCGCGCCGCGCTCGAGCTCAAGCCCACGGGCAGCGGCTACCGGGCGAAGACGCGCTTCTCCGCCTTCGTGAACGTGCCGGAGTTGCTGACGGCCTTCCGCAACTTCTCCGCCGTCATGACCGCCGAGGACCTGAAGCTGCCTGTCCCCGAGATCGCGGTCAACTCCAAGGGGCAGCGCGCGCCGAATTTCGTCGAGATCCAGCCATCGAAGGAGATGCGCGCGTTCGTCGAAACGCTCAACAACCGCGCGGCCGCGCTCAAGGGCAAGGGCAGGGCGAAGAAGGGCGAGGACAACATGCTGGCCGTCACGACCGACGGCCGCAAGGGGGCGATCGACCTCACGATGGTCGGCCGCGCCGCGGAGCCCGTTGCCGGCCAGAAGCTCGACCAGGTGCGCCAGAAGGTGCTCGACATCTACAAGCGCACGGCCGCGCGCCGCGGGGTCCAGGCCGTGTTCCTGGATCTGTCGACCCCGGACGCGCAGCCCTTCTCAGCCTACCGCTGGCTGCGCGATCGCTGGATCGAGGCTGGCGTGCCCGCCGAAGAGATCGCGTTCGCGCACAGCTACGATCGGAAGACCCGCCAGGTCCTCTTCGATAGGCTCAACCGCTCAGAGATCCGGATCGTGCTCGGCTCGTCGAAGAAGATGGGGGTGGGGGCAAACTTCCAGCGGAACGGTGTGGCCCTACACGACGTCGACGTGCCATGGACACCGGACGGCTACGAGCAGCGCGTGGGTCGCTTCGTACGCCAGGGCAACGAGAACGCCGAGGTCGAGATCCACAACTACGTGACCAAGGGCACCTTCGACGCCTACATGTGGCAGACGCTCGCCACGAAGGCCGGCTTCATCGGCCAGGTGATGACGGGCAAGGCCAGCGCGCGCACGATGGAGGACGTCTCGCTCACGTACCTCACGGCGCAAGAGGCGCTCGCGGCCACGTCCGAGAACCCGGTGGTCGTGAAGAAGATCAAGCTCGAGGCGGACCTCCGGAAGTTCGAGCGGCTCCAGGGCGCGCACCAGCTCGAGCTCTACCAGATCGGCCAGCGCCGGGCCGACTGGGAGCGCCAGGAGGTCTTCCACACCGACAAGGCGCGCGACATCCTCGACGCAGTTCGCCAGGTGGGTGAGGCGAAGAGCCTCGAGCTCTTCGACCAGCCCGGCCAAGACCCCATGGCGCCGGCGAGCAAGACGTTCGAGAAGCGCACCGACGAGGCCGGCGACGCGCTCAAAGCCATCATCGAGGGCATCGCCCCGGGCCCGGGCACGTACTACGTCGGGCGCTACCGCAAGTTCCCGATCTGGGTCCGCCGGCAGCAGGCAAAGGACGCCGTCTTCACGGACGTCCGTTTGCCCACCCCGTCGCGCGTGGCCGAGCTCGGCGAGCAGCAGATCGTGGTCGGCACCGAATGGCGGCCGCAGTACACGGGAAGCGGCACGGGGCTCCTGCAGAGCATGGAGGCGCAGGCCCCGACCGAGTCCGATGCGCAGGGTCACGCGGCGGCAGCCGTCCGGAAGCGCAACGAGATCGCGAAGCTCGCCGTGCCGCAGTTCCGGCACTCCGGCGAGCTCGAGCGCGTGAAGCGGGAGCTCGCCGAGGTGAACGAGGAGCTCGCGACCGAGAAAGACGACGTCGACGCCGCGAAGATGGAGCAGGACCCCGCCGACGACGGCGGCGAGGCGGCCGAGGACGCCGACGTCGAAGCCGGCGAGGACGGGGAGCTCGAGGAAGAGGGGCTCGACGAGGGCGAGGCGCCGCCCGTCGATCCGGGCGCCGGTGGCGGCGCCGGTGGCGGCCGTCGCCCGCCGCGCGGCCCGCGCCCGCCAGGCGACGACGGCGACGCCACGCCCGACGGGCTCCCGAGCGACGGCCCACAGCCCGGCGAGCACGGCTGGGATCGGCGCGTCCGAGAGGCGAAGGCGCGCACCGAGCGGCGCGGCCGCGGCGGGCAGGCCAACGTCGGTGTCGACCCCATGGGCATGGGCGACCTCGCGGTGGTCGGCGCCGACCTGGTGGTGAAGGGGCTGCGCCGCTTCGGGGCGTGGTCGCGCGAGATGCTCAGGCTCTTCGGCCGCATGATCCCGGGCCTGCAGGGCATGCTGCGCGGGCTCTGGAACTGGGTGCGGCAGATGTTCGGCGCGAGCGGCCGCGGGCCTACCCCGGGCGAGCGCCCGCCGCGCTCCGCGCGCCGCCCCGGATTCGAGGAGTACCGGACTGAGTTCGAGGAGGCGACGGCGGGGCAGCCCGGGGCAGGCCGCCGGCGCTACCCGTGGGAGCAGCGCGAGATCCCGCCGGAGGAGGTGCGCCGCGCCGCCGAGGAAGCCGCGCGCCCGCCAGGCGCCGAACCGCAGCCAGCCTACGGCAAGCCGCCGAAGGCGGACGTAAACTTCGACCGCATCGGCGGGGAGCCCGACATCCGGGAGTGGCAGGCCCGGGTCGTCGAGAGCCTCAAGCCGCGCTGGGGCAAGATCCGCTCGTACCGCTCCTGGGCCGAAGCCCGCGAGTCGGCGGTGCGCGCGGGCCTCACCGAGGCGGACTTCATCCGGCTCGTGAAGGAGCGTGGCGCGGTCACGGACATCGAGATCGAGGCCGGCCGCATGATGCGCCAGGAGGGCGCCGAGGGCGCCTTCGCGAAGCTCAACCGGCTGAAGGAGCTTCAGGAGCAGCGCCGCCAGGCGACCGACGAGCAGGCCAAGCGCCGGCTCGACGAGGAGATCATGGAGGCCGACCGCGAGTACCGCGACGCCCTCGCGCGCTACGTCTCCGTGACGTCGGCCACCGTGGAGGCCGCCTCCGAGCTCGGCCGGGCCCTCAACATCCACCGCAAGATGTCCGAGGCGATCACGCCCGAGGAGCGCTTCTTCCGCCAGCTCCTGCGCAAGCACCCCGGCGCGAGCGAGAAGCTCCAGGCCGAGCTCGCCGATGCCGTGATGAGGCGCGACGCGACGAAGATCCGCGAGCTGGCCCGGAGCCTCTACAAGCCGGGCGTCCTCGACTACGCGACGGAGTGGTTCGTCAACTCGCTGCTCTCGGGGCTCACCACGCTCGAGGTGAACGTGCTCGGCAACCTGTCCTGGGAGGCGCTCTTCCGCACGCCCGAGCGCGGCCTGGCCGCGGGGCTCGAGGCGACCGGCGCGCGCCAGTGGGTCGAGCGCATCTTCGGGAAGGACCCGCTCCCACGCGAGCGCTTCGGGCGCGAGTTCGAGGAGGCGCTGCGCACCCACTACCAGACGCGCTTCGGGATGCTGCGCTCGCTTAAGTATGCCTGGGAGTTCGTCCTGAACGAGCCGCAGGCGATCGGCGCCGCCGGAGAGTTCCGGCCGCCGGCCTTTACCGGCTTCCTCGGGAAGGCCATCCGGACCCCGAGCCGCATGATGTATGCCCTCGACCTCGGCTCCCGGTGGGCGGCCATGGAGGCGGAAGCGGCCGTTCAGTCCGTGCGCCGCGCCATCCAGGAGTCGCGCGGCTCCGGTGGCTGGACGCGCGACCAGGTGACGAGCCGCATGCGCGAGCTGCAGGACGGCTACCGTCGCTACGCCGAGCTCGACGCCAGGCGCCAGGCGGGCGAGGTCCTCGCGAAGGAGGACTACCAGTACCTCGCGAAGAACCCGATGTACGGCCGCTGGCAGCAGTCCGTGAAGCAGGCGGGGGCGAAGGCCACGTTCACGGACAACGTCGACCGCTTCTCCGGGGCGCTCCTGCAGATGCGCGAGGCGCACCCGTGGCTCACGTTCTTCGCGCCCTTCATCAAGACGCCGAGCAGGATCCTCGCGGCCGCGCTCGAGCGCAGCCCGTGGGGCGCCTACGACACCTTCCGCAAGGCGAAATCGGGCGAGCTCAGGGGCGGCGAGCTCACGGACGCCATGGCGCGCGTCGTCTACGGCAACATGATCGGGGCGGGCCTGTACCTGCTCGCGCGACTGGGGCTCGTCACCGGCTCGGGCCCGGCCGACCCGAAGGAGCGCGCCACGCTGCGCAAGACCGGCTGGGAGCCGTACGCGGTGAAGCTGGGCGACACCTACGTCTCGATGGCGCGCCTCGAGCCCTTCGGCACGCACCTCGGCTGGGCAGCCGACCTCGCCGAGGCCCAGGACGTGCGCGGCGCCGGCGAGCTCTACGACAAGCTGATCCAGGGCATCTCGCTCAACATCGTGAACAAGACCTACCTGCAGGGCGCGATCGGCCTGGCCGAGGCCGTCGGCGACCCCGAGCGCTACGGTGCCGCCTTCGGCAGGAAGACCCTCGGCGCCTTCGTACCCAACATCCTGGCGCAAGCCGCGCGCGCGATCGACCCGAACGTACGGGAGACGGACACGATCGCGGGCACGCTCCTCTCGCGTGTGCCGATCGCGTCGATGAGTCTTCCGCCGCAGCGCGCCGGCACGGGCGAGATCATCACGCGCGAGGAGCACCCGCTCTCGCGCTGGCTCAACCCCTTCCGCTACTCGGTGGAGAAGGGGCCCGAGGCGAACCTCGAGCGCATCTTCCTCGACACGGGCTACGTCCCGCAGAAGGCGCCGCGGACGGTCACGATCCCCGGCACTGGCGGCCGCAAGGTGGCGCTCACCAGTGCCGAGCGCCAGCTCTACGGCTCGTACAAGGAGCGCGCGACCGGCTTCGCGCGGACCCTCGCCCAGAACGAGCAGTTCCTCGGGCTCGAGCCCTTCCAGCAAGAGGAGCTCCTGAAGCGCGTCTACCGTTTTGCTCACGACGCCGCGCACCGTGCTATGGTCGCGAGCGTCATGCAGCGCGCGGCTGACATCGAGTGGGTGAAGTAGCGTGGCCTTCAAGAGGCTCTTCGAGCGCTTCTCCGAGCCGGCTCCCACGCTCGAGGGCCGGGCGTGGATCGACGCACGCGCCGAGCTTCAGGGCTGGGCGGAGAAGGTCGTCTCGATCCTCGACAGTCTTTCGGGCGTGACCATCGACGAAACGGTCATCGTGACGCCGCCGGGCGGAGGCGGGGGAGGCGTGCCGCCGCCCATCATCATCGTGCCGAG
>Ga0299906_10001768_pt1 | contig 18307 bp, 10 predicted proteins | sample RVTome_14_FD_200259 | JGI IMG/M metagenome (GOLD analysis project Ga0299906, IMG submission 200259) | Soil microbial communities from uranium-contaminated site in the Upper Colorado River Basin, Wyoming, United States - RVT145D125 (version 2) ...
CCCGCCGCGCATCGCGACGCCGGGCTCGCCTTCAGCGGGATCAACATCCTCGGCATCGACCAGCTCCGGCCGTTTGCCGGCTACGGCAGCCTCCGGATGCGGTCGTTCGACGGCCGCTCGGGCTACAACTCGCTGCAGGCGTCGCTGCAGCGGCGCTTCTCGAGAGGCTTCAGCTTCGGCGTGTCCTACACGCTGTCGCAGGCCAAGACCGACTCGGCCGGCCCGACGGTCGCGACGCATCCCTTCGACAAGGCGGCCTACGACTACGCGCTCGCCGCCTTCGACCGCACCCACTACTTCGTGGCGAATTACGTCTGGAACGTCCCGAAGGGCAGCGGGCTCCTGGGTGGTGGCTGGCTCGCGCGGGGGCTCCTCGACAACTGGACCGTCTCTGGGATCTCCTGGATGGCCACCGGCAACCCGGTCGAGCTGGCGCTCAGCATCTCGGGCGTCAACACCACGAACCGGCTGGTCGGCACCGACGCGGGCGGCAACGCGGGCGGCATCCAGCCGCGTCTCTACCTGACGGGCGATCCCTACAACGGCGACGGCTCGCTCAACCCGGCGGCCTTCGGCGTGCCCGGCATCGCGGACGACGGGCCGTACGATCGCTTCTACATCCGCAACCCCGGGTTCAACACCCACGACTTGTCGATCTTCAAGAACTTCCCGCTGGGCGGCAACGGCAAGCGCGCGCTCCAGCTGCGGCTTGAGATGTTCAACGTGCTCAACCACACCCAGTTCTCGGGGCGCAACCTCACGACCAACGTCACGAACGGTGCGGGTCAGACGGGAGCCGCGATCTTCAACAACTACACGGGCCTTTCCGTGACCAACAACACCCGCCCGGCTGACAGCACTCGTGTGCTCGGGACCTTCTTCGGCGAGCAAAACGCGGTCCGCGACCCGCGGATCATCCAGCTCGCGGTCAAGCTCTACTTCTGAGAAGGGTACGGGGCCCGCTCTCGCCCGCATGGGTTTCGAGCTCACTCCCGCGGCGATCGCCGACGCCAACCGCCCCTGGCTCGAGCCGCTGCGTGAGGACTTCGAGCAGCTGGGGCAGCGGCTCGCGCGGCGCGGGGTGGACGTCGAGCGCCTGGTGGAGCGCGCCCGGTCCTTCCGCGTGGCGCTTCCCTCCTGGGGTGTGGGCACGGGGGGAACACGCTTCGCTCGCTTCCCCGGGCCCGGGGAGCCGCGGGACATCCACGAGAAGCTCGAGGACTGCGAGGCGATCCAGCGGCTGGTCGGCGTCACTCCCGGCATTTCGCTGCACATCCCCTGGGACGAGCCCGACGACGCCGCCGAGCTCGCGGCCGCCGCCGCGGCGAAGGGTCTGTTCATCGACTCGACCAACTCCAACACGTTCCAGGACCAGCCCGGCCAACGCCTGTCCTACAAGTTCGGCAGCCTCACCCACACCGACCGCGCCGTGCGCGAGCAGGCGATCGCCCACAACCTCGAGTGCCTGGAGCTGGGGGCGAAGCTTCGAGCGCGCTCGCACAGCGTGTGGATCGGGGACGGCGGCAGCTTCCCCGGGCAGCAGCACTTCCGCCGCGCCCTCGAGCGCTACCTGGACAGCCTCGCGGCCATCTATCGCGCGCTCCCCGGGAACGCGCGGCTCTTCATCGAGCACAAGCTCTTCGAGCCGGCCTTCTACTCGACCGTGCTCAACGACTGGGGCACGAGCTACCACTGCGCGCGCGAGCTCGGGGAGCGGGCGTTCTGCCTGGTGGACCTCGGCCACCACGCCCCGAACGTGAACATCGAGATGATCGTGGCCCGGCTGGTCCAGTTCGGGAAGCTGGCGGGCTTCCACTTCAACGACAGCAAGTACGGCGACGACGACCTCGATGCGGGCTCGATCAAGCCCTTCCAGCTGTTCCTGGTGTTTGGCGAGCTGGTCGACGCGGAGCTCGAGGGTGTGCGTGGCTTCGACCCCTGCCACATGCTCGACCAGTCGCACAACGTCACGGACCCGATCGAGTCGTTGCTGGTGAGCGCGACCGAGGTGGCGCGGGCCTACGTGCAGGCTCACCTCGTGGACCGTGTGGCGCTCGCTGGGGCACAGGAGCGGAACGACGCCCTCGTCGCCTTGGAGACGCTGAAGCAGGCCTTCCGCACCGACGTGTCGCCGATCCTGGCGACGGCCCGCCTGCGGGCGGGAGCCGCGATCGAGCCGCTGCTCACGTTCCGGGCGAGCGGCTACCGCGCGCGCAAGGCCGCGGCGCGCCCGGCGCTCGCCGCGCGCCGGGCCGGGATCGTCTGAAACGGAGCGGCTGACCGCCTCAGAAGCGGGCGGCCGACGGGGCGCCCAGCAGGGCGTCGTTCGGGTAGAAGTGGTCGACGTTCTCGGGCGTGATCGTCTGGTGCTTCACGAAGACCGCGGGTGAAACCGGCTTGCGCGCCAGGATGTCGAGCGCCAGACGCAGCAGGCCGTCGCCGTAGCGCTCGGGGAAATAGCCGACCGAGGCGACGAGCGGCGTGCGCGGCTCGCGCAGCTCCGCGCGCGCGTCGGCCTCGGCGTTCTGGCCCACGATCGCGCAGGAGCCGGAGCGGCCCGCCTCCTGGAAGGCGCGCACCGCTCCGAGCGCGCTCGGGTCGTTGGCCGCTCCCACCAGGATGTGGCGCGCCTTCGACTCGCGCAGGTGCTTGCGCACGCGCTCGAGCGAGGTCTTGAACTGCCCGTCGCCGTCGAGCGAGACGCAGGGGCACTCGGCCGCCTCGTGCAGGACCTCCTTGATGCCCGCCATCACCCCACGCATGCGCGCGCGCGGCAGCGACCCCGCCCGCGCCAGCTCGAGGAGCACGATCTCGTCCACCTGCCCGGCCCAGTGCTGGCGCGCCCAGCGGCCCAGGTGGCGTCCGGCCAGGAGCCCGGCCTCGTAGTTGTTCGCGCCGAAGTAGGTGGCCCCCGGATGCGGGATGTCGATCGCGATCATCGGGATACCTGCCTCGAGGTAGCGCGAGGCGATTGGGGCGGCGACCGCCTCGTCGGTCTGGAACTCGATCACGAGGTCGACCCCCTCGCGGATCAGGCACTCGGAGTTCCGGAGGGCGATCTTGGGCTGGTAGCGGTTGTCCACCACGATCAGCTCGACGTTGTCGCGCTCGGCCGCGCGCACCAGGCCGGCGCGCACCTCGCGTGGAAAGGAGCTGTCCTGTCCCTGGGCGGCGTAGCCGATTCTGTAGCGCCGCCGCCGCCGGATCTCGGCGGTCAGGTGGTAGCGGTTGCCCTCGACCCGCTCCAGGAAGCCGCAGTGGTGCAGGGTGTGGAGCAGCCGGAAGCACAGCCCCTTGCCGAAGCGGGTCCGCGCCATCACGTCGCGCAGGCGCAGGGATTCGCCGGGATGCTGGAAGGCCCAGAGCACCTCCGTCGCCCGCACCAGGGACTTGACGACGTACCTGTCCCGCCGGGGACGTTCCTGGACCGGATCGGGTTCCTCTCGATCCACGTCAGCCATGGCTCTTTGCCCGGAGATTCCCGCAGACGATAGCACGGACGTTCGATCCGATGGCCGCGCTGCGCCGCGTGTCGTCGCCGAGTCAGGGCAGTCTGAAGCTCACCTGCACGGTCACGACCACGGCCGCGGGCTTGCCGTCCACCAGAGTGGGTGCGAACTCCCAATGACGGACGGCGTTGACCGCGGCTTCGTCCATCAGCGGAATGCCGCGCAGCACCCTCACGGCTGTCACCCTGCCCTCGGGGGAGACGAGACAGTCCAGGATCACGACACCCTGGACCTTCGCCTCCCTGGCGACGTCGGGGTAGACCGGCGGCACCCGCTTGAGGAGTCTCGGCTCCGGGACGCCGCGTCCCGCGCGCAGCGTGTTGAACCAGACCTTGTCTGCCTCATCGACGTCGACGAAGCGCCAGCCGCCCGAGCCCTTCGCGACCATCAGCTCGAGCGTCACTCTCGCCGGCACGCTGGCGTTCGCCCGAGGCGCGAGGCAGGCAAACGACTGCCTCACCTCTGCCAGGTCGAGCGCGAGGAAGCGCAGGTAGCCCGACGCGGGCTCCAGCTCCATGCGGCACTCGCGGGCGCCCTGGACGGCGCCCATCTGTTTACCGAGGAACGGCTGGCCCGCCTCGAGCTCCTCGAGCGCACTCTTCTCGCCCGCGTTCCAGACCGTGGCGAGGTCCGAGAGCAGCTTGCGGACCGCCGCCTCCCCGTCCGGCATGAGCGCGAACCGGACGCGTCCCTCGAAGCTCCGCAGGCCCGTCTCTCCCGCGGGCGCCGCCTCGAAGCGCCATTCGGAAACGCAGGCGCGAACGGCGTCCTCGAAGCCGAGATCGGGGAGCGGCACCGTCAGGATCTCCACGGAGTCCGTCGTCCCCTGGGGCGTGACGCGCGCCACATAGGGGACGACGCCGGTGACCGAGGCCTTCCGAGCCGCGCCCGGATAGGCACACGGCTCGTTGTCCGGCAGGGGCACGGCCGCCGGCGCCTGGGGCGCCGCCTCCGAAACGGCCTGCGCGAGCGAAAGCGCCGCAAGCGCCGCGAGCATGCGCCGCGGGCCCCCATGCGCCGCGCTCAGGGCGGGAATCACTGTTCCTGACACCAGATGCCGTGATCAGAGCTTAGCGCGCGCTAGAATCGTGCGAAAGGCGCTCGAATCCAGGGAGGTAGCCTCGATGACGACGCTCGATGCGACGCTGGTGCAGGAACTGCGGGCGTGCCTGCGCGGCCCGGTGCTCGTCGCCTCTGACGCCGGATACGACGAGACGCGCGCGATCTGGAACGCGATGATCGACCGGCGGCCCGCGCTGATCGCCCGCTGCATCGGCGTTTCCGACGTGCTCGCCTGCGTGCGCTTCGCGCGGCAGTACTCGCTCGCGCTTTCGATGCGCGGGGGCGGCCACAACATCGCGGGGCTGGCGCTGGCCGAGGGCGGCCTGATGCTGGACCTCTCGCTGATGCGCGGCGTCTGGGTGGATCCCGCCGCGCGCGTCGCACGTGCGCAGGGCGGCTGCCTGCTGGGCGACGTGGACCGCGAGACCCAGCTCCACGGGCTCGCGGCCGCGCTCGGCTTCGTCTCCGCCACCGGCGTCGCGGGGCTGACCCTGGGCGGAGGCTTCGGCTACCTGTCGCGCCGCTTCGGCTGGACGAGCGACGGCGTTCGATCGATGGACCTGGTGACGGCCGACGGCCGGCAGCTGCGCGCGAGCGAGAAGGAGAACGCGGACCTGTTCTGGGGCCTGCGCGGCGGCGGCGGCAACTTCGGGGTGGTGACGGGCATCGAGTACGAGCTTCACCCGATCGGGCCGGAGATCGTGGGCGGGCCGGTCGCCTGGCGGGCCGAGTCGGCGCCGGAAGTGCTCGAGGCCTTCCGCCGCGCCGCGGCCGAAGCACCGCCCGAGCTGACGCTCGTCGCGTTGATGCGCAAGGCTCCTCCGGCACCCTGGCTGGACAAGAGCGTCCACGGCCAGCTGATCGTCATACTGCTCGCGTGCTACAGCGGGAAGCTGGACGAGGGCGAGAAGCTCGTGGCGCCCTTCAAGGCGCTCGGGCGACCGGTGGGCGACCTCCTCCAGCGACGCCCCTACGTCACTCTCCAGAACCTGCTCGACGCGACACAGCCCAAGGGGCGGCGGTATTACTGGAAATCGGAGTACCTGCCCGGCATCGAGCCTGAGCTGCTGGCGAAGCAGCAGGAGCACGGCGGCCGCATCACGTCGCCGCATTCGGCGGTGATCGTGTTCCAGCTCGGCGGCGAGATCGGCAGTCGGCCCGCCTCTCACTCCGCGGTCGGAAACCGGGACGCCGCCGCGGTGCTCAACATCGCCGCGTCCTGGGAGAAGCCCGAGGACGACGAGGCCAACGTCGAGTGGGCGCGCTCCTCCTGGCGCGACATGAAGCGCTTCTCGACCGGCGGCACCTACGTGAACTTCCTCACCGAAGAGGAGACGGGGGAGCGCGTCGCCGCCGCGTACGGCAAGAACTTGGAGCGCCTGACCGAGATCAAGTCGCGCTGGGACCCGGACAACGTGTTCCGGATGAACAAGAACATCCCACCGTCCGCGGCTTGAGGTTGGCTGCGTCGGCGGTCGTCGCGAAGCTCGTGGCCGCGGTCGAGCTGGCCCTGAATGGCGATTGGCAGGGGGCCCATCTCATCGCGCAGGATCACGAGGGCGACGAGCTCGCGGACTGGCTCCACGCCGTGGCTCACCGGATGGAAGGCGATCTCGGCAACGCGCGTTACTGGTACGGACGCTGCCGCCGCCGCTTGCGGGACGACGTACGCGTGGACGCGGAGCTCGGCGAGATCCGATCCGCACTCGAAGCTCGCCACGCTAGGAGAGCGGAACGCCCGGCACGCAGGCCCCGCACTTCGAAGTAGCCATCAGCCGACCTGCACCAGCCGGCGCGTGGCGGGCGAGATGCGCTCGTCGGGGTCAGAAGGATAGGAACTTGCTTTTCGGGGTGTTCGGCGGGGCGCTCTGGCGGCGACCCGGCTGAGCCGCCGAGCTTGAGCCTGGTGGGGTCCCGACGGCCAGACGACCAACAGGCGCACGGTGCTGGCGAGAGGTGAGCGCCCCAACGCCTCGTGAAGGGCTTGGGCATGCGTTCCGAGCCGAGACCGCTCCCGTTCTCAGCGCATGACACGCGGGAGAGGGCGGATTTCAAGCGGGGCTGGCCACAGGCTGCGGGACGTACGGGGGCGGGCGAGCGACCTTCTCGTGAGATGTGTTGGCTTTTCGAGGACCTGGCGAGGCGTCCGGTCACACACCTTGACGTTCTAGGTGAAGCGGTGTAACGTCGCCACCTAGAATGCCTACTAGAAGCGACCAGGGCCGCGTCGAACTCCTGCAGGGCACACTCGACCTCCTGATTCTGCGCACGCTGCGATGGGGACCCGCGCACGGCCATGCGATCGCGAAAGCGATCGAACGTGGCTCGGATGACGTGCTCCTGGTGGAGCAGGGCTCCCTCTACCCAGCCCTTCACCGGCTGATCAAACGTGGCTGGATTACGTTCGATGACGGCACCTCCGAGAACAATCGGCGCGCCAAGTTCTATCGACTGACGGCGAAGGGCCGGAAGCAACTCGAGATCGAAACCAGCAAATGGGACACGCTGGCGGCGGCGGTCGGGCGAATCCTTCGCCCTGCCGCGCAAAAAGAATCGTCATGACGCGCGGCCGACGGGTACTGGAGTCGCTCGAGGACGACATCCGCGACCACATCGAACGCGAAATGCGCGACAACCTCGATCGCGGAATGGCGCCAGAAGAGGCGCGTCGTCAGGCCCTGCTGAAGTTCGGCAATGTCGCGCTGGTGAAGGAGGATACGCGGGCGATCTGGCCATGGCAGCGTGTGGAACAGCTGGCGCAGGACAGCTCGTATGCGGTGCGTATCCTCCGGCGGCGTCCGGTGTATGCCCTTCTCTCGGTGCTCACGCTTGCTCTCGGCATCGGCGGTACGGCTGCCGTATTCGGCGTGGCGCAGGGCGTGCTCCTGAGCCCGCTGCCCTACGCGCATGAACGCGAGCTCGGCGTGTTCTGGATGAAGACGGACTGGACGCACGAAGAGTACTTACACATACGTGGACGGACGCCCGGGTTCCGGCAGGTGGCGCTCTACCGCCAGCGGGACGCGATACTCCGCGCCGGCGGAGGACCCGCGCGCCTCGTGCCTGGTGTCGCGGCATCGTCCGAGCTCCTGGATGTGCTCGGCGCCGCTCCCTTGCTCGGACGTGGATTCCGGAAGGGCGATGACGTCCCCGGCGCCGAGGGTGTGGCCCTGCTCAGTTTTGGCTTGTGGCAGGAGCTGGGCGGCAATCCGGCCATCATCGGCACATACGTGACGCTCGATGGCCGTCCGCGCACCGTGATCGGCGTGATGCCGCGCGGGTTCTGGTTCCCCGATCCCTCGGTCCGCATCTGGACGCCTCAGCCGCTCCGAGCAGACTCCCGCAGCTGGAACTCCACGCTCATCGGTAGAGTGGCGCCCAATCAGGACATTCGGGCCATGGAGGCGCCACTCTCGCAACTGGCCGCGATGCTCGACGAGCGTTTCGACGACGCCGCGCGGCGGGACAAGACGAAGGACCGACGGATCACTCCGGTGCGCGACGACCTGCTCGGGCCCATGCAGCCGGCGCTGCTCGCAACTCTTGCCGCCACCGCGCTGATCCTCTTGATCGGGTGCGCCAACGTTGCCGCCCTGGTGCTCGGGCAAGTCGACGCGCGGTCGGCCGAGTTCGCGGTTCGTTCGGCGCTTGGTGCGGGCCGGCCGCGACTGGCCCAGCAGCTGGTCGTCGAGGTGCTGATCGTGGCGGCCGTCGCGGGGACCTTGGGCGCCGCCCTGGCGTGGGTCGGCTTCACCGTCGTCACGGACGCGCTCCCGCTCGGTGCGTGGGCCGGGGCGGCGCCGGATTGGCGCGTGTTCGCATCGGCAATGGCCATCGCCGTAATCGCGGCATCGCTCGTCATCCTCGTGCCCATCGTCTCGCTGTATCGAGGGGACTTGCGCAGCGTCTTGAGCGCAGCCCGGATGGGAGGAATCGAGGGACGGGGCGGGCGGCTCGAAAGTGGATTGGTCGTCACGCAGGTGGCGGTCGCGGTGATGATCGCCTCCGGTGCGGCGGTGCTCGCTCGCAGCGTCGCCAACCTGTACGCGGTCCAACCTGGCGTGCGGGTGGACGGCGTCGCGGTCGTCGACGTTGTGTTCGACGGCACGCTCGATCGTGCGAGCCGAGAGAAGACGCTCGACCAGCTCGAGCGGGCGCTGCGTGAGCTTCCCGGCGTGGCCTCCGTCGGCGCGGCGCAGCAGTTGCCGCTACGCGGCGGCGGGTACAGGGCGGGCCTGCGTATCGACGAACGCCCGGAGATCGAGATCGCGGCCACCGAATACCGAATCGTGACGCCCGGTTATCTCGAGAGCCTTGGTTTCACCCTTCGCCGGGGCCGCGCGATCAGTGGCGACGACCGGACCGAGGCCGAACGTGTCGTCGTCATCAACGAGGCATTTGCCCAGAGGTACTTCCCGAGAGTCGATCCCATCGGCAGGTCGATCGGCGTCGACGTTGACCAGGGACGTTCGCGCATCGTCGGGGTCGTGGCGGACGCCGCTGAAAAACGTCTGACCGACGCGGCCGAGCCAGTACGGTATGTCGCGTTGGCGCAGGTGCCCTGGATCGACGACGCACAGTCAATCGTCCTCCGCACCGCGCCCGGTGCCGCCGAGACGTCGCTCCTGGAACCGGTGCGACGCACAATCGCACGCGTGGCTCCCGCCGCCGCGGTGCAGCAGACGACGACGATGGGCCGGGTGCTCGACACGTCCGTCGGTCCAGCGCGCCAGGTCGTCTCGTTGCTCTCTCTCCTTACTGGTCTGGCCCTCATCCTGGGTGCAGTGGGCGTCTACGGCGTGATGACGCACTTTGCCACTCGCCGAAGGCGTGACTGGGCGATTCGCATCGCCATCGGGCTTCCAGGTTCACGCGTGATCGCGCACATCCTCGGCCACGGTGCGATCCTGGTGTCAGCGGGGATTGTTGCGGGCATCGTGGGCGCGGCGATGCTCACGCGACTACTGTCGTCGTTTCTCTTCGATGTCGGCACGCTGGATCCCATCGCGTTCGCTATCGCAGGGGCAGCATTGTTCGGCGTCGGCGTAGCCGCAGCGTTTGTGCCAGCCTTGCGCGCGGGAATGGCAGACCCATTGAAGGCTCTTCGCGAACAGTAGGGATTTGTCCCAGCACGCCAAGGTCTCAGCTCTGGCCCCGGGATTCCAAGCGGCCCTGCAAGGACCGTTCGATATTTGTATGCAGCTTTCGGACAAGCCGTGAGTCCGATCCACTCCCCGCAAGCCGTAAAGCCTCCCCGGGAAACCAGTGCGTGGACATGGGGATGGAAGTTCACCCTGTCCCCGAAGGTCTGGACCACCGACACCACCCCGGGCCGAAAGCCCTTCTCCTCCACGGCCGCCGCTGCCATGAGCTGCTTCACGGTTTCGTAGGCGGCCAGCGAGAGCGCGCCCAGAAGCTCCCGGTGGTGCAGGAAGTAGACCCTCAGCATCTTGGGGACCGTGAAGACCCACTGGGCATGAGAGACGCTGCGCACCCACGTGCTGGTCGCGATCAACACGGGCCTGTCGGGTATTCCGTACTGGGGGACAGACATCGACGAGGCCAACGTCGAGTGGGCTGCGCTCTTCGTGGCGCGATATGAAACGCTTCTCGACCGGCGGCACCTACGTGAACCTCCTGACCGAGGAGGAAACGGGGGAGCGCGTCGATCCGCGCTCGAAGCTCGCTATGCTAAGAGAGCGGAACGCCCGGCAAGCCGGCCCCACGCTTCGAAGTAGCCGTCAGCCGACCTGCACCAGCCGGCGCGTGGCGGGCGAGATGCGCTCGTCGGGGGTCAGGATCCCGCGGAAGTTCAGGGGATCCGCGGCGGAGACGCTCGAAACTGTCGCCGCGTGCTCGCCGCGCTTGCGGACGGCACGCAGCAGCGTGACCGCTTCGGGCAGCGCGTACTGCTCGCCGTCGAAGCCGGCCACGAAGCGCCCGCCGCGGACCTCGCCGCGCGCCTCGAGCCGGCGGCAGGCCCGGACCACGTCGCGCCACGGCAGGGGCTGCTTCTCGCGCGCGAGGGTCCGGCGGAAGACGACGCCGGTCCGCCGCAGGAGCTGCCGCGCCACGAACTCCGCGGCCTCCGACGTCGCGGGCGCGGGGCGGCGGACGACGCTCCAGCGCCCCGAAGCGCCCCCGGCCCCCGTGCGCCGCCAGGACGGGACCATCAGCCAGCGCAAGCCGGCGAAAGAGTCGCAGGTCGCTCGGCCGAGGCCGACGAGCTCGGCCAGGTTGGCGTCGAGGTAGGCGGGAGTGAGAGACGCGGCGCCCACCAGCTCGTTGTAGAAGAGCGCGCCGCGCTCGGCCAGCGCTTGCTCGACCTCGCCCACCGTGCCCGCAGGCTCGGGTGAAGCGCCTGCCAGTGCCGCGAGCGAGAGCCAGGCCGGCAGGTCTTCCCGCGGCACGAGAGCCATCGACGCGCGGCGCAGAGGCCCCGTCGCCGAGGCGCCCCAGAGCCGCACCCAGGCCACCTCGCCCGACAGCGTGACCTGGTCGAGCCACTCCCGCTTGTAGCCGCGCACACGCGCGGGGAGCACGGTCGCCTCCCAGGCCGCCGCCATGACCTCGAAGCCTGCGAGCTGGCGCACCACGTCGGCGACGCCTCGCGGCCCCTCGAGCTGGTGCTCGGGATCGACGTGCTGCCAGCAGGCGAGGAAGCGCAGGAACTGGGAGGCGGTCACGGGCTCGATCTCGCGCCGGAGGCGGTCGAGCGTGTAGCGCTGGATGCGGGCGAGCAGCCGCCGGTCGCACCACGCCTCGCGCCCGTCCATCCGCGTGCGCAGGACGACGCCTTCGGCCTCGAGCTGCGGGAGCAGCGCGGCCGCGTCGGGCCCGAGCCGCGGGCTCTCGGCGGGCAGCGGCCCCAGGGCCTCCAGGCGGCCGCGCAGGACCGTCTTCGGATCGCGCGGCGCCTCGGTGGCGAAGAGCCGATCGCCTTCCCTCACCACGCGCCCCGCGGCCGCGAGCTCGTCGAGCCAACCGCGCCAGTCTTCGCTCTCCTCGAGCGTGACGTAGCCCATCCACAAGAGCGCCTCGTGCACCTCTTCCGCGTCCTGCGGGTCCGGCCACGCCTCTTCGCGCACGCGCGCGATCGCGTCGGGATCGAGGGCTCCGAGCTCGTCCGCGGTGCGGATGTCGAGCACGCGCCTCGAAATCACCGCCTGCGTGCGTCGCTCTTCCAGCGGGGCGTCGTCGAGGAAGCTGTAGGGCTGGGCGGCGAGGATGCCGCGAGCGAAGGCCGAGGGCTCGGCCGTGTCGATTGCCCGCCGCTCGATGCGGCCGTCGCGCAGGCCCTCGAGCACCTCGAGAAAGCCGTCCACGTCCATGGCCTCGTTGAGGCAGTCCTCGACCGTCTGGCGGACGACGGGGTGCTCCATCGGCACCTCGATCGGCCCGCCCGGCAGGGTCTCCGGGCAGGCGAGCGCGTGGGGGAAGGCGGCGGCGAGCAGGTCGTCGGCGCGCATTCGCAGCAGGGCGGCCGGCACCTTCTTGCCGTTGCGCGAGCGCTCGAGCAGCAGCGAGCGCTGCACGTTCCATCGCCAGCGCGCCCTGAACATCGGCGCCGCCAGCAGCGCCTGGATCAGTACGTCGCGCGCGGTCTCGGGGCGGAGATAGTCGAAGACGCCCGCGAGCTCGAAGCTGTGCTGCGGACCGAGCGAGAGGACGATCGCCTCCTCGTTCGCCGCGGCCTGCAGCTCGAAGCCGAAGCCCACGCAGAAGCGCTTGCGCAGCGCGAGGCCCCAGGCGCGGTTGATCCGCGACCCGAAGGGCGCGTGCACCACGAGCTGCATGCCGCCGCTCTCGTCGAAGAAGCGCTCGAGGACGACCCGGCTCTGCGTGGGCACGCACCCGAGCGACCGCCGCCCCGCGTCCACGTAGTCGGCGATCTGGCGCGCCCCGCCCTCGCCCAGCGCGGGGCCGCAGCTCTCCAGCAGGAAGGAGACCGGGTCGTCCGCGCGCGCCGCGCACTCCTCGCGCAGCGACGCGATCTCGGCCGAGAGCTCGCGCGTGCGGCCGGGGCCTTCGCCCAGCCAGAAGGGGATCGTCGGCGGCTGGCCCTTGGCGTCGGCCACGCGCACGACGCCGGTCTCCACGCGCAGGATGCGCCACGAGGTGTTGCCGAGCTGGAACACGTCGCCCTGGCTCGACTCGATCGCCCAGTCCTCGTTGACGCTGCCGACCAGCGTTCCCTCCGGCTCGAGGCGCACCTGGTAGTCGGCGTTGTCGGGGATCGCGCCTCCGGAGAGGAGCGCGACGAGGCGCGCGCGGCGCGTGGCCCGCAGCCGCCCGTGGACGCCGTCCCGGTGCAGCAGCGCCCGGCGCCCCTGCGTGTGGAGGGCCACGACCTGGTCGAATTCGTCCCGGGTGAGGTCGCGGTACGGCCACGACCGGCGCGTGGTGTCGAAAAGCGCCTGCTCGTCCCAGGGCTCCGCCACGCACGCGGCCACCGCCTGCTGGGCGAGGATGTCGAGCGGGCGCGGGGGCGAGGGCGTGCGATCGAGCAGCCCGCTGCGGACCGAGCGCAGCAGCGCCGCCCCCTCGGCGAGCTCGTCGAGCGTGAGCGGGAAGTAGCGCCCCTTGGGGATTCGCGAGAGCGAGTGGCCCGCGCGGCCCACTCGCTGCAGGAACGTGGCGATCGAGCGCGTGGCGCCCACCTGCAGCACGAGGTCGACGTCGCCGATGTCGATCCCCAGCTCGAGCGAGGCCGTGGCGACGAGGGCGCGGAGCGACCCCGCCTTGAGCCGCTGCTCCGCGTCCAGCCGGCGCTCGCGGGACAGGCTGCCGTGGTGGCTCGTGACCGCCTCTTCCCCGAGGAGCTTCGAGAGCTGCGCCGCGATCCGCTCGGCCATCTTGCGGGTGTTGACGAACACGAGCGTCGTGCGGTGCGCGCCGATGAGCTCGGCCATGCGCCCGTAGATCTCCTGCCACTGCTCGTGCGAGCAGACGGTCGAGAGCGGCGAGGGCGGGATCTCGACCGCGAGGTCGAGCTCGCGGAAGCTGCCCGCGTCGACGAGCGCGCACTCGCGCCCCGCTCCCACCAGGAAGCGGCCGACCGCGTCGAGCGGCTTCTGCGTCGCGGAGAGGCCCACGCGCTGGATGGGGTGGCCCGCGAGCGCCTCCAGCCGCTCGAGCGAGAGGGCCAGGTGGCTGCCGCGCTTGTCGCGCACCAGCGCGTGGATCTCGTCCACGATCACCGTCCGCACGCTTCCGAGCTGGGCGCGGCCGGAGGCGCTCGTCAGCAGCAGGTAGAGCGACTCGGGCGTCGTCACCAGGATGTGCGGCGGCCGGCGCGCCATTGCCGCGCGCTGGGCAGCCGGCGTGTCGCCCGTGCGCACGAGCACGCGGATCTCGGGCAGGAATGGGTCTTGGGCGCGGATCTCGGCGAGCGGGCCCTGCAGGTTCTTCTGCACGTCGTTCGAGAGCGCGCGCAGTGGCGAGACGTACAGCACCTCGGTCCGATCGGGAAGCTCCGGGCCCTGGCGCAGCAGCGAGTCGATTGCTGAAAGGAACGCGGCGAGCGTCTTGCCCGATCCGGTGGGCGCCGCGATCAGCGTATGCCGTCCCTCGCGGATGAGCGGCCAGCCCTCGCGCTGCGGGGGCGTCGGCTGGCCGAACTTCTCTGCGAACCACGCGCCTACAGCGGGGTGAAAAGGCGCGAGGGAACCCATGCCGCATCATAGCCGCAGCCCCGGACGTATCGGGACCAGTCGCCCCCTCTCCGCGCGACGACCGCGACCAGCCCGGACCCCTGGAGCGATCGTGTCGAGACCCAAGCGGTAGGGGGTCCCCGCCCTGGGACGTACGACCCGGATCGAGTGATCCATCGCCGGGGCGTCGCGAGGGGCGTACCCTGTCTAGTCCGCTCCCCTAGAGGCAGGGCCACCGCCATGAGCGGCCAGACAATCGACCGTTACCTCGTTGTCGAGAAGCTCGGGCAGGGAGGCATGGGTGTCGTCTACAAGGCACGCGACACCCTGCTCGGCCGCTTCGTGGCGCTGAAAGCCTTGCCGCCGGAGTCGGTCGCCGACCCGGAGCGCCGCCGCCGCTTCATCGGCGAGGCGAAGGCCGCCTCGGCCCTCCAGCACCCTGGCATCGTGTCCGTCCACGACGTCGTGCAGGCCGAGGGCCAGGACTTCATCGTGATGGAGTACGTCTGCGGGGAGACCCTCGAGCAGCGCATGGGGCAGCGGGCATTGCCGCTGAGCCGCGGTCTGCTCTACGCCGAGCAGATCGCCGACGCGCTCGCCCGCGCCCACTCCGCGGGCATCGTCCACCGCGACCTCAAGCCTTCGAACGTCATGGTGACCGGGGATGACACCACCAAGATCCTCGACTTCGGCCTCGCCAAGCTCGCGGAGGTCCCGTTTCCCGGCGAAGAGGCAGCCACCCTCAGCGAAACAGCGCGCCCCGACTCGCTCAGCCGGGAGGGGGCCGTCGTCGGCACCGTGGCGTACATGTCGCCGGAGCAGGCCGCGGGCCGTCCCGTGGACGCTCGGACCGACGTTTTCTCCTTCGGGGTGCTGCTCTACAAGATGCTCACGGGGCGCCACCCGTTCCGGCGCGGCTCTTCGCTCGAGACGTTGGCGGCCATCCGCGAAGCGGAGCCGGTGCCGCCGGGGCAGCTGGCTCCGGGCCTGCCTCAGGAGGCCGAGCGGGCCATCCTGCGTTGCCTGCACAAGGACCCGTCGCGCCGCTGGCAGAGCATGTCGGACCTGAAGGCGGTGCTCCAGGACCTGCGGGAGGACTCGGACTCCGGCCGGGCGAGAGGCCGAGCCCCGGCGGCGGCCGCGGCGCGGCATCGATTTCCGGTACTTGCTGCCCTCGGCCGCCGCTGGCGTTGGACAGTCCCCGCCGCAGTCGTGCTCGCCGCCACGGCGCTTCTGCTGTGGACGCCGTGGCGGGCGCGTGCGCCCACGCTCCCGCTCGACGCCCACCGTGTGGTCGTCGCCGTGTTCGAGAACCGCACCGGCGACGCTGCCCTCGATCCGCTGGGCAAGGTGGCTGCCGACTGGATCAGCGAGGGCCTGTCGCGGCTGGAGACCCTGCGGGTCGTGCCCAGCACGACCGTCTTCGACATGAGCCGCGAGGCGCCGCGCGCCACGACGTCGCCGCCACAGGATCCCGTGCAGGGCCTCGCGGCGGCGACTGGGGCGGGGCTGGTGGTCTCGGGTGCGTTCCACCTGGAGGGAAGCGCCCTCCGCGTCCGGGCACGCATCACCGACGCCTCCACCGGGAAGCTCACGGCGCTCGAGCCGACCTCATCCCCCCGCGAGGCTCCGATGGCGGCCATCGACGCGGCGCGCCAGCGCGTGATGGGCACGCTGGCCGTCCGGTTCGACCCGGCCTGGAACTGGATACCCATGGACGCGGGCGCCGCGCCGACCCACGAGGCCTACCAGGAGTACCTGGGCGGAGTCGACCTCGTCGGCGGCGACGATGCCGGCGCCGTCCGGCGCTTCAAGCGCGCGCTGGAGCTGGATCCCACCTTCATCGCGCCGCGCATAGCCATCATCGCGAGGTCGCCGGATGTCGAGGAGAGAGCTCGGCAGGTGTCCACCCTCGAGACACTGCGGGGGAGGCTGAACCCGGCGCAGCGGCAATGGGTGGCCGCGGTTCGCGCCGCGGTCGCCGGCCGTAACGAGGAGGCGCTCGTGGCGGCCCGCGAAGCAGCCAGGCTGGTGCCCCCCAACACCGCGAGCAACTTCCTGCTGGGGTTCTATGCCCAGGTCGCGGGCCACGCCCGCGAGGCCGTCGAGGCTCTCGACGCACCCCTCGACTGGGAGCGCGTGTTCGGCCGGCCCGGGGCGCGTGGAGGGTTCTACTTCAACAACCTGGCCGAGTCGCTGCACCTCCTCGGGGAGCACGAGCGGGAGCTGGCCGAAGTCCGGCGGGGCTGCGCCATCCACCCGGAGCTTCTTTTCCTGCGCACATGGGAAGGCCGGGCGCTCGCGGCGCTCGGCCGACTCGACGAGATCGGCCGCGTCGTCGACGACGGCCTCGCCATGGCAGGCAACCATGCGGCCATGATGTTCGGGGTCGCCGTGGAGTTGCGCACGCACGGTCAGCCCGAGGCGGCCCGCGCTCTGGCTCGGAGAGCGGTGACGTGGCATCGTGACCATCCGCCTCCGAAGGGCAACGAGGCCCGAAGGCGCGTCCTGGGTGAGACTCTCCAGCTCGCAGAGATGTGGGACGAGGCCGAGACGCTCTACGCGCAGGCTGCGAGGGAGTTTCCGGACGATCTCGAGTATCAGGCGGCGCTTGGCCGGCTGGCCGCGCGTCGCGGCGACCGGGCCACGGCCCAGAGGATCTCCGACAGGCTGGGTCTCGTGGAGCGACCCCACCTGCTGGGCCGCCACACCTTCTTGCGGGCGGGTGTCGCGGCGCATCTCGGCGAGAAGGACAGAGCCGTCGAGCTGCTGCGCACTTCCCTCGCCCAGGGGGTCTGGTACGACATCGACCTACACCAGGACCTCGGCCTTCAGCCCCTGCACGGCTACCCGCCGTACGAGGCGCTCGTCAAGCCCAAGGAGTGAGGCGATCGCACAAGGCGATGGCGTCGTCGACGGTCCACTCCGGCTTGACGCGGCGATGCAGCTGCGCGGCGATCTCTCGCACCTGGGACGCCGAGACGCCGAAAGCGCGAACGGCCTCCTTGAAATACGCCTGGACTCCCCGCGCCCGCCGCGGGTCGGCCCTCGCCCGCAGTAGCTTCAGCGCCTCGCGTGCCACGGCTGCTGGGGCTATTCGCGCCATCTCCGGTGACTGATCCTAGCAGGGCAGGGGTTCGCGGGGGACGATGGCGGAGGCGTGACCGTCGGCGTCGTGTAGTGAACTAAGATGACGCGCGGATGAAGGCGCTCGTCTACGTCGCTCCCGAGCGGATGGAGATCCAGGAGATGCCCGAGCCTTCGGCCCGGGAGGGCGAGGTGCTGCTCCGCGTGTCCGCGGCGGGCGTGTGCGGGTCCGACATCCACGGCTTCCTCGGCCACAGCGAGCGGCGCAAGCCCGGTCTCGTGATGGGACACGAGGCGGTCGCCACGATCCTGGACGTGCATCCGAGCGTCGACGGCTGGCGCCGGGGCCAGCGCGTCTCGTTCAACCCGCTCTTGAGCTGCGGCCAGTGCCGCGCCTGTCTCGAGGGCCGGCAGAACCTGTGTCCGACCTGGACGCTCTTCGGGATGGACCGGCTGCACGGCGCCTACGCGGAGCGCGTCGCGGTCCCGGCGCGCCAGCTGCGGGCGCTCTCGGAGGAGCTCAGCGAGCACGAAGCGGTCCTCGCCGAGCCGATGGCCGTCGTGATCCACGCGTTTCGCCTGGGACTCGCGGCAACCCCGCGCGGCATGGCGATCGTGGGCGGGGGGGCGATCGGGAGCCTGGCGCTGATCCTGGCGAAGCTGCGGGGGGTCTCGAGGGTGTGCGTCGTCGACGTCAACGACGAGCGCCTCGCAGCCGCGAGGCGGCTCGGGGCGGATCTCACGCTCAACGCAGCGCGCGAAGACGCCACCGCGGCGGTGCGCGAGTGGTCGAGCGGAGGCGCCGACGCCGTGGTCGAGGCGGTCGGGACTGCGGCCACGCGGCGCACCGCGGTGGCACTCGCGGCGAAGGGCGCGCGCCTGATCCTGCTGGGCCTCGCCGAGAACGACACTCCGTTGCCCTGGATCGACATGATCCGGAACGAGCAGACGCTCTTCGCCTCCTTCGCCTACGCCCCGCGCGATTTCCTCGACTCA
>Ga0299906_10001769_pt1 | contig 18296 bp, 19 predicted proteins | sample RVTome_14_FD_200259 | JGI IMG/M metagenome (GOLD analysis project Ga0299906, IMG submission 200259) | Soil microbial communities from uranium-contaminated site in the Upper Colorado River Basin, Wyoming, United States - RVT145D125 (version 2) ...
CGCTGCAGACATGGATGAATGCCTTGACCACGCTGCTCGCTATTGCTGAGAACTGTTAAATACCGCTGGCAGGAAAAACCGTGTCTGCACCTCAGAGAAGCTGAATTCAACAAAGTTTACCAGCGCCAGGTTTCTTTGGCAATCAGCCAGCGTGTCAACAAATACTCTTTCCGAGAGAGGCAAACCTTGCAAATCATATACCTGTACCCAGACCGAATCGTTCGATTCGATGACGTGATCCGAAAGTATGATCTCAAAACCACCGGGGCCGAAATTTTGTGTTATTCCAGACAGGGATAAGGCGAACAGGTCGGTCCCCTGGAGAACACCTCCAGCTTCAACTACCAACATCTTAGCCGGCAAGCCATCCCGGTCAAAAATCTGACCGGCGATGCCAAGATAGTTACAGCCTAATTCGGGATGCGAAAAATTGGGCAACCAGCGAGGTGAACCTGGCTGGACAACGTATTTTCTTGATGATTGTGAGGGAGCGGCTCCTACGGGATCGGCGGGCAACCGTACTGGAGTAGCAAGTGCGATGGTCGGTGGGGCGATCACCGCCGTATTGGTAGCCAATGGAACCGGCGAAGGAGGCGAGCTGGCAAGGATTGTAGGCGCCGGGGTCCTGGTAGGAAGGATCACCTGCGGGGTATCCGTCTCAACAGCGACGATCTGTTGAATCAAACCGCAGCCGGCTAATAATGGTAATAGGAACAATGGAATGATTAATATACGTTGCACCGGCCTTTACTCCTGTTTTAAGCAAACTAATTATACAGTGCATATTGCAAGTTTTATCTTTCTAGATTAAACTTTTGCTCAGATCCGCAAAATAGGAGGACTCTCGGCGTACACAATGACAAATTTGTCCCTTCAAAACCACAAATCTGTTCTTTGGCTTGCCATTATTTTCATATTTCTGATTCTTCTAATAATATCATTTCCCTTCAGAACAGCTGCATCCCCGGCAAATTCGCCAAGGGTAGGTTCATTTGATACATTTGCATCGCCCACCGCCAGCGTTACTCTGTCCGCTCTACCAAACCTTCCGTCTACAGCCACTTCAACCCCATTTCAGCCGGATTTACAACAAACCACCACCCCAGCGAGCTTGTATATGCCAGTATTGTCAAAGTCGGTCCCTCCTACCCCAACACCCACGGCAACACTACCGCCAGATCCAAACCCATCCACTGCCCTCTATTGCAATTCTCATGCCATTGATATTCCGGATAATGATTCCAGCGGTATTACCAGCAACATTCAAATTGGTGATGCCAAATATATTCTCGATCTGGAAATCCGCTTGGACATATCGCATTCATGGGTTGGCGATATCAAAGCCACACTCGCCCATGAGGACAACAGCTCCCAAATCACATTAGTCAACCAGCCGGGAATACCTGCCAGCGCATCTGGTTGTGACCAGGATAATATCGCAGCCATCCTTGATGACGATATCACCCTCCCCGTTGAGGAACGTTGCTCGGCAAATGTTCCCTCGATATCGGGGATATTCAGGCCCCAGCAACCCCTGTCCACATTTATCGGCGAAACCTTTAATGGAAACTGGACCCTGAAGGTTTCCGACAATTACGAGGGGGATGCAGGCCGGTTACACGAGTGGTGCATTTCCGCCAAAATCAGCGACGTTGCGGCGACTCCGACACCGCCGCCAAGTGTCGGTTCGCTTCCATCCCACGCCCAGATTGCCAAAATATCCGGACAATCTCAGGCCCTGCCTTTAGACTGCGAATCCAGGTCGGCAGTAGATTGGGCCGCATATTTCGGGAAAAAAATTGATGAATTTGATTTTTTTTACAGCTTGCCCGAATCGGATGACCCAGACCTGGGCTTCGTAGGAAATGTATACGGCTCGTGGGGTCAAATTCCGCCCTACTCTTATGGTGTACATGCAGCGCCAATCGCTGCTGCGCTGAGGGATTATGGCCTGGAGGCTTACGCCCACCGCCCGCTTAGTTGGGACGAGTTGCGGGCTGAAATTGCTTCCGGACGGCCCGTTATTGCCTGGATTGCCGGCAATGTAATTAATGGTGTAGCTGTTTATGTCGTAAATGGTGTTCCGATTTACTACCAACCATCTGAAGGAGGCCACACCGTCGTGGCGCGATACGAGCACACGGTTATTGTCACTGGCTACACCACGGATTCTGTCAGTTATCTGAACGGCGGGGCCATCTATACCAAAAGCTTATCTCAATTCCTGGAGTCATGGTCTGCGCTGCGTAACATGGCAGTTACTGCCAGGCCATGAATGAAGAAAGCTCACTCAATATTAAACAAAAAAAGCCTCTCGTGCAGAGGCCTTAAGTAAATTCGATCTAAAGGATCTAAAATTCGTCATCGTCAAGCCACAATTCCTCGTCTTCCTCCTCCAAATCCAGTTCATCCCACTCCTCCAATTCTTCTTCTTCCTCTTCCCAGACATCTTCGATCAAATCATCAGCGCGCGAATAGGTCATGCAACCTTCGTCTGGATCGATCTCGACCGCAGCAGCCCCACAATACCCATCATCGAGGAAGACACAATCAACATAATGGCAACGAATTCGAGGCATGTTCTTCTCCTAGTTCACCATTTCCGGTCGATATTCATCCTGCTCCCGCAGGACGCGCTGAAGTGACAATACCAACAGCAAAACCAAGATAATTGCAGAAAGCACACAGTAAGGGCAGATCGCCTTAAGCACAGCGACTTCGATGTAGGTCAAATAAACCGAGTAAAGCACTCCCGCCAGACTGATACCAAAAACCAGGCTGGGACCATAGTCCAACCAAAAACCACCGCGCGCCTCCACTAAAAGCAAGAGAATAATGACTAAATAGGCTCCAGCTCCCAAAAGCGCGATAGGAATCCCGTAGATTTCCGAATACTGGCTGGAATTCACTGCTTCGCAATCACCAATGGGTCCGCATAATGCATAACGATTCGCCACCTTGACCCAGGTTAAATAGGCAGAATCCAGAAAGCCGAGAGCGGCTAATATTATCGAGAAGATTCGCAATTTATCCTTCAATTTCCATCCAATTTCCTAGCGGCCAGGCGTCGATCTCCGCCTCAGCTGGCAAGGATTTTACCCCAGCCGGAATTATCAGTAAAGCATTTGCCTGAACCAAAGAACGCAGGTTTCCTGAGCCCTGGTGGCCGGTTAATCGGGCAAACCAATGACCATCCTCAGATTTAACAAAAGCTCGCAAATAACTCTCCCGTCCATCCGAATTTACTGGTTCGAGCAATTTTACCTTGATTGATGGACGGGGTTGATCTGGAAGTCCTGACAATTTTATTAGTGCTGGGCGAACAAACACCTCATAGCCCACGAAAGCCGAAACGGGGTTTCCCGGAAGACCGACGATTGGTATCGATTGATATGTTCCGAAAGTAAGTGGTTTTCCCGGACGCATATTAACTCGCCAAAAATTTAGCTCGCCCCGCTGCTCAACAACCATTCTCACAAAATCAAAAGCCCCCACACTTACCCCGGCGGAGGAGAGGATCAGGTCAGCGCCACTGGCTACCGAGCGATCCAGGATTTCCCGGACAGCCTCTTCCCTGTCCGGAGCAATCCCGAGCTTGATGGCTTCTCCCCCATCCCGTTCAACAAGCGCTGAAAGAGTATAGGCATTTGCATCATGGATTTTGCCCGGCTCAAGTGGTTCTTCAACTGGAAGAAGCTCATCACCTGTGGAAAGCAATCCAACTCTTGGGCGGCGATAGACCGGTACCTGAGATACTCCCAGCATCGCCAGGAAGCCAACATCTTGAGGCCGCAATCGATTTTTCGAGGGCAGGACAACTTCTCCCTGAGATACGTCCTGTCCTTTCGGGCGCACATAATCTCCCGAACCGACGGATCGGTAGATTCTCACGTGCGAAGGACACCCGGCTTCCGTTATCATTTCATCCCGGTATTGGTCCGTCGACTCCACAGGTACCACCGCATCGGCGCCGCGCGGAAGAGGTGCCCCAGTCATGATGCGGACTGCCTCTCCCGGACCAACTTTGTCTTGAGAAACCTGTCCAGCTGGAATATCGCCAATGACGCGTAGTTCCACAGGTATGTCCGGGTTAGCTGATGCAACATCCGCTGATCTGACCGCAAACCCATCCATGCTGGAGTTGGCAAATAGCGGCAGGTCGAGCTCGGATACGACCGGTTCTGCCAACACTCGTCCCACGGCATGAGTTAATGGGATTCTTTCGGCGTCTACCGGGGTGAAGGCTCCCAAGAGACGATGGCGGGCTTCAGCTACGCTTAGCAATGGTGTCACAATTTTTTCTCCGGATTTGGCGCGGAATTATACCACTTTCACCTTCTGAATACTCTAACCAGGCCGGGAGCGGTTTGCTTCCAAAACATTAGGCAGATTTTCCAGGCGATCCAGAACTTTACTGAGCTGCGCCAAATCTCTGACCTCTAATATAAGCTCAAATACTGCCAGGTTCTTCTTATTTACGTCGACATTAACTTTGGCCATATTGATGCCCTCTTCAGCAATAATCGTGGACACATCTCGCATCAGACCATCCCGGTCATAAGCCTTGATTTGTACAGGTATTGGGTAAGTGTCTTTTGGCTCGCCCCAGGAAACCTTTACCAAACGTTCGCGATCGCGAATACGCAAAATGTTCGGGCAATCTTGCCGGTGAATGGTCGCACCCCGTCCCCGGGTAATATAGCCAACGATAGCATCCCCCGGCGCAGGGCTGCAGCACTTCGCCATCACCGTTAAGAGGCCTTTTAATCCTAATACCGATATGGAATCGCGCTCTGGAGTGATGGGCTCAGCAATCGGATGGGCAGTGAAACTTGCGTCCTCCTTTTCCTCTTCATCTAAGGTCAGGTGGTTGACAATCCTACCGATCGGAACATCGCCATTACCCACGGCTTCGTACAAATCATCGACGCTGCGGAAGTCAAACTCCTTGGCCAACCGCTCCAGGTTTAGATTCAACAAGCCCAGCCGGCGAAGTTCCTTTTCCATCAGAGCTTTACCTTGAGCGATATTCTGTTCGCGAGCCTGGCGTTTAAACCAGCGCCGGATCTTACTGCGCGCCCGCTGAGTTTTAACTAGGCCCAAGTTGGTATTCAGCCAATCTCGGCTCGGTCCACCCCGTTTTGCGGTCAGGATTTCAACTTTTTCTCCCGTATTCAGGATGTAATCCAGAGAGACAAGTTTTCCATTCACCTTCGCTCCCCTGCAGCGATGACCGACATCCGTGTGGATATGATAAGCAAAATCAATGGGTGTGGATCCCGCGGGAAGATCGATAATATCTCCGCGCGGAGTAAATACATAAACCCGATCTTCAAAGACATCCGATTTTAGACCATCCACAAACTCACGGGCGTCTTCTACATCCTGCCGCCACTCCATCAGAGAACGCAGCCAGAGTATCCTGCGTTCGTACTCGTCGTCGCGGCCGGCGCCTTCCTTGTAGCGCCAGTGGGCAGCGATGCCATACTCAGCATTCTGATCCATCTCCGGCGTTCTGATTTGAACCTCCAGGGTTCGACCATCATCGTAAATCACCGCGGTGTGCAAAGACTGGTAAAAATTGTCTTTTGGTGAGGCGATATAATCATCAAATTCATTGGGGATCGGCCGCCACTGCGTATGAATAACGCCCAATCCAGCATAACAGCTTTGAATATCCGAAACCAATATGCGCACGGCGCGGACGTCAAATACCATCTCGAATGGCACGCCTTTGCGATGCATCTTCCGATAAATCGAGTAGATGTGTTTGGGCCGGCCGCTAACTTCGGCGCGCACGCCGGACTTCTCCAGCAAGGATTGCAGCCGATTGGTAATTTTTTGCATCTCGCGTTCTCGATCCGTCCGGCGTTCCGCCAGATTTTCAGCAATCTCCTTGTACGTTTCCGGATCGATGTAGCGGAAGGATAAATCCTCGAGTTCCCACTTAATCTGCCAGATACCCAGCCGGTTGGCCAGCGGGGCAAAGATGTCCATGGTCTGCTGTGCGATGCGCTTGCGCTTATTTTCCGGCATGTGGCTCAGCGTGCGCATATTGTGAAGCCTGTCGGCAAGCTTTATAAGCACCACTCGCACATCTTCGCCCATCGCCAGGAAGGTCTTCCGGAGCGTTTCAGACACCAGGTCATAGCGGCGACTGCGCACCAGGCGATCGACCTCTTCATCCGGGTCCGGCTTGCCCCTGCGTTCAGCGATTTGACGCTCTTTCTCTTCCTTGGCCTCCTCTTCCGGGTGCTGATCTCCTCGAGAGACCCGCGGTAGCTGGGTTAGCTTGGTGACTCCGTCAACCAGATTGGCAATTTCATGCCCGAAGTCCCGATCGAGATCCTCCAAAGTAAGTTCGGTGTCCTCCACGGTATCGTGGAGCAAACCCGCAGCCACCACCGAAGGTGGGACATGCAATTCTGCCAGAATTCCTGCCACCGCCAGACAATGGCTGATATAAAGCTCTCCTGAAGCGCGAATCTGTCCGGTATGGGCGCGTTCAGCCACCCGATAGGCGCGCTGCACCAATTCGCGATCCGCAGGAGTATATGATTTCGGCAATGAGTCCATTAATTGTTCGACGCGCATGTCCTGGCCTATGTTGAGTTCTCTAAAGATTAGTATACCTACCGAAATGTCAGACAACAAGGGTATTTATAGAACATTTTTCATAAGAAAATCGTTATAATCAGGGTTTGGACTGCGAGAGCCGGCAAGCCATCTGCAGTTCCAAAGAGAGAAGTGGTGGAAACAAAGATGATCCAAAATCCTTATAAATCAAGCAACATACTCTTTCGGATCTCCAGAGTCTTCTGGCCCGAATTGAGGGAGATGAACGAACAGCGCAGACTCGTGGGCACGGGGGACGTAATTACTTTCCTTTATAGCCTACCCCTGGCAATAGCAGGCGTGGCTTGGTTGCTGCAGACTACTGATTTTCATTTTTTCAGGCAGGAAACATTTATCTTCCTGTTGGTACTTGGGCTGTTCAGCATTTTCCAAGAGATAGATTACTTCATCATCATTGAAATTCGCCAGGATCGGTATGGAAGTGGCGATGGCTCACTGGGACTCATGGTTTTTTGGTCGGCTGTTTTCCTGTTTGGAGTGGAAGCTATCTGGATAGCTATCCTATGGCAATTCGTAAATTTAGCAAGAAGGCTGCCGCAATCTAACTCCACGGCAGCCCGTTGGAACCTAATTCGCAATTTTACCTGCGAAACGGCTACCACCACGTTTGGGATTCTATTTGCCCTCTCTGTGTACCGATCGTTAGGAGGCCAAATTCCAATTTCTGGCTTATCCGTGGCAACGATCATACCTGCAATCACGGCTCTGACAATCCATTTCTTACTGGTTTTGCTGGTGTGGAGCGGTTACATCGCATACCACCTACACGTACAAAGAAATCTTTCTGAAGGAAATTCATTTGGCCCAATACTGAAATTTTTCCTCCTGATAATTGGACTGCCTTACCTGGCAAATCCATTTGCCATCCTGGCGGCCGGTCTTTTTGTGCAAGATGGCGTGGCCATCTACCTGTTCTTCATTACTGGCATGTTATTAGTAGCCTATATGGCCAGGAGACTGAGCTGGTCCGTCGAGAGCGGTCGCCAACAGTTCCGCCAGCTCGAAAAGCTGGAGCAGCTAGGCCGGGCGATCATCGACGCTCCACCCGACGCCTCAGAACTCCCCGATATTCTGAAAGATCACGTCCCGAATATGTTTCCCTCCGGCCGCGTTGCTGTTTGGCTCGCTCCCGACTATTTGATGTTCAATCATCCCGAGGATTGGGAGGCGCTTCCCGCTGGAGTTTGGGATTACTTGCTTCATCAGGAGGCACCGCAAGCCTTTACTGCAAAAGACGAATTGCCATGGGACAAAGATTCTGTGGACCACAACGCGGTCATCTTGGCTCCCGTCCTAAATGTCAGGAGCGGTCGCGCTATCGGCGGTATTTATTTTGAGTTGCGAACATTGGTGAAACCTTGGGATGTCACGAGTCTGAACAGTCTCTTTCCAGGCATTCAATCGCTCGCAGCACAGATCGCCTCCGCTCTTCACCAATCCGAGGTCTACCACCAGACGCTAGAGTATCAAAAGGTCAGTCAGGAATTGCAGTTGGCGGGCAGGATACAAGCGAGCTTCCTACCGAATAAATTTCCCGCCATTCCAGGATGGCAATTAGCGGTTACTCTTTTGCCAGCCAGAGAAACTTCTGGAGACTTTTTTGACGTGATTGAGCTGAACCATAAACAATTGGGAGTACTGATCGCCGATGTAGCCGATAAGGGAGTCGGTCCTGCCCTCTATATGGCTCTCAGCCGCACACTCATCCGCACTTACGCAATTGAATATGACGCCGATCCCGAAGTGATATTCTACGCCGCAAATCAGCGGTTGCTAAAGGACGCCCGGGCGAATTTATTCGTCACCGCCTTCTATGGTGTTCTGGACCCCAGTGCTGGAACCCTCACTTACTGCAACGCCGGCCATAACCCGCCATACCTGTTTAAGACTTCAGGTAATGGTCATGTACAGCCCCTTGAACGCACCGGAATGGCTCTTGGAGTTGAAGAAGGTGCAACCTGGTTGCAGGCAAGCGTTCAAATCCAGCCAGGAGATGTGCTGATACTGTTTACGGACGGAATACCTGACGCACAAAATGACCGGTATGAATTCTTTGATGAAGAGTCTTTAATCGAGGTCGTCCAAGACAATCTCAATCTCAGTGCCCATGAATTACAATCTGCTATCCTAAAAGCTATCCAAGACTTTGCCGGAAATTCCCCCCAGTTTGACGATATTACTTTGATGATCCTTGCAAGGGATCTCTAAGGTGGAGATTCATCTACTCGGGAAGATGCTTTACCAAAGTCAATACGTTCCCTGATTTTTGGTTGAATTCAAACCGAATCTCGTCCATCAACTTTCTCATGAGAAATAGGCCTGCCCCGCGCGGCTTAAGCTCCTCGATCGGCGCACCAAAATTCGGCTCTTGTATTTTCTCAGGATCGAAAGGTTGCCCTTTGTCTCTCAATGTTATCGTCAGTCGGTTATTGGCGATGCTATAAGTACATTGAATATCACCTTTGTTCTCGCCCCCATAGGCATGCTCGATAATATTGGAACAGGCTTCATCAACGGCGAGCTGGACCGCATAAGTCGTGGAATCATCAACGCCAGCTTTTTTAGTCGCCCGTTCGATAAATTTTCCGATTTTTGCCAGACTGTCAAACCGAGCCGGGAAGGTCGCCGTAGGCATCTGATCCTGCGTTTTAACAGCGTTAGAAGCTAGCCACCGCTGAAGTCATATCATCATAGATTTTGAAGTATGATCCCATGCCGACGAGGTCGAGGGATTCCCGAATGCGATCTTTAACATTGGCAAGGACCAACTCACCACGATTATACCTGCGGCACTTCTTCTGGGTTTCGATCAACACCCACCAGCCCTTGCTGGACATGAAATCAACCTCGCTCATATCGAGCACGATTTTGTACTTACCATTGCCGGTAAGCTGGTTCAGGACTTCCTCCAGTTCGGGCGCAGTATAGCTATCGATGCGTCCATTCGCCTTAACGACCTCGCAACGCTTATACTCGGTAGTTGTGATCTCCATCCTTCAGCTCCGTTGGTTATGATCTATTGGTGACAACAAGGAAAAAATTCGGAGTGAGTATATCACAGATTTAATGAATCTTGACGTGCAAAAGGGCCTGTGGTAAGCTTCAGCGGCTTGGTCCCGTGGTGTAGTGGCCAAACATGCAGCCCTGTCAAGGCTGAGATCGCGGGTTCGAATCCCGTCGGGACCGCTGCAACTAAAATCGCCCAACTCCGATCGGGCGATTTTTGGCTTACACTATAATTCAACTTCCAACAGGAGCGACCAACAATGGAAATATCAACTACCCGGTATAAACGCTGTGATGTTATCAAACCCGTAGGCCGGATTGACGCTTATACTGCGCCTGCCCTGGAAGAAGCGCTGGCGACGGTCACCGATGAGAAGCGATTCAATATCGTGATGGATTTGAGCGATGTGGACTTTCTATCCAGCAGAGGCCTATGGCTTCTCACCGAGGTCCAGAAAAAATGCCGCAGGTATAATCGCGGCGAATTAGTATTAGCCGGTGTCAAAAAAGAGATCCGAGATACTTTAAACCTCGCCGGCTTAGATGGATATTTTCAATTCTATGACAATGTCACCGCTGCCGTCGCAAGTTTTTGAGATTTCGATTCGTCTAGTGCCGGAAGTGCCGCACACCTGTAAATACCATCGCCAAATTGTGTTGGTTGCAAGCTTCAATTGATAGATCATCGCGGACCGAACCACCTGGCTGAATGATAGCAGTGATCCCCCATTTCGCCGCGGCCTCCACGACGTCGGGGAATGGGAAAAAAGCATCTGAGGCCATGACCGCACCTTTCGACCGTTTGCCGGCCCGATCGGCAGCAATCTTTACACAATCTACTCGATTGGGCTGACCGCCGCCGATACCGACCGTTGCTTCCCCGGCGGCAAAGACAATGGCGTTGGATTTTACCGACTGGCACGCTTTCCAGGCAAAGCGCAGCCCGACCCACTCTTCGTCTGTTGGCTCTCGTTTCGTTGCGACCCGCCACTCCGTGCCCTGCGGATCCCCAAGATCGATTGTCTGGCGTACCATCCCCCACACGATTGAGCGATATTCGTATCGGTCTCCCGGTTTCGCCGAGCCCATCTCCAAAACTCGTAGATTCTCCTTCTTGGAGAGGATGTGCGCGGCTTCAGAGGTAAAACTGGGGGCCGCAATGCATTCGACGAAGAGATTCCCTAATTGCAGCGCTATCGCTTCATCAAATGGGCGGTTGACGGCAATCACGCTGCCGAAGGCAGACACGGGGTCTGAATTCAATGCGGGCTGATAGGCGGAAGCCAGATTATCTGCGGACGCAATTCCGCAAGGAGAAAGATGTTTGACGATACACACTGTCGGCCGCTCAAATAAATTGACGGCGCGCCAGGCAGCATCGAGATCCAGGAGATTGTTGTAAGATAAAGGTTTTCCTTGCAGTTGCTGCCCACCCATCGGACCGCTGCCTGGTACAAACCCATAGACCCGGGCTTCTTGATGCCAATTTTCTCCATAGCGGAGAGTCTGAATAGGATACAGGTGCAGCTCCACCATCCCTTCCTGGTGCAGAAATCTAGCGATCGAGGCATCATAGGAGGCAGTTTGAGCAAAAGCCTTTTCCGCCAGTGCCCTTCGAGTTTCGAAATGTACAGCACCGTTCGCTTTTAGTTCAGCCAAAACCGTTCCATAGTCTGCTGGAGAGGTAATCACAACAGCCCGCTGAAAATTTTTCGCTGCTGCTCTCAGGAGTGTCACTCCTCCAATATCGATATATTCGAGTGCATCCTCGAAGGCAACGCCTTCACGGGAAATGGCGCTTTGAAATGGATACAAATTACAGGCGACCAGGTCGATAAATCGAGCATTTATGCGTGAAAGGTCAGCTGCATCCTTATCCGTGTTACGGGCAAGTAATCCACCTGCTACGGCCGGATGCAAGGTTTTAACCCTGCCATCCAGAATCTCAGGAGATCCGGTATAATCCGCAACCTCGACGACAGATAGGCCAGCATCACGCAAGACTCGGGCAGTGCCGCCGCTGGCTAAAAAATCCCAGCCTAGCTCCTTAAGTCCCCCAGCAAATTCCAGTAATGCAGTTTTGTCCGATACAGAGAATAACGCCAATGGCACGAAAGACCTCCTCTTGCAAACATCACGAATTTTAATTCGGTAATAGGGTAAAATTCTCCCGAAAAGGAGGAGACATGAGCAACGCGATTATACAACTATATCCCTTACCCACCCAGGAGGTTCCACTCCAGGGTCTTTATTTAAGCCATCATCTGCGAGAAATAACCCCGGGAAACGCCAAAACTCTCGTATACAGCAACTACATCAGCAGCATTGATGGGCGCATTGCCATCCCTCACCCCACAAAACGTGGCATGATGGTCCCACAACAGATCGCAAACCCTCGTGATTGGCGTTTATTCCAGGAACTGGCGGTCCAGGCCGACATCCTGATTACCAGCGGTCGATATCTACGCGATTATGCCGATGGTCGCGCTCAAGAGATTCTGCGCGTTTATGATGATCCCCAATTTGCTGATCTAAAAGATTGGCGCGCTGACCAGGGACTAAAGGACCAGCCCGATCTGGCTGTCATTAGCGGCAGCCTTGATTTTCCTGTTCCGGAAGTACTGACCAGAGGTGGTCGTTCTCTTTATATTTTTACGATTGATAAGGCTGACCCTGATCGGATAAAAATGTTGGAAGCGCAGGCAGGAAAGGTGATCATCGCCGGCGAGGATAGCGTGGATGGTCGCCGCCTGGTCGATTGCCTGGCGGAATACGGTTATCGAGTTATCTACAACTCAACCGGCCCAAAAGTGCTACACTTGCTCTTGTCCGGTGGCGTACTAGACCGGCTATATTTGACAACCGCGGCGCGCATATTAGGAGGTAACCCGTTTTCGAGCATAGTTGAAGGGGATTTATTTGATCCACCTATCGATTTTCAGCTCAAAATGGTATATTTTGATCCCCACGCCCTCAACGGCGTTGGACAAATCCTGACTTCCTATGATCGCAGTCTAATTACTTACAGGCCCGAATCCGAAACAAACCGATTAAGTTGAAGTTGGTTCCGATTCGCTGGCGGCACCCCGATCCAAACCGAGCCATCGCCGGAATTCCTGCTGAGCTCTGAATGCTGTCTACGGAGCTAAGGGCTCCGGTGCACGATTGCGGTTTTGTTTTACGAAGAGAAGAAACTCCTCTCGATTAAATGTCTCCGCCCGGTACAGCTTGCCCCAACTGGTATAGGTAATCAAATATTCCATTCCTGGTCGGGGCACGGCCGCAATTTTTAGGGTTCGAGTTGATGGCACCACGCCAGCAGCATCCATGGCCTGGCGAATTCCATCCTTAAGCTCTTCACAAGCCGTATCCGATAAACCCGAGCAGTTGTAGTAAACAACGATGTGCCCATGTTCCAGGTTGTGCACCAGTCTTTCATCCGGTGGCGCCTCTTCATAAAATCCAGCTTCGGCTGGTTGGGCATAGTGCTGGCCTGAAGTCGGCGGATCGGAATTGTAATCGACAGCTCTCTGCCCTTCCGGGATATGCTCTGCGCCGGCAATTGGAATTTCCTCGCCCAGAATCGGCTCGGGCTGCATCGCCGCCCAGACCGCATAAACCAGTAACGCCAGGAAAGCAATCGCCGCAACTCCCGCCAATGAGATGATGGCAATCCGGCGCCTGTTAGCTTGTGTTTTGAAGCTTTTTGAAGTCTTCTTTGCCATAATTAATATCAATGCATATGGTGCATATCTCTGCCGGTGTCCGTCCCAGCTTGATCAAGATACTTTTCCGGATCTTTCTCAAAAGCAGATTTGCATCCTGGAGCACAAAAGTAATAGGTCTTTCCTCTGTACTCATAGGTTGCCGCAGCGGACTGTTCATCAACTTCCATACCACAAACGGGGTCGATTGCCATAATCTGTAACCTCCTATGAAAATAATTAGATAGATATAAATCGGCCCGACTATTTCTGACAAGTTGCGTCTACTCTTCTATTTTACTATATACGCGATGCGAACTTTGAAATGCTTAGAATCTTTACATAAACTAATTGCTTTTGGGTACAATCAGTTAAAATTTATCAGAGAAACACGCTAAATATATTGCCCTGGAGAGGGTTGCAATCTTAGATAGCTCATGGACTTCATCCGTAATTTTTTTGTAATTAACCGGGACATTATATACTTTGCCTATGGCTTGGTGTTTTTCGTGCTTGGGTTGGCTATTGCGCTGCAATCAAGAAACTATTCGCGGTTGGACCTGGCCCGCAGCTTGAAGTGGCTGGCAGCTTTTGGGTTCACGCATGGTCTTAATGAATGGGGAGATCTTTTTATTCCGATCCAGGCAAATTACCTTAGCCCTCAAACCATCAAAATCCTGCATGAAGTCCACCTGCTGCTGCTTGCCACTTCCTTTGCCTTTCTTTTTGAGTTCGGCGTAAACCTTTTGAGATCGCTGCAACGCGCCCGGTGGCTGCATGGCTTCTCGGCCGGATTGACGGCGCTCTGGTTCTTTATCGTATTCTTCCCTTTGCCCAGGCTCCTACCTGAATTCGATGTCTGGCACAATACGGCCAATGCATTGGCCCGTTACTTTATCGGATTTCCCGCTGGCATTTTGGCCGCCGCGGGCCTGCGGCAGCATACCCTGGAGAGAATTGTGCCCTTGCAGGTACCTCAAATCGTGCGTGTGCTCCAATTTGCCGGTATCATGCTTTTCTTCTATGCCATGTTCGGGGGACTCATTCCGCCGCCCATACCCTTTTTTCCCGGAAATATCCTCAATTCCGAAACATTGGAACAACTTTTGGGAGCCCCGCCTCCGGTTTTCCGCTCCATCATCGGTTTAGGTCTTTCAATTGCTATCATTCGCGGCCTGGAAGTATTTGATGTTGAAACCGACAGGATGATCGAAGCAATGGAACAACAACAGATTCTTAACGCCGAGCGCGACCGGATCGCTCGCCAGCTCCACGATGGCGCAATCCAGAAGGTTTATACAGCCGGGCTGCTGGTCGAGTCCGCCCGTCATCTGGCCAAGGAGGAAACGGAGGTCGTGACTAGCAGATTGGAAAAGGCGCAGAACGTGCTCAATGACGCCATCAGCGATTTACGGCGCAACCTGGGCGAGCTGTACATCAGTCCTCCGGAAGAACCCTTTGAAGAAGCGATTCAAAAACTCTCGAATGACCCTAGATTCAGGTCATTGGTTAATGTTTCGTTGGAGGTCGAGCTACCTGAATCAGAATCCCTCTCACCAATCCGTTCAGACCACGTATTAGCGATTGTACAAGAGGCCCTCTCAAATGTCATCAGGCACAGCCGCGCCAGCGAGGTAAGAATTTCAGCGCGAAAATCTGATGGAGAATTGAAAGTGACGATTAAGGATAATGGAGTTGGTCTGCCGGCAGAAATACAGGCAGGCTATGGACTGCGAAATATGCGGGATCGAGCCAGATTATTGGGGGGAAAAATCGACATCCGCAACAACAACGGCAGGGGCACCCTGGTCGAACTTAGTATTCCCTGGAAAGACGAAAGATAAATCATGGCCAAAACCCGCGTTTTGCTGGTAGATGATCACGAAATTGTCAGGCTTGGTCTGATGACGCTAATCGATGACCAACCTGACATGAAAGTCGTAGGGGAGGCCGGTACTGCTGCCGAGGCTGTTCGCCTGGTTGAACGCCTGGATCCCCATGTCGTGTTAATGGACGTCAGGCTGCCCGGCGAAGGTGGCATCGAAGCCACCGGCACGATAACGACCCGCTTCCCAAACACGCACGTGGTAATGCTGACTTCCTTTGCAGACGAAGACCTGGTCATCCGCGCAATAAGAGCTGGAGCAGTAGGATATGTACTAAAACAGGTCGGCAATGAAGAACTTATCCGGGCCATCAGAGCGGCTGCTCGCGGCAAAGCCCTCCTGGATCCCTCCACAACCGTCCGGCTTTTGTCACGCGTTCGCGAAGCGGAAAGGAAAGCAGATTCAAACGCTTTCAGAGATCTCTCTGAACGTGAGTTGGATGTCTTGGCGGAAGTTGCCCGAGGAAAAACCAACGCCCAGATTGGGAGCACTCTCAATCTCAGTGAAAAAACTGTGCGAAATTACGTCAGCACGATTCTCAGCAAGATGAACCTCTCCAACCGCATCGAACTGGCAACTTATGCCATCGAGCATCACCTGTTCGACCGGCTGAGGAGGGATGAATAGGTTAAGGATTTACCAAGGAGGTTCTTGCGAGCAGGAAAATTTTCCACCTTACGTGTTATAAGAAAAACGGGACGGTGCACAAGACCGTCCCGTTTTTTCTGTATCAGGGTTTGCTAATCGCCGGTGGCTGGTTCAGCAACCGGGGAGGTAGCCCTGCCATGGTCCGCTGGCGCAGGTGCTTCTTTCCCAGCTCCCCAGGGAGTACCCAGGAAGCGCAGGAGGAAGTAATCGGCGCCAAGGTAACCGGACACCTTCCAGGCCAGGATCAAACCCACTGCGATGACGAAGAGCAACGGGTTCGTGCTGGCAGAACCTGCCATCATGAAATTCCAGTTCATCAAGCCGCTAAATAGGGCTGCAATTCCTGTGAACGCGCCCAGAACCAAGGCAATACCGATCAACAGTTCACCGTAAGCGACCAGCTTGGCAAACCAGGTATAGGCCTCTGCATCCAGAAGCGTTTGGATGAAACCGCGGTACCAATCAAAGGCGATGGGAGGGCGTCCTTGCTCGGGAATGGAAACTGCATGGGTCCAGAAGCCCTTCAGCGCTTCTCCACCGCCGACCCAGGCAGGATCAGTGATCTTGTGCTGAGCAGCCTCGATCCACTGCCACCCAAGCCATACCCGCAGTGCGAACCAAAGCCAGCCGGCGCGGGTGTCGCTCAACAGTTTTTGAACCAAAGGGGGATCCTGGATTACACTACCTTTATAAGTTGTTACGTTAGCCATTTCTAATCTCCTTTATGGATTTATCTATGAATTTGACTTATTGATCTCTTGATCTTATGCTCTCTATTCTATTGAATTGCAGCGAAAAAGGCAGGGACAGCTGTCACCAATTTAACGGTGACAGCTGTCCCAAACTAGACCAAATCACCCTAATTCGTCAACTCTGCCTTGACCTCGCTCGGGAACGGCGCTCATATTCATGCCAAACCTGTTTTCGTAAATTTCGATCTACGACAAAGATAACAAACAAAATATGATTTATGACGCTACCCAAAACGGATCTTTTAATATTTAATATACATATCATGGAAAATTATCCACAAATCGCTGCGGAAGCGGGTAAAAGGATGTTGCAGAATGGACCGGAGACGGCAAGCGTGCGCAAATGGTTAAGAATACTGCGCTGGCTATTGCCTGTGAGCATGCTCCTTCTCGTCGTCGCTTACCAACTGGTAGCCGCACGCTGGTTTCAAAACAATGTCGGGGAGCAATATCATTACCTCGCAGAAATCCTGTTCTACGGCACGATCGGACCAGCGTTCGCTTTCATGTTGCTGCATTTTCTCGGCCGGTGGTTGGAAGAAAAAGAAACCAGCGACCTCCAGGCAAAATTGCTGGCCCAGGCCAGAGAGTACGCCGGGATAAGCAACAAGCTGAATGATGACGCTTTGCAAACCTTATTTGCAGCCCGGGTCCTGATCAACTCTATTGAAGCTGGCCTGGAGAAACAAGATCAAGGAGCAGCAGCACTTTTAAAGAGAACAGAAACTGCTTTAGAGGTCGCGATAAAGGAACTTCGTGAACACCTGGAATACCAGGGCAGTAACGGGTCGAAAATCCAATTCAACGGTTCAAAGGCGCAGGAAGAAAAATAGCTGGAAATAATGGTGATAAACATCCTGATGAAATACGATGAAGATCACTGAACATTTTATCCAAACCCATTTATTATTTTTTTGATTATTACTGCAAATCATTTGCAATAAGGGCTGCAGACAATGAGTAATCTTGTGGAAGAAGCGATTGATCTATTGCAAGTTTACGGCGGACGGATGACAGATCAGCGTCGCTTGATCTTGGAAACGTTGGAGACCCTCGATTCCCATCCATCTGCCGAGGAATTGCATTTTATTGTCAGAGAACAAGATCCGAAAATCCACCTGTCTACGATCTACCGGACGCTGCGTTGGTTGGAGCAAGAAGGCTTGGTAAGCTCTCGCTGGTTCGAAGAGGATCGCCGTCAAGAGCGCTTCGACCCTGCCCTTCCAATCGAGCATCACCATTTTCTCTGTACACAGTGTAAGAAAGTAATTGAGTTTGATGATCCCATGGTTAGATCCATTATGGATAGATTCGAAGAAGCCTTCGAGGCCCAAATTAAGGAAACTACAATTGTTCTCTATGGGATCTGCTCCAAGTGCAAAAAAAAGTCTAAATAACAGCACTTATCCTGGAGGCGTCGCCGCATGCATTGCCATGATACAGCCAGCAGTTCGATCAGTCTAAACAACGGCAACATTGCCTTGATAGGACAGCCAAACGTCGGTAAATCGGTGATCTTTCAGCGCCTGACCGGCCTCCATGTTGCGGTTGCCAATTATCCAGGCACCACTGTTGAAATTGCCCGAGGGACAGCTCGCAACCTGCCAGAGGCTACCCTGGTTGATACTCCTGGGGTGATAACTCTCCCGCCTTTCACAGAAGAT
>Ga0299906_10001770_pt1 | contig 18294 bp, 23 predicted proteins | sample RVTome_14_FD_200259 | JGI IMG/M metagenome (GOLD analysis project Ga0299906, IMG submission 200259) | Soil microbial communities from uranium-contaminated site in the Upper Colorado River Basin, Wyoming, United States - RVT145D125 (version 2) ...
GCGCATCAGAGAAGCTCGTCGTGAGGGGATATCTCAAGATATGACATCGCTGCCTTCACACCAGAGCCAAGTCAGTCCTTTTTCAGCATCCTGCTAGGACGGGTGGCGGACGTCCGTTGGGGGGAATTGGCGATGGAACGCATCGCGACATCTGGAGCTCGCGGCGGACTACCTGCTCGACCTCGTGCGTTTTCCCGCGAGAAGCCAGGGGTTCGACTCGCACATCATCAGGATGCGGCCGGAAGGGCACGATCTCTGGCTCGTGTACGACGAAGTGGCGAACTCCGATGCCGATCCCGAGCCGCTACGCCGGACGGTGCTGATCAAGTACGTGAGGACGTTCGCGTGGTGAGGTGCGGCACGCCATGTCGCGATGGGCGTCGCGCGGGATGACGCTGCTGGACCCCGCCGGGTGTGACGCGGGCATAGGAGGAGCCCTCGATGGAGGCCCCCTGTTCCCATTCGAGACTCAGAGCCCTGCGAAGATGGCGGTGAGGTCCAACTCGAGGGGTCGCGGTATTTCCGCCGGGGCCCAGGTGAGCTTCTGCCGAGCGGGGAGATCCGTCGGGCCACTGCGACGCGAAACCAGGATTTCCTGCTGATCGAGATCAACGAGCCAGACCTCCGCCACGCCAAGCGCAAGGTAGGCGTTGCGCTTGAAGTCGCGGTCGTAGATCACGGAGGACGGGCTGAAAACTTCGACGGCGAGCCACCAGTCACGAACCTCGAACCATTTACTGCGGACCGGAAAGCTGGCTGGGAAGACCAGAATATCCGGCTCCAGATGGGTCTTGGGGAGGATCTCGACCGCGCCGGGGCCCACGACGTGCGCCAGGCCGTTGGGCTTGAGGTACGCATGCAATTCCCCGAGGACCCGGACCGCCACGATCTGGTGCGGGATGGCGGCCTGTGGGGTCACGAGCAGGACCCCGTCCAGCAGCTCGTAACGGTTCCCGTCGTCCGGGAAGGCTTCCAGGTCGTCGACGGTGTAGGTGGGGACCAGTGCCGGCATGGCCATAGTGTACGCTCGGCGGATCGGGTGAGGCAACTCGGCATCCGAGGAAGGTCGGATGCCCTTGACGTGAGCCGGTAACCGAAATCACGGGAGGACACCCTATCGTCGGCGGGGTCCGCTTGACCACGGCGCTCGCCGACTCTGCTGCCGGTCGGCCACGGTGTCGTTCCCCGCGACCGGTGCGCCCCCCGCCGATCACGCTCTGAAGAAGGGTTCAGGGTTCCTTCACAACACCCCCGCACCCCGCCTGTCACCTTGTGGGGTGTAGACAAGCTCGGACCCCTGGTCCGGGAGGTGAACGTGTCGGGTCCCATCCCTGCCGCCGGGGAGGTCAGCGCGCTGGCGCGCCTGCTCGAAGCGGAACAGCGCCTGGATGCCATCCTGGCCGACGCGGCGGAGCGCGCCGCGGCGGTCGTGCGCGCCGCTGAACGGGATGCCAAGGCCCGGGTCGCTGCCCTGGATCGGGAGATCGCCACCGCGGTCGACCAACTCACCGCGCGGTTGGCCGACGAGCGCCGCGGCCGGCTCCAGCGACTTGAGGCCGAAGCGGACCGCACGCTCGCCGCGCTCGCGGTGCTGGACGACAAGCGCGTCGACACGCTCGCACAGCAGGTGGTGACCCTGGTACTCGATGGCGAGTCGGCGGCTGCGGTCGCGCCATGATCATCCCGATGGCGCGGGTACGCCTGCTGGGGCCCAGGTCGCGACTTGGCCAGGTGGTCTCGGCCGTGCAGGACCTCAACCTGCTCCATCTCACTGCTCCCCGGACCACGACCGCGTTGTACCCGGTGCTGGCGGACGAGCGGCAGGACCGCCACGCGCGGCAGCTGCGACGGCTGGCTCGCCGCCTCGATCAGGTCGGCATTCCCTCCACGGCGCGGGAGCCCGGCTCGGCGGCCGCGACGCCGGAGGCGAGCGCTTTTGCCCGATGGGCACGCACCGCCGGCCGCACCGAGCGCTCCCTTCGGGAACTCGAGGCCCACCGCGTCGAGCGGGAGGATGAGCGGGTGGAGTTGGCCCGGCTGCTCGAATTCGTGTTCGCGTTCCACGGCATGCTCCCCGGCCAGCAGGCGGACCGGCTCCGGGCCTATCACCTGATCATCCGCGCGGAGGAGGAGTCCGCCCTGCCCCGCCTGCGGCAGGCGCTGGACGAGGTGCTTGGTGAGGGCTTCCACCTGGAGACCGCACGGCTCAAAGGGGGGGAGTTGGCCGCGTTGCTGCTCGCGCCGTCGGCCTCCGTCGTGCGGGTGGAGCAGCTCCTGGCGCGTGCCGGGGTGCACGAGCTGCCGATGCCGGCTCGCTACGCCAACCGGGCCATGCGCGAGCTGGTCCCGGAGCTGGATGAACGGCTGGGCGTGGTCGACCGGGAACTGGACGAGCTCCGCCGGCGGCGGGAGGCGCTGCTCGGCGAGGCTGCGGTGGAGCTGGGGCCGGCACGGGCCGCGGTCGAGGATCACCTGCTCGAGCTGGAGGCGACGGCGCGCGTCGCCGGAACCGCGCGGGGCTTTGTGCTCGAGGGCTGGATCCCGGCGGCGGGGCTCCCGCGACTCGAGGCGATGCTTGGCGCACGCTTCGGACCGGAAATTGTGGTCGAAACGGTGGCCCGCGAGGAATGGAAAGCCGATGATGTGCCGGTGGTGCTCAGCAACCCCCGGCTCTTCAGGCCGTTTGAGGCGATCACCCGCCTGCTGCCGCTCCCGCGCTATGGCACCATCGATCCGACTCCCTTCGTCGGGGTGTTCTTCCCGATGTTCTTCGGGCTGATCCTGGGCGACATGGGCTACGGGCTGGTCCTGGCACTGCTCGCCCTCCTGCTGCGGGCGCGGTCGGAGGCGGGAACCACCCGCCGGGCCATCGCCGAGATCGGCGGGGCCTGCGCCGCGTTCTCCGTCGCCTTCGGCATGGCCTTCGGAGAATTCCTGGGAGACCTCGGCCGCCGCTTGTTCGGCCTCCGACCACTGCTCTTCGATCGCGAAGAGTCGCTGCTGCCGTTCCTCGGCCTCGCGCTGGCCATCGGCTTGGTGCACATCGTGCTCGGCCAGGTGCTCGGGGTGATCAACGCCGCGCGGGGGCATCCCCGCCAGGCGCTGGGGCGGGGTGTGGCGCTCCTGATGGTGCTGCTCATCGTGGTCGCGCTGCTGGGGGTCGTGGGCGTGCTGCCGGGCCGAGTCCTGACACCGGTCGGTATCGCCCTGCTGATCTCCTTCCCGGTGCTGGTCATTGCCGAAGGGATCATCGCGCCGATCGAATTCCTTTCGACCCTGAGCAGCATTCTGTCCTACGCGCGGATTATGGCCCTCGGCACCGCCTCGGTCATGATGGCGGTCGTGGCCAACCAGATGGCGGGCAGCGTGGGGAGCCTCCTCATCGGCGTCGTCTTCGGCCTGCTCTTTCACCTCGTCAATTTCGCGTTGGGCGTGTTCGCGCCCACCGTGCATGGCTTGCGTCTGCACTACGTGGAGTTCTTCGGGAAATTCTACAGTCCCGGAGGCCACGAATACCGCCCCTTCGGGCACTGGCATCCGCCCGACGGCGGAAACACCTGACTTGGAGGATTCATGGAACTCGCTTGGATCAGCCTGAGCGCCGCGCTGGCGATCAGCATTCCCGCGCTGGCGACCAGCTGGGCCCAGTCCCGGATCGGGCCGGCGGTCGCCGCGAGCCTGGCGGAGAAACCGGAGCTCAGCACCACGGCGATTCTGCTCCTCGCCATTCCGGAGACCGTGGTGATCCTCGGCTTCGTGGTGGCGATCCTGATCATGTTCCGCGCCGCGGCCTGACCGCAGATGGCGATGGAAGTGCTGCTTGGCACCCTCGAGCGGGAAGCCGAGGAGGCCAGGGCCGCGATCGAACGGGAGGCCGGGGAGCGGGCGAAGCAGATCCTCGCGCGCGCCGAGGCCGAGGTCGCCGGCCGGCGGGCCACGGTCCTGGAGCGCGAAGCCGAACGCCGGCGACGGGATTCCGATCGGGAGCTGGCCAGTCACCGGCGTCGCCTGCTCGAACGCCTGCTGCGCGCGAGGGAATCGGCGATCGAGCGCGTCCTGGGTCGGGCGGAGCAGCTGCTGACCGCCCTTCCGGGGGCGGCATACGGCCAGCAAGTCCCCGGCCTGGTGGCGGCCGTGCGCGAACACCTCGGCGAAGGGGCGGTGCTCCGCTGTCCTCCGGCCTTGGAGGATGCGGTGCGTGCCGCGGCTGGCGACGGGCTCTCCGTTGAGTCGCGAGCGGAGGCAGCCCCCGGCGTCGTGGGCCGCTCCGGCGACGGGAACCTCACCGTGGACGGCTCCTGGACGGCCCGGCTTGCGACCCAGGCGCCCGATCTCCGGGTCCAGCTCGCCGCCCAGCTCACCCTGGCCCCGGCAGAGGAACCACGTGCCTTGGGGTGATGTGAATGCCCGCGCCAGGGGGCTGGCGACCCACCTGCTCGATCGGGTAACCCTGGAGCATCTGGCCAGGTCCACCGATCTTCGCGCACTCGCTGAGCGTATGCTCGCGGCCGGCGTGCCGCTGGACGTCGAGGGCCTGGTGGAGGCATCGCCGGCCGAGTTGGACCGCGCGATCGGTCGTGCCGCGTCCTCCCGGCTCGCGGTGCTCGAGCGCTGGCTCGGCCCCCGCCGGCGAGCGGCGCTGGCGGTGCTCTTCGAGCGATTCGACGTCGACAACCTGCGGCGCCTGCTCCGGGCGGCGGTGCAGGGCGCCTCTCCGGCGGCCAGGCTTCGCGGCATGCTGCCGACCCCCTCGCTGCCTGAGCGAGCGCTCGAGCGACTGGCGGAGGTCGCTTCGATCCAGGAGCTGTCCGGCGCACTGGTACGGCTCGGGCATCCGGCCGGCCGAGTGCTGGCCCCGCACCGGGCCGGTACCCCTGCGCCGTCGTTGCTGGACCTTGAGTTGGCCCTGCTCCGGCTCTATGTGACCCGGGCCGGCCGCTTCGCGCGCCGGGGCGATCGGCTGCTGCGGGAGTATGTCGAGCGGACGATCGACCTCCACAACGCCCGGTCGCTATTGCTGCGCGAGCACTGGGGCGATCGGCTTTCGGCCGCGGCCGCGTGGCTGCCCGGAGGTCGGGCTCTTCAGCGCCCGGGCTTTCTCGAGCTCGCCGCGTTGGCGGACGCGAGGGTGCGCCGCGATGGTCTCGCCCGTCGGTTTCCGCCGCCCCTTTTGAACCTCCTCGCCGATCGGGATGTGGCGGCACCTCAGTTGGAGACGCGCGCGCTGGGACTCCTGCTAATGTGGTTGCGCGCCACGGCTCTGCGCGAACCGCTCAGCTCCGCCCCGACGCTGCTCACCCTGCTTCGGATCGAGGCGGAAACACGCGATCTGCGCAGCCTGGTCTGGGGCATCGCCATGCGCGCACCGGCCTCGCTGCTGTCGGCCGGCCTCCTGGCGGCGTGATGTCCACCGTTCGCATGCTGTGTCGGCCGGCCCCCGCCGTGGGATTCGCCCTCGCCGGGCTCGCCACGGAAGAGGTCCCTGCCGAGGTCGATCCCCGGGCGGCACTCGAGCCGATTCTCGCACGGGGCGAGGCCGGGGTGCTGCTGCTGGAGGAGGAACTCTTCGACGCCCTCCCGGACGACCTGCGCCTCATGGTGGACCGCTCCACCCACCCGGTCGTCATTCCGTTTCCGGGGCCGGTGTGGGTGGCGGTGCCGTCCGCCGAGGAGCGGGTGGTTGAATTGCTGCGCCGAGCCATCGGCTACCGCGTGAGGTTGCGATGAGCGAGGCCCGGGTTGTGCGCGCCGCCGGCGCGCTGGTCGAGGTCGCACCGCTTCGCGACGCGGCGTTGAACGAGATCGTCCGGGTCGGTCCGCGCGGCCTGCTCGCGGAGGTCATCCGCCTGCGCGGAGATGTCGCGACGGTTCAGGTCTTCGAGGACACCAGTGGCCTTGCCCTCCGGGACCCGGTACGGCCCACTGGCCAGCCGCTCCGTGCCCGGCTCGGACCGGGCCTGCTCGGTGCGGTCGTCGACGGCACCGGCCGCCCGCTTGCGGCCCTGGCGCAAGCCGGCGATTTCGTGCTCCCCGGAACCGTCGCGGACACCCTCGACCCGGCAAGGAGATGGTCCTTCGTGCCGCGTGTGCGCGTGGGCGACCGGGTCGCCGGTGGCGATGTGCTCGGCGTGGTCGAGGAGCGGCCAGGATTCGAGCATCGTGTCATGCTGCCACCCCAACAAGGCGGCATCATCGCCAGGATCGCCGAGGGCGAGTTCACCGTCGACGAGGCCGTAGGCGCGCTGGAGGATGGTACCCCCCTGCGCCTCGCCCAGGAGTGGCCGGTCCGCATCCCGCGGCCGATTCGGGCCTGGCGCCGCCCGGACCGCCCGTTCGTGACCGGCCAGCGCGTGTTCGATCTGCTCTTCCCGGTCGCGGAGGGAGGGGCGGTCGCGGTGCCGGGCGGCTTCGGCACCGGCAAGACGGTCATCGAGCAGTCCCTGGCCAAGTACGCCGACGCCGACGTCGTGGTCTACGTCGGCTGCGGCGAGCGGGGTAACGAGATGGCCGACGTGCTGGAGGAGTTTCCCTCGCTCGTCGACCCGCGGACTGGACGCTCGCTGATGGACCGCACCGTCATGGTGGTGAACACCTCCAACATGCCGGTGGCCGCGCGGGAAGCGTCGGTGTACCTCGGTCTCACCATCGCCGAGTACTGGCGGGACATGGGGTATCGCGTCGCCCTGATGGCCGACTCGCTCTCGCGCTGGGCCGAGGCCTTGCGCGAGATCGGCTCGCTGCTGCACGAGATGCCGGGTGAGGAGGGCTACCCGACGGCGCTGGGCAACCGGCTCGGCAAGCTCTTCGAGCGCGCGGGGCGGGTGCGCGCACTGGGCGCGCCCGAACGCGAAGGCGCAGTGACCTGCATCAGCGCCCTCTCGCCACCCGGGGGCGACTTCGCCGAGCCGGTGACCCAGGCGGCGCTCCGGGTCGCCGGCGCCCTCTGGGCCCTGGACGCGAGCCTCGCGCATCAGCGGCAGTTCCCGGCGGTGGATTGGGAGACCAGCTACAGCCTGCAGGCCGACGAGGTGCGCGAGTGGTTCGAGCGCGAGGTCGGCGCCGATTGGGGGGACCTGCGGCGCGAAGTCTTCGAGCTGATGCAGCGGGACCGAGAGCTGCGCGAGGTCGCGAGTCTGGTGGGCCCCGACGCCCTGGAGGACAAGGACCGGGTGGTCCTGGAGAGCGCCAGGCTGCTGCGCGAGGCGCTGCTCGGCCAAAGCGCGTTTGATCCCGCGGACGCGTTCTCTCCGGTTGGCAAGACCCACCGGATCGCCCGACTGATCACCGGGCTGCACCGGCGCTGCAACGCGGCCATCGACGCGGGGACGCTCTTCACGAGCCTGGACCTGTCTCGGGCGCGGCGGGCCGTGCTGGCCGTGCGCAACGCCCCGGCCGATGGCTACGCCGCGGCCGCGGATCGGGCCGAGCAGGGAATCGCCCGCGTGATTCCCGCCGCGCCGGAGCGGCCCTCTTGAGCGGCGTCACCCGGATTCACCACGGCGCACAGGCCGCCGCCGGGCCGCTGCTCCAGGTGGCCGGCGCCCGCCGCGCCGCGCTGGGAGAGTGGGTGATCGTGAGCACCCCGGACGGAGCGAGCCGGCGGGGCCAGGTCATCGAGGTGAGCGACCGCGCCACGGTGGTCCAGGTCTTCGAGGACACGGTGGGGCTCGCCGCGGCGAGCGCGGACCTGAAGCTGAGCGGCCAAGTGAGCCGCGCCCCGGTCGGCGAAGAACTGCTGGGCCGCGTGCTGTCCGGGGCCGGCGTGCCCCTCGACGAGTTGCCTGCGCCGATCGGGTCGGCGCTGCGGCCGGTCTGGGGCGCGCCGATGAATCCGGTCCGGCGCAGCAAGCCGAGCGACTTCATCGAGACCGGCATCACCGCCATCGACGGCATGAACACGCTGGTCCGGGGACAGAAGCTGCCCATCTTCTCGGGCGCGGGTCTGCCCGGGCTGGACCTGGCGGCGCGGATCGTCGCCGGGGCCCGTACCGCCAGGGATGAGGCCTTCGCGGTGATCTTCGTGGGGATCGGGATCACCCAGCGGGAAACCCAGCGCTTCCTGGCGCAGGTCGAAGGGTCGGAGCGGCTGGAACAGAGCGTCTTCTACCTCAACCGAACCGGGGACCCGACGGTGGAGCGGCTGCTCGCGCCGCGCCTGGCCCTCGCCCAGGCGGAGTACTTGGCGTTCGAGCGCGGGATGCACGTGCTGGTGGTGCTGGCCGACTGTACCAACTACTGCGAGGCGCTGCGCGAGATGGGCGCGGCCCGCGAGGAGATCCCGGGGCGGCGCGGCTACCCCGGTTACATGTACACCGACCTTGCCTCGATTTTCGAGCGCGCCGGCGTGCTGCGCGACCGGCCCGGCTCGGTGACCCAGCTGCCGATTCTCACCATGCCGGACGACGACATCACCCATCCGATCCCCGATCTGACCGGCTACATCACCGAGGGCCAAATCGTGCTGAGCCGGGAGCTGGACCGGAAAGGCGTGTTCCCTCCCATCGACGTGCTACCCTCGCTCTCGCGGCTCATGGCCTCGGGGATCGGCAAGCAGACCGTGCCGGAGCACCGCCAGTGGGCCGACCAGCTCTACGCCGTCTACGCGCAGGGCAGGGAGGCCCGGCTCACCGCCGCGATCGTCGGGGAGTCGGGCCTGCCGCCCGCGGACCGCCGGGCGCTCGCCTTCGCCGAACGCTTCGAACGTGAGTTCGTGCATCAGAGCGGCCGCCGCACCGTGCGGGAGAGCATCGCGCTCGGCTGGCGCCTGCTGGAAACGCTGCCCCGCGAAGACCTGCTCAAGATCCCGGACGAGATCTGGGCCGCCCGAGCGGCGGCACAGGGCGAGGGACCCGAACGCCCGGCCGCCGAGGCGACCCCGTGAGCGCGCGGGGTGCCGGGGTGCCGCCGACCCGCTCCAACCTGTTACGGGCCCGGCGCCGTGCGGAACGCGTGCGGAAGGGGATCGACCTGCTTACGCGCAAGCGCCGCGCCCTGATCGCGGAGCTGTTTCGGATCGCGGCGCCGGCTGTCGAATCGCGAGAGCGCGTCCTGGCGAGCGCCGCCAGGGCCTATCCCGCCGTGCTGTGTTCTCTGGCGGAGGGCCGCACCGCGCTGCAGACGGCGGCCTGGCCGCTGCGCACGCTGGAGGTGGACACCGAGGTGATCGAAACCTGGGGTGTGAGCGCGGGACGCCTCGAGCGCCGCACGCCGGTTCGGCGCACCCTCTCGCTCCGGGGACAGGCCCCCGCACTTACCGGCGTCGCAACCACCGAGGCGTCCGCCGAGTTCGAGGACCTGGTGGAGCTGTTGCTCGACGCGGCGTCCACCGAGCTGCTGTTGCGTCGGCTGGCCGATGCCCTGGCGCGCACCTCACGGCAAGTGAACACCCTGGAACAACGAGTGCGGCCCGTGCTCGATGGCCAGATCCGCTGGATTCGGGGCGCCCTGGAGGAACGCGAGCGTGAAGATCACGTCCGGCTCAAGCATCTGATGCGAAGCGATTCGAGGTGAGGCCGCCTCAGTACTGAACGAACGAGAAGATGACGGAGAGCGTAATCAGCAGGATGATAATCCACTCCAGCACCTCGAGCCGCCGCGCGGTCACCCGGTCCGAGACCTTCTGGTAGATCCCGTCCAGCACACCGAGCTTCCGGCCAATGGCCTGATCCCAGTCCGCGAAGTGGAAGCGCTCGGAGGCGGCAAGGTAGACCCGGCCGAGAAACCGATCGCCAACCAGTTTGACGGCGTTGGATACCCGCTCGAACAGCACCGCGCTGTCCACCTGGAGCTCGCCGAGCCGTCGTAGCGGAGCCACCGGGGCCCGCAACGCCCGGCGCCAGCCCCGCTCGCCATGCGTGAGCGACTCGTACGCCTGATCCAGCACACGGTCCAGCTCCTCATCGAGGTGGCGCAGCTCGAGCAGTTGCACGTTGGCGAACTCCAAGAGGAACCGGGTTTCCTCGGGCTCCGGATCGTAGAGCAGGGCCGCATTCCAGTCCACGATGGTGACATCCCCTGCACTGAAGGAAAGCCGCAGCCGGAGCGCGTCCCGGCGCTCCTCGGATGAGAGGGGCTGATCTACGCCGCGCAGCACCTGGGCGGCCAATTCCCGAGCCGGTCCCCGCCACAAGTCCTGGAGGGAAAACCCCTCGGCGAACCGGTCCACCTGGAACACGATGTAATCTTCGACCATGGTGGTGACATGCGGGCGGGTGATCGCGGGCCGCACGGCCTCCACCAGTAGGAGCAGCCGAGCCCGTGCGTCGTCGATCAAGGTCGCTGCCTCCTGGAGCTCGACGCTGATCGGCACCAGGCGGTCCAGGCCCCCCTCGTAGGGCAGGGCATAGTTCACCGCCGCCGCGCCGAAATCGTACAGCACCACATCCACTCGCGCGATCGGCAACCCTCCCACCAGAAGGGCCGGGGCCTCCTGTGGCAATCGGAGCGGCGCCGGACGGTAGTCGAAGTAGCGGGGCACTCGGCGGCGGCTTCGCACCCGTTGCCGCTCGGCAGGGCCCAGCAGGCGCTCGCAAGCCTCAAGGTCGATGTCCTGGCCTACCTCGAACGCGAAACTGGCGTGGCAGGTGCCGCTGAGCGTGACGGGTGCCGGCATGGACTCCGACGGGCGAAAGGGTGGCCTCGGACACGTCCTGTCGCAATCAAGCCGTCGCCGCCTGAACAGGGCAAGAGCGGATCGTGAAGGAGCTGAAGTCGTGGGCGTCCGAGCCTGGCCGCGCCGGTGTTTCCATAGCCTCGATGACCCGACCATCCGGGCCGTCGCGTATCGGGCAGGGGCTTTCGAACCGGCGAGAGCCGTCGCCTTGGTCAGGAGGTCCCGGATAGAGGTCCTCCCCACCGAACGTCATCCGCGGCTGTGCCACCGCCGATTCCAGCGCCCCGAGATCGCGGACACCGGACGCACCGCCGGTCCGCTGCAGCATCCGCTCGTGGAGCGTGAGGATCCCCCCGAGCGTGAGATGCCGCACTACGCCAGTCGGCGGTAGAGCTCGAGGTTCTTGTCCAAGACCTGTCGCGCGGCCGTCTCAAAGTCAGCCGCTGGGCCGGTCACGAAGTCCTGGAGAGCGGCTGACGCGAGCGCCTCTCCTGGGACCTGAAGGCGTTGCGCGGCGTCTCGCAAGCGGCGCTCCGCGTCATCGGGCAGGCGAATCGAGAGGGTCATGGTGTCTCCTGCCTGGAACTATTATGGCGATCCGCAGCGGCCGGGTTCTGCGGTATCCCTCGGCGGCTACTCAATGCTGCATAAGCAGCGAAACTCGCGATCTGGCCTCAGGGCGAGAAGTTCAAATAGGGCGTCGAAGTCCTCAGCGGCGGCTTGGTTGTGGGCGCGCCACAGGGCACTGCGATCTCCGAGCACGAACTCGAAGCATCCACCGAGAGTGAGCTTGCGGCGATTGTTCCTGGTGATCTCTGTGAGTGGGCCTGACAGATCCTCGGACACCCCCTTCAGGGCGATCTGACGCTGCTCAACGTTACCGGAAGCGAGGTGCGCAAGTTCGGCAGTGGTGACGCGTAGGGCAATCACGGACACGAGAAGCTCCATGCGTGGGGAAGCGGTCTCTAACGCGATGCCGCTCAGCCGCGAGCGGGGCAGTCTTTGTCGACGTGGGCCGACGGACGTCGCGCCGCTCGTCGGCTGCAGCGGCGTGTCAGGCGTCGCGGAGTTGGCGAACCGTAAACCATGACGCCCACACGGCGAAGAGCAATGGAACCGGGAGAAACACGAACACAAACGCGATGCTCGCGGCGAGCACGAGTCGCCCGAGGCCACGCCACAGCACTGGACCAGGACCGCGACCAGCTTCCGTCACAGTCGTTCGCCAGGCGACGATCCCAAGTGAGAAGACGCCTGTTCTGAGCACCGCCAGGCGAACCGAGAGAAGGCCCAAGAGCGCGGCCTCCTCTTGGTTCGTGGCACCCACAAAACTGGGGATGCCTCCCGCCACCCGACCAAGGCACCCGACCAGGAAAAAGCCAACCGCGGCCACAAGGCCGGCTGCCCGGAGGGACGCGTCGGCAGACGTCACGGCCAAGTAGGCCAGCGCGACTCCGAACCCCATGTAGAAGATGTCTCCGACAATCCAGGCTGGTGAGGCCGCGGCGGCGAACACTTTGCTGGGATCAAAGTAGTCTGCGAGCGTGGCGAAGCCCATTCGCGGCTCAATCACCAGCAGAACGAGAGAGATGAATCCGAAGCCAATCGCGAGGAAACCGGTGGCGATGCTCGTGCCTCGTGTCATCGTTACCTCCGATCTGAACGACGCCTAGACGGCCTGGCGTTAGTTCTGCGGCGCGCGCTGCCGACAACTGCCACAGCGCACTTGGGACCCCCGCGCCGGCAGCTTCAAACGCCTGGTTAGGTGGCCCTTGACGTTATGACGCTATAACCCTATCAGACTGCTAATGAGCACTGCCAAGCGCGCCACTGTCTACTCGACGAAACGTTGCACAAGGCCCTGCGGCTGAAACCAATCAGAGGATTTCGGACCTGGTCAACGCCGCCGGGCGCAACACCTTGGCCGCGGACGCTGAGGATTTGGCCGCCTTCCGCGAGCGGGCCAAAGAGTCCAGCCTGGCCTTCGAAGACCTGCTCCGTGACCTGAAGCGGCGTGGCAAGCTATAGCGTCCGCATCAAGCGGTCCGCGGCCAACGAGCTCGAAGCCGTGCCGCTGAAGGATCGCAGACGGCTGGTGGCACGAATTGGGAGGTTGGGTACCGTACTACGCCCCCCAGGGTGCGAGAAGCTCAGCGCTGAGGAGAAGTACCGCCTCCGACAAGGCGACTACCGTATCCTCTACGAGATCCTTGATCGCGAACTGCTCGTCACCGTCGTGCGCAGCGGCCATCGCCGGGACGTGTACCGCTGATCGCCCAAGACAATCTGGGGTTAACGATTCCATTGCAGCAGCGGGGGCCTGCCAACGCCGCCGCCGATCCACGCTCACAAGATACCCGGCGGCGGCTGAGGCGTTCAGGGCCCCCGGCTGCTGCAAATGGGGCTATACGGCCCGCACTGGCCAGGGCGCCACGAACGTGATGTCTACGAACTGCGCAATCACCGCGAAGTCGGCAAGGTTCAAGGTGATGATCGTCGCCCCCAATTCGCGAGCTGACGCAGCGATGAGCATATCCTGGAAGAATGAGCGCTGTTGCAAACGCCCTCGCAAAGCTCCGCGCCGCCGCATCCGCCGATCGATGGCGCTGGCCCGATCCCAGGTACTCCACGAGGGGACGTGGAGCCGGCGACGAATCCGGAAGGGCTCGACGAGGCCTCGGCGCAAGGCTCGCTCTCGATCAGGAGTTTGGGCCCCGATCAGGAGTTCCGACGCAACCACCGCGCTGAGGACAAGGCCGGGGAGCTCAGCGCGATGGAATTCCTGGAGCTCGCGGCCAAACGCACGCTCCCGAAACGCCCGGATGTAGACGTTGGAGTCAAGGAGGCGCACCGGGGCTAGCTGGTTTCGCGGACGGGGGTAAAGGGGTCCCGGAATCCGCCGCGGCCGATGAGCGCGTCCAATCCGCGATCGATCTCAGCTTGAAACGCCGTGAAATCCTCGGCAATGGCCAGGGCGCGCTCGATCGTCTCGGTCTCGGTCTCCGCCTGGAGCAGGGCCTTGACGCGGTCGATCCGGCGTTGGTCGATATAGATATTCTTGCGGCGACGGCGAGCGCTCGGCATAGGCAGCCTACAAGTTGGCGCTAGCTGTATAAATAGTGCGTGGGGATGTATACCGCAAGTGCCAAGCGGGCTTCGGGTGAGGAGTAATGATTGGGGCCGTATAACGATTGCGTTTCAGCTGCCGCCGCATTCCCAAGACGCCGGGCGCGGCGGCTCCTGAGAGTGATCATACCCTCCGCCGCGCCCGGCGCACAAACACGCGCGGAGGGCAGCTGCAAACGCTGGTTATGCGGCTGCCTCATTCCCTGAGCCTGAATAAGCTGGGGCCGTGGCCCCGAGCGAGAATCCCGCGACGGCGCTACTCGGTGACGTAGGCCGCCGCAGCACTGAGGAGTGCCAGTATCCCCGCCACGAAAGCAAATCGCAAGAGGCCCCCGAGATCCGGGATCCCTAGGCTGCCTGGATTTGCGAAGAACACGACATAGGAGAAGGAGATCAGCGTGGCCAGACCGAAGGCTGCAAACGCCGCCGCGAAGCGCTGGCCAAACCGGAGCGTGCGGTGTCGGGCCAAAAGCGCAGCAATGGCCGTGAGAAGAGCGACGTAAGGAAGGAAGCCGAGCGGCCCACGGGTGTTGAACACCATGACCAGAACAAGCGCGATACCCCCTGAGCCTCCAAGGACCAACGCACGCGGCGCCAGCGGGGTCTTCAACAGGGAGAGCGTCGACATCGGTGTACCTCCGTGTCTGGTGAGAATCGAGAGTCTGTATGCCGCACAACGCTTCCATTTCAGCAGCGGGGGCCTACCGAGGCCGCCGCCGATCAGAGTCCATAAGATACCCGGCGGCGTTCAGGCCCCCGGCTGCTGCAAAATGGGGGTTAGGCCGAAGCGTGTGCGCAGGCGCCAGCCCGGGTCTCAAGGAGCGCATTGCGCTGTGCGGTGCGCTCCGTTCGATGCCGCCGCACTAGCGTGGCGGCATCCGGCAGGTGGGCCCTCGCTTGTCCCTCGTTGGGGACCGGTATACTTTATACTATGAAGTACTTGGCATACCGCGTTCCTTTCCTCCAGGACACCGCGCCCATATTGAACCTCCTTCGTCTTCCTTCTGCCTTCTGCGCGCTCGTCATGCTTTCAACGGGCCCGTCCACTCTTGCTGCACAATCCGGCCAGGCGGACGCCCGGATGATGGCCGCACAGTCGAACCGGATCCTCGCCGAGAAGCTCGACTCCATAGCCGGCGCCGGCGTTCGCGAGAATAGCGCGGTCGGCATCGTGGCCGCCGTCGTCAAGGGGAAGGAAACCCTGCTCCTGAAGGCGTACGGAGGGTCCGACGTCGAGGGTGAGGTGCCGATGACTGTGACCACCGTCGTCCCGATCGGCTCCGTCACCAAGCAATTCACCGCCGCGGCGATCCTCCAGCTGCGCGATGCGGGGAAGCTCAGCCTCGACGACGAGATCACGAGGTGGCTCCCCGAGTACGAGGCGCGCGGGAATAACGTGACCTTGCGGCACCTCCTCGGCCACATGGCAGGTGTCGTGAACCTTGGCGAGATGCAGGAGCTTCGCGCCGTGCAGCTGATGCGGAACCCCAACGTCAGTCGCGACTCCGTCTACAACGTCATCCGACGTTATCCGTTCCAGTTCCCCGCGGGAACGATGCAGGTCTACAGCAACACCGGCTTCTGGCTCCTGGGTCTCGTCATCGAGAAGGCGAGCGGGATGACCTACGAGGACTACGTCGAGAAGAGGATTTTCGAACCGCTGGGAATGTCGCGCTCGAGGTACTGCAACAACTCGGAGCAGGTCCCGGGCCGCGCTCACGGATACGGCATGCGGAGCGGTATGGCCCGCCGCGCGCCGGACATCGTGCACACAGGGACCTATGCCGCCGGTGCCATTTGCTCCACGGTGGAGGACATGATCACGTGGCTGCAGGCGCTGCACGGCGGGAAGGTGCTGAGGCCACGTTCGTACGCCGAAATGATCGCGCCGTCGAAGCTCAATGACGGAACCTCCACCCGCTACTCGATGGGACTCATCGTGTGGAAGGACAGTCGCGGCCTCCAAGAGATCGGACATGGTGGCGGAGGTTTCGGATTCTCATCGCAGGCCTGGTGGCACCCCGACACGCAGCTGGCGATCGTCCTCCTGACCAACAGCGAACCCGACAATACGACCGCGGTTGCCGAGGCGCTCGCCGCCCAAGTCCTGCCGCCAGCGCGCCCAGTGGGCGCGTTCACGGGGGACGCGTCGCTGCTTGCCGGCACATACAAGAGTGAGGGACGCGGCGGCAAAGAGATGGTCATCGCCGTGACGCAGACGCCGCGGGGGCTCGCGTTCTCCGTCGACGGCGCTGCGCCGAATCCGCTGCAGTGGGTCGAGACCTGGGCGTTCCGCCGAAACGCCTCGCTTCTGATCTTCCGCCGGGACGGGAACAGTGGTCCGGCTACGGAGCTCCGGTTCGACACGGGCGGCGACCACTTCATCCTGAAGCGGCAGTAGAGGGCGGCATGGAGTTACAAATCCGCAGAGTCTCCAAGACGTAATGCAATATCCCGACGGTGTGTTGCTGCTTGCGTCCACCGCGTCGGTTCGCTGGAGATCGTGGGGGTGCGCGGCTGGGCTGCCGTATCGGTGCGCCGCGACAAGCAGCCCTCCACACGGCAATACTGGTTACTCGCGCCGTGAGCGTACCTATCGTGCGGAAAGCTGGACTGGTGTGGAATGGGCGGCTGGCTAGTCAACAAGCACCAGTCGACAGGAACGGCGGGTAGGCTCGTCGCGCGGGCATCACGGCAGAAATGAAGGCGGAGGCACGGGGTTACAGAATAGTGAACCTAGAGGTGCTTTCGGTCTAAAGGCCGCTTCTTGTTGGTGCTAAGGTCCAGGGAGCAGATATGCCCTGACATGCGCGACATCATTAGCGTCCCACCGGGGTGGTGAGGTGCAAGGCGAGGGGACGAAAGGGTGAGGTATCCGTCACGCGGCTTGCGCCGTCTCGGCAACTCGAGTAGCCATCCGGCCATGGGAATGATATCTTCGCGCCACCCATCGCAAAGCCTTGGAGGATACCATGCGAAGCTACCCCAGCCTCGCCGCACTCGCGGCCATCACCGTGGTGCTGGCAGCCTGTCAGCGACCCCCGGCGGCGCCCGCGGGTCCCGCCGCGCTGACCAACCAGGACCGGACTACCCTCGCGGGCATGTTCGACGCGACGGTCAGGAACATCAACGCGGGTGACTGGGAAGCCTGGACCGCGCAGTTCAGCGACGACGCGTTTCTCCAGCCCCCCAACGCCCCGACCGTCCAGGGCCGGGAGGCCCTCCTCGCCTGGGGGCACGCCTTCCCGCCGGTCGATTCGACCCTAACCTTCGGGGGCGTGCAGGTGTGGGGTGAGGGGAACATGGCGTACGGGGTGAGCACTTACGACATGACGCCGCGGGGCCTCCCGCATGACACCGGGAAACAGCTTGCGGTGTTTCGGAAGAACGCCGCAGGGGAATGGAAGGTGGTGGCGGTGAGCTTCGGTTCCGATCTGCCGGTGCCGAAGCAATAGTCGGGCGCCTTCCGCCCGGGTCCCACTCTCGACCACGGTGCTCCCGTCGACCCTTTGCATTTCCGTGGTTCGGGTGAGTCGCCGCCTGGTGCACGCGCGCTGGTTAGGCTGCCGAGGCCGCTATCAGGGCCGCCACACGATCCGGACGGTGAGTTCCGTTGCTCGCAGCCGCTCGCTTGAGTTCTGGAGCCAAGCCCGTCCGACACTGATGCTGGCGGCCCATCTCCGAGCAGGCGAATAGTGGTACTCAAGGAACGCCTGCACTTCCGGATGATCCGAGAACTCCTGCGTCCAGAAGCCGACCACGCTCAGCGCAGCGGGATCGTCTGGTGCCCTCGGCAGAACGACGCGCTCCACCCAGGCGCGACCCACGCCCAATCCGGCGCCGAGCGCATGGCGACCTTTGGTCTGGACCTTGCCGACGACGGTCACGGCCCGGAACTTCCGATCGGGCATCTTCGGAGTCGGACTCAATGGGGGCGCGCGATCGGCGTCAATGAGATCACCGTATCGCAGGCTGATGTCGAGTATCGACCATGCTATCCCGACGCTGGCTCCGAGCAGCCACCCCGTGGCCGCCTCCTTCTGAACACCGGTTGGAACATTGGGGTTCGGAACGGATGAGCTGATTCGCGCAACCCCACTAGAGAGGCTGATGGTGGGGTGGACTCTGCCGCCGGTATGTCCCTGAGCCTCGATCCTGCCCGGAATAGGGATGGTCACGCCCAAAGCGACGAACAATCCAAAGCTTCGGCGACCACGCACGCGGAGCCAGGACCGTCGGGCCATCATCATCTTGCCAAGCTACCAGCAGCCGGTCCTCGCACGTGTGATGCAGGTCACCAGGATGAGCCGCGGTAGCCTAAAACGTTCTGCCAATGAGCTGCGCAGGCGCTGTGCGGCCGCTGCCGTGCAGCTTATCAGGCTCAAGCTACAGGCGCGGCAGCGGCCGCACCACCAGCGCGCCTGCGCCAGCTCCATTGGCTGGTTAGCGGCCCACGCGATGCGATCGCGACCCATCGCCCCAGAAACTGGGAGCGCCTAAGATGCAGCGACCTCCGGGAACCGAGACCGAACCGCCACTGGTGCTGCGAGCCCGTC
>Ga0299906_10001771_pt1 | contig 18293 bp, 22 predicted proteins | sample RVTome_14_FD_200259 | JGI IMG/M metagenome (GOLD analysis project Ga0299906, IMG submission 200259) | Soil microbial communities from uranium-contaminated site in the Upper Colorado River Basin, Wyoming, United States - RVT145D125 (version 2) ...
GGTGGCGGCCGCCGTCGGCGCCATGACGTCGTACCGGGACGTCGCGCCCGATGTCGCCCAGGTCGAGGCCTACGCGCAGCACTACGCGGCGTGGCGGGCCCAGGTCGCCGTGCTGCAAGGCATGACCCTCTGACGCCGTGATTCGCGCCGTCTGCTTCGACCTCGACGGTACCCTCGTCGACACCGAGCGCCTGCAGTGGCAGGCGTATCGCGAGACCCTACTGCCGTTCGGCGTCGACATCGGCTTGGACGAGTACCGGCGCCATTGGATCGCCGTGGCCGGGGGGGCGGAGTACGCGCAGCGACGGTACGGGCTGGCTGTCGAGCCGGCCGAGTTGAAGCGCCTCAAGGAGCGGCGGTACCGGGCCCTCATCCCGCACGCCGTCCAGCCGTGTCCCGGCGTGCCCGCCGTGCTGGAGCGGCTCGCGCCGACCTTCGACCTGGTCGTCGTCACCAACAGCACCCGCGAGGAGACGGCGGTCATTCTCGAGCACCTCGATCTGGCCCGTCACTTCGCGGCGTTGATCACGCGAGAGGACTACGCGTGTGCGAAGCCGGCGCCGGATGCCTATCGCGCGGCCGCCGCGCGGCTCGGGCGGGCGCCGGCGGAGTGCGTGGTGGTCGAGGACACCGCGCGCGGCGCCCGCGCGGGGCTCGACGCCGGGATGCAGGTGCTCGCCGTGCCCAGCGACCTCACCGGCGACCACGATTTCCGCGGCTGCGCCCGGCGGCTGCACGGGCTGGACGAGGTCACCGTGGCGCTGTTGCGAGCCCTCGGCGGGTCGCGCTAACGAAAGCCGGTCGTGCCGACCACGCCGATGATCGAGGTTCGTGACCTGCACAAGCGATTCGGCGCAGTCGAGGCGGTGCGGGGCGTCAGCTTCCGGGTCGAGCGCGGCGAGATCGTGGGCTTCCTCGGTCCCAACGGCGCCGGCAAGACGACGACGATGCGCGTCCTCACCGGCGTCTTCCCGCCGACCAGCGGGGAGGTGCGCATCGCCGGCCGCGACGTCATGCGCGACTCGCTCGCCTGCCGGCGCGCGATCGGGTATTTCCCCGAGTTCGCGCCGCACTACCCGGAACTCTCGGTGGTCGGCTACTTGCGCTTCGTGGCGCGACTCAAGCGCATCGAGCGAGCCCGGCAAGGGGCGGCGGTCGACGCGGTGGTGGAGACCTGCGGACTCGCGGCCGTCGCCCGGCGCCGGGTCGGCACGCTCTCGAAGGGGTTTCGCCAGCGCCTGGGACTGGCCCAGGCGCTGTGCGGCGACCCGCCCGTGCTCATCCTCGACGAGCCGACCGTCGGGCTCGACCCGGGACAGGTGGTGGAGATCCGGGCGCTCATCCACGCGTTGCGCGGTGATCGCACGGTGCTCTTCTCGAGTCACGTGCTCTCGGAGGTCGAGGCCGTGTGTGCGCGGGTGATCGTCATCGCGCGCGGCCGGGTGGTGGGAGAGGGGACCCCCGCGGACCTCGGCTCCCGACTCGGCCGCCGCCAGCGCGTCGTCGTACGTCTCGATGCCGCGCCGGTGGAGGTGGCGGCGGCCCTGGCCGAGGTCGCGGGCGTCCTCGAGGTGACGGCCGTGGCCGGGGCGTGGCACCTGGACGCGCCGGCGGACGAAGACGTCACGGGACGTGTGGCCGACCTGGCGCAGCGCCGCGGCTGGCGGCTGCGCGAGTTGCGCGAGGAAGTGCTGGCCCTCGAGGAGATCTTCCTCGAGCTCGTGCGCGACGATCGGCCGCCCTCATGACGACCCTCGCGATCGTCCGCAAGGAGTTGCAGCTCTACTTCACGTCGCCGCTCGTGTACGTGCTCGGTGCGGTGTTCCTGGCCCTCTCGGGGTATCTCTTCTACACCAACCTGCACTGGTTCGTGCTCTACGGGGGCATGAACCTCGAGCGCGGCCTGTGGGAGATCCAGTTCCACGACATGCGCCGGTTGCTCCTCTTTCTCGTTCCCATGCTCACCATGCGTCTGCTGGCCGAGGAGCGCCGGCTCGGGACCCTGGAGCTGCTGTGGACCTATCCGCTGCGCGACGGGTCCATCGTGTTCGGCAAGTATCTGGCCTGTCTGGCGGTCCTGGCCCTGGTCATCGCGGGCACGCTCGCCTACCCGATGCTGCTCGCCCGGCTGCACCCCGTGAACCTGCCGGCGGTCCTGACCGGCTACGTCGGCCTCCTCCTCCTGGCGTCCGCCTTCGTGGCCTGCGGCCTGTTCGTGTCGTCGCTCACCGACAGTCAACTGGTGGCGGGCGCGGCGACGTACGGCGTCCTGCTCTTCTTCTGGCTGCTCAACTGGAACGAAGCAGCGGTGAGCGATGGGGCGTTGCCCTGGCTGCGGGTCTTGTCCCTCTTCGACCACTTCGAGGTCTTCGCGCAGGGGGGCATCGATACGCGGGACGTGGCCTACTTCGGGCTGTTCACGCTGTGCTTCCTGTGCGTGACGCTGCTCGGCTTCGAGTCGCGCCGCTGGCGGGGCGTACGCTGACCATGGGACGGCGCGCACTACGGGGCTGGCTTCAGCTCGGAGTTCAGGTCGGCCTGTTGGTCGTCGCGGCCGCGTTGGTCCAGGCGCTGGCGGAGCGCACGAATCGGCGCTTCGACTTCACGGTCACCCGCGATCTCAGCCTCTCGGACGTCACGCGCCGGGTACTCGCGGACGTCGCGGCGCCCTTGCGGATCACGGTCTTCTACGACCGGGGCAATCGGGCGCGCTACGCCGGCCTGCTGGCGCGGATCCGCGCGGTGGTGCCCGCCGTCAGCGCGGAACTCCATGACCTCGATCGCTATCCCGACCGTGCCCGTGCCATGGGCGTCACGACCTACGGCCTGGCGGTGGTCGAGTACGAGGGCCGGCGCGCGGTGGTGCCGGCGTATCCCGAGGAGCAGCTCGTCGGCGGCATCCTGCGGACGCTGCGCGCCGAGCGGCTGCGCCTGGCCTTCACGGTCGGCCACGGCGAGCGCGTGCCGAGTGCCACCCCGACGGGGTACGGCCGGCTGGCGGCCGCCCTCGAGACGGAGAGCTATGGCATCGAACTGCTCCCGGTCGCGGCCGAGCCGGTACCCGACGGGATCGACGTGCTGCTCGTGGCCGGTCCGACGCTCGACTTCGCCTCGGACACCGCCGCGCGCGTGATCGACTTCGTGCGCGGGGGCGGCGGCGTGCTGCTGGCGCTCGATCCCGGCTCCCTCCCCAATCTGAGTGCCGCCCTCGCGTCCCTCGGCGTCCGGCTCGGGGAGAACGTCGTCGTCGACCGGGAGCGCCGCGTGCTGGCCACCGACGGCATGGCGGCGGTGGTGGAGTTCTTTCGGCGCGGCAATCCGATCACCGAGGCGGTCGACGATCCCATCGAGAGCGGCGTCGTCCTCCCGTCGGCGCGCACCGTCGAGGTGACGAACGAGCCGGTGCCGGGCTCGGGCATGGAGAGCGTCGCGCGAACCGGTCCGAGCGCCTGGGCGATCGCCCAGGCGCCGCGGGCCCGTCGCGGCGCCGAGCCGAGCCGGGCGGCCGGCGACGTCCCGGGGCCGCTCAGCGTCATGGTGATGGGCGAAGTGGAAGCGGGTCGCTTGGTGGTGGTCGGCGACGCCGACTTCGCGAGCGACGCGTACTTCGACATGCTGGGCAACGGTCACCTGGCGCTGAACGCGATCGCGTGGGTCGCCGCCGAGGACCGTCTGAGGGGCGGGCGCGTCAAGCACGTGCCGGAGGTGCCGCGGCCCCTCTCCCCGCTGGTCATCACGGCGGCGACGGCCCGGCGCCTGCTGCTCACCGTCGTCGTCGTGCAGCCGGCGCTGGTGCTGCTGGTCGGCGCGGTGGTCGTCGGCCTGCGCCGGTGGCGAGGTTGATGCCGTGCGCCGCAGCCTCGTGTTGCTGCTGGTCGTCGCCGCCGCCGGCATCGCCCTCTACCTGACGCCGGTTCCGGAACGCGTGGCGCCGCGCGACGGCGTGCGCGGCCCGCGCGTCGTGAAGATCGCGTCCGCGGCCGTCGAACGCCTCGTCCTCACCCACGCCGATCGCCGCTTGGACGCGCGACGGGACGCGAGCGGCTGGTCGGTGGATGGTCGGCCGAGCGGCGCGCCCCTCCGGGATGCGCTCGACGACCTGGTGGACGTGGTCACCGGCCTGCGCGCGGTCGACCGCTTCCGCGCGTCCGACGACGCCCCGTACGGACTGGACGACCCGCCGGGAGCGCTCGAGATCGTCGGCGGCGGCCGCCACATCCGGCTCGTTCTGGGCCGCCTGAACGCCGCCGGCAGTGCGGTGTACGCCCGTCGCGACGGTGCCCCGCGCGTGCTGCTGCTCGGCGCCTATCTGCTCTCTTCGCTGGATCGCGTCTTCTACCAGTGGGGCCGTGAGCGCGCCGCGGGGTGAGCCGCGCGCGTCCAGGCGTCGGGCTCCGTTGCGCCGCCGGAGCCGGTGGTCTACGGGACGGTCGTGGCAGACGCGCGCGACGGAACACGAATCGAGAAGCTGACCCAGGTGGGCCGCTACGCCTTCGGCGTCGTGTGGGGGGATGGGCACGACAGCATCCTCCCGCATCGTACCGTGCGCCTCGTGTGTCCGTGTGAGGAGTGCGAGGGCGTACAGGCCGAGCCGCACGGGGCGGCGGCGGAGCCGAAGCGTGTCGACCTGCTCGGCGAAGAGAGTCTGTTCGTGGAATGGGCGGACGGGCACGAGACGTTGCTGCTCCTCACCGAACTCCGCGCCCTCTGCCGCTGCGCGCGCTGCGTCGGCGAGCCCGACTACCCCATCTCGGGGCGTTGAGCCCAGCGTGCCGTACGGTCTCGTCGCCAACGCCGCCGCCCGGCCCGAGCACCTGGCGATCGTGTGCGGGGAGCGTCGCCTCACCTATGGCGACTTCGACCGCCTGGTGAACCGGGTCGCGCACGTGCTCGCGGGACACGGGCTGCGGGCCGGCGGGCGTGTCGCCCTGATGATGGCGAACGGCCCCGAGTTCTTCGCGGTCACGCAGGCCGCCGGCAAGCTGGCCGCCGTCGCCGTGCCGGTGAACTTCCACTGGCGCGAGGCGGAGGTGGCGCACGTACTGGCGGACGCCGCGCCGGACGTGTTCCTCACGGACTCGGCGTTCGCCTCGGTCGCCAGCGCCGCTCGCGTGCGCGCGGGGCATCCCGGACCGGGGGCCGTTCTCGTGCACGACGCGGCGAACGCGCTGGGATCGTTCGACGTCGCCCTGACGGCCGCCCCCCACACGACCCCGTCCGCCGGCACCCACGAATCGGGCTTCAACGTCCTGATCTACACCTCGGGCACGACCGGCCGGCCCAAGGGCGTCGTCCATCCGACCTTCGACCCGGCCGTGGGCTTCGCGGCGCAGAAACGAATGGTCGAGATGTGGGGCTTCACGGGCGACGACGTGCACCTCGTCGTCGGACCGGCCTACCACACCATGCCCAACGCCTACGCCACGCAGCATCTCTTCGTCGGGGCCACCGTCGTCGTCATGCCCAGGTTCGACGCCGAAGAGTGCCTGCGCCTGGTTGCGGCCGAGCGCGTGACGACCAGCAGCATGGTGCCGGCGCACTTCGTGCGCATCCTGGCCCTGCCGGAGGCCGTTCGCGCCCGCCACGACGTCTCGAGCCTGCGCAAGGTCCTGCACGCGGCCGCGCCCTGTCCGCCCGACGTCAAGCGTCGCATCATGGCGTACTTTCCCGCCGACAGCGTGTGGGAGTTCTACGGCGCCACCGAGGGGCCGGGCACGATCATCAGTCCGGCGGAGTGGCGCGAGCGGCCGGGCAGTGTCGGGCGCGCCTGGCCGGGCGTGCGGCTGCGCATTCTCGACGACGACGGCAACGCGCTCGGTCCCGGTCGCATCGGCAGCATCTATCTCGAACCGCCGGGCGGGGGCTTTCGCTACCACAACGCGGAGGCCCAGACGGCCGAGGCCTATCGCGAGGGCTTCTTCACGGTCGGTGACGTGGGCTGGCTCGATACGGACGGATATCTCTTCATCGCCGACCGCAAGCACGACATGGTCATCTCGGGCGGCGTGAACGTGTACCCTGCCGAGATCGAGGCGGTGCTCGCCGAGCACGCCGACGTGGTCGACTCCGCCGTGTTCGGCGTCCCCGACGCGGCATGGGGCGAAGCGCTGGTTGCCGTCGTCGAGCCGCGGGCCGACACGCAGCTCGACGCGGACGTGCTGCGGGCCTGGTGCCGCGCACGGCTGGCCGGCTACAAGTGCCCGCGCCGCTTCGAGTTGGTGACGACGCTGCCGCGCGACCCGAACGGCAAGGTGCTCAAGCGCCGGCTGCGCGACGCCCACTGGCCCGGCGGCGCCCGGCGCGTCTGATGGTCGGCCCTTGACCGGTGGGCCGGCAGGGATTGTAGAGTAGCCGGAGGGACGGAGGATTGATGACCGAGACGACCCGCACCTTCGTTGACATCCGCGCGCCACGCACGGTCGAACCGCCCCAGGCGATCGACGCCTACTTGGCCGACCTCGACGCGCTGATCGAGCGACACAACTACTTTCGCCAGGATCGTGTCATCCCCGCCATCGGCGCCGGTACCGCCTCGAAGGAGGTCGTGCAGCGGGTCGCGCTCGAGTTCTACTATCTGGGGCGATGGATGACGCCCGAGTTCCCCATCCTGATCACCGGGTCGCCGGACGCCTACGCCTTCACGATGGACCATTCGCTGCACTACAAGCACTGGGCCCAGAACTTCGCGGACGAGACCGGGTATCTGGGCGATCCAAACCACGTCGACATGAAGATCGACTTCTGTCGTCAGCTCGGGCTGAGCGACGCCGACATCGAAGCCTACCAGCCGCACGCCGCCACCATCGCCATGACCTTCACGATGCTCTACTACGTGCGCCGCTCGTACGAGGAGGGGCTGGCCGTCTTCGGCTACGCGGGCGAGCGGGTGGCCGCGGGCAGCGGGTACGCCAAGACGATGTACGAGGGGCTGCAGGCGCACTACGGCGTGCGGGTCCGGAACTTCGAGGTGCACGCCTACGCGGAGGTCGACCACGGTGACAAGGCCGCCGACCTCTTCCGCCTGGTCGCCACGACCAAGGTCGTGCAGGACAAGTGCCGGCTGGCGATCCGCAACTACCTGCACGTCGCCGAGGCGCGCGTGCGGGCGCTCAACGCCTGGGTGGCGTGACGCGCGCCGCCGCCACACGGCGTCCCGGGCGGCCGGCCGGCGCCTCGGGCGACCGGACGCGCGAGCGCATTCTGCGGGTCGCCTTGGACAGCTTCGCCAAGCAGGGCATGGCCGGGACGTCGGTGCGGGGCATCGCGCGCCAGGCACGCATCCGGGTCTCGACGCTCTACCACTACTTTCCGTCGAAGGAGGCCCTCTACGTCGAGGCGCAGCGGCGTGTGCACGAGCAGATTCGCGATCTGGTCGTGGCGGCGCTCGGGCGCGACATCGGGTTTCCCGAGCTGACGCGTGAGGTCGTGGGGGCTCTCTTCGACCTGTTCTACGAGAACCGGTCCCACCTCGAGCTCGGCTACCGCGCCGCGCTGGACGGCGGTCCGCGGCTCGCGGGCGACGCCCAGCTCGCCGAGCGGTGGCTCGGCTTCGTCGAGGGCACGCTCGGGCCCGCGGAGCGCCGCGGCGAGATCCAGGCGATCGACCCGGTGCACTTCATGGTGACGATCGATGGGCTCGTGCATTGGCACATCTTGAACGAGCCGCTGTATCGACGGCTGCTCGGGCGTGGCTTCGACGACGACGAGGTGCGCAGCCAGACTCGGGAGCACGTGATTCAGGTGGCGCTTCGCACGCTGGGGCTGGACTGACGATGGCGCCGCTCCGTCACCTGTTCGAGAACAACCGTCGCTGGGCCGACGCGGTACGCCAGGCGCAGCCCGACTTCTTCGAGCGGCTCTCCCACCAGCAGGAGCCCGACTACCTGTGGATCGGCTGCTCCGACAGCCGCGTGCCGTCGAATCAGATCGTCGACCTGATGCCAGGCGAGCTGTTCGTGCACCGCAACGTCGCCAACGTGGTGGTGCACACCGACCTCAATTGCCTGTCGGTCCTGCAGTTCGCCGTCGACGTGCTGGGGGTCGAGCACGCGATCGTCTGCGGCCACTACGGCTGCGGCGGCGTGGAGGCGGCGCTTCGCGGGACGAAGATGGGGCTGACCGACAACTGGCTCCGGCATGTGCAGGACGTGGCGCAGAAGCATGGCGGCACGCTCGCCGCGCTGCCGGCGGGTCCAGCCCGCACGCGCCGGCTGTGTGAGTTGAACGTCATCGAGCAGGTCGTGCACGTCGCGCAGACGACGGTCGTGCAGGACGCGTGGGGCCGCGGACAGAGCCTCGCCGTCCACGGGTGGGTGTACGACGTCGGCGATGGACTGCTCCAGGATCTCGACGTCTGCGTGACGAGCGCCGCCGAGCTCGAGCCGGCGTACGCCCGCGCCTGCCGGGCCCTCGGGCGATGACGACGAGCGCGCCCTCGCACTGAGCCCCCTTCTGGCCCGGCTCCAGACCGGCCCCCCCGGACGTCCGCCGGACGTCCTCTTGACTCGGTGCGTCGAGCGGCTAGTATTTCTATCGAACGATCGTTCGATAATCTGCGAAAGGAAGTCCCAGCCATGATGCTCGAGTTCACCAATCTTGCCCGGCCGTTCCTGTCGATCCCAGTCATTGGCCTGGTCTTCGCCCTGGCCGCCATTCTCGTGCACCGTCTCCTGAGACAGCACGGCGGGAACCACAGCCATTCGTCTTGACAGGGGAGGACCGAGAGGCGACAAGCCCGTGCGATCGGTCGATTGACCCAGCTCGATCGACCGTCGGAAGGGGGCCTCTCGGATGCCATCGAAGGAACTGATCGGGGAGGTGCTGTCGACGGGCAGCGCCACCGTGAGCGCCGAGCACGTCGCTCGGTTCGCCGAGGCGCTCGGTGACGGCAACGACCGCTACCGCGACGAGGCGGCCGTCGCCCCGCCCACCTATCCCATCGCCTTCATGGCGCAGGCCATGGCGGGCGGCGCCGAGACCTTCCAGAAGCTGGAGCTCAACTACGCCACCCTCGTGCACGGCGAACAGGAGTTCGAGTACGTGCGGCCCATCCGTGTCGGGGAATCGCTGACGCTCACCGGTCGCATCGGCGACGTCTACGAGAAGCGCAGCTCGAGCGGCGCCGTCCTCGATTTCGTCGTGCTCGAGACGGAAGCTCGTGACGCGCGCGAGCAGGTGGTCTTCTACTCGCGCAACGTGCTGATCTCCCGGAGGGCCGCCTGATGGCACTCGACCCCGTGACGGTTCGAGTCGGCGACACGTTGCCGGCGCTGCGCAAGGAGCCGATCACGCGCGAGCACCTGCGACGGTACGCGGAGGCGTCCGGCGACCACAACCCGATTCACCTCGACGACGACTTCGCCAAGAGCGCCGGCTACCCGAGCGTCTTCGCCCACGGCATGCTGTCGATGGGATACCTGGGCGAGTTCCTGGCGCAGGCCGGGGGTACGCCCGAAGCGATTCGGAAGTTCCGCGCCCGTTTTGCGAAGCTCACCTGGCCGGGCGACGAACTCACCTGCCGTGGGACGGTCACGGGCGTGCGCGACGAGGACGGCGTGCGACTGGTCGACTGCGAGATCTGGACCGAGACGCAGACCGGCGAGCGCAAGGTCACCGGCACGGCCACCTTGGGGCTGGCGATCGGACGATGAGCGACCCCGCCCGCCTCCGCGACCGGCATGCCGTGGCGGGCATCGGTCTGTCGCGCTTCGGCAAGGTGCCGGGCGTGAGCGCCATGGGCTTCTGTCTCGAGGCGGCGAAGCAGGCCGTCGACGATTGCGGCATCGCGCGCGACGACATCGACGGCGTGCTCTGTCTCATGCCGGCGCAGATGGGGGAGCAGCACGGCTGGGCGTCCCGCGTCGCGGCACTGCTCGGCATCACGCCGCGCTACTGCGCCACCATGGACATGGGCGGGGCGACGCCGATCGGCATGATGCAGACGGCCGTCATGGCGATCGAGGCGGGCTTCGCGAACGCCGTCCTCTGCACCTTCGGCACGCAGACGAACCCGCAGGGCATCTTCCCCATGCTCTTCGGCTCCCCGTGGACCATCCCGTACGGCGACATCGGGGCGATCACGTTCATCGCACACCTGGCGCGCCGCCAGATGCACGAGCACGGCGTCACCACCCGCGACTACGGGCACGTGGCCGTGCAGTGGCGCCGCCACGCGAACGCCAACCCGCGGGCCCAGATGCACCACAAGCCCATGACGATCGACGACCACCAGGGCTCGCGCCTGGTCGCCGAGCCCCTGCGTCTCTTCGACTGCTGTCTCTTCACGGACGGGGGCGGGGCGTTCATCGTCACCAGCGCGGCGCGCGCCCGCGACCTGGCCCAGACGCCGGCGCTGATCGCCGGCTTCGGCCAGGTGCACGCCGCCGAGGTGATCCGGCCCCGGGACGACGGGCGCGACGGGGCGCGCGAGACCGCCGCGCAGGTCTTTCACATGGCCGGCTGCGAGGCGAAGGACATCAGCGTCGTCCAGATCTACGACGCCTTCACGCCGCGTGTCATGCACGACCTGGTCTCGTACGGCTTCGCCGAGTGGGGCGAGGTCGGCGAGTTGGCACGTACGGGGCAGCTCACGGTGGGCGGCCGGCTCCCCTGCAACACGGCCGGAGGCCTGCTCTCGGAGGGGCACCTCTCGGGCATGAACCACGTCGCCGAAGCGGTCCGGCAGGTGCGGGGCACGTCGACGACACAGGTCCCGAACGTCGAGCTCTCGATGCTCACGGGCTACGGTGGCGCCCCGCACGAGCCGCCGCCGACGGTCGCGTACACGGCGGCCATTCTCCGCGCGCCGTAGAGGGGAGGCCGGTCGTCATGTTCAAGATCGACAAGCCGCTGCCGGCGGTCACCGAGGACGGAGCCCCGTACTGGGCGGCGGCGAAGGCGGGCGTTCTCGAGATGCCCCGGTGCGCCGACTGTGGCCACTGGGCCTGGCCGCCGAGCAACGTCTGCCCGAGCTGCCTCGGCCAGCGGCTCGAGTGGGTCGCCATGAGCGGCCGGGGAACGATCTTCTCGTTCATCATCGTCCACCGTCCGCAGCACCCGGCCTTTCTCGACGACGCGCCCTACAACGTCGCCATCGTGGAGCTCGAGGAAGGCCCACGGCTGCACGGCAACGTGCGCGACTGCGCCAACGAGGCGCTCCACGTCGGCATGCCGGTCGATGTATTCTTCGAGGTGGTGAACGACGACGTGACGTTGCCACAGTTCCGCCCGCGGGGACGCCCCGCCGCTTCCCCCGCCGCTTCCCGTTGACCGGGCGACCCGCCCGGCAGTAGGACGGGCGACGAACGGTATCGGCACCGGACGAGTCCGAAGGGAGGCGACGATGAGGAATCCCAGCCGAATCGCGATGGCGGCCCTGGCCGCGATGCTCGCCGGCACGATGCTGGCCTCGGCGCAGAGCAACGAGGGCAGCATCACCGCCGATCGCCGCGACGAGAAGTTGGTGCGCGAGCTCTACGATCGGTTCACCGCGGCCTGGAACGCGCACGACGTGCCGGCGATCGCCAAGATGTGGGCGATCGACGGCGACCACATGGAGCCGGACGGCGAGACGGCCAAGGGGCGCGAGGCGGTGCTGATGCTCATGAAGCGCCGGCACGAGACCGTCTTCAAGACCACCCGTCTGAACCTCAGCATCGCGGACGTGTGGTTCATGCCGGGGGACGTGGCGCTGGTGGACGGCGGCTACGAGATCTACGGCATCCGCGGTCCGGACGGGAAGGAGCTGCCGGCACGGCGCGGGCACCTCACCAGTGTGCTCATCAAGGAGCAGGGCCAGTGGTGGATCGCCGCCAGCCGCCTGATGGTCGCCACGCAACTCCCGTACAAGCGCTGAGCCGTCCGGGCGGCGAGATCGGCAGGGCCTGGTGACGCTGCGCCGTCTCGTCGTCGCGATCCTCGCCGCGCTCGTGCTGGGGGGCGCGTGGCTCTGGGTGCGGCTCGGCCAGCACCCCTCGCTCGATCCGTACGCGGGGCTCGCCCTCCCGGCGAGGCGTGGGCCGGTTGGCGTGACGGTGCGCTTCCTCGGCGTCTCCACGTTGGTGGTGAGCGACGGAGAGACCGTCTGGATGACCGACGGCTTCTTCAGCCGCCCCGGCTTCCTACGGACGGCGTTCGGCCGCATCGCGCCCGACGCGTCCGCCATCGCCTCGGCACTCGATGGCGCCGGGGTGCGGCGCCTCGCCGCGGTGATCGTGCTGCATTCGCACTACGACCACGCCATGGACGCGCCGCTGGTGGCCGCGGCCACGGGTGCGGCCCTGGTCGGCTCCGAGTCCACCGCCAACGTGGCGCGCGGCCTGGACTTTCCCGCCGCCCGCTTCGTGGCCCTGCGCGACGGCATGGTGCTGCGCCATGGCGCCTTCGAGATCGAGCCGATCCGCTCGCGCCACTTTCCGCACGGCATGGCGATGGGCGAGATCACCGCGCCGCTGGTGCCGCCCGCCCGGGCGACCGACTATCTCGACGGGGGGACCTGGTCGCTGCTGGTCCGTCACCCGAGCGGCACGATGCTGATTCACGGCAGCGCCGGCTGGGCGGAGGGCATGCTCGCGGGCCGGCAGGCCGACGTCGTCCTCCTGGGCATCGGCGGCCTCGGCACCAAGGACGAGGCCTATCGCGACGCCTACTGGCGGGAGGTGGTGGACGCCACCCACCCGCGCCTCCTGGTGCCGATCCACTGGGACGACTTCACGATCCCGCTCGACCGCCCCCTCCAGCCGATGCCGACGCTACTCGACGACTTCGACGCCTCGATGCGCTTCCTGATCGAACGCGCCGCCACGGACCCCGAACTCTCGCTGGGGATGTTCCTCGCCGCCGGTGAAGAGCGGCGTCTGCTGCCGCCGCCGGCTCTCTGCCAGTTCGTCGCCTGGGACGCAGGCACCTGATAGCCGATGAGCTGGTCCGGATGCGTCGGGCCGCTCGCGGGCGTCGTGACGTCGACCGTACCGAGCCAGGTCGCCTCGCTACTCGGTCAAACCGACGTAGCGCAGGAATTCGCGCGGCGACCGCTTCGGGATGCTGCGCGAGCGGTTCCAGGCTTCGACGCGCTCCAGGTAGCCGGTGCTCTCGCGCGTGCTGGCGCGCTCGAGCAGGCCGAGGTCCCGGCGTGTCGTGTGACCGTCCCACTCGGCGGGGCAGTCGACGACCCGGCTCATCGCCATGCGGTCGATGCCGCCGGTTTCGGTCAGCGTCACTTCGAAGGGATGGCTGCGGCAGACCATCGGCCGGTGGCTGTAGATCGTGCAGCGCTCCTCGTCGCCCAGGAACATGCACTTGCCACCGCGCTGCCACTTCACCGTCATGAGCTTGCGCTGGGTGGACATCTTGACGCCCCAGGGACTGCGCTGTCCCATGTTGATGTCCTCGACCGGGTGGAAGGTCACGAAGTCCTCGATCGGCCGCTTCGTTCCCTTCGCGATGCGCCGCACGTCCTCGTCCGTGACCATCAGGTACGTGCCCCTGCAGCAGTTGCCGCACCCGGTGCAGCGGAAGTCGAGGTATCGTTCCCAGCCCATCTTCGTCCCCCCTCGGTGCGCTGCGGTCTGATGTAGACGACCGTTCCGGGACTGTCCAGTCGTTCGGCGCGGTTTGGCGGCCTCGGGCGGCCCGACGTAGAGTGCGGCATGGACGAACTCCGCGAGATCGAAGCCATCAAGCAGCTCAAGTATCGCTACATGCGGTGCCTCGATCAGAAGCGTTGGGACGAGCTGGCCGAGTGCCTCACGGCCGACGTCGTCACGGCCTACGGGGGTGGCAAGTACGCCTTCGAGGGGCGCGAGGCGGTCATGCGGTTTCTCTCCGAGGCGATGGCGGCGCCGAGCTTCCTCTCCAGCCACCGAGTCCACCATCCCGAGATCACGCTCGACGGGGAGACGTCGGCGCGCGGCATCTGGGCGCTCGAGGACACCGTCGTCGATCCGGTGCGACGCTTCGTGCTGCACGGCGCGGCCTTCTACGAGGACGAGTACGTGAAGGCGGACGGACGGTGGCGCATCCGCCGCACCGGCTACCAGCGCACCTTCGAGTTCGTGGAGTCCTTCGACCAGCGCCCCGGGCTCACCCTCACGGCCGGCTGGCCCCCGGCGGGTGGATAGGGGTCAGGTCGGCTCGCGAGCGCGCGAGTGGCGGCTGAAGCGCTCGAACGTGGCGCGCATCGTGGCCGGCTCCTGGATGCCCGCCATCGGGAAGGTGCCGAGTTCGAAGGTCGGCACTCCGGAGACCCCCGCCTGCCGCGCCGCACGGGTCTCGGCGGCCAAGCGACGGAGCGCCGCCGGGGTGACCCGTGGAAGCACGTCGACGCCGAGATCGGCGGCCATCGCCGCCAGCGCCCGAGGCTCGTCGATCGCGCGACCCTCCTCGTGGACGCCGCTCCATACGCGCTCGCGCCAGGCGGCGCGCTTCGCGGCGGACGGCAGGCCGAGGGCGACCACGTGCGCGTGGCGCGAGTCCGGCCACTCGACGGGCATGCGGACGGGCACCCCGAGTTCGCGGGCGACGCGCAGGGCGTTCTCTCGCCGGACACCCTGGATCGGTGCGTGACGCCGCCAGTCGGCGAGGCGCGTGAGGTCGACGGGCCGCCAGTCGAGGTCGATTGCCAGGGCGCCCAGGTCGTCGGCCATGCTCTGCATGACCCGGTGGGCCACGTAACACAGGGTCGAGGCGAAGTCGTAGTAGACGGGAATGCGCAGCGTCGTCACGACGCCCGTAGCTCTACGTCGGCGGCACGGGCGTCACCACCGGCGCCTTGCCAGGTCGCGGCGGCGCGGTGTACCCAGACGACATGCGTACCGCCACGCGCCGTCGACCTCGGCGTCGTCCCGCGGCCACGCCCCGGCGCCGGTCGGGGCCGCGCCGGCCGGCCACCGATCCGGTCACCACCGAGATCATCCTCGGGGCTTTCGAGACCATCTGCTACGAGATGGCGACCCACGTCAGCCTGACGGCGACGACGCCCATCCTGAACCAGTCGAACGAGCGCAACGCGACCGTGCTCGACGCCACGGGCCAGCTCGCTGCGCTGTCCGTGGGCATCCCCCAGTTCATGCTCTCCTCGACGCTGCCCGTCCGCTTCGCCGTCGAGTTCTTCGGCGACGACGGCCTCTACGAGGGCGACGTGCTGGTGGCCAACGACCCGTACCACGGCGGCGGCCACCTGCCGGACTACAACGTCTTCGCGCCGGTCTTCCACGACGGGCGCCGCGTCCTGATCGCCTCCATCCAGTGCCATCATGCCGACACCGGCGGCGGGGCGCCCGGCGGCTACAACGTGAACGCCCCGGACATCTGGGCCGAGGGCGTGCGCTTCCCCGCCGTCAAGGTCTACGAGCGCGGCGAGAAGCGCCGCGACGTCGAGTACATGATGGCGGTCAACAACCGCACGCCCACGTTTCTCGGCGACCTGCGCGCGCAGGTCGGGGCGGCGCAGCTCGGCGTGGCGCGGCTCGCCGAGGTCGTGGAGCGCTTCGGCGCCGATGCCGTGGACGCCGCGGTGCACGGCATGATCGACTTCGCCGAGCGCCGCCTGCGCGAGGAAGTCGCCGGCTGGCGGGACGGCGTCTACGAGTCGGACGTCTACGTGGACCAGGACCCGCACGGCAAGAAGGACGTCCACGTCCACTGCGCGGTCACGGTCCGGGGCAGCGACCTGACCATCGACTTCACCGGGTCGGACGACCGGGAGGACATCCAGGCGTACTCGACGTTCGGCAACACGCGCGGCTACGTCGTGGCGCAGCTCGCCAGCATGATGGACCCGACCATTCCCAAGAACGAGGGGTTCTTTCGCGCCATCGACCTGGTGGTGCCGGAAGGCTGCTGTCTCAATCCGCCGGAAGGCCGTTCGGTCGCCGCCGGCACGCATCATCCGGGCACCGAGGTGGGCGAAGCCGTCGCCAAGGCGCTCGAGCAGGTGATCCCGGAGCGCACGTGTCCGCAGGTGTACAAGATGGGGATGCCGACCGTGATCTTCGGCCGGAACCCGCGCACCGGAAAGCTCTTCATCGACCACTCCGTGGACACGTTCGCGGCGTACTGCGGCGCCGTGAAGGGTCAGGACGGCTGGGGCGGGATGAACGTGTCCTTCGGCAACCTCATTCGCGCCACGGCCGAGATCAACGAAGCGATCTTCCCCGTGCGCCAGCTCGCGCGCGACTACGAGACCGACTCCGGGGGCGCGGGCGAGTACCGGGGCAACTGCGGCAGCCTGTACCGCAAGCAGATGCTGGTCCCGGCCACCGTCTACACGTACGTGGTGGGCCGCACGTACCCCATGCCCGGCATCGCCGGCGGCCGGCCGGGCGCGCCCAACCGGCTGCAGGTACGCGTGGGCGGCGGTGAGGCCCACGAGGTCGGCGACACCGCCGGCTACATCGAGCACGCCGCCGGTGAATGCTACGAGTACCACTACGGCGGCGGGGGCGGCTGGGGCGACCCGCTGGCGCGCCCGCCCTTGCGGGTGCTCGACGACGTGCTCGACGAGTACGTCTCGATCGCGGCAGCCGAGCGGGACTACGGCGTGGTGTTGACCGGCTCGCTCGAGGATCTCACGCTGGCCATCGATGGCCCGGCGACCACGCGCCGGCGCGCCGAGATGCGGGCGCAGGCGCGCTAGGCGCAGGGACCACGGCCGGCGCCTGGCCAACGCGATGGACGTCGCAGCAGGGGAACGTTCCCGGGGGCACGCGCGCCGCACGCTCCTGGTCGTCGTCGTCGCCTCCCTGGCGCTGAAGCTCGCCCTGCTCGTGCCGACGCACGACGTGCCGGTGGTCCGCGATTCGGCGGACTATCTCGAGAACGCGTGCACGCTGCTGCGTGCCGGGCACTATGGGCAGTCCGGGCGCGCCCCCGGCTATCCCGTGGTGCTCGCGGCGACCTTTCGCCTGGCCGAACTCGCGGGCCTCAGGGTGCGCTGTCCCCGTGATCTGTACGCGCCGCGGGGTGGCATCCTGGCCGTGACCCTCGCCCGGTCGTGCCAGGTGTCGTGGAGTACGCTCACGGTACTGCTCGCCTTCCTGCTCGCCCGCGCGCTCTTCGACGAGCGGGCGGCACTCGCCACCGCCGGGCTGGTGGCGTTCTATCCGAACCTCGTGGGCTACAGCCATCTCCTCTGGACGGAGACGCTCTACGTGATGCTGTCCTTCGCGTGGGCGCTCCTGCTCGTCCACGGCGTCCGCCGCGATCGCTGGTCGGCGCTCGGCGCGGCGGGTCTGTTGCTGGGCTGCGGCGCGCTCGTTCGCCAGACCGGGATGCCGACCATCGGTCTCGCCGTCGTATGGTTGTGGGTGCTGGGCGTGCCGCGGTGGCGGCCGCTGCTGGCGCGGGCGCTGGTCGTCGTGGCCGGCGCGGCGTTGGTGATCGCCCCGTGGACGGTGCGCAACTGGCGTGTCTACGATCAGGTCGTCCTAATCTCCACGACGGGCGGCCAGGCGATGCTCTACGGCGCGAGTCCGAACGTCCGAGCGGACCTGAGGCGCCTGAGCGCCCGCGGCATCCGGCCCTTCACCCTGGCCTACGACCGGGCGGCGCGTGCCCGCGCGCGCGAGATCGTGCGCCACGACCCGAGCGCCTGGGTGAAGCGGATGGTGACGATCAACCTGCCCAGCCTGTGGCATCCCGGCTACGAAGGCGTGATCGATCACCTCGTCGACGAGGACGGCTACCCGCACGTCTCGCCGGGTCTGGCGCGTCTGGGGATCGTAGTGGTCGTGGGCTCGTACGTCTTGCTCGGGGTGGTGGCGATGATCGGCCTCGCGTTCGCACCCGCGCGCGAGGCCCGCTGGCTCGTGCTGGGGCTCGCCGTGCTCTACGGCGTGCTGCACACCGTCGTGTGGGGGCTGCCCAGGCACCGCCTGCCGGTGATGGCCTTCGCGACCCTGCCGGCCGGGTGGGTCCTATCGCGTCGGTGGGCGGAGTGGCGCCAGCGTGCGACGCCGCGCCGGGTGCTGGCGGCGGGGCTCGGCGTCCTCGCCTTCCTGACGCTGGTCTGGAGCAACGACCCGACCATGCTGCGCCGCCAGTGGGAGCAGGCGGCGACCCTCCCGCACGAGGCGCGCTCGGTCGCGCCGTCAGGCGGCGACGCGGCGATGGAGGCTCGGGGGACGCAGGACGAGCAGCAGCAGGAGTGACCACACGACGAAGAGGGTCGTGATCTCGGCCGGGTAGTGACGCAGTTTGCCGCGTGAGGCACGGGAGGGTACGCGCCGCCGGCTCCCGGGCGTCGCACACCCCCGCCCCACCGCTCATCCACCCCCCGCGCTCCTTACGTCCGCCGT
>Ga0299906_10001772_pt1 | contig 18287 bp, 13 predicted proteins | sample RVTome_14_FD_200259 | JGI IMG/M metagenome (GOLD analysis project Ga0299906, IMG submission 200259) | Soil microbial communities from uranium-contaminated site in the Upper Colorado River Basin, Wyoming, United States - RVT145D125 (version 2) ...
GACCGACCTCCTCGTGTGTGGCGCTGTGCGCCGTTGAACAGACGTCCGCATAATCCACGAGGACGAGGATGGTCGGTCTTCTATTGTGCGGTCTCAGCGTCGGCGCTCGAGTTACCCGCCGCCGAGCGGGCCCCCCACCCAGCTGCGGGGCCCGCGCAGGCGGCCGCCGACTGAGCGCCGCGCAGAAGCCGTGACAGCCATTGTGTCTAGACGGACGGAAGCGAAGCACCAGAGAGGAGATGCGATGTCATCACTCCGCGGCTTGTTACCCACGGGAGTTATCGTTACCGTTGCCGTGGCCATAAGTGGCTGTACGGCACCGGGCGGCAGTCCCGAGGAGGACTGGCGCCAAGGCAGGATCGTCTTCGACTCAGAGCGCGATGGGAACTTTGAAATCTACGTGATGAACGCAGACGGGTCCAATCAGCAGCGACTCACGAACTGGGAGCGCGGCGACCAGTGGCCCGGGTGGACGCCCGACGGCAGGAGGATTGCTTTCACCTCTTGGGGGCGGGAGGATGGACTCAGGGCGGCGATCTTTACCATGGATCCGGAAGGCTCCAATGTCACGCGACTTTCGAAAGGCGTTGGCAAACAGGGTGCGCCGAGGTTGCTGGCCGACACGCAGAGGGGTGGAAGTTGGTCCCCGGATGGAAAGCGGATCCTCTTCGGATCCAACGATATGAACGGGAATGAAGAGGACATTTTCATCATGGATGCCGATGGCTCCAACGTCCAACGGCTCACCACAACACCGGGCGCCGGGAAGTTCAGTCGCCAGCCTACGTGGTCGCCCGATGGCAGTTGGATCGCTTTTGACTCTAACCGGGATGGGAATTCGGAGATTTACGTGATGGCTGCGGATGGTTCCAATGTTAAGCGTCTCACAGACACGCCGGGGAAGCAGCTTACTAGCAAACCCGAGTGGTCGCCAGACGGGAAACGGATCTTGTTTGGCTCGAGCTGGGACCGACGTTCAGACAATCCGCTTGAAGCCGCCGAACTATGCGTGATGAACGCCGACGGCTCAAATGTCCGGCGGCTTACCTACACAACGGACAAGGGAGAAGGTAGTTGGATGGGAGTATGGTCCCCGGATGGCAGGCAGATCGCGTTTGTCTCTGGTTCTGGCGCGAAGACTCCAACGGGGGACCAGGGGCGCGTTGCACTGCCGCGCGGCGACGTGAGTCCACAACAATGGATGGCGCAATGGATGGCGAGCCGAGAGATCTACGTGATGGACGCGGATGGCTCCAACATGCAACGGTTGACCTTCAACGAGGCATTTGACGGTCACCCCCGGTGGCAGCCGACCCGCCGCTGAATCGACCGTGCCGTCTAACCACCGAATGGAGCCGTCGCGCGATCGACTCCTGACGCGCGCGGCTCATTCGGAGGCGTTAGGCCGATACAGTCGCGATTCTCGGAGATGTATCGTCCGAAGCACGAGTTTGAACCGACGACTTCCGTTGGCGTCGGTACGCGACCGCGAAAGGGGGACATGGCTTTCAGTCGCCTCAGGCCACTCGCACTGAGTTGGTCGATAGTCGGGCTGCTTCTCGTCGGAGGGGTCACGACCGCTAACGTCCACGCACAGGACCCATCCACTGGTGATGTTGCCAGCCGCGTGGACAGCCTCTTTGCGCGCTGGGATAAGTCGAGCTCGCCGGGGTGCAGCCTGGGCATCAGCCAGGACGGCGCGGTCGTCTACGAACGCGGGTATGGGATGGCGAACCTCGAGTACGGACTCGCGATCACGCCGCAGTCTGTCTTCAATGCAGAGTCCATCACGAAGCAGTTTACGGCGATGGCCATCCTGCTCCTGGCACAGCGCGGCCAGTTGTCTCTCGACGACGAGGCGCGGACGTACATCACGGAACTGCCCGACTACGGAGGTCCGCTGACGATCCGGCACCTGCTCACCCACACGAGCGGGTTGCGGGACGTGTGGCAGCTGCACATGTTGGCTGAGCCGCGGGATTGGACATCCGAAGACGATTTGCGGCTTCTTGGGCGGCAACAGGCGCTGAATTCTCCTCCCGGGACCGCGTTCGAGTACTTGAACTTCGGCTATTCGGTGCTCGGCCTCATTGTGGAGCGCGTCAGCGGTCAATCCCTTCGTACGTTTGCCGACGCGAATATCTTTCGGCCGCTCGGCATGACGCACACGTTCTATCACGATAATCCCAGGATGGTTGTGCCGAATCGCGCGGCGGGCTACCAACCAGCGGGCGCGGGAACGTTCCAGGTCGCCAAACCCTTCTGGTACGGGGCAGGCAAAATCGGGGGCCATGGCGGCCTGCACACGACGGCGGGAGATCTGTTGATCTGGGAACAAAACTTCGCCGATGTGCGGGTGGGGACCCCCGAGCTTGTCGCGGCGATGCAAACGAAGTGGTATCCGCCTGGAAGCGACACCAACTTCTACGGCTTCGGCGTGTATGAGGGACAGTATCGCGGCTTGCGGCGAGTCTGGCACGATGGCAGCGGTGCCGGATACCAGGCATACGTCATCCGCTATCCCGATCACGGTCTCGCCATCGCGATCCTTTGCAACGTGACGCCTGTCAATCGGGCCCAGATCGCGAGCCGAATCGCGGATATCTACCTCGCGAAGTCGTTTCCAGCTCCTGCGGCGAGTATCCCGACGGTCGCCCCGCCCGCCGAGCCCGTGGTGGTTACCCAAACCGAGTTGGCGGCTCTCGCCGGGACGTACTGGAACCCGCTCACAGACCGCGTGCTGCAAATCGTCTTCCAGGACGGGCAATTGACGGGGGACGACGAACTGCTGACGCCGCTCGGTGGCGGTCGATTCCGCCTCGGCGGACGGCCGAACGCTTTGCTGTTTCCTCCACAGAAGGCGGGAGCGTCACAAGAAATGCACGTCCTGGCACCAGGAGAGACGATCGTGTTCTCGCGCATGGCGGTTCCGTCGTATTCATCGATCGACCTGCGTCCGTTCGTGGGCAAGTACGTGAGTACGGAGATCGAGACCACGTACACACTCACGGCGCCGGATTCCGATTTGGTGATTCAGATCCGAGGGAGGGAGAACATCGTGATGCGGCCCGTCTTCGCGGACGCGTTCAAAGGAGAAGGACTTCAGGGTGAGATTCAGTTGTTCGTGAAGTTCATGCGCGACGCCCAGGGTGTCGTCACGGGGTTTACCCTGAGCGAGACTCGCGCGCGGGGCGTGCGATTCGTTCGGGTCGAGTGAAGAACGCTGGGCCTACTGAGCAACGGCCTAACACGCGAATGGAGCCGACGCGCCGTGAAGCTTGATAGCGCGCGGCTCATTCGCAACGTTAGGCCGGATCTCAAGCCTTGCGTTGGAGCGAAGAAAGAGCATGCTGAGAGTTGACGACATCGCCCCGGTGCTGATCGCATGGTCGAGTCTCGCTCTAGCCCTCGCGTCCGGGGCCTACGCGCAGGTCGGAGGCCCCGCAGCCGTCGCGGAAAAGCCCACGTCGATCGTCGCTGAGGGCATGCCCGCCGTGCCCGTGGCGCTCACCGACCGCACGCGCCCGTACCTCGAGTTTCGCACCGCGAGCTTTCAGAGCTGGCATCCCGTCGAGCGCTCGATGGCGATCCTCACGCGGTTCGGCAATACCGCGCAAGTGCACTCCGTGCAATCGCCGGGCGCGGCGCGCACGCAGCTGAGCTTCGAAGTGGACCGCATCAGCGCCGCCGTGTGGGCGCCCAAGAAAGGCGACGTGCTCGTCGTGCAGAAGGACACGGGCGGCGACGAGTTCTTTCAGCTCTACACGCTCGCGGACGGCCGCCTCACGCTGCTCACGGACGGTGAGAGCCGCAATCTCTTCAACGCGTGGGCACAGGACGGCTCGCTGATCGGCTACAGCTCGACGCGCCGCAACGGCGCCGACAGGGATCTCTACGTGACCGATCCGCGCAATCCCGCCACGGATCGGCGCGTCGCGGAACTCAAGGGCGGAGGCTGGTCGATCGCCTCGTTCGCGCCCGACGGGGCAAGCAGCCGTCCTCGAGTTCGTGCTGCCGACGAAGTCGAACCTCCACCTGCTCGACCTGAAGTCCGGGGAGCTGCGACCGCTCGGCGACCACAGCAAGCTTGTCGCCTATGACAACGTCGCCTTCGCCGCCGACGGCACGCTCTGGGTCACGTCCGACGAAGGCGCCGAATTTCAGCGGCTCGGCACCGTAGATCTCGCGACGGGGGAATTCACGCCGAAGGTCCGCGACGAGCGCTGGGGTGTCGAAGCGTTCGCCGTCGCTGACGACGGCTCGTTCGTCGTGTATCAGGTCAACGAGGCCGGCGCCGCGCAGCTCAAGCTGCTCGATCCGCGCACGGGCGCCGTGCGCACGGCGGCGTTCCCGCCGGGGCAGATGACGGGGCTCGCGGTCTCGCCCTGGGGCGAGATCGGGCTGTCGTTCGCGGCCGCGCGCAGCGCGGGCGACGCGTATTCTGTGAACCCCACGACACTCGCCATTACGCGCTGGACCCGCAGCGAGACGGGCGGGCTCGACGCCGAGCGCAACGTCGAGCCCGAGCTCGTCGAGGTGGCGAGCTTCGACGGCACGAAGATCTCGGGCTTTCTCTATCGGCCGATCGCCGTGCGGTTCCCGGGCAAGCGGCCGCTGATCATCGACATCCACGGCGGCCCGGCGTCGCAGGCGCGCCCCGGGTTCCTCGGGCGCGCGAACTATCTCTTGAACGAGCTCGGCGTCGCGCTCTTCTATCCGAACGTGCGCGGCTCGACGGGCTACGGCAAGACGTTCGTGAGCCTCGACGACGGTCCCGCGAAGCGCGAGGACGCGGTGAGCGACATCGGCGCGTTCCTCGACCGCCTCGCGCGCGATCCGGCGCTGGACGCGGAGCGCTTCGCCGTCACGGGCGGGAGCTACGGCGGCTACATGTGCTACGCCTCGGCGATCCGTCACGGCGCGCGTTTGAACGCCGCGCTCTGCGTCGTCGCGATCTCGAACTGGGTGACGTTCCTCGAGAACACCGAGAGCTACCGCCGCGACCTGCGCCGCGTCGAGTACGGCGACGAGCGCGATGCCAAGCAACGCGCGAAGCTCATGGAGATCTCGCCGCTGACGTCGGTGGCGAAGCTCGATATCCCGTTGATGGTGGTCACGGGCGGCAACGACCCGCGCGTGCCGCCGAGCGAGGCGGCGCAGATGGTCAGCGCCGTGCGCGAGCGCGGAGGCCGCGTCTGGCACTTGCTGGCCGAGGACGAAGGCCACGGCTTCGCCAAGAAGACGAATCAGGACTACCAGTTCTGGACGAGCCTGCTGTTCTGGCAGCAGACGCTGCTCGACTAATGGTCCGTCAGCGGCACCCGCTGCGCGACGAACTCTGCTACTACTAGTAGAAGGCGTGGATCCCGGATCAGAGGTCGTCAGGCGCGAGGCCGGTCCGTCTCGCGATACGGGCCAACATCCGTGGTCCGATCTCCTCGTTGTCGTGAAGGGCGAACACGAAGTCAGGCCAATCGTTGCGGTGGAGGGGTTCGGTGCGATCCCGACTGTCGCTTGATAGCCCAACCCTGCCGCAGGAGCGCCGCCAGCACGCGGCTCGCCTTGGCGGCCGGCCAGCTGCTCACGCCGCCTGGAAGGTGACGTTCAGGAGCTCAGCCGGAGCTTCCCGATGCTCGAGACGCTCTGCAATCACCCGAAGAGCGAGCGCCTGGACGCGAGCGACCGCTTCGTCCCGGTCTTGGCCGCAGGCCATGACACCCGCAGGCGTCGATGCGATTGCGGTGGCCGCAGTGGGGGATCAAGGCTACCCGGGGTTGTCTCTCGTCGTCATGCAAGGCGACGAGGTCCTCCATGCGATGGGCTACGGGTTGGCTCGAGGCTAGTCATCGGAAGCCTCCTCTAGGCTTACGATTCCATGGCACACGGATCTCGATACCGTGCCCAACGAAGCATGCAGCCGACGGCGCGGCGTAGCCAAGCTAGGCCACTTCGAGCTTGGCGAACTTCGCCCGTAGCGTCTTCTGGCCGACGGAGGCGAAGCGGACGACGAGCTTGGCATCGTCGGCGAGCGGCTCCACGCTGAGGACCGTGCCGACACCGAACGTGGGATGCCGGACGCGCAGGCCCGGCCTGAGGCCGGTCGGCGCCGACTGGTCCTCGTCCTCGTAGGCGTACGTCGGCTCGGCCTCGCGCTCGCGTCGGCGCGAGCGGCCATGGCGGCCCTCCGTGAACGAGCGCGCCGGGGCCACGAAGGAGGACGGGATCTCCTCGAGCAGGTCCCGCGGAATCTCGTCCAGGAACCGGGAGGGCTCGGTCGCCTGATAGTCGCCGAATACACGGCGGCGGGCGGCCGAGGTCAGCACGACGCGCCGCTGCGCGCGCGTGAGCCCCACGTAGCACAGGCGTCGCTCCTCCTCGAGCTCGAGCTCGTCCTCGCTCGAGCGCGAGTGTGGAAAGAGCCCCTCCTCGAGCCCGGAGATCACCACGACCGGGAACTCCAGCCCTTTGGCGCTGTGCATCGTGAGCATGACGACCCGGGCATCGCGCGAGCCGGCCTCCTCGTCCACGTCCGACAGCAGCGACAACTGGTCGACGAAGCCGGCCAGCGACGGCTCCCGGTCGCGAGTCTCGTACTCGCGGGCGGCCGAGACCAGCTCCATCAGGTTCTCGATGCGGCCCTCGGCCTCCTCGCTGCGCTCGTCGCGCAGGTCCTGCAGGTACCCGCTCCGGTCGAGCACCTTGCCGAGGGCGGCGGACACCGTCTCGGTGGGCGCCATGGCGCGCAGCTCGGCGATCAGATCGCGGAACCTGCCCAGGGCCGAGAGCGCGCGGGGTGCGAGCAGGCGCTCGTCAACGGCGCGCACGAGCGCCCGCCAGAGCGCCCGCCGCCCGGGCGCGCTGGGCCCGGCTTCGGCCAGCAGCGGCGGCAGATCCGCTGGCTGGTCGAGGGGCACGGCTTCGAGCGACTCCATGACCCCCTTACCGATGCCACGGGGCGGCGTGTTGATCACCCGCCGCAGGCTGACGTCGTCATCCGGATTGAGCACGAGCTTGAGGTAGGCCAGCGCGTCCTTGACCTCCCGGCGCTCGTAGAACCGCACGCCGCCGATGATCCGGTAGTGCATGCCCGCGCGCCGCAGCGCGTCCTCGAGGGTCCGCGACTGCGCGTTCGTGCGGTAGAGAATGGCGACGGTGTGCTCGGCGTCCTCACGGAGCGCCGTGCGCGCCGTGCGCGCGACGAACTCGGCTTCGTCGAGGTCGTCGCCCGCGCGGTAGTACAGGATCGACGCCCCGCCTGCCTGGTCGGTGTAGAGGCGCTTTGCCTTCCGGTTGCGGTTGTGCGCGATGACGGCCGATGCCGCATCGAGGATGACCTGCGTCGAGCGGTAGTTGCGCTCCAGCCTGACGGTGACCGCCTCGGGGAAGTCGTGCTCGAAATCCAGGATGTTCCGCAGGTCGGCGCCCCGCCACTTGTAGATCGACTGGTCGGGATCGCCGACGACGCAGAGGTGACGGTGTGAGGCCAGGTGCCGCACGAGCAGGTACTGGGGGCGATTCGTGTCCTGGTACTCGTCCACCATGATCCGCTGGAACGTCCGGCCGTAGCGTGCGCACACGGCAGGGGCGCGATCGAAGAGCTCGACCGTCCGGAGCAGCAGGTCGTCGAAGTCGAGGGCATTGGCCTCGCGCAGCGCGCGCGTGTACAGGTGGTACAGGGTGGCGAGCTGGCGCTCGCGCGGGTTCCAGGACTCGCCGTCGAGCGCGGCCACATCCTCCATCCGGTTCTTCGCATGGCTGATGCGGGAGAGCGCCTGGCGGGGCTGGGTTGCGTCGAGCCCGGCCTCCCGCAGCACCTGCTTCATCACCGTGAGCTGATCCGCCGAGTCGTAGATCACGAAGTCGCGCGACAGCCCGACGTGGGGCGCCTCGCGGCGCAGGAGCCGCGCGCAGAGGGCATGGAAGGTCGAGATCCACATCCGGCGGCAATCCGCGTCGAGCAGCGTCTCCACGCGCGTCCGCATCTCCTCGGCCGCCTTGTTCGTGAACGTCACCGCGAGGACGCCGTCAGCCGGGCAGACGCCTTCGCGCACCAGGTACGCGATGCGATGGGCGATCACGCGCGTCTTGCCCGATCCGGCGCCCGCCAGAATGAGCAGGGGCCCATCGATCGCGCGGACCGCGTCCTGCTGCGCGGGATTCAGGCTCGACAGCAGGTCCATCGGGGCGCTATTCGACCGTCACGCTCTTGGCGAGGTTCCTCGGCTGATCGACGTCGCAGCCACGGCGCACGGCGATGTGGTAGGCGAGCAACTGCAGGGGGATCGTCATCACGACAGGCGTGAGCAGCGGCGTGGTACGCGGCATCGGCAGGTTGACGTCGGTGGCGGTGTCCAGGACGCCGTTCATGCGCCCATCGCCCTCGCTGGTGATGGCGATGACCGAGGCGCCCCGCGCCTTCGCCTCCTGCACGTTGCCGAGCATCTTGTCGAAGACGCCGTCGTCGGGCGCCAGCATCACGGCCGGCATTCGCTCGTCGATGAGGGCAATGGGGCCGTGCTTCATCTCGCCCGCCGGATAGCCCTCGGCATGGATGTAGGAGATCTCCTTGAGCTTGAGCGCCCCCTCGAGCGCGATCGGATAGTTGATCCCCCGCCCGAGGAAGAGGAAGTCCGTGCGGGTGTGGAACTGTCCGGCCACCTGCTCCATGACGGCCGAGGCCCGGATGGCCTCGTCGATCACCTGTGGCAGGTGGAGGAGCTGTTCGATGTGCGGGCGCATCTGCCCGGCCGGCACGGTACCGCGCGTCTGGCCGAAGTAGAGGGCCAGCAGCTGGAGCGCCAGGAGCTGCGACGTGAAAGCCTTGGTCGAGGCGACGCCGATCTCCGGCCCCGCATGGGTGTAGACGGTCCCGTCGGCCTCGCGCGTCACCATGCTGCCGACGACGTTGCAGACGGCGATGCTGCGCGCGCCCTTGCCCCGCGCCTCGCGCAAGGCCGCGAGCGTGTCGGCGGTCTCGCCAGATTGCGTGATGGCGATCACCAGTTCGTGCGGAGAGAGGATCGGGTTTCGGTACCGGTACTCGGAGCCGTAGTCGACCTCTACGGGGACGCGCGCCAATGTCTCGATCAGGTACTTGCCGACGAGCCCCGCGTGCCACGACGTGCCGCAGGCCACGATGGTCACCTTGTCGATGGCGCGGATCGTCTCGTCCGACAGGTGCAGGTCCTCGAGGAAGACGCGGCCGCGGTCGAGCGACACGCGGCCGAGAATCGTATCGCGGGCGGCCGTGGGCTGCTCGAGGATCTCCTTGAGCATGAAGTGCTTGTGGCCGCCCTTCTCGGCGGCAATCGGGTCCCACAGCACGCGCTGGGAGGTCTTCGACACCGCACGGCCCGTGAAGTCGGTGAATTCCACACCCGAGCGCGTGATGACGGCCATCTCCTCGTCGCCGAGGAACACCACGTCCCGCGTGTGGCTCAGGATGGCGGGGATGTCGGAGGCGACGAAGAACTCGTCGGCGCCGAGCCCCACGACGATCGGCGGCCCGTTACGGGCCGCGACGATCTTCTCCGGGTCCTCCATCGACACCAGCACGAGCGCGAACATGCCGCGCATGTGTGTCAGGGCGCGCCGGAGGGCGTTCTCCAGCCCGTCCGACCGTGTTTCCCGCTCCACGAGGTGGGCGACGATCTCGGTGTCGGTCTCGGTGAGGAACCGGTGCCCCTGGCGCTGGAGCTCCTGCTTGAGCTCGAGGTAGTTCTCGATGATCCCGTTGTGGACGACGACGATCCGGCCCGTGCAGTCGCGGTGCGGGTGGGCGTTTTCCTCGGTGGGCCGACCGTGCGTGGCCCAGCGCGTGTGCCCGACGCCGTAGACCCCGTCGGCGGGATCCTCGCGGAGAACGGTTTCCAGGTTCACCAGCTTGCCCGCCGACCGGCGCAACTCGACGCCATCGGGACTCAGCAGGGCGACGCCCGCCGAGTCGTATCCGCGGTACTCCATGCGGCGAAGGCCGTCGAGCAGGACCGGCACCACCGGTTTCACACCGATGTATCCGATGATTCCGCACATGATCTATGAACCCTTCCTTCGTTCGACCCAGCCCTCGACGTTGGCCTGTCGCCCGCGGGCGATCCCCAGCGACCCGGGCGGCACGTCCTCGGTGATCGACGAGCCGGCGGCCACGTAGGCACCCGCGCCCACGCGCACCGGCGCGATCAGCTGCGCGTCGCTGCCGACGAAGGCCCCGTCCTCGACCACCGTCTCGTGCTTCCGGCGGCCGTCGTAGTTGACGGTGATCACCCCGGCGCCGATGTTGACATGGGCGCCGATGGTCGCGTCGCCCAGGTAAGCGTGATGGCTGGCCTTCGACTTCGTGCCGAGCGTCGTCTTCTTCAGCTCCACGAAGTTGCCGACCCTGGCGCCCTCGCCGACGACCGACTCGGGCCGCAGGTGGGCAAAGGGCCCGACAATCGCGCCCGCCTCCACGCGGGATCCTGTCAGGACGCAGAAGTTCCTGACCGTGGCGCCGTCGGCGATCTCGCAGTCGGTGATGCGCACGTGCGCCTCGATCTCGCACGCGGCGCCGATGCGCGATCGTCCCTCGATGACGACGCCCGGGTGGATGACCGTGTCGGGGCCGACCTCGACATCGGGGTCGATGTAGGTGGCGGCCGGATCGACCAGCGTCACCCCCGCGGCCATGAGTTCCTCGTTCTTGGTCTGTCTCACGAGCCTGCTCACTTCCGCCAGCTCGGTCCGGCTGTTGACGCCCCGGACCTCCTGCGGGTTATCGACGGCAACCGTCTCCACCGGAAGCGCCTGGCGCCGGTACAGGGCGACGAGGTCCGTCAGGTAGTACTCCCCCTGGGCGTTGTGCGACGAGACGGCCCGCAGCGCGTCGAACAGGGGCGCCAGGTCGAAGGCGTAGATACCGCTGTTGATCTCCGCGATCCGCCGCTCGGCGGGCGACGCGTCCCGCTCCTCCACGATCCGTGCGATGCGGCCCTCCACCCGCACGATACGCCCGTAGCCGTACGGACGCTCGACAGTGGCCGTGACGACGGTGGCGGCCGCACGAGCGCTCTGATGGACCGTCACGAGACGCCGGAGCGTGTCCGCCCTGAGGAGCGGCACGTCGCCCGAAAGCAGCACCAGCGTGCCGGTCCGGCCAGCGAGGCACGCCTCGGCCTGCTGCAACGCGTGGCCCGTCCCGAGCTGCGGCGCCTGGACGGCGAACTGCAGGTCCGGGCGTCCGGCCAGGTGCGTGCGGACCTGGTCTGCCCCGTGCCCCACGACCAGGGTCGTGGTGGCTGGCTGGAGCGACCGGGCCACGCGCAGGACGAAGTCGATGAGCGGGCCGCCGGTCACTCGGTGCAGCACCTTCGGACGGCGCGACTTCATGCGCGTGCCCTGGCCGGCGGCCAGGACGACGACGTGAACATCGCTCACAATGGGCTCCCCGCCGCAGGCTCCAGGCGTTGGTCATTCACCAGAGGACCGTGTTCTTTCGATGGCGGCGTAGACCTCTCGCGAGGGCACGCGGAGCTTCCTGGCGACGGCGCTGATGGCCGAACGCCGCGAGAGCCCCTTGCTGCTGGTCGTCAGACCCACATACTCGGCGCTGATCGCCGCGTCGGTGGGGATAGTTAGGTTGTTTAGCCTAGAAGCGCGGGCTGCGGGTCCGACTACGACGGTGAATTCCCCCTTCGGGGCACTGCCGACCTTCACGGCTAGCTCGGCGGCCGTCCCGCCGATGAACTCCTCATGGCTTTTCGTGATCTCTCGACCTAATATTATAGGTCTTTCGCCAAATATATCCGCGCACTCCTCGAGCGTGCGTTTGATTCGTAATGGGCTCTCGAAGAACACGGCGGTATGATCAGAACTGCAAATAGCTTCAATAGAGCGCATTCGGTCGTTTGCCTTACGTGGCAGAAACCCCAGAACCGTCAGAGGCACGACGGGAAAGCCAGAGGCGACAACCGCGGCCAGCGGCGCACTTGCTCCAGGTATCGGCTCTACACGCACGCCAGCCTCGAGAGCGGCACGCACCAGCTCCGGGCCAGGGTCCGACACTCCAGGCGTGCCCGCATCGGTGACGATGGCCAGGTTGGCGCCTGCCAACAGCTTCGAGATCAGATGGGGCAGTCGGGCGCGAACATTGTGCTGATGAAAGCTCGTGGTCGGTGTCGAGAGGCTGTGGCGCGCCAGGAGCCTGGCGGTCCGGCGCGTGTCCTCGGCGGCAATCAGGTCCACGCTGCCCAGGACGCGCAACGCTCGCAGCGTGACGTCCTCCAGGTTGCCGATGGGTGTGGCGACCACGAACAACGTGCCGGACATCGCGTGGGAGGAGCGCTTCGTGGCGACGGGCGCTTATTGTACCATGGCGGGATGAGCGCTCCCCCAGGGGCGGCACATTGCGCGAATCATTGCCCGGCATGCACCCATCGGAGCCCTTTCCGCACTTCGTCGACGACTACCTCGCGTACCTGTACGAGGTGCTTCCCACGCATGCCGGCCTCGACGGCGTCCACCTGCACGACGACCTGCTGGAGGACCTGAGCCGCTGGGGCGTCGAGTCCCACGCGCGGGCGCTCGCCGGGTTCGGCCGGCGGCTCCGCCAGATCAATCCCGAGCATCTCTCGCTGCCCGAGGCGGTCGACCACGCCATCGTGGCGGCCAACATCGAGGGGCGCCTCCACGAGCTGGAGACCGTGCGCTCCTGGGAGCGAAACCCGATGGCCTACGCCGAGACCATCGGCAGCAGCCTCGCGGGCCAGGCGCTGTTCGCGCACGCGCCGGAGCCGGAGCGGGCGCGCCGGGTCGTCTCCAAGCTGCGGCAGCTGCCGCGGTTGGTCCAGGCCGCGCGCGACAACGTCAAGGAGTGCCCCGGGATCTTCGTCAAGGTCGGGCTCGAGAGCTGGCGCGGCGTGCTGACCTTCGTCGAGCGCGATCTCCCCCGGGCGTTCTCCCGGCTCGACGATCTGACGATCCTGGGAGATCTGGCGGACGCGTCGACGGAAGCTGCGAGCGCGCTGACCTCCTATATCGGCTACCTGGAAGAGGACCTGGCCCCGCGCGCCCGGGCGTCGTTCCGGCTCGGACGCGAGCGCTTCGAGCAGAAGCTGAAGCTCGAGGAGGGCGTGGCGCTCAACGCCGATCGCCTGCTCACGATCGCCCTGCGCGAGCTGTCGGCCGTGCAGGAGGAGTTCCGCATGGTGGCCGGCCGGCTCAACGGCGGCGATCCGCTCGGTGCCTGGCGCCGAGCGAAGGACGAGCATCCCGAGCCCGGCGGGCTCGTGGCCACGGCACAGGCCCAGGTGGAGGAGCTGCACGGCTTCCTGCGCAAGCACGCGCTCGTGTCGCTTCCGGACGGCGAGCCGGTCGTGGTGGCGCCGTCGCCGGAATTCTACCGCTGGGCCTTCGCCAGCATGTGGACGCCGGGTCCGTTCGAGAGCAAGCCGAGCCGCGCCTACTACTACCTGACGGACGTGGATCCGGCCTGGTCGTCGGATCGGCAGGAGGAGCACCTCCGCGACTTCAACATCCCCACGCTCTGGAACATCTCGATCCACGAGGTGTATCCCGGTCACTTCCTCCACTTCCAGCACCTGCGCCAGGTGGCGTCGAAGGTGCGGAAGTCCACGCTCTTCGCGCCGGCGACGTTCGTGGAGGGCTGGGCCCACTACTGCGAGGAGATGATGATCGAGCAGGGGTTCCGCCGCCGGGAGACGACGGTCCGGCTCGGCCAGCTTGCCGAAGCGCTCGTGCGTCTGGCCCGTTTCGTCGTGGCCATTCGCCTGCACTGCGAGGACCTCTCGGTGGAACAGGGCATGCGCTTCTTCCGTGACGAGGCGTTCCTCGAGGAGGCGACGGCGCGGCGCGAGGCCGAGCGAGGCACGTTCGATCCCACCTACCTCGTCTACTCGGTCGGCAAGCTGATGATGCGGAAGCTCAGGGCCGACTACGAGGAGCAGCAGGGCGGCAAGTTCTCGCTGCGGGCGTTCCACGACGCCGTGCTGGCGCAGGGCAGCGCGCCGTTCTGGGCCCACCGGCGGCTGCTGCTGCAGGAAACCGTCGACGCGTCACTGGCGTAGGCAACCAGGTCGACCATGCCGCTCTACGAGTACGAGTGCGAGGCGTGCGGGAAGCGCTTCGAGGCGATCCGCAGGTTCTCGGATCCCCCGCTCGAGGCCTGCACGCAGTGCGGGGCGGGCCCGGTACGGCGGCTGCTGTCGTCGCCGGCGATTCAGTTCAAGGGGTCGGGCTGGTACATCACCGACTACGCGAACAAGGGCAAGAAAGGCGGCTCGTCCGAGGCCGGCGGGGACAAGAAGGACGAGGGCACGAAGGACAAGGGCCCGGCCGCCGACGCATCGGGCAAGACCTCGACATCCTCGGACGCGCCCGCCCCGGCGCCGAAGTCCGATGCCCCGGCTGCCAAGGCCGCGAAGGCCTCCTCCGACAGCTGACCGTCCGGGGCCAGGCCTGGCTCGCCGGCTCAGCGACGCGTCGCCGGGCCCGCGTCGAGCGTCTGGATGTAACGCCGGAGCGGCTCGGCCAGCTCCGGCTGCCGCAACGCGAAGTAGATCTGCGCCTTGATCAGCCCGAGGGGGTTGCCGGCGTCGTGCCGCACGCCGTTGATCTCGCACGCGTAGAGCGGACGCTGGGCGGCGAGCCGCTGCAGCCCGTTGGTGAGCTGGATCTCGCCCGTCCGGTCGGCGGCCGTGGCCTCGAGCGCCGGGAAGACGTCGGGCGTCAGGACGTAGCGGCCGATGACGGCGAGATCGGAGGGCGCCTCCTCGGGACGTGGCTTCTCCACCAGGTGCGTGATCCGGTGGATGCCCGGACCGGGTGAGGCGGCCGGATCGACGGCCACGACCCCGTAGCTCGACACCTGCTCGGCCGGCACGCGTTCGACGGCGAGCACCGGTCCGTCGAGGCGCTCGTAGACGTCGATCATCTGCCGGAGCGCCGGCGGCGTGGCGTCGATCACGTCGTCGGTGAGCATCACGGCGAAGGGCTCCTCGCCCACCAGGCTGCGGCTCATGAGGACGGCATGGCCGAGCCCGAGCGGCTCGCCCTGACGCACCGAGGACACGTGTCCCACCCGCGAAGCCGCGCGCACGGCCTCGAGCGCCGCCTGCTTGCCGCGCCGCTCGAGCAGCGTCTCGAGCTCGTAGGCCACGTCGAAGTGGTCCTCCATCAGGCCCTTGCCGCGGCTGGTCACGAGGATCATGTCCTCGATGCCGGAGGCTGCCGCTTCCTCGACTCCGTACTGCACGAGCGGCCTGTCCACGAGGACGAGCATCTCCTTCGGCAGCACCTTCGTCGCCGGCAGGCACCGCGTGCCCAGCCCGGCCGCCGGGAAGACGCACTTGCGGATCGGGCGAGCCATGCCCGCCATCCTATCGCAGGTAGAATCGCAGCCATGGTGGATCCCGCCCTCCTCCGCGACAACCTCGAGGCCGTGCGGGCGGCGCTCGGCAAACGCGGTGCGGATCTGACGCGCGAGCTCGAGGAGTTGATGACCCTCGAAACGCAGCGACGCCGGCTGCTGCCAGAGATCGAGGGGCTCAAGCGCGAGCAGAACACGACCGGCGACCAGGTAGCGCAGGCCAAGCGCCAGGGCCGCGACGCCTCGGGCCTGCAGGCGGCCAGCAAGCAGCGGGCGCAGCGGATCAAGCAGCTCGGCATCGAGCTCGACGCCTGCGAGCAACGGCGCAATCGCGGGCTGCTGGCGATCCCGAACATCCCCCACGAGAGCGTGCCCGAGGGCAGGGGCAGCGCGGACAACGTCGAGGTGCGGCGGCATGGGACGCCGCGCGAGTTCACCTTCGCGCCGCAGGCGCACTGGGATCTCGGGCCGGCACTCGGCATCATCGACTTCGAGCGTGGCACGAAGATCGCGGGCGCCCGCTTCTCGGTGCTCAGGGGCGCTGGCGCACGACTCGAGCGGGCGCTCGTCAACTTCATGCTGCACCTGCACACGACCGAGCATGGGTACACCGAGATGGCGCCGCCGTTCATGGCCAACAGCGCGTCGCTGACCGGCACGGGAAACCTGCCGAAGTTCGAGGAGGACCTGTTCAAGATCGCCGGCGACTGGGATCTGTATCTGATCCCGACCGCGGAGGTGCCGCTCACCAACATGCATCGCGGCGAGATCCTCGACGGGCGGCGGCTCCCGATCCGATACACGGCCTACACGCCGTGCTTCCGGAGCGAGGCGGGCTCCTACGGCGCCGACGTGCGAGGGCTCATCCGGCAGCACCAGTTCGACAAGGTCGAGCTCATGGCCTTCACCACGCCCGACGCCTCCTACGACGAGCTCGAGCGGCTGACGGGCAATGCCGAGGAGGTGCTCAGGCGCCTGGAGCTGCCGTACCGGACGGTCCTGCTGTGTACGGGCGACATGGGCTTCGCCTCGGCCAAGACGTACGACATCGAGGTGTGGCTGCCGGGGCAGCAGGCCTACCGCGAGATCTCCTCCTGCAGCAACACCGAGGCGTTCCAGGCGCGCCGCGCCGGCATCAAGTTCCGGCCGGAGGGCGCGGGCAAGGCGGAGCTCGCTCACACACTGAACGGTTCGGGGCTCGCCGTGGGCCGGACGCTCATCGCGCTCGTCGAGAACTACCAGCAGGAGGACGCGTCGGTCGTCATCCCCGACGCGCTGCGGCCGTTCATGGACGGCGTGTCGGTGATCAAGGCAGACTAGGGCGGAGCGCAGCCGCGCTCCGGGTGTCGTCGCCCGCGCACAGGGGAGGGATGGCCGAGTGGTTGAAGGCGGCGGTCTTGAAAACCGTTAGCGGGGAAACCCGCTCCTGGGTTCGAATCCCAGTCCCTCCGCCAGATTCAATGAGTTATTCAGCAGAGGCTCGACCGTGGGAGGTCGTCCGTGGCGCCACTGTCCCCAAAACTGTCCCCGCGACATGCCGACCAGGTGGGGATTGCCCTGGCCTCAGTTGCAGAGAACCGACTTGCCAGGTGGTTCGACAGGCGCAGACGCTTCCGCTTGGGGAGCATCCTGCTGTTGCTGCAGCTCGCGTGACCACGAAGGCTGTTGTTCGCGCCACTCCTGCTTTGACTTCTCGACGTATTCCCAGAAGTCCTTGCTGGCGGGGTCATCGAGCTTCTTCAGACTCATCGTTTCGTGAGCACCCTTCGAAGGCTTCGTATCTTCCATCGCACGGCTCCTCGAATCAAGTCCCTCGGTATAGCGGCGCCCCTCGCTCGCGGCACTACCGGTCGCGCCTTTGGCGCCGAGTGCGGGACTTCGCGGTTGCAGGTTTGCGAATGACCCGGAGCGGTCCCGCTTGCCGCTGTCGGCGAGCCTCATCGATTCGTTGAGCCTTCAGCTCCTCGAACCGATTGCTGAAGCCCTTGTTTTCGTCGAGGTCTCGTCGTATCAGCTCACGGACCGCTCGGTTGATTAGCTTCGTCTTCTGGGTGCCGAGAACGTCACAGTAGATCTGCAGATCGAAGGCGACGTCCGCATACAGGTTGAGGAAGAACTCCTGGCCCTCCCCAAACTGCGCCTCCTTGCTCGGTCTAGGCATATACAGTTCAACCTAGGTTCACTAGGTGAACCCATCCTACACCAGGTTGGGGTGGGTTCAAGCGAATGCCGCTTCGCCGTGTAAGATCCCGGCTGCCCGTGGCCAAGACTGACAGCCGAATTGCTGAGCTAACGACCCATCCGGAGCCGGAGCTTGTATTCGCCATCGTCGCTCCAGTGGGCTGTGATCTCGACGTTTTTCAGGGACTTTTTGAGGGAATCATTCGGCAGTACGGCTACTCCGTGAACATCCTGCGACTCAGCGCCCTGGTCGACAGGTTCGATGTGCAACACCTGGGCATCACTCTAATCAAGGAGCCCGAGTACCAGCGAATCGACTCCCACATGACCGCCGGCAACAAGCTCCGCGGGTTGGCCGGCTTCGGCGATATCATGGCGCTGTACGCGATCGCCGAAATCCGAAAGGGCCGTCAAGTTGGCTCCGACAGACGTACGGCACCGATCGCAAAGAGGATTCATCTTCTCCGTAGCCTCAAGCACCCCGCCGAGGTTGAGGCTCTGCGGCGGGTGTACGGTGCCGGCTTCTTCCTGATTGGTCTCCACGCCACCGAGGAACAACGAAGGGCGTACCTCCGTGGTCCGCTGGGTATGACTCCGGACGAGGCGCAGGCTCTCATGAACCGGGATCAGGAGGAAGCCGATCCCTTGGGCCAGCAGACGAGAGACACGTTTACCCTCGCGGATGTGTTCGTTCAAGCGGGCCGGGAGCGCGAACAGCTGGAGCGATTCCTCGACATCGTTTTCG
>Ga0299906_10001773_pt1 | contig 18287 bp, 18 predicted proteins | sample RVTome_14_FD_200259 | JGI IMG/M metagenome (GOLD analysis project Ga0299906, IMG submission 200259) | Soil microbial communities from uranium-contaminated site in the Upper Colorado River Basin, Wyoming, United States - RVT145D125 (version 2) ...
CGCGACGGGCTCGAAGCGCTCGTCAAAGGCGGTGCGTGCGACGGCTTCGGCTGGCGGCGGCGGGATCTCCTCTGGGAGCTCGGGCTCGCGCTCCGCCCGCAGACGGTGCCGGGCACTCAGGGAGAAGCGAAGCAGCTCGGGCTTTCCCTGGGCCCGACAGCCGAGACTCCCGAGCTGCGCGACTTGACGCGCTGGGAGCGCATGCTCGCCGACTACCGCGTCACGGGGATGTCCGTGGGCACGCACCCGCTCGAGCTTCTGCGCCCGCACCTGCCTCCCGGGACGCTCTCGAGCGCCGAGCTGCACGAGCAGCCGCACGGCCGGCAGGTGGCCTATGCGGGGATGACGGTCGCGCGCCAGCGGCCGTCGACGGCGAACGGGATCGTCTTCATGCTCCTCGAGGACGAGCACGGCCAGGTGAACCTCATCGTCCCCTCGGCCGTCTACGACCGCCACCGGGCGGCCGTGCGCGCCGAGCCGCTCGTCCTCGCCCGCGGCCGCTACGAGCGCGTGGGGGAGAACCGCAACGTGCTCGTCACGGAGATCGAATCCCTCGGGCGGCTCGCTCGCGACGTCGCCGAGAACGACACGGTCTGGGAGTCGCTCCCGCGACCGCACTCCTTCGGCCGCCGCTGAGCGCCGTACGATTCCACGCCTGCCGCTCGTCGTCCGCACCTGGAACGTCTTCCACGGAAACGCGTTCCCTCCGGGACGGCGTGCCTTCCTGCCGGAGATGATCGAGCTTGTCTGCCGCGACCGCCCGGGCGTCGTCTGCCTGCAGGAGCTCCCTGTCTGGGGCCTCGAGCGGCTCGAGGGCTGGAGCGGGATGCAGGTGTTTCCCGCGGTCGCACGGCGACCGCGCGTCCCCGGGCGCATCGGCCCGCCCGTCACCCGGCTGTACCACGGGTTCTTCCGGTCGGCTCTGGTCGGCCAGGCGAACGCGATCCTCGTCGCGCCGGAGCTCGAGGCCGAGGATCTCGGGCTCCTCCAGATCAGCCACCGCGGGCTCGAGCCGCGAGTCGTGCAGGCGGTCCGGGTCGCGGACCGGCTCGTCGTCGCGAACCTCCACGCGAGCACCGACCTCGTCGCCGCCCGCGCCGAGCTGGAGAGGGCGCGGTCTTACGCCGAAGGCCTCGCGCGGCCGGGCGAGGCGGTCGTCCTCGCGGGCGACCTCAACCTCGTGAGCCCGCACCTCGCGGGCTACTCCGAGCCGACATCCGGGATCGACCACGTGCTCGTGCGCGGCGCACCGGCCTCGGACGCGCTCGTCTGGCCACCGGAGCGGCGCGAGCGGTCCGGCCGCCTGCTCTCCGACCACGCGCCCGTCGAGGTGACGGTCGGCGTGTAGCCCTCCTAATGGTCTGCGCCCAGTCGCCGCCGGAGCGTGAAGGCGGTCTCGACGAGCGTAAGGTGGGTGAAGGCTTGCGGGAAGTTGCCCACGAGCCGTTTCCGCTCGGTGTCGTACTCCTCCGCCAGCAGGCCGAGGTCGTTGCTGAGCGAGAGCAGCCGCTCGTACAGCTCGACCGCCTCGTCGAGCCGCCCCAGCTGCGCGAGGACGGCGACGAGCCAGAACGAGCAGGGCAGGAAGACGCCCTCGCCGGGCGGAAGCCCGTCGACCTCGACGTTCTCGACGTCGGCGCGGTAGCGCTCGACGAAGCCGTCGCGCATGAGCTCGCGCTGGATCGCCTCGACCGTTCCGACGAAACGCTCGTCGTTGGCGGGCAGGAACCCGACGAGCGGGATGAGGAGCAGGCTCGCGTCGAGCCGGTCGGAGCGGTAGTACTGGACGAACGCCCCGAGCTCGGCGTTGTAGCCGTTCGCGAGGACGTCCTCCTTGATCGCGTCGCGCGTGGCGCGCCAGCGGTCGATCGGGCCGTCGCGCCCGAGCTTCTCGATCGCCTTGACTGCGCGGTCGAACGCGACCCACGCCATAACCTTCGAGTGCGTGAAGTGCCGGCGCGGGCCGCGCACCTCCCAGATCCCCTCGTCGGGCTCCTGCCACCCCGACTCGAGCCACTCGAAGACCTTGGTCGTCATCGACCACGCGTCGTCCAGGGCGGGGAGGCCCTTGACGCGCGCGAGGTGCAGGGCGTCGATCACCTCGCCGTAGACGTCGATCTGCAGCTGGCCCGAGGCGCCGTTCCCGATCCGGACGGGCCGCGAGCCTTCGTAGCCCGAGAGCCACGGGAGCTCGATCTCGGTCAGGCGCCGCTCGCCCGCCACCCCGTACATGACCTGGATGTCGTCGGGCGAGCCTGCGATCGCGCGCAGCAGCCAGTCACGCCATTGCTGCGCCTCGTCCAGGTATCCCGCTCGCAGGAACGCGAGCAGCGTCAGCGTCGCGTCTCGGAGCCAGCAGTAGCGGTAGTCCCAGTTGCGGACACCGCCGAGCTCCTCCGGCAGCGAGGTCGTCGCCGCCGCCACGATTCCGCCCGTCGGGGCGTACGTGAGCGCCTTCAGCGTGAGGAGCGAGCGCACGACCACATCGCGCCAGCGCCCGTCCATCGTGCAGTTGCTCGCCCACGCCTCCCAGTACTCGACGGTGTCGGCGAGCGCTTCCTCGGCGTCCACGGGCTCCGGCAGGTCCCGGTGCGAGGGAAACCAGGTCAGCACGAATGGGACGCGGTCGCCCTCGCCCACCTGGAACTCGGCGTACGTGCGCATGTTCCGGCCCTCGAGCTCGATCGGGGTGCGCACGCTGACGGCATCCGGCCCCGCGACGGCCACGAGCGCGCCGTCCAGGTTCCGCACCCAGGGCACGATCGAGCCGTAGTCGAAGCGCAGCACGAGCTCCATCTCCATGTCCACGGTGCCGCGGACACCCTCCACGATACGAACGACGTCGGGCGCCTCGCCGCGGGGAGGCATGAAGTCGACGAGCCGTACGGCGCCCGAGGACGTCTCGAGGTCGGTCTCGAGCACGAGCGTGTCGCGGCGGTAGCGCCGCCCGGGCGAGTCGAAGTCTCCCGCGGGTCGCATCGTCCACTGACCGTTCTCCTCGTCGCCGAGGAGCGAGGCGAAGATCGCACCGGAGTCGAAGCGCGGGAAGCACAGCCAGTCGATGGAGCCGAGACGGCTGACGAGCGCGACCGTCTGCAGGTCGCCGATGAGCCCGTAGTCCTCGATCCGGCAGGTCACTCGTCCTCGCCTGCCCGAAGGAAGCTCGCGAGGTCCTTGAAGCGCTTGAGCGCGGCCCGGTCGAACGCGCGCCGGTACTTGGCCGCCACGTCTTCCTCGAGCGTCGCCGCGTACGCCTCGCGCACGTCGTACAGCCGCTCGCCCACGGCGTCGACGACGAGCTGGTAGTCGCCGTAGAGCTCCTCCGTGTCCTCCCGATCGGCGCCGGTCCAGGCCGCGTCCGCCTGGTCCGCCTCGGCGAGCAGCTCGGCCTCGTCCGTCTCGAAGAGGTCGAGCTGGCGCCGGACGAGGTCGCCGAACCGGTCGCGGCGGAAGATCACACGAGCTCCCGGTAGAGCTCGAGGTGAGCGGTCGCCGAGGCCTCCCACGTGAGCGCGTTGCGTGCCGCCTCGGCACCTCGTCGTGCCGCGGCGAGCGCGTCGGCGTCCCCGAGCAGCCGCTCGAGCGCGGCCGCCATCCCCTCGACGTCACCCGGCTCGACGACGGCTCCTGCGCCGTACCGGCTGACCGTCTCGCCGAGCCCGCCGATGTCGTACACGATCGCGGGGATCCCGGCGCCGAGCGACTGGAGGAGAGCGCCCGAGAGGTCGACCTCGGGCAGGTACGGAAAGAGCGAGACGGTGCCTTCGGAGAGCGCGCGCCGCATCTCGTCGGGCGGGAGGAACCCGAGGCGCCACTCGGCCCGCTCGCCCGCCTTCCGGCGGACGTCCTCGAGCGGCACGCGGGGATCCCCGGCGACGAGCAACCTCGCGTCCGGCACGCGCAGCACCGCCTCGACCGCGTCCTCGATTCCCTTGTACGGGCGGATGAGCCCGTGGAAGAGCGCCGTCCGCCCGTCGTCTCGGCGGTCGACCTCCGAGCGGAACGCAGGATGCGGGATCACCCGCACGTGTTCCTCCCGAACGCCGAACATCACGAGTGCGCCCTTCCCGCGCTCCGAGTGGACGACCACGCGCTCACAACGGTCGAAGAGCGTCTTCCACAGTCCGGTCTTCGAGGCGGTACGGCGCGGGATGATGTCGTGCGCAGTGAAGACGACGGGGGAGCGCGGCCGGAAGAGCCAGCGGTCGAGCTCCGGGGCGCCGAACCACTGCACGTGCAGGACGTCCGGCTTCGCGGCCGCGAAGCGGGCCATCCCGAGCGGGTGCTCGAGCGCCTTGACCGCCAGCCGGAGCCGCGTCGAGCCCATGCGCGACGACAGAGGGTAGAACCACTCCGCCGCCCGGTACCCGTTCGGCGCCGCGACCGCGCCGAACCGGAAGCGGGAGGTGACGAGCTCGACCTCCGCGCCCGCGGCCGCGAGCGCGCCGGCGAGCGAGCGGTCGTAGGGCGGCGTGTAGGCGGGCGGGTCGGCGAGGACGACGCGCATCTCCGAGAACGTTAAACGGCGCGTCGTCAGAATCCCGCGCGTGACCTTCCAGGACGCCCGCGCGCAGTTCCCCGTCCTCGAGCGCCTTGCGTACCTCCAGGCGGGCAGTGTCGGCCCGCTCGCGCGCGGGACCCTCGACGCGATGGTCGCGGAGGAGGAGCGGGGCCTCCGGGAGGGTCGCGGCAGCCTCGCGCGCTTCGAGCGCGTGATCGCCGAGCGCGAGGAGCTTCGCGGCGAGCTCGCCGCGCTCGTCGGCGTCGACGCGAGCCAGGTGTCGATCACGGCCTCGACAACGGACGGCTGCAACATCGTCCTCGCCGGGCTCGGCCTCGGGCCGGGGGACGAGGTCGTGACCACGACCGACGAGCACTTCGGCCTCCTCGGGCCGCTGCACGTCTCCGGGGCGAAGGTCGTCGTCGTCGAGCCCGATCCCGAGCTCATCGTCGCTGCGGTCACACCGCGCACCCGCCTCCTCGCGCTCTCCCACGTGCTCTGGACGACCGGTCAGCTCCTTCCCGTCCACGAGCTGAAGGAGACGACCGCGCTCCCGATCCTCGTCGACGGCGCGCAGTCGGTCGGCACGATCCCGGTGGACGCGACCGGGCTCGACTTCTACACCGTCTCGGGGCAGAAGTGGCTGTGCGGGCCGGAGGGGACGGGCGCGCTCGTGGTCGCCGAGCCGGAGGCGCTCGCGGTGGGCCGGCCGAGCTACCTGTCCCAGCAGCGCCATGAGCCGGACGGCGCGTTCGAGCCGAAGCCGGGAGCTGCGCGGTTCGACCCGAACCTGACTCCGCACGCGCTCGTCGCGGGGCTCAGAGCGGCCCTGCGGGCGCAGCCGGAGTGGCGCTTCGAGCGGGCAGCGGCCGCCGCCGAGCGCTGCCGCGAGCTTCTCCGCGACGCCGGGGCCGACGTCGTCGTGCCCGAAGAGCGCGCGACGCTCGTCTCCTGGCGCGTGCCCGTGGAGGAGTCAGCGGCGGTCGTCGCGCGTCTCGCCGAGGCGGGAGTCATCGTGCGCGACCTGCCGGGACGGGGTCTCGTGCGCGCCTCGGTCGGGTGGTGGACGAGCGACGAGGATCTCGAACGCCTCGTCGCCGGGTTGTAGGGTCGCTGCATGTGCTACGACCTCGACTCCTCGCCTCCGATCCCGCCGATCTCGGGCGCCGCGGTCTCGCACGACGACCTCGTGCTGGAGGCCGAGGACGGCAACCGGTTCGCTGCCTTCGCGGCGATGCCCGACGTGCCCGGCGCGGCCGGGGTCGTCATCCTCCCGGACATCCGCGGGCTCTACCGCTTCTACGAGGAGCTTGCGCTCCGCTTCGCAGAGCACGGCCACGCGGCCGTCGCGTTCGACTACTTCGGGCGTACGGCGGGCGCGGAGAAGCGGGACGACGACTTCGAGTACCTCCCGCACGTCCAGCAGACGACGCACGACGGCCTCCAGGCGGACGTCGCCGCCGCGGTCGCGTTCCTGCGCGGCGCGGGGTATCGCAGGAACTTCACCGTCGGCTTCTGTTACGGCGGCCGGAATGCCTGGCTCGCTGCGGCCGCCGGACACGGCCTCGCAGGCGCTATCGGGTTCTACGGCCGGCCGGGTGAGGACGGCCGTCCCGGCGACTCGCCCAGCCCGACCGCGGTCGCGGACCGGTTCGAGGCCCCGATCCTCGCGCTCATGGGTGGCGAGGACCAGGGGATCCCGGTCGAGGACGCGGAGGCCTTCGACGCCGCGCTCGAGGAGGCGGGGGTCGAGCACGAGGTCGTGATCTACCCGGGCGCGCCGCACAGCTTCTTCGACCGGAAGTACGAGGAGTTCGCGGACGCCTCCGAGGATGCGTGGAACCGCGTCCTCGCGTTCCTCGCCCGCCACTCCTGAGAAGTGGGCGCCCCGGAGTTCACGCCCGGGCTCGAGCTCGCCCGCGCCTTCTACGACGAGGTCGTCGCGCCTCTGCTCGCCGGCGCCGAGCACTCGGCGGCGCTGCTCGGCAGCGGCTCGGACGTGCTCGGCTTCGACACCGCCCGCTCGACCGACCACGCGTGGGGGCCGCGCCTGCAGGTCTTCGTCGCCGAGGAGGAGATCGAGCGCACCACCGCGCTCGTGGACGAGAGCCTCCCCGACGAGTTCCGGGGCTGGCCGACGCGCTACGGCTGGGACGACTTCGCCGCGACGCACCACGTGACCGTGACCACGCTCACTGGGTGGCTCCACGACCGGCTCGGGTTCGACCCCCTGCAGCCGATCGCCCTGGAGAGCTGGCTCGCGGCGCCCCAGCAGGTCCTGCTCGAGGTGACCGAAGGCTCGGTGTTCCGGGACTCCGGCGGCGCCCTCCAGCAGGCTCGGGACGCGCTCGCCTGGTACCCGGACGACGCCTGGCTCTGGCTCCTCGCCTGCCAGTGGCGCCGGATCGACCAGGAGGAGCCGTTCGTCGGGCGCACCGCCGAAGTCGGCGACGAGCTCGGCTCGCGCGTCCTCTGCGCCCGCCTCGTGCGCGACGCGGTGCGGCTCGCCTTCCTGCTCGAGCGCCGGTACGCGCCGTACGGCAAGTGGCTCGGCTCCGGGTTCCGCCGGCTCCGGGCGTACGAGGAGCTCGGACCGCCGCTCGAGGCCGCGCTCGCGGCGGACACCTACGAAGAGCGCGAGGCCGCGCTCGTCGCGGCGCTGGAGACCCTCGCGCGGCTCCACAACGCGGCCGGTGTCACGCAGCCCGTCGAGGCGACGGCGCGCTCGTTCTACGATCGCCCGTTCCGCGTCCTCGGATCCGGCCGCTTCGTCGCGGCCTGCCTGGAGCAGGTGTCCGACGAGCGGCTCCGCGCGCTGCCGCTCGTCGGCGCGGTCGACCAGTTCGCCGACTCGACCGACGTGCTCGCCTACCCGCGGACGTTCGAGAAGCTCGCCGAGGCCTACCGCGCCTGGCTCGCCGACCCGGAGGCCCGGTCTCGCTGACGGGACCCGCGCGCGTGGCCGCGAGACGTAACCCGCCCGCCGCACGCCCCCGTGCCCTCGACGGACCTGTCCCCGCAGTACGCCAAGTTACAACTTGTAACTTGCGTCGCCCTCACGCGCCGCATCGCCCGCGACGGCAGTCCGTACCGGGGTTCGCGCCGATCCGCCTCGAGCGAGACATGGCCGCACCAGGCGCCAAGTTACAAGTTGTAACTTGGCTCTATCGCGGCGCGACGTAGCCGCACCGGGCCTCGTCCGGTTCGGACCGGAGCCGAGGCGTGTGCCGGGGTCCTCGCAAGGCGGCGGCGAACCTCCGCCGGTCTGCGCCCGTTCCGCGTGACCCGCGCGGCGCTTGCGAAGTCGCGCTGACTCGCCGCTACGCCGCGTCCGCGGCCGTCCGCAACCCGAGCTCCTTCGCGATCGGTTGCAGCGCCGCGACGACGTTCGAGATGTGCTCGTCGAGCTCGAGCCCGAGGAGCTCGGCGCCCGCGTACACCTCGTCGCGGTGCACTCCGGCGGCAAAGGACGGCTGCTTGAGCTTCTTCTTCACCGACTTCGGCTCCAGCCCGTCGAGCCCGGTCGGGCGCACGAGCCCACACGCGTGCACGAACCCTGAGAGCTCGTCGCACGCGAAGAGGGTCTTCTTCAGCTGCGTGTCCCGCGGAAGGGCGAGATGCTCGGCGTGCGAGAGGACGGCCTCGATCAGCTCCTCGGGGTAGCCCTCCTCGCGCAGGATCGCCGCGCCGTCCTGCGGATGCTCGTCGAGCGTGGGATGGATCTCGTAGTCGAAGTCGTGCAGGAGGGCGGTCGCACGCCAGAAGTCCTCGTCCTCGCCGTAGACCTGCGCGTAGTGCCCGACGGAGGCCTCGACCGCCAGCGCGTGCCGCAGGAGCGCCTCGCTCTTCGTGTACTCCGTGAGGGTCTTCCACGCTTGCTCGCGAGTCGGCCGCACGGGCGAGTACGATAGCCGCCGCCGTTGGACCCAGCCTCACGCCAACCTGCCGTCGCCCCGTACGGAACCTGGTCGTCGCCGATCGCGGCGGACCTCGCCGCGCGGGCGGGGACCCGGCTCACGGGCGGGTGCCTCGCGGACGGAGCGGCCTGGTGGCTCGAGGGCCGTCCGGCCGAGGGCGGCCGCGTCGTGCTCATGAAGGCGGAGCCCGGCCGCGAGCCCGTCGACGTCGTCCCGCAGGGATTCAACGTCCGGACGATGGTGCACGAGTACGGGGGAGGCGCGTACGCCCTGCACGACAGCACCGTGATCTGCTCCCGCTTCGAGGACCAGCGGCTGTACCGCATCGATCCCGGCGGCGAGCCGGTCGCGATCACCGCCGAGGTTCCGCACACGGCGTACCGGTACGCGGACGGCAGGGTGGCGCCGGACGGCGCCCATTGGATCGGCATCCGAGAGCGGCACGAGGGCAACGGAGGCGCACGCGAGGTGATCAACGAGCTGGTCGCGATCCCGACCGACGGCTCTGCCGAGCCGAAGATCATCGCGGGCGGGCGCGACTTCTACTCGAGCCCGCGCATCTCACGCGACGGCCGGCGCCTCAGCTTCCTCGCCTGGGACCTGCCCTGGATGCCCTGGGACGGCTGCGAGCTGTACGTCGCCGACCTCGCGCACGACGGGACGCTCGGCGACCCCGAGCGGATGGCGGGCCGGGACGGCGAGGAGGCGATCTGGCAGCCGGAGTGGAGCCCGGACGGAGACCTCGTCTTCGCGAGCGACCGCAGTGGCTGGTGGAACCTCGAGCGGATCCACGGCCTGCACCGCAGCGTCCTGCACGAGGCCGAGGCCGATTTCGGGTATCCCGCGTGGGTCTTCGGGATGCGCTCGTTCGCGTTCCTCGGAGACGGGCGGATCGTGTGCTGCCACCAGCGGGAGGGCCGCACGGTCTTCGGGATCCTCGATCCGGAGTCAGGTGAGCTCGAGACACTCGACCTCGAGGAGAACGCGCTCGGGAGCGGCCCGGGGGTCAACGCGGAAGGGTCGACTGTGCTCCTGATTGCAGGGTCGCCCACGGTGCCGAACCACGTGCTCCTGCTCGACGTCGGCGACGGCTCGAGGACCGTGCTCCGAAGGGCGGCGGAAGTGACCGTCGACCCCGCGTACTTCTCCGTCCCGCGCTCGATCGAGTTTCCTACGGACGGCGACCGCACGGCTCACGCTTTGGTGTACGCGCCGGCGAGCCCGGACCACGTCGCGCCCGAGGGCGAGCTCCCGCCGCTCATCGTCAAGAGCCACGGCGGGCCGACGGGGAGCACGAGCGCGATCTTCAACCTCGAGATGCAGTTCTGGACGAGCCGCGGCTTCGCCGTCGTCGACGTGAACTACGGCGGCTCGACGGGCTACGGCCGCGCGTACCGCGAGCGGCTGAACGGGGAGTGGGGGGTCGTCGACCTCCGGGACTGCGTGAACGCCGCGCGCTACCTCGTGGAGCGCGGCGAGGCCGACGGAGAGCGGCTCCTGATCACCGGTGGCAGCGCGGGCGGGTACACGACCATCTGCGCGCTGACGTACACCCGGGAGTTCGCGGCCGGGACGACGTACTTCGGGATCGCCGACCTCGTCGCCTTCGCCGAGGGCAACGGGCACAAGTTCGAGCTCGAGTACGAGCACACGCTCGTCGGCCCCTACCCCGAGTCGGTGGAGCTCTACCGCGCACGGAGCCCGATCAACTTCGTCGAGCAGATCGAGACCCCGATGCTCGTCCTGCAGGGCGCCGACGACGAGATCGTCCCGCCCGCGCAGGCGGAGATGATCGTCGCTGCGCTCCGCGACCGCGGGATCCCGCACGCGTACCTCCTGTTCGAGGGCGAGGGGCACGGCTTCCGCAAGGCCGAGAACGTCGTCGCCTCGCTCGAGGCCGAGCTCTCGTTCTACGCGCAGATCCTCGGCTTTGCACCGGCCGACGGCATCCCTAAGCTCGCAATCGATCACCTGTCCTGAGCTCCCGTAACGCACATCGCTACACAGACCGTGGGGCGCCTGCCGCCCCGGCCTTTACGATTCCCCGCGCCATGGAGTCCTTCGTGATCGAGGGGGGTCGTCCGCTCAGCGGGACGATCCGCGCCTCCGGTAACAAGAACGGCGCTCTGCCGATCCTCGCGGCGAGCATCCTCGCCTCGGGAGAGGTACGGCTCTCGAACGTTCCGAGGATCCGGGACGTCGAGACGATGGTCGACCTCATTCGCGACATCGGCGCCGACGTCGAGTGGACCGGGCCGAACGACGTCCGGATCGATCCGAGCGGCGTCACGAAGACGAGCCTCGACCCGGATCTCTCACGCGAGATCCGCGCCTCGTTCCTCCTCGCCGGGCCGTTGCTCGCGCGCTTCGGCCACGTCACCGTCCCCCCGCCGGGAGGAGACGTGATCGGGCGCCGGCGGCTCGACACCCACGTCCACGCGTTCCAGGAGCTCGGCGTCGAGGTGGAGCTGAACGGCGCGTACGAGATGCGGACGGACGGGCTCCGCGGGAAGCGGCTCTACCTCGACGAGGCGTCGGTCTCGGGAACGGAGAGCGCGATCATGGCCGCCGTCCTCGCGCAGGGCAGAACGTGCGTCGGGCATGCCGCGTGCGAGCCGCACATCCAGGACCTCTGTCGCTTCCTCGTGCAGCTCGGGGCCGTCATCGACGGCATCGGGTCGAACGTCCTCCACATCGAGGGGGTCGACGAGCTCACGGGCGGCGAGTATCGGATCGGCCCGGAGCACGTCGAGGTCGCGAGCTTCGCGGCGCTCGCCGCGCTCACCGGCGGCGACGTCACCATCGAGGACGTCGAGCCGGACGACCTGATCGCGATCGTGCCCGCCTTCCGCAAGCTCGGGATCCGGATGGACGTGAACGAGCGCACGGTGCGCATCACGCCCGAGCAGGACCTGCGCGTCGTCGACGACCTCGGCGGGCACATCCCGAAGATCGAGAGCGGCGTGTGGCCCGCGTTCCCCGCCGACCTGACGTCGATCGCGCTCACCTGTGCGACGCAGTGCAACGGGACGGTTCTCATCTTCGAGAAGATGTTCGAGAGCAGGCTCTTCTTCGTGGACAAGCTCGTCTCCATGGGCGCCCGGATCATCCTCTGCGACCCCCACCGGGCGGTCGTCACCGGGCCCGCCCAGCTCTACGGGCAGCGTCTGGAGAGCCCGGACATCCGCGCGGGGATGGCGATGCTCATCGCCGCGCTGTGCGCGGAGGGCGAGTCGACGATCGGGAACATCGGCCAGATCGACCGTGGCTACGAGTCGATCGACGAGCGCCTGCGGGCGCTCGGCGCGGCGATCGAGCGGACCGAGCGATGACGCGCGAACGCGCTGCCTCGATCACGCTCGGGGCGGACGGCGAGAGCAGCATCGCGACCGGCGTCGCCGTGCTCGACCACCTGCTGGCGGAGCTCGCGGGTGCGGGCCGCTTCGGCCTCCAGCTCGAGGTCGCGCCCGACGAGCCCGAGTCGGAGGTCGACGCGGCCGGGGCGAGCCTCGGCGACGCTCTGCGCCCACTCCTGACGGGTGAGCAGGCGGCTGGACGCGGGGTTGGCGTGGTCGCGGCGGACGAGGCCCTGGCGATGGTCGTCGTCGAGGCCTCGGGGCAGGCGCTCGTCGCCTCGAACGCGGATCTCACGTCCACGCGGGCAGGCGGGCTGCGCACGGATCTCGCCGCCGGGTTCCTGAACGGCCTTGCGGAGGCGGCCGGCCTCACGATCCACGTCCGGCTGTTCGAGGGCGAGGACTCGCAGCACGTCCTCGAGGCGATCTTCAAGGCGCTCGGCGTCGCGCTTGCCGACGCGTGCACAGTCGACTGACCGAACGGAAGGAGCGCTCATGGCGCAGAAGGACGTCATCACGACCGACCGCGCGCCCGGCCCGTTCCAGGGCGCGCCGTACAACCAGGCGATCCGGCTGGGCGACCTCGTGTTCGTGGCCGGGCAGCTCGGGGTCGTCCTCGAGACCGGAGAGCTCGCGGGCCCCGGCATCGAGGAGCAGACGGAGCAGACCATGCGCAACCTCGCGGCGGTGCTCGAAGCCGCGGGCTCGAGCGTCGAGAACCTGCTGAAGACGACGGTCTTCCTCGTCGACCTCGCCGACTTCGCCGGCATGAACGAGGTGTACGCGCGTCACGTCGGCGACCGTCCGCCGGCGCGGTCAACGATCGGGATCGCGCAGCTTCCCGTCGGGGCCAAGGTCGAGATCGAGGCGATCGCCCACGTCTAGCCCGCCGCTCGTGCGGGATGCGACCGTCGAGGACGCGGCCGGCATCTCGAACGTCCGGACGCGCACCTGGCAGGCCGCATACGCGCACGTCTTCCCGGCCGAGCAGCTCGCGAGTCTCACGCCGGAGTCGGGGCTCGACTGGTTGCGTCGCGCGATCGCCGAGCCCTTCCCACACATGCACACGCTCGTGGCCGAGGTCGAGGGCGGGGTCGCGGGCTTCGCAAATCTCGGAGCCGCACGGGACGAGCCGGAGGCGGAAACGGGCGAGCTCTTCGCGATCTACGTCCTCCCCGAGGCCTCGGGCGGCGGCGTCGGCCGCGCGCTCATGGCCGAGACGCTCGCACGGCTGCACGTCGAAGGATTCGCCGAGGCGATCCTGTGGGTGATCGAGGACAATCCACGCACGCGCCGCTTCTACGAGCTCGCCGGCTGGCGGCTCGACGGCGGCGTCAAGGACGAGGAGTGGCTCGGCACCGTCGTTCGTGAGCTCCGCTACCGGATCGCACTCGGCCGAATGACCTGAGCCCGCGACCCCGTCGACCGATCGTCGCGTCTGAACCGGACACGGTCGGACCAAGCGCGATCCGTGTCCCCGTAAGTCGGCAGAACGCCACGTTACAACTTGTAACTTGGCGGCTCTTCCTCCCGCGCTCGACCTCCGAGCGTGCCTCAGAGTGGTGGCAACCTACGGTCGTCGGGCGGCGAGGCGTGCGCCTCTTGCGCAAGTTACAAGTTGTAACTTGGCGTCCGTTCGAGGCTCGTCGTTCGAGGACATGCGGCGCAGCGGGGCAGAATGAGCTCATGCGGGCCGAGGAGGTCATCGCCACTCACGGGAACACCGACTTCGACGCGTTCGCGGCGATGCTCGCCGCGCGCCATCTCTACCCGGGCGCGGTCGTCGCGGTCGGCGCGCTCAATCGCAACGTGCGCGACTTCTACCGCCTGCACGCGGACGAGCTCGGCCAGATCGTGGAGGCGAGCCGCCTCGAGCTCGACGCGATCCGCCGCCTCGTCGTGGTCGAGACCGCGAGCGCGTCGCGCCTCGGCGAGCTCGAGCCCGTGGCCCTCGACGCCGGAGTCGAGAAGATCCTCTTCGACCACCACGAAGAGGCCGAGCTCCCGGAGTGGGTGGACGAGGACGCGGCCGTCATCTCGGCCGACGGGGCGCTGACGACGACGCTCGTCGGGATCCTCGCCGAGCGCGAGCTCACCCCGACGCCGCTCGAGGCGACCGCGTTCGCGCTCGGGATCCACGAGGACACGGGCTCGCTGACGCACGCGACGACGACGCAGCGGGACGCGGACGCGCTCGCGTGGTGTCTGCGCCACGGCGCGCGCCAGGATCTCGTCTCCGAATACCTGCGCACGCCGCTCACGGCCGGTGAGCGCGATCTCCTGTATCAGCTGCTGGACGCGCTCGAGCCGGTGGACGCCGCGGGGGAGGAGGTGCTGGTCGCGGCGGTGCAGCGCCTCGACTACGTCGATGGCGTCTCGAACATCGCCCACAAGATCGTCGACCTCACCGACGCGCGGGCGCTCGTGCTGCTCGTGGAGATGGACGAGCGCGTGTTCGCGGTCGTCCGCAGCCGGACGCCGGGCATCGACGCCTCGGCCGTCGCCGCCGTCCTCGGCGGAGGCGGGCACGCGCAGGCCGCCTCGGCGATCGCGCGCACGGACCTCGACGACGCGCGGACGCGCGTCCTCGCGGCGCTCGCGGAGCACCTGCCGGTCGAGGCTCTCCGCGCGGCGGACGTCATGTCGACACCCGCACGCTCGGTACGCCCGGACACGAGCGTCCGCGAGGCGATGGCGCTCTGTCAGCGCCACGGGCAGAGCGGCGTCTTCGTGGTGGACGAGGAACGCGTCGCGGGCGCCGTCGCGCGCGAGGACCTCGACAAGGCGATCGGCCACGGCCTCGCCCATGCGCCGGTGCGCGGGATCATGAGCGGGCGTGTCGTCACGGCCTCCGAGGACGCGACGCTCGCCGAGCTGCAGGTGCTCGTGACCAACGCGGCAGACGGCCGAGTCGGGATCCTGCGCGACGGGGCGCTCGCCGGTGTCGTCGCCCGCGCGGATCTCCTGCGCGCGCTCGAGGGCGTCGAGCCCGAGGTTCGCGAGACGACGGACAGTCTGGCCGAGGAGCTCCGCCGGCTCGAGGACCTGCACCCGCTCTTCGAGGCCGTCGCGGCGCTCGGGGACCGCGCCGAAGGCGTCTACGTCGTCGGCGGGACCGTGCGGGACATCCTGCTCGGGGAGAAGAGCTTCGACGTCGACATCGCGGTCGAGGGCGACGCGATCGAGTTCGCGCGCGCGCTCGCCGAGGCGCTCGGCGGCCGCGCGACGCCGCACGAGCGGTTCGGGACGGCCGTCGTCTCGTACGGGGACGACGCGCGCGTGGACGTCGTCACCACCCGCACCGAGTTCTACGACGCGCCGGCCGCGCTCCCGACCGTCGAGCGCGCGGGGCTGCGCGAGGATCTCTTCCGGCGCGACTTCACCATCAACGCGATGGCCGCGTCGCTCAAGCCGGCCGACTTCGGGCGCCTGATCGACCCGTTCGGCGGGCGCGCGGATCTCGAGGCCGGCGTCCTCCGCGTCCTCCACAACCTGTCCTTCATCGACGACCCGACGAGGATCTTCCGCGGGATCCGCTACGAGGCACGGTACGGGCTTCGCCTCGAGGAGCACTCGGCACGGCTCGCCCGCGGCTGCATCGAGATGGGGCTCGTCGGGGACCTCTCGTCCGCGCGCCTGCGCGACGAGCTCGTGACGCTGCTCGAGGACCCGGGCGCGGCGGGCGGGATCCTCCGGCTCGGCGAGCTCGGCGCCGACCGCGCTGTGCACCCGCACCTGACGGCGGACGCCGAGGCGGTCGCACTCTTCGAGCGCGCGCTCCAGCTCCGCGACGAGCTCCACGTCGAGCTTCCGGCCTGGCGGATCGGCCTCGCCGCCCTCGGCCGCGAGCTCGCGCCGGAGGAGGTCTACGACTGGCTCGAGCGGCTCAAGGTGCGACGCCGAGACGTCGACCTCGTCGCCGGGGCCATCACGGTCGGGCCGCGGATAGCGGAGCGCCTGCGCACGGAGGAGCTGGCTCCCGCCGAGGTGACCGCGCTCGCCGACGCATTCGCACCGGACGCGCCGCTGCTCGCGCTCGCCCGCGAGGACATCCCCGAGCTCCGCGAGTACTTCACCCGGCTTCGCGACGTCAAGCTCGAGATCGGCGGCAGCGACCTGGCCGAGCTCGGGCTCGACGAGTCGCCCCGCGTCGGCGAGGTCCTCGCCGAGCTCCGTCGCCGGAAGCTCAACGGCGAGCTCGACGGGCGCGAGTCCGAGCTCGCCGCGGCACGAGAGCTCCTGGCGGCTCCCAGCGACTGATGACCGTCGCGCCCGCCACCGAGATCGCCGAGCGCTACGGCCGTCTCCGGAACGAGGTCGGCGCGGACGTGACCGTCGTCGTGGCCACGAAGTACGTGTCCGTGGAGGAGCTGGCGACGCTCGCGGAGGCCGGGGTCGAGGTCGTGGGCGAGAACCGCGCGCAGGACCTCCTCGCGAAGCACGCCCGCTACGGGGACGCCTTCCGCTGGCACTTCATCGGCCAGCTCCAGTCGAACAAGGCGAAGGTCGTGAACGAGGTCTGCGAGCTCGTGCACTCGCTCTCGTCCGAGTCGGCCGCGCGCCGTCTCGACGTCCCCGCGCTCCTCGAGGTGAATCTCGCCGGCGAGAGCACGAAGTCGGGCGTCGCGCCGGAGGAGGTCGCCGGCTTCGTCGAGCGCCACCCGCTCGTCCGCGGGCTCATGACGATGCCGCCGCTGACCTCGGACCCGGAAGCCTCGCGTCCGTACTTCCGGCGCCTGCGCGAGCTCGCGCGGGAGCACGGCCTCCCCGAGCTCAGCATGGGGACGTCGCAGGACTACCGGGTGGCGGTCGAAGAGGGGGCGACGCTCGTCCGGGTCGGCGAGCTGCTCTTTCGCGGCACGCCCTGACGGGAAACAGCCACAACCAGGGCTAGAATCGCCCGGTCATGGGTTTTTCCGACCTCTGGAGCCGCACGCTCGTCTACTTCGGGATCGCCGAGGAGGAGGAGTGGGACGACGACGGCTACGCGACGACCGAGCAGATCGAGGAGGACTACGGGCGCCGCAACCGGCACGACGGCGAGGGCGGCAGGAGCCGTCGCAACCGTCAGAACGTCAGGCGGCTCCCGAGCGCTCCCGAGGCGGACGAGTGGAGCGCGGAGGAGGAAGAGGAGGCCGCCGCCGCGCCGCCGCCTTCGCGCCGCCGCCGCGACCAACGGGAGCAGTCGCGTCCTCGCCTGCGCAGCGTCGACCCGGGGCCGCCGGCGAAGGTGCATCTCGTCGTTCCGCGGAGCTTCAACGACGCGCAGCAGATCGCGGACCGGTTCAAGGCGCAGCTGCCGGTCATCGTCAACCTCCAGGGCTCCGACACCGAGCTCTCGAAGCGCCTGATCGACTTCGCGAGCGGGCTCACGTACGCCCTCGACGGCAGCATGCAGCGCGTCGCAGACAAGGTCTTCCTGCTGACGCCCCGCAACGTCGAGCTCTCCGCCGAGGAGCGCGCCCGCGCGCTCGAGCGCGGCGGCTTCTACAACCAAGCCTGAGATCGCGCTTCGCGCGACGTCTGGGCGTTTCGGCCGGCCGAAACACCCAATGGGGACGACACGCTCGCGGCTGCCCCAAGGAAACGTGCTCCTTGCAGCGAACTCACGCCCGTGAGCCTGGTCCTCGACACCGCCACGACGCTGCAGAGCTTCGTCTGGGCCTTCAGCAGCATCTACATCCTGCTCATCTTCGCGTGGGTGCTCATGTCGTGGATCCGGATCCCGTACTCCCGGACGACCGCAGCTGTGCAAGAGTTCCTGAACGAAGTCGTACGCCCCTATCTCCGCCTGTTCCGCCGCCTTCCGACCCTCGGCCCAATCGATCTGTCGCCGATCGTCGGCGTCGTCGTCCTGCTCGTTGCGGCCCGGCTCGTCAACTCCCTGATCGGGAAGCTCCTCTAAGGAGGTCACATGCCGCTCACCCCCGTCGAGATCAGACATCTGGAGCTTCACCGGTCCTGGCTGCGCGGGTACAAGAAGGGAACCGTCGATCGCCTGCTCTCCGAGATCGCCGACAGCTTCGAGGAGGTCTGGCGCGAGCGTGCAGACCTCGCCGACCGGCTGGACGAGCTCGAGACCGAGGCGTCGAAGCACCGCGAGCTCGAAACGTTGCTCCGCTCGACCCTCGTGTCCGCCGAGCGCGCCGCACACGACATGAAGGAGCAGGCGCGGCGCGAGTCCGACCTGATCGTTCAGGAGGCGCACGCCGAGGGCCGCAGGCTCATGCGCGAGATGGCCGCCGAGAAGCAGCGCCTCGAGGAGGGTGTCCGCAGGATCCGCGCGATGCTCAGGTCCGCGCTCGAGATCGTCGACGAGAGGCCAGCGACCCCCGAGCCGAAGGCCGAGGAGCCCGCCGCACCGCAGCCGCAGCAGGCCGACGGCGCGTCCGACACCGGCATCCGCCAGGTCGCCGGCTAGGAGGGCTTGGCGGAGCGGGCCTCGTCGCCGGGGTGCCGCTGCTCGCCGCGAGGCAAGGACGCAGGGAGTGCCCGTACCAGGAAGGTACGGGT
>Ga0299906_10001774_pt1 | contig 18279 bp, 17 predicted proteins | sample RVTome_14_FD_200259 | JGI IMG/M metagenome (GOLD analysis project Ga0299906, IMG submission 200259) | Soil microbial communities from uranium-contaminated site in the Upper Colorado River Basin, Wyoming, United States - RVT145D125 (version 2) ...
CGAGCACGTCGGGACTGCCGTTGACGACGACGACCTTCTGCACGGGCCCGGAAGCCATCTGGCTGGCGTCTCGCATGGTGGAGTCGGTCCTTCCTGCCTCCGTCCAATACAGAATCCGTGCCACTCCAACGCCGCCGCCGACGGAGGGCCGCCGTGTCTCATTCTGGTGCCGGTTTCCCGTCACGGCATGGCCCGGCGCGCCTCTGGTGAGGCCGAGGTGTCCTCCAAATTCGTTCCCGGACGGCGGTTTGTCCACCGGCTGACGCGAAACCGGCCGCTGGCCCACGGGACGGGATTTTCTACCCGGATTTCCCCGCCTGCCGCAGGCACCCGTGTGGCCAGGCTCGCGGGTCGGACCACGCCGGGCGGGTTTGCAGCAGGGGGCCCGTCGCCGCCCGAGCCGCTTCAGAACAGCCACTTCACCAGGAGGTGCCCGGAGGTGCCGTCGCTGAACAGGTCCTCGAGGCCGTAACGCGGATCGAAGGCGTTGGCCCCATCCGGCGTCGCCTGGAGCAGCGCCTCGTAGTCGTATCCCTGCGAGAGATCGGACCCGAAGGGGACGAGGGCACTGGACGGACGCGCGCGGTTGAGCTGATTGTAGCGATGCCGTGCGGCCTTCTGGTTGAACAGGTTCAGCACGTTCAGCTCGACGCGGAAGCGCTGGCCGCCCGTCGGCATCCGGAACTCGTGCGCGACCAGCAGGTCCGTGTAGCTGAGGACCGCCGTCCGTCCCATGTCGCCACGGCCGTCGACGAACACCTGTAGCGTGAACGGATCGTTCACGTACGTCGTCAGCGGCGTGCCGCTGCCGGCGAAGATGTTGAGGCCGAACTGCGTGCCGAAGGGCGCCATGTAGGAGCCGTACAGCTTGAGCACGTGCGGCCGATCGGTCGCCAGCCGTCCCTGCGGGTCGAGGTTGCCGTGCGCGTCCCACATGGTGTCGAACAGATCCCAGTTTTTGTTGGCGTTCGTGCCGAGACGGGCGAGACTGCCGCCCTGCATCTGACCGGCTGCGTACGCGAGCCCCTCGGCGGGCGTGTGGACCTCGTCGGAGTTGGCCAGGCCCGCGTAGTTGCCGAAGAGGCGGCTCCAGACGTAGCTCCCGCCGTAGAACCACGCGTCGGCGATACGCCTGTTCACGGAAATCTGCAGCGCGTCGTACTGCCGCTTGGCCTTCGGTACGGTGAAGGGAGGTGTGGCCCCGATGACGAACGCGTCGGTGGTGATCCCCTCGCCCGGGTTACCGAACAGGTATTGGAAGTTGCCGTCGATGAGGAGCGCGACGTCCTCGATCGCACGCACCAGGTTGTTGTGGACGTAGTTCACCGTCAGCACGGTGTGGCGGCCGATCTGGCGCTCGACACCCACGTTGAAGCTGTCCTGGGCCATCGGCTTTACGTTCGGGTCCACTGTATCGAAGTCGGGCATGCGAAAGTCCTGCACGCCAGACGCCCCTCCCCAGAGGTTCTCTCCGGGCATGTTGTCGAGGCTGAGGTCGAACACCGCGGTGGGATCGTCGAGTCCACGGTAGGCGACGGTCCAGGTGTCGGCGCCGAAGTAGCCGCGCGCCACGTCGTACTTCGTCCAGTCGTGGTACCGACCGTAGGCGCCGAAGATCTTCGTCCGGCCGTCGCCGCGCAGGTCGTAGGCCACGCCGATCCGCGGCGAGACCATGTCGCCGAAGCCGAACGCGAACGCGTTCTCCCTGATCTGCGGCCTGTACGACGGGACCGTCTCCTGTTCGAGCCGGACGCCGAGGTTCAGCGTCAGGTTGCCGAGGCTCCACTGGTCCTGCGCGTACAGGTGCGCGAGGTTGGCCGAGGCGCTGCCGAACGTGCCGATGTCGGCGACCTCGTAGTAGCCGAACGCGCCGCGCCCGCCGAGACCGGCCGCGGCCTCCGGCGGGAGCGTGCTGTCCCAGTACACCCGCACGCGGCCACCCGGGAACCGCTGGTCCACGTCGTTGCTCGTGTGCCGCAGGCCGACCCCGACCTTGAGCAGGTGATCGCCCCCCGCGGTGAACGACGTCGTGAGGTCCGCATCGACGTACGCCTGCGTCGTCGTGTCGTGGTCGACGATCTGCACGGGAGACGTATTCTGGGTGAAGGCCGGACCCTGGTATTCGAGGGGAACGCCCGGCAGCCCGATCGACGACGTCATGTAGCGGACCGACGTGGTGGTCGGGACGCCAGTGTCTCGATACCGGTCGTAGAAATAGCCGGTCGTGAGCGACAGCAGGTTGGACCCGTTCAGCACGATGTTGGCGTTGGCCGTGACGTTGCGCTGGTCGATCTCCCAGCCGCGCTCGGCGTTGGCCAGGTTGCTCTCGCGGGAGGAGGCGATGCCGTCGGCCACGTCTCCCGTGTAGGCCGGCAGCACGCCCGTATCGAAGGTCGGGGTCCACAGCGTGCCGACGTACGCGTTGAGCCGTGGCGTGGCGTAGCTGACCTTGCCGTACGCGTTGAGGAACGTCCGATCCTGTCCGATCGTGCCGGTGTCGGCGCCGTTGTCGAAGCCGTAGGTGCGCGTGCGGTCCATGAACTGCGGCGAGAACGAGCCGAAGAAGAAGAGGCGATCGCGGACGAGCGGACCGCCGAGCGAGCCGCCGATCTCGCTGCGATGGTCGGCCGTCTCGCTGTCCTGGACGTACGCGACCGTGACCTCGTCCACCGGCGAGAGCACCAGACGCCTGGGGGGGGCGGCACCGAGGCCGCTGCCCATGTAGTAGTAGTGCGCTTCCCCGTGGAACGTGTTGCCGCCGGACCGCGTGACCGCGCTGACCACCCCGCCGAGTGCCCCACCGTACTCCGCCGGGATGCCGACCGTCTTGACCTGGACCTCCTGGAGGTACTCGAAGGCGGTGTTCTGTCGCGACTGTCCGTTCAGCAGGCTGTTGGTGACCACGCCATCCACCGTGAACAGGTTCTCGGCGCCGCTGGCCCCGTTGACCTGGAGGCCGCCCTCGATGACACCGGACGTCACCGAGGGGGCCGTCATGGCCAGCGACTGATAGCTGCGCTCCTTGGGCAGTCGGTCGATCTCGTCGATGGTGACGTTGTGCGCGACGAGCGTGCTGCGGGCGTCCACGAGCGGGGCGGCCTCGGCGACGACCTGTACGGCTGCGGTCACTCCGCCCACGGGCAGCTCAGCGTCGAGACGGAACGTGCGGCCGAGGATGACGTTGACGTCGGCCTGCTCGATCGGCGCGAAGTCCTGGCGCTCGAAGCGTACTGAATAGCGTCCGGGGGGCAGGTCCGCGGCCAGGTACTCACCGCGGCCGTCGGTGACGAATGTCCGGACCGTCTCGTTGTCGAGGTTGCTGACGATGACGGCCGCGTCCGGCACGACGGCGCCCTGCGGGTCGGTGACGCGTCCCGCGAGTCCGCCGAAGCGCTCCTGGGCGGACGCGACGCCGGCGAGCGTGAGGACGACGGCCAGGCAGGCGGCAATCGGGCGTGCGGGCATCTTTGAGTCCCTCTCCTTGTCCGAACTGCTCACCCTATCGGTCAATTACCCATCCTGACTACATACCTGTGGGCCTTTTTGCACACAATTTCCGTCACGTGTCCAAATCAGGCGGGATTCCAGGTCGGGTGCCGACACGATCCGCCCGCGGGCGGATCAGCGGCGGGGGCGGGAGAGCGCCCCGGTGCGCGTGCCGGAACGCGACCTGCGGCGTCGCTGGAACGTGCGACTCGACACCCGCAGCTCGAACCAGGGCTCGAGCACCTCCATCGCGCGCTCGTAGCCGTGCGCCACATGAGCCCGCATCGCATCGGCGACCGCTTTTTCGTCGCGCGAGGCGATGGCATCGACCAGCTGCACGTGAGGCGTGGCCGAGTCGTCAGGGGGCGGCACCTGCAGCCGCGAGAACCAGAGCGCGGCAAAGCCATGGGCCCGCTCGAGGGCGTCCGACAACTGCGGACAGCGGCTGCATTCGCCGATACGGCGGTGGAACCCGTGATGCGCCGTCGTGAACCGGCAGCGGTCGTCCCGCTGGCGCAGGGCATCGACGCGCTCGGCCTGCGTGCGGAGCCTGGACAGATCGCTGGCGCTGGCGGCCCTCGCCACACGCATGGCGGCCTGTACTTCGAGCGCCTCGCGCACCACGTAGTGTCCCTTGACGTCCTCGTGCGACGGGATGCGGACGCGGGTGCCGGCGCGGGGCCGGCTCTCGAGGAGCCCCTCGAATTCGAGGCGGTGGAGCGCCTCGGCCACCGGCAGCAGGCTCGTGCGCACTTCGGCGGCCACGGTGCGGCGGGAGATCGGCTGGCCTGGCGGCAGGTCACCCCGCATGATGCGGCGCCGGACGACGCCGTAGACTTCCGAGGCGAGCGTGGCCTCGCGGGCTGTGCTCATCTTCACCCCCTCGTGCCCGCGGCGCAGGCCCGTCACCGCCGGAAGACTGGAGTATCACCACGGGTGGCGGCGATGTCAAACCGCGAGCGGCCCCGTCGCGCGCCGGGTTGCACCGGATCGGAGGGGCGTGGTGATACACTCGTCGGGCTTTGGGCGTGCCGGCGCAGGTCGCGCACGGTGAGCGCGGACGGTTCTCATCGACAGGAGTGCAGCACATGGCAGCGGACTTCTTTCTCGGCGAGTCGCTGGTGGGCGACGGCAACGAAGTGGCACACATCGACCTGATCGTCGGGTCGAAGTCGGGCGCGGCGGGGGCGGCCTTCGTGAACGCGCTGGCGAACAACAAGGACGGGTTCACGACGCTGCTGGCGGTTGTGACGCCCAACCTGCCGGCCAAGCCGGATACGCTCCTGTTCAACAAGGTGACGATCAAGGGCGCGAAGCAGGCGGTGCAGATGTTCGGGCCGGCGCAGGCAGCAGTGGCGCGCGCCGTGGTGGACTCGGTGGAGAGCGGGGTGATCCCGAAGGAGAAGGCCGACGACCTGTGCGTGCTGGTCGGCGTGTTCATCCACTGGGAGGCCAGCGACGACCAGAAGATCTACGACTACAACTACCAGGCGACGAAGGAGGCCATCGAGCGGGCCCTCAAGGGCAAGCCGACGGTCGCCGAGGTGCTGTCGGGGGCCAAGACGGCCAAGCACCCCTTCAGCCCCAAGTAGTCCTTTCGCCCGGCGGGGCCCCGACGCTCGAGGCCCCGCCGGCGCGACGACCCGTCCCTGGTGAAGAAGCTTCTCCTGCAGCTCGACGGCTCCACCCGTCCCAGCGTGTTCGACCGCGTCGTCGCCTTCGACGGCGGCGCCGACGAGGTCATGAGCTATGGGGGCGTGACGCCCGACTCCGTGCGGGATCTGGTGCACGGCGCCATCTTCACGCGCGGCCCCAAGGATCTGCGTCACACCGCCATCTTCATCGGGGGCACCGACATGGCCGCGGGAGAGCGCCTCCTGGCAGCGGTCCAGCAGGCGTTCTTCGGGCCGATGCGTGTGTCGGTGATGCTCGACGCCAACGGATCGAACACGACCGCCGTGGCCGCCGTGGCGAAGATCGGCCAGGCGATCGGCCCGCTCGCCGGACGGCGCGTCGTGGTCACCGCGGGGTCGGGTCCCGTCGGGACGCGGGCGGCGGGTCTGCTGGCGAAGGCCGGCGCCGAGGTGACCGTCACCTCGCGCCGCGCGGGTGACGGGGCGCTTGCCGCGCGCATCCGCGAGCGTTTCGGAGGTGCCGTCGGCGAGCTGCCGCTGGCCGGCGCCGCCCGGGCCGCAGAGGTCCTCGACGGCGCGGAGGTGCTTCTCAACGCCGGGCCGGCGGGCGTCTGCCTCGTGGAACGAGGGGCCTGGGCGGATCGCCAGGGGCTTCGGGTGGTGGGCGACGTCAACGCCGTGCCGCCGGTGGGGATCGAGGGTGTCGAGGCCACCGACGACGGCGCGACCCGCCACGGGGCCGCGGCCTTCGGGGCGCTCGCCATCGGAAAGCTCAAGATGAAGATCCACAAGGCGTGCGTCGCACGCCTCTTCGACCGCAACGATCTCGTCCTCGACGCCGAGACGATTGCCGGCGTGGCCGACGAGCTCGGCGTCTAGTCGCCGGGGCGCCCTCATGCCCCGCGTCATTGGCATCGATCCCGGCACGACGAGCGTCGACCTGTGCGGGCTCGACGGGGGACGTCTCTTCCTGGACCGCGCGATCCCGACCCGCGAGGCGCTGGCGAATCCGTCGCCGCTGCTCGCACTGCTCGAGGGGGCGCGCCCGCTGGATCTGGTGGCGGGGCCCTCGGGCTACGGCCTGCCGCTCGTCTTCGCCCGGGATCTCGACGAGCGTCAGGTACGTCTCGCGTGCCTGGCGGCCCCGGGGGAGGAGGGCGGAATCGGCGGGCTCTCGGCGCTGATCCGGGCGCTCGGTCGCGTGCAGGCACCGGTCATCTTCACCCCTGGCGTCATGCACCTGGATACGGTGCCCGCGCATCGGAAAGTCAATCGCGTGGACATGGGAACGGCCGACAAGGTCTGTGCGGCCGCGCTGGCGATTCGCGCACAGGCCGACCGCCTCGGCTGTGCCGAGCGCGACGTCTCCTTCCTCCAGCTCGAGCTCGGCGGCGCCTTCACCGCCGCACTCGCCGTGGACGGCGGCTGCATCGTCGACGGTCTCGGCGGCTCGTCGGGCCCGATGGGGGCGTGCGCCTCGGGCGCGCTCGACGCCGAGGTCGCGTATCTGGCCGGGCATGTCGGCAAGGCGCACCTGTTCTCCGGCGGCGCGCTGGACGTGGCCGGTACTCCCGACGCGCCGGCCGAGTACCTGGCCGCGCCATCCACCCCGCGAGCGGAGCTGGCATGGCACGCGTGGCTCGAGAGCGCGGTCAAGGCCGTGGCGGCGCTCTCGGTGTCGGTGCCCGAGCCGCGCGAGGTGGTGCTCTCGGGGCGGCTGGCCGGCGTGCCGGCGATCCGGGACGCGTTGACCACCCGGATCGGTGCCGTGCTCTCCCGGTCGCCCGTGGTGCCGCTCGCCGGCTTCGCCGAGGTGGCCAAGCATGCGGCGCAGGGGGCGGCGCTGCTGGCCGACGGTCTGGCCGGGGGACGCTCGCGTGCGCTCGTGGAGGCGATGGGCCTGCGAAGGGCCGGCGGCACCGTGCTGGACCACCTCCATGTGATCGACACGGCCGCGGCACGCGCCCGGCTCGGAATCGACTGACGTGCGCGTCCTGATTGCGGGAGTGTCCACACGCGCGGCCGCCGAGTCGGCGGCACGAGCCGGATTCGAGGTCACGGCCATCGACGCCTTTGGCGACCGCGACCAGCACGCCAGCGTCCGGGCGCTGTCGATGCGGCGTGACGTCGGGACGACGTTCACGCCGGCCGCGGTGGCCCGCGTGGCGCGAGCCGTGCCACGCGAGGCCGCCGTGTATCTGTCGAACTTCGACAACCATCCTCGCGCCGTGGCGACGCTGGCTGCCGGCGGTGCCGTGTGGGGCAACCCTCCGGGTGTGCTTCGCCGCGTTCGAGACCCGGTGGCGCTGGCCGACGCGCTCGGTCGTCGTGGCGTGACGGTGCCCGACACGCGGCGCGATGCCCCGGCCGGAGGGGATGCGCGATGGCTGGTGAAGCCGGTGGCCTCGGGGGGTGGGCATGGCGTTCGCTGGTGGCGGGGCGCACGCGTGCCGGCGCAGGCCTACCTGCAGGCGTACGTCGACGGCGTCCCGGCCTCGGTCGCCTTCGTCGCCGACGGCGAGCGAGCGGTGCTGCTCGGTCTCACGCGGCAACTGGTCGGCGAGTCAGCGTTCGGGTCGACCGGCTTCCGGTACTGCGGCAACATCTTCTGTACGTCGCCACGGGACGCGCTCGCGCATCCCCGACTGGTCGCGGCCTGCGTCCGGCTGGTAGGTGCCGTCGTCGAGGACTTCGGACTGGTCGGCGTGGGCGGTGTCGACGTCATCGTGCGCGGCCACGTGCCGGCGCCCGTCGAGGTGAATCCACGATGGACGGGGTCGCTCGAGGTCATCGAGCGTGCCCTGGGAGATCCGCTGTTCGCCGTACACGCGGCGGCCTGTCGGGACCGTCGGCTCCCGGACGCGGGGGCCGTGAGCGTGGCACCGGGCCGCGTCGTGGGCAAGGCCATCGTGTTCGCGCGCGCTGAGGTCACCGTCGGGGACACGTCCTCCTGGCTGGCGGATCCCCACGTCCGCGACGTGCCGCACGAGGGTGAGCGCATTGCCGCGGGGCGGCCCGTGTGCACCGTGTTCGCCGCAGGGGACGATGCCGCCGGCTGTCACGCTGCCCTCGTGGCCCGCGCGGAGCGGATCTACGGGGATCTGGCCTCCTGGATGGTCGCGGCTGCTAACATGGCGCCGGGCCCGAAGCCCGAAGCCCGAAGCCCGTAGCCGGCCGCGCGCGCGGCGCACGGCCCGAGGCCTCCATGAAGCTCTCCACAGCGCTCTTCACGGCCGCGCTGCTCGTTGCTCCGTTCCAACCCGGCGCCCGCGCGCAGAACGAGGCCGAGCCCCCCGGGCGCGCCGACATCGAGTCCTTCTTCAGGGCCACCTCGCTCGACGAACGAGAGGCCATGCCCGCGCGGGAGCGCATCGCGGCTGGCTGGCAGGCCGGCGACGCCGCGCTGATCGTCGATCTGCTGGACCTGATGCGCCGGACGAGCATGGTGAACCCCACGTCCTGGATCCGGCTGAGCCGTCTGGGCCAGTTCCTCGGCGAGCAGACCGGCCAGTCCTTCGGCGTCGATGTCGCGCAGTGGCAGCAGTGGCTCTGGAGCCAGCCCTACGATCCCCACCCGCACTACGGGGACTTCAAGGCAGCCCTGTACGGGCAGCTCGACCGGCGCTTCGAGGACTTCTTTCGCGAGCCGCTGAAGACGGCCATCCGCCTGGACGAGGTGCAGTGGGGCGGCGTGGCCGTCAACGGCATCCCGCCGCTCGATCACCCGGTCGTGGTCCCGGCTGCCGAGGCCGACTATCTCGAGGACGACAACATCGTGTTCGGCATCTCGGTGAACGGCGAGTCGCGCGCCTATCCCAAGCGCGTGCTCGCGTGGCACGAGATGGCGCTCGACGACATCGGCGGGGACGAGCTGACCGTCGTGTACTGCACGCTGTGCGGCACCGTCATTCCCTACGACAGCCGCGTCGGGGGGCGACTGCGCGTCTTCGGGACGAGCGGCTTCCTCTATCAGTCGAACGAGCTGATGTTCGATCGCGAGACGAAGACGCTGTGGTCGAGCCTGGACGGCACCCCGGCCATCGGTCCGCTCGTCGGGTCCGGCCTGCGCCTGGGGATCCGTCCCGTCGTGACCACGACCTGGGGCGAGTGGCGGCGCCGGCATCCCGATACGACGGTGCTGTCGCTCGACACCGGCTATCAGCGCGACTACTCCGAGGGCGCCGCCTACGCGACGTACTTCGCCACCGACGGCCTCATGTTTCCCGTGACGCGGGCCGACGGGCGACTGCGCAACAAGGCGGAGGTGCTCGCGCTCCGGCTCGTCGCGCCGGATGGCGGCGACGGCATCCGTGCGGTGGCCGTGGCCGCCGAGTACCTGCGCGACCGGCCGGTCTACCACCTGGAGGCGGAGGGCGCCGATCTGGTCGTGGTGACGAGCGCGGAGGGCGCCAACCGGGTCTACGACGCCGGGGGGCGCCGCTTCGAGCGCCTCGACGGCGAGGGCCGGGTGCTCGACGACGCCGGCCGCGCGTGGGCCGTGGAGGAAGATCGCCTGCGCCCGACCTTCGATGGCGCGCTCGAGCTGCCACGCGTGCCCGCGCACCGGGCCTTCTGGTTCGGCTGGTACGCGCAGTATCCCGATACGATCCTGATCCGGTAGCGCCGGCCGTCAGGCCGTAGCCCGTAGCCGTCCCACCACCGTCGCAGGGCTTCACTCCCGCGGTCGAATCACACCCACCGTTCAGTCCACCCCGAACGCGAGGAGCACGTTGCCGCCGCTGGCGCCGCTGGCGATGCCGTAGCCCGATCCGATGTAGACCATGCCGTCGACGACGACGGCGCCCGACACGCTGATGGCACCGCCGTGCGCCACCTGGCGGTTGACGGTCTCGACCTCCTGCGACGTGTCGAACGACCAGAGCTGCCGGCCGTCCTCGGCGGAGACGGCGAAGAGCGTGCCGTTGCCAGCGCCCTCGAAGACGACGCCGGGGATGGCCGTGGGCGCCGCGCCGAGCGAGATCCCGCGGCCACCCTCGGGCCCGCGGAACGTCCACGCGATCTCGCCGGTCTGCTGACGGACCGCGACCAGGCCAGCCGCGCCCGCGCCGTAGTAGACGTGACGCCCGTCGGCCGCCCCGCCCCACACGATGGCCCCGCGCCCGCCGCGCCCGCGGCCCACCGGGCCGCCCGCCGCGTTGATGCGGTAGAGCAGCGCGCCGTCGTTGTCCGGATCCAGCGCGAAGACGTCGGCGCTCTTCGTTCCGCCGAGCAATGCGCGCCGGCCGCCCGGCAGCGATACGAGGATCGGCGAGTTGCCGATGTCGGCGTCGGGGCCCATCGGATCCGGACAGGCCGCGCTGCGGTCCGGGCCGTTGCAGCCGCCCATGAACACGTCGCCCTCGGTGGCCTGGAAGGACCAGAGCCGCTCGCCGCTGTCGATGTCGACCGCCAGGATGCCGTCGCTTGCCACGGCCGGTGGGTCGGTCGTGGAGTCACCCGTGCCGAAGTAGACTGCGTTACGCACGGGATCGACCGTCGGCGCGGTCCACACGGCGGCGCCCGCCGGCTTGTAGAGCACCACGCCGTTCGGGTTCGTCGCGTGGGGCATCGGCTCCTCTGGCACGACCCACGCCTTCCAGACCTGCCGGCCCGTGCTGGCGTCGAGCGCCACGACGCTGCCGCGCGAGGTGCAGCAGGGGTAGTCGGGCGTGCCGCTCATCCATTCCTCGGACGACGACACCGGCACGAAGAGCCGCCCCTCGTGGTAGGCCGAGCCAGCCGTAATCCGCGCCACGACGTGGGGGTCCACCTTCGTCGTCCACAGCAGCCGGCCGTCCTGTGCGTCGAGCGCGTAGACGTTGGCGTGGCCGTCGCCGAAGAACACGCCGTAGCGCGTGGCGCCCTGGCCGGTCACGGCGCCGACCACGGGCGCGTTGCGCACGATCGAGCCCTGCTCGAAGGACCAGTAGACGCAGCCGGTCTTCGCGTCGAGCGCGTAGAAGAAGCCGTTGTCGCTGCCGACGAACACGCGCCCGGCGACGACGGTGGGCTGCCCGTTGGCCGACAGGCCCGTCGGGTAGCCGAAGGCCCACTTGAGGGTGAGGCGCGGCACGTCGGTGGGCGACAGACCGGCCGCGGCGCCGCCCTGGAAGCGCGTGTTCGCCAGTCCGTTGCCCCACCCGTTCCAGCCGGGGCCCGCGGCGGGGTCGGCCAGCGGGGGATTGGTCGCGCACCGGTTCGGCATCAGGCTGGCGCTGCCCGCGGCGGCGCTGCCGAGTGGGCGACCCGCCATGAACTCGGCGAGCCGCTGCTTCTGGATGTCGCTCAACCCTTCGCTCTGCGCCTGCATCGACCCGGTCGTCAGCGCGGCGTAGATCCGCTCGGGTGTCATCTCGCGGATGGCCACCGGCGATTGCGCCTCGGTGTTGGCCGGGTTGCCGTGACAGCCGTAGCAGCGTGTCTGGAAGCTGCCCCAGCCGCTTTCCGTCCCGGGAAGGCCCCGTCCCCCTGCTGGCGCCGGCGGCGCCTGCGCCTGCTGCCCCTGCCCCTCCTGCCCGCCGGCTGCCGGCGCCTGTCCGTGCACCTGGACGAGCGCGACGAAGATCATGAGGGCCAGCGCGCACGACACGAGAAGGTGAAGACGACCCGGCTCTGTTCGCATGACGACTCCCATGCTGCGACCGCGGCGCCCGCGTGCACCGCGCGAAACGGCGGGTACGATATCAGATCTTCCCGCGGCCCTTCGGTCCGTGGCCCGGTGCCGCTCGAGCCACGTCGCTACGACGTCTGTCTCGCGGCTCGAAGCGCGAGCGCCCGCCAGCGGTCCGTGGCGGTCCGACCCCCGTGCTATCATCGCTCTGCGATGCCGGGCAGGCGCTTCATCATGAACGCGGGCCGCACGACGAAACAGGGCCAGCAGATCAACGTCGGCAAGGACTCACCCGAGTACCAGCGCATTGTCGGGACGATCAGCATGCACCCGGAGGACATGAAGGCCGTCGGGATCACACCGGGCGGCGACGTCCGCGTCCGGTCCGAGCAGGGCGAGGCCACGTTCGCGTGTGTCGAGGGCAAGGTGCCGCAGGGGATGATCTTCGTGCCATATGGCCCACCGACGTGCCATCTGATGGGGCAGGGAACCGACGGCACCGGCATGCCGACCTCCAAGGGCTGGGAGGTCGAGGTCGAGCCGATCGGGGCTGCCGTAGAGGAAGCTGGCGCAGAGGAGAAGGCTCGGGAGCAGGCTGGTGTGTGACGTGTGTCGCGAAAGGGCCGCCGCGGGCAGCCTGTCGTCCGCCGTCGGCGCCGCGGGCCCCGATTCGCCGGACCAGGTGAACAGGGCGGCCCAGACCGAGCCCGGCGCCGTCGCGCCATGGGAGCAGCTCGCGCCCGGGCGCTACATGCCGCGGCGCACGAGGGGCAGCTTCCCGGGCCGGGAGCTCGGTTGAGCCTTCGTCGTGCCGCCCGGGCGGGGCGGCGGGCGCTCGGAACGGGAGCCGTAGCCGCATGAATCTTCGCGTCGTGAAGGACGCCACGTGCACGTTCTGCGGCTGCGTGTGCGACGACATCGAGCTGCACGCCGAGGGCGACCGCATCGTCAAGGCGAAGAACGCCTGCAGCCTCGGTGACGCCTGGTTCAAGAACCACACCGCGGAGCGTCTCTACCCGGACGCGCTCGTGGACGGCAGGGCAGCCTCGCTCGACGAGGCGATCGAGGCGGCCGCCGCGCACCTGTACGACGCCCACATGCCGCTCGTCTACGGTCTCAGCAACATCACCTGCGAGGCGCAGCGCGAGGCGGTGGCGCTCGGCGAGATGATCGGAGGTGTGGTCGACAGCCACACGTCGCTTTGACACGGCCCCACCGAGATAGCCGCCCAGTTGGGCGGCAAGGTCACGTGCACCCTCGGCGAAGTGAAAAACAGGGCGGACTTCATCGTCTACTGGGGCGGCAACCCGGCCGAGTGCCACCCCCGTCACTTCACGAAGTACACCCTCACGCAGAAGGGGCGTTTCGTGCCCAACGGCCGCAAGGGGCGGACGATGGTGCTCGTGGACATCCGCGAGACGCCGAGCGCCAGAGCGGCCGACATCTTCCTGCAGGTCCGGCCCGGCCGGGACTTCGAGGTCGCCACCACCCTGCGCGCGCTCGTCAAGGGCCAGCGCGTGGACGAGGCCACCGTGGCCGAGACCGGGCTCACCCTCGCGCAGCTCCAGGATCTCGTCGACCGGATGAAGGGGGCGCGCTTCGGCGTGATCTTCTTCGGCATGGGCCTGTCGATGACGCGCGGCAAGCACATGAACTCCGGCGCCATCCTCACGCTGACCGCCGAGCTGAACGCGTTCACGAAGTTCGTCTGCATGCCGATGCGCGGGCACGGCAACGTGACGGGTGCCGACGTCGTCCTGCGCTGGACCACGGGGTATCCGTTCGGCATCGATCTGTCGCGCGGGTATTCCCGCTTCAATCCGGGGGAGTTCTCGACGGTGGACCTGCTGGTGCGGGGCGACAACGACGCCGCGCTCATCCTCGGAGCCGACCCGGGCGCCACGATGCCGCAGCCGGGCATCGAGCACCTGGCGCGCATCCCGACCATCGTGCTCGATCCGAAGGTGACGCACACGAGCCGGCTGGCGCGCGTGCACGTCACCACGGCAGCCACCGGCATCAGCGCAGGCGGCACGGCCTACCGGATGGACGAGATTCCGCTGCCGCTCCGGCCGGCCCTCGTCTCGCCGTACCCCACCGACGAGGAGGTCATCCGCCGCATTCGCGAGGCCGTGGCGCGGAAGCCGGCCTGGGTGCCGGAGCCGGGTGGACTGCTCGAGCCGGTCGCACGACCGGTGTGAGGGGCGCCGGCCCGCGCGTCACGGTCCACCCATGTTGCGCATAACAGGGGGCACGATCTACGACCCGGCCAACGGCGTCGACGGCGTCGTCCGGGACGTCTGCATCGCCGCCGGCAAGGTGGTCGCCGACGTCGAAGGCGGCCGGACCATCGACGCCACCGGGACGATCGTCCTTCCCGGCGGGGTGGACGTGCACACGCACGTGGCCGGTGGCGCGCTCAACTTCGCGCGCGGGCTCATGCCCGAGAAGCAGCGCGTCGCGAGGAAGTTCCTGCGAACCGCGGATCGGCGTGGGGGCCTTGGCGGGCTGACGCCGACGACGTTTGCCACGGGCTACCTCTATGCGGGCATGGGCTGGACGACGGTCAACGAGGCCGCGGTGCCGGTGCTCTCGGCCAAGCACACGCACGAAGAGCTGCGCGACACGCCCATCGTCGACAAGTCGTGCCTCCTGCTGCTCGCCAACAACGAGATCCTGCTGGACCTGCTCGAGGCGGGCGAGGTGGAGCGCGCCCGCGACGTCGTCGGATGGCTGCTGTGGGCCGCGAAGGTCTACGGCGTGAAGGCCGTCAACCCGGGCGGCGTGGCCGCGTGGAAGTGGGGCAAGAACGCGAGCGTCATGCACGAGCCCGTCGAGGGCTACGAGAAGCTGACGCCCGCCATGATCGTCTCCGGCCTCGCGCGCCTCGTCGACGAGCTCGGCCTGCCGCACCCGATGCACCTCCACTGCAACAATCTGGGCAACCCCGGCAACGTGGCGACGACGATCGAGACGATGCAGGCGCTCGAGGGCCGTCGCGCGCATCTGGCACACCTGCAGTTCCACGCGTACGGCGGCGAGAACTGGTCGACGATGCGGTCGGGGGCCGCGGAGATCGTCGAGGCCTTCGAGCGGCACCCGAACCTCACGGCCGACGCCGGCGCCGTGCTCTTCGGCGACGCGGTGACGGTCACGGCCGACGGGCCGTGGCAGCACATGCTCCACCAGCTCACGGGGCACAAGTGGGGCAACCTCGACGTCGAGAACGAGACCGGCTGCGGCATCGTGCCCTACGTCTACCGCGACCGGCACGTGGTCAACGCCGTGCAGTGGGCAGTGGGGCTCGAGCTGCTGCTGCTGACGAAGGATCCGTGGCGGATGTTCCTCACCACCGATCATCCCAACGGCGGCGGCTTCTGGCGGTACCCGGAGATCATCCAGCTCCTGATGGACGCCGAGTTCCGCAGGGCGCAGGTGCGCCGGCTGCCGGAGGCGGCGCAGTCGCGCATCGTGCTCGGCGAGATCGACCGCGAGTACTCGGTCTACGAGGTGGCCATCATCACCGCTGCCGGGCCCGCGCGCGCCCTGGGCCTGACGCGCAAAGGGCACCTGGGTGTCGGCGCGGATGCGGACGTGGCGATCTACCCGTCGAAGCCGGACGCCGACGGCCGGCTGTTCACGTACCCGCGATACGTCGTCAAGGGCGGCGAGATCGTCGTCGAGGAGGGCGAGATCCGACAGGTTGTCGACGGCCGCGAGTACGTCGTCAGGCCGGCCTTCGACGCGGCAATCGAGGAGTACCTGCGGCCCGTGTTCCAGAAGCTCTACACGATTTCGTTCGACAACTACGCGGTCGAGCCGGAGCGCGTCCGGGACGCCGAGATCCGGGACCTGCCGGAGCCGTCGTGATCCGCCTCGTGCTCCGGGAGCCGCTTCCCGTGCCGCTCGAGGCGGAAGTCCTGTCGCCCGACGTGATGGCGACGCTCGCGCACGACGCGATCCGGGCTCTTCCCGTCTTTCTCGGCAAGCACCGGCGACGAGTGGACGACTGCTTCCGCGTGGAAGGCGAGAAGAGCGACGAGGTCACGATCGAGGGCGACGCGAGCCGGGTCAAGTGGATCGGACGCGGCATGAGCCGTGGCCGTCTCACCATTGCCGGGAACGCCGGGATGCACCTGGGCGCGTACATGTCCGGCGGCGCGATCGAGGTGTCCGGCGACACCGGCGACTGGCTCGGCGCCGAGATGTCGGGCGGGCTGATCCGGGTGCGCGGCAACGCGGGCGGCCAGGTCGGGGCGGCCTACCGGGGCAGTCCGAAGGGGATGACCGACGGGACCATCGTCATCGACGGCACGGCGGGTCTCGAGGTCGGCATGCGGATGAAGCGGGGCACGATCGCGGTCGGCGGACAGGTCCGCGATTTCGCCGGGCTGCAGATGCTGGGCGGCACGATCGTCCTCCGCGCCGGCGCGGAGCTGCGTACCGGCGCCTGGATGATGCGTGGCACGATCGTGTCGCTCGAGCCCATTCCGATGCTGCCTACCTTCGCGCCCGCAGCGGAGTACAACCCCACGTTCATGCGTCTCGTCGCGCGGCACCTCAGCCGGCTGGGTCACCGAGTGCCCGCTGCCGAGGCCGAGGGCGCGTACCTGCGCTATACGGGCGATGCCGCCGTGCCAGGGAAGGGCGAGATCCTCGTCTGGCGGCCGAGATGAGCCTGACCCGTCGCGGCGTGCACATCGTGGACACGTTCGCCGAGGCCTTCGGCATGCGCGCGGCGCGGGTCGTGATCACGGCCGCGACGCCCGAGTGGGCGCGCACGGCGGCCCTCGCGACGACCGGCTTTGCCACCTCGGTCATCGGGTGCAAGGTCGAGGCGGGCATCGAGGCCGAGCTCTCGCCGGAGCAGACGCCGGACGGCCGACCGGGCATCCAGACGCTGTTCTTCGCCTTCGACGCCGAGGGTCTCGCCACGCGGCTCGTCGAGCGCGTGGGGCAGACGGTCCTGACCTGCGCCACGACCGCCTGCTTCGACGGTCTGCCCGATGCGTCCGAGCGCGTCGTCGTCGGCGGCCAGGTGCGTCATTTTGGCGATCGCTACCAGGCGAGCAAGGTCGTCGACGGCCGGCGCTACTGGCGCATCCCGGTGATGGAAGGGGAGTTCCTCGTCGAGGAGTCCTTCGGCGTGCAGAAGGGGATCGGCGGTGGCAACTTCCTGATTCTCGGCGCCACGCAGGCGGCGGCGCTCGAGGCGGCCGAGGCGGCCGTCGACGTCATGCGGCCGGTGCCGGGCGTCGTGCTGCCGTTTCCCGGGGGCATCGTGCGCTCGGGCAGCAAGGTCGGCGCCCGGCGCTACAAGAACATGATCGCCTCGACCAACGACGTGTACTGCCCGACGCTGCGCGGCCGGCCTGGGGTGGAAAGCCTCGTGCCCGAGGGGGCGAACTGCGTGTACGAGGTCGTGGTCAACGGACTCGACCGCGCGTCGATCGCAACGGCGCTGCGGGCCGGCATCGACGCCGCGTGCCGTCCTGGTGTCGTGGAGATCTCGGCCGGCAACTACGGCGGCAAGCTCGGGAAGCATCACTTCCGCCTGCACGACCTGCTCGCGTGAGCGGGGCGGGCCCGCTCGATCCCTTCCCGCCGCCTCGCGCTGACGCGTGCCCCCGAGGCCCGCTTGGAAACTAGACCAGTCCGCGGCTCGGCGAGTGGTCAGCTTTGAGTATGATCATATCTTGAGTCATACTATCGCTATGCCAACCATGGAGCGAGTCACCGTGACACTGCCGGCCGATCTCGTGGACAGGATCGATCAGGTGGAGCGGAACAGAAGCCGATTCATAGCCGAGGCCGTCGAACACGAATTGGCTCAACGCCGCCGGGATGCCCTGCTGCAATCCGTCCAGAATCCTCACCCCGAGACGACTGACCTCGTCGACGTCGGCCTGAGTGACTGGGTCTCCGACCTACCCGGAGACGAAACGCTCGTCGACGCAAACGCCGGAACGCCGGTCCGATGGGTCGAGGGTCAAGGCTGGATCAAGGAACCGGCGTGACGCTGGATCGAGGAACGGTGGTCCTGGTTGAGCTCGATCCGACCATCGGCCACGAGCAGCGCGGTGTCCGACCGTGCGTCACGGTGAGCGATCCCGCCGTGAATGCCGACCAACGATTCCCGCTCCTGGCGGTGGTGCCGATCACTGGGACAGCGGGCAACGGAGCGCTCTACCCAGGGCTGACGCCGGGTTCCAGTGGTCTGGCGAAGCAATCGTTCGCGCTCGTCGATCACCTGCGCTCGATCGACAAGCGGCGCATTCGCAGAGTCTTTGGACAGGTGTCGGTGAACGAGCTGGCCAGCATCGATCAAGGCCTCGAGCTGTTTCTCGGCCTCTGCGTCGGCCGATAGCCCGCCCGGCTGCGCATCAGATGGTCCCGTCAGCCTGCCGCGCCCCTGACAGCCCGTCGTGCAAGTCCCGCTACATTCGACGGGCGATGCATCCCCGGTGGCTGCGTTGCTCCTTCCTCAAATAGTGCCCGCTATTCTCGGTCGTCACGCCTTGCCACCGGGGCGCCTCGCCCGTCTCGGTG
>Ga0299906_10001776_pt1 | contig 18265 bp, 19 predicted proteins | sample RVTome_14_FD_200259 | JGI IMG/M metagenome (GOLD analysis project Ga0299906, IMG submission 200259) | Soil microbial communities from uranium-contaminated site in the Upper Colorado River Basin, Wyoming, United States - RVT145D125 (version 2) ...
AGCTACAGGCGCGGGGCTTGGTTGAATTGCTGCCGCGCCTGTTCGCGATACAGGCGGCGAACGCGGGACCGTACTACGCCGCTTATGCGGCAGGCAGCGACGTGCCGGTTGCGATCGAGGCGAAGCCGACGATCGCCGACGGCATCGCGTCCGCGCGGCCGATCCGGCTCTCCGAAGTGCTCGACGCCGTGCGTGGCACCGGAGGCATCTGCCTCGCGGTGACCGAGGCGGAAATAATCGAAGCGTTGCGGCGCTTTACGAAGCAAGGCTTCTTCGTGGAACCAACCACGGCCGCCGCGGGCGCCGGGCTCAGCAAGCTCATCGCCGACGGGACCATAGCGGCCGGGCAGACGACCGTCGTGATCCTGACGGGATCGGGCCTGAAGGCGGTCGAGCAGATCGGCAAGGCGCTGGGCCTTGGGTCAACCTGAGAGTGCAGTGGGCCCTTCCAGAACGCAGCGGCGAGCTGTGTACAGCCCAAGGTTTCAGCGGGTTCCAGGGCGGCAGGGCTATTGAAATGACAGTCGAGTTACGACATGATTCCTGACCGGACGGCGGCCCCTCCGGTGGCGGGGACCGGACGGCCGGATGAGTGGGGTGCTTTTCGGGTGGCGCAAGCAGGGAGCTTAGGTATGGCACGGAGAATGGGTCGGTTTTTCCTGGCGGCGATGGCGGCGGGCTTTTTCGCCAGCGCGGCATGGGCCGAAGAGTTGCGGATCGGTATCTTCTCCGAGCCGTCGTCGATGGACCCGCACTTCCATAATCTCGGGCCGAACAACGCGTTCATGACCAATGTGTTCAGCCGGCTCATCGAGATGAATCACAATCAGCAGCTCGTGCCGGCGCTCGCCGAATCCTGGAAGCCGATCAACGACACGACCTGGGAATTCAAGCTGCGCAAGGGCGTCAAATTCAGCAACGGCGCGCCCTTCACTGCCGACGACGTGATCTATTCCTTCAACCGTGCGTCCGAGTATACGGGCGGCAATTCGAGCTTCCGGACATATTTGAAGGGCAAGTCCTTCAAGAAGATCGACGACTATACGGTGCATGCGATCACCGAAGAACCGTATCCGCTGATGCCGGTCGATGTGGCGCAGCCGGTTATCGTGTCCTCCAAGGTCAAGGGCACGGGCAAGCCGGACGTGAACGGCGGGCTGACCGTGCAGGATTTTAACGACGGCACCGCGATGATCGGCACCGGTCCTTACAAGTTCGTCGAATGGAAGAAGGGCGATCGGGTCGTGCTCGAGCCCAATCCGACCCATTTCGGCGAGAAGGCGAAGTGGAGCAAGGTGACGATCAAGCCGATCCCCTCGGCCCCGGCCCGCGTGGCGGCCTTGCTGGCAGGCGACGTCGACATGATCGACAACGTGCCGACCACCGACGTCGAGCGCCTGAAAAAGGACAAGAAGGTCGTGCTCAGCTCCGGTATTTCCAACCGGATCATCTACCTCCACATGGACCAGTTCCGTGACGAGTCCCCGTTCGCCACCGACAAGAACGGGCAGCCCTTGAAGAAGAACCCGCTGAGAGACGTGCGGGTGCGCAAGGCGCTCTCGAAGCTGATCAACCGCGACGCAATCGTCTCGCGCGTGATGGAAGGTCTCGCCATTCCCGCCGGCCAGTTCCTGCCCGAGGGCTTCTTCGGCGTATCGCCGAAGCTGAAGCCGGAGAAATTCGATCCGGAAGGCGCCAAGAAGCTGCTCAAGGAGGCCGGCTATCCCGACGGCTTCGGGCTGACGATCCATGGGCCGAACGACCGCTATGTAAACGATGCAAAGATCGCCGAGGTGGTCGCGCAGTTCCTGACGCGCGGTGGCATTCCGACCAAGGTCGTGACCATGCCGAAGAGCGTCTATTTCAGCCGTGCGTCCAGCGGCGGCGCGGACAAGCAGCCGGAGTTCAGCTTCATTCTCGTGGGTTGGGGCTCAGGCACGGGCGAGGCCTCGTCGCCGCTCAAGTCGCTCATTCTGACCCACGACAAGTCGAAAGGGCATGGGGCGTCGAACCGCGGCCGGTTCTCCTCGCCGGATGTCAACAAGCTTGTGGAGCAGGCACTGGCAACCGTCGACGACAAGAAGCGCGAGAAGCTGCTTCAGGAGGCGACAGAGCTAGCGATCGGCAAGTATCAAGCGATCATCCCGCTGCACTATCAGGTCAACACCTGGGCGACCAAGCCGGGCCTGAAATACCGAGCGCGAACGGACGAGCGCACCATCGTCATGGATGTGCTCAAAGCAAAATAGGGGTTAACGCAGGCGGGCGGTCCATAGGGACCGCCCGATGCGTTTGCACCTACGCGGCGACGGGAGCATCGAGCGCATGTCGGTATATATTGTCCGGCGATTGCTGCAGGCGGTGGTGGTCATCCTGGTGATGTCCATACTTGTCTTCGCCGGCGTCTTCATGATCGGCGACCCTTCCGAGATCCTCATCAGCGACGATGCGGATCAGGAGGAGCGGCAGCGCCTCGTCAAATCGCTCGGCCTTCATCTGCCGTTCTACATGCAGTATCTGCGTTTCCTCGGCCGTGCGGTGCATGGTGACCTCGGCAGCTCCTTCGTGTTCAACGAGCCCGCGCTGCTCCTCATACTCGACCGTATGCCGGCGACACTAGAGCTGGCGTTTTCCGCGCTACTGCTGGCAATCGTCTTCGGTATTCCGCTCGGCATGTGGGCGGGGCTGAAGCCGGACTCGCTGGCGAGCAAGAGCATCATGGCCGGCTCGATTTTCGGATTCAGTCTGCCGACCTTCTGGGTCGGCATCATGATCATCATGATCTTCGCCGTGATTCTGGGCTGGTTGCCGTCCGGCGGGCGCGGCGAAACCCGCGACCTGTTCGGCGTCCCAGTGAGCTTTCTGACCTGGGACGGGCTGGAGCACTTAGTTTTGCCGGCGGTGAACCTGGCGCTGCTGAAAATATCGCTGGCGATCCGGTTGACCCGGGCCGGGACGCGCGAGGTGATCCACCAGGACTACGTCAAGTTCGCCCGCGCCAAAGGCCTGCGCACCAGCCGAATCATCCTGGTCCATGTACTCAAGAATATTCTGATCCCCGTGATCACCGTGCTCGGACTGGAGTTCGGCTCGTTGATCGCGTTCTCCGTAGTCACCGAGACGGTGTTCGCCTGGCCCGGAATGGGTAAGCTGATCATCGATTCGATCAACCTGCTGGACCGGCCGGTGGTCGTCGCCTATCTGATGATCACCGTCTGCATGTTCATCATCATCAATCTCGTGGTCGATATTCTCTACTCGGTGCTCGATCCGCGGGTTCGATTGCAGGATGTGAAGGGATGACGGCAGCAACGGACTTCAAGGAAGTGGACGCGGCGGTCGCCGAGGCGCCGATGGTCGTCAAGGACCAGACGCCGTTCCGGCGCTTCCTGTCCGATTTCGCGGAGAGCAAGGTCGCCGTCGCCGGCTTCTTCACATTCCTCATTATCGTTTTCATCGCGATCCTGGCCCCGTGGATCTCGCCGACCAACCCGTATGATCTCGCGACCGTGGACATTCTGGACAGCCGGCTCGAGCCGGGCGAGAAGATGATGACCGGCACGGTGGCCTGGCTCGGCACCGACGGGCTCGGCCGTGACATGGTGAGCGCCATGTTCTACGGCCTGCGCATCAGCCTCGGCGTCGGCGCGGTGAGCGGCTTGATTGCGCTCTGTATCGGTGTCTGCGTTGGCCTCGCTTCGGCCTATTTCGGCGGCCGGGTGGACACCATCATCATGCGGATCGTCGACCTGCAGCTCAGCTTCCCGGCGATCCTGATCGCGCTGGTCCTGCTCGCGACGCTGGGCAAGGGCGTCGACAAGATCATCATCGCCCTGATCGTCGTCCAATGGGCCTATTACGCGCGCACCGTGCGCGGCAGCGCGCTGGTCGAGCGCAACAAGGAATATATCGAGGCGGCGACGTGCCTCGGGCTGTCGCACAACCGCATCGTCTTTCGCCATCTGCTGCCGAACGTCATGCCGCCGCTGATCGTGGTCGGTACGGTCCAGGTGGCGCATGCGATCGCGCTGGAGGCGACGCTGTCCTTCCTCGGGATCGGCCTCCCGACAACCGAGCCGTCGCTCGGCCTGCTGATCTCGAACGGCTTCGAATACATGATGAGCGGCAAATACTGGATCAGCATCTACCCGGGCGTGGCGTTGCTGGTCACCATCGTCAGCATCAATCTGGTGGGCGACCGCCTGCGCGATGTGCTGAATCCCCGGCTGGCGCGGTAAGGCGGCGATGGTCTCGAATACGCCGACTCTGCAGGTCGAGGACCTGAAGACGTATTTCTACACCAAGGCAGGCGTGGCCAAGGCGGTCGACGGCGTGAGCTTCTCCGTCGCCAAGGGCGAGGTTATGGGGCTGGTGGGCGAATCCGGATCGGGCAAGACCGTCACCGGCTTCTCGATCATCGGCCTGGTCGATCCGCCCGGCAAGATCGCAGGCGGACGCATCCTCTTCGACGGCGAGGACATCACCTCCGCCGACGGCGAGCGGATGCGGCGGCTGCGCGGCCGGCGCATCGCGATGATCTTCCAGGACCCGATGATGACGCTCAATCCGGTCCTGAGGATCGACACGCAGATGATCGAGGCGGTGCAGGCGCACGACAAGGTCGACCGGCAGACCGCGTTCGAGCGGTCGCGCGACGCGCTGGGCCAGGTCGGCATTCCGTCGCCGGAAGAGCGTCTCAAGGCCTACCCGCATCAGTTCTCCGGCGGCATGCGCCAGCGAGTCGCAATCGCCATCGCGCTGCTGCACAAGCCGGACCTGATCATCGCCGACGAGCCGACAACTGCGCTCGACGTCACGATCCAGGGCCAGATCCTCTACGAGGTGCAGAAGCTCTGCCGCGAGCGCGGCATGTCGCTGATCTGGATCACCCATGACCTCGCCGTCGTGGCGGGGTTGGCGGACTCGATCTGCGTGATGTATGCGGGACGGATCGTCGAGACCGGCACCATTGCCGATGTCATAGACCGGCCGCTCCACCCCTATACCCACGGCCTGATAGGCTCCGTGCCGAGCCACAACAAACGCGGCCAGCCGCTTGCCCAGATCCCGGGCATGGCGCCGTCGCTGCTCAGCATGCCGCAGGGCTGCGCCTTTCATCCACGCTGCCCGAGGGCGGACGACAAATGCCTTGTCGATCCCGCCATGTCGACGCCTCGGCGGCCGGACCACCGGGTCCGGTGCTTTCACCCGCACCTTGAGGATGCGGCCTGATGACCGCCCTGATCGAGCTGGAGGGCGTATCGAAGCGCTTCACCAGGAAGCTCGACATCGCCGAGAAGATCGTCAACGTGTTTGGCGGCCATATCCGGGAACAGACCGTGCATGCGGTCGACAACGTCAGCCTTGCGATCGACGAAGGCGAGGTGGTCGGCCTCGTCGGCGAGTCGGGCTGCGGCAAGTCGACGCTCGGCCGCGTGATCGCCGGGATCCATCCCGCGTCCGAGGGAACGGTGAAGTTCAAGGGCCGCGATATCACGGCGATGTCGTCCGGCGAGTCGAAGGAATGGGCGCTGCAGGTCCAGATGATCTTTCAGGACCCGATGTCGTCGCTCAATCCGCGGCTCCGGGTGCGCGACATCGTCGGCGAAGCGCCGGCGTTTCACGGCCTTGTCACCTCGGAGGAGCTGGGCGCCTATGTCGACGAGATGATGCTCCGCGTCGGTCTCGATCCGTCCTTCGGGCGGCGCTTCCCGCACCAGTTCTCCGGCGGCCAGCGGCAGCGCATCGGCATCGCTCGGGCGCTTGCGGTCAGGCCGGCCTTCCTGGTCTGCGACGAGGCGATCGCCGCGCTCGACGTCTCGATCCAGGCACAGGTCATCAACCTGTTCATGCGGCTGCGCAAAGAGCTCGGCCTGACCTATCTGTTCATCAGCCACGACCTTGGCGTCGTCGAGCATCTTTCCGAGCGCGTGGTGATCATGTATCTGGGGCGGGTGGTCGAGGTCGCCGGTACGGAAGAACTGTTCGCCAAGCCGAACCATCCGTATACTGTAGCCCTGTTGGGTGAGGTGCCGCGGATCGACCGCCGCGGGCAGGCCTTCATGCCGATCAAGGGAGAGATACCGTCGCCGCTCAATCCGCCGTCCGGGTGCCACTTCCACCCCCGCTGCCCGCATGCCATGGAGCGCTGCCGCGTGGAGCAGCCGGCGTTGCGGGAAATCGCGCCGGGCCGCTACTCTGCGTGTCACCTGAATGACCAGTCTTGAAGTCGACAGCATTCGATCGGTGGTAAGCACCGTCCCCGACGCGGATGTCGTCACCGTCCGCGCCGGCGATGGCAAGGTGGTCCCCGTGGTCTTCGATTCGCCGCACAGCGGGTCCAATTACCCGAGCGATTTCAATCATATCATCCCGATCGAGAAGATCCGCCGCGCCGAGGACATGTATGTCGACGAGCTGTTCGGCGCGGCGCCCGACCACGGCGCGACGCTTATCGCCGCGCAGTTCCCGCGCAGCTACATCGACCCCAATCGTTCGCTCGAGGATCTCGACCCTGAATTGCTGGCGGAGAGCTGGCCGGAGCCTGTCCGCCCGGGCGAGAAGGCGCGCCTCGGCCACGGCCTGATCTGGCGCTTGTGCCCGCCCGATATGAACCTCTATATCGAGAAGCTGTCGCCGGAGGAGGTGCGCCGGCGGATCGACGGCTACTGGCGCCCGTACCATGAGGCGCTGCGGCAGGCGCTGGACGATCTGTACGAGCGCTTCGATGCGGTATGGCACCTGAATTGCCATTCGATGCCGTCCATGTCGCGCGGGCCCTTCGTCAACGGCGGCGGGCAGGCGGATTTCGTGCTCGGCGATCGTGACGGCACCACCACGTCGCCGGACTTCCTCCATCTCGTCCGCGATAGCCTCCGCGCCATGGGCTACAGCGTGAAGATCAACGACCCGTACAAGGGCGTCGAGCTCGTCCGCGCCTATTCCGACCCGGCGCGCCGGCGTTTCAGCCTGCAGATCGAGATCAACCGGGCGCTCTACATGGACGAGACGACATTCGACCGGTTGCCCCGGTTCCGCGATTTGAAAGTCGATCTCACGCGCCTGATCGCCGCGATCTGCCGCCACGCTGCCTAACGGCGCTGGGCCGCCTTACGGCGTGAACTGCTCCTTGATGATCCGCTCTTCGAGGTCGTGTTCCTTATCGAACAGCATGCGCACCGGGCGCGTGGGGTCTTCGCTGACGTCCACGGCGATGACGTCGCGGATCTCCGTGTAGTCGGCGCAAGCGCTGACCGGCCGCTTCTCGGCTTCGAGGATCTCGAACCGCACCCTGGCCGTATGGCGAAGCAGAGCGCCGCGCCAGCGCCGCGGCCGGAAGGCGCTGATCGGCGTCACGCACAGGATGTCGGAGCCGATCGGCACGATCGGCCCGTGCGCCGACAGGTTGTAGGCGCTGCTGCCCGCCGGCGTGGAGACGAGTATGCCGTCGCAGATGAGCTCTTCCAGCCGTACGACCCCGTTGATCAGGATGCGGATCTTGGCCGCCTGCTGGGTCTGGCGCAGCAGCGATATCTCGTTGATCGCCGGCGCGGCTTCGATGCTGCCGTCGGCTTTGGTTATCGTCATCTGCAGCGGCGTGAGCTCGACCGCCTCGGCGTTTTCGAGCCGTTCCAGCAGGACGTCCGGCTCGTACGCGTTCATCAGGAAGCCGATCGACCCCCGGTTCATGCCGTAGAACGCGACCTTGTCGCTCTTGTATTCGTGCAGGGTGTGAAGCATAAAGCCGTCCCCACCGAGCGCGACGATGATTTCGGCGTCGTCGGGATTAACATGTTGGTAGCGTGCCTTGAGGTACTGTTCCGCCTTGACGGCCTCGGGGTTTTCGGCGGCAACGAAGGCGATTTTCTTCTTCGGCATGCTAGTACCCACTGTCCCAATTGCTCCCTTGTGGAAAGGGAGCACAGTATAGCGGAGGCGGTTCCCGGCGCCAGTCGCAACCAAGGCCCGAACGTGACGGAGGATTCCGAATGCCGTTAACCAGTTGCGTGAAATGGGCCGTCCTGGCCGGGGCGATGTCGCTGGCCGCCGTCGCCGTCCGGGCGGACGACCGCCATGCGGATTACTACTATCCGACGCCGCAGAGCTCGGAGGTCTACAAGGCGCGCGCCGAGATCCTGCCGGAAGCGAGCCGCCGCAGCCGTATCGCCTTCGTCACCCACGTGATGAACGAGATGATCCGCAAGAATCCGTACCCGCCGCAATATGCGATTTTCGCCAAGGGCACCGAAGCGGAGAAGATGATCATCGTCGGCCTCGTCGGCGACAGCTACGACACGCTGTATCGCATGCGCGCGCTGCTGGCCACGCTGACCGCCGTGGCGCGCACCACGCCGCTGTTCAAGGAAGAGCGTGTGGAAGACTATTTCACCTATCTCGACCTGTGTAAGATGTTGGGCTTCAAGCAGCTCACGGTGAGCGACGGCAAGACATTCGCGCATCAGATAAGGATCGACTGAGGGAAGGGGGCTGGTATGAGCCAGCACGACGCCGTCCTGTTCACCAACGAAGCATTCTACCTGGCGTTCCGCTCCCGCGATCTTGCGGCAATGTCCGATCTCTGGGCGTCGCGCGTACCGGTCTCCTGCATCCACCCCGGCTGGCCGCCGCTCTACGGACGCGACGAAGTGCTGGAAAGCTGGCGCGGTATTTTCGGCGGCGATGCGCCGCCGGAGATCACCTGCCATGGACCCCGGCCCTGCGTGTACGGCGACGCCGCGACGGTGCTGTGCTACGAGCGGGTTCCCGAGAGCTTCCTCATCGCGACCAACATCTTCGTCCACGAAGGCGGGCTGTGGAAGATCGTGCACCACCAGGCCGGCCCGACCACCGGCGCACCCGAGGCGCACCGCGACGAGGAGCCGCGGCCGTTCAATTAGCGCTCGATTGCCTCATTGCGCTTTCATTGTGCGGGGGTCGGCGCGTCGCCGCGTCCGTCGTCGCCGGCGGTGCGCGGGTCGAGACCGGCCATCGCCTGCGTCGTCTGCGAGGTTTGCGGCATGGCGATAAAGTCGGTCTGCTGCTCGTCGGGCGCCGAGGCGCGCATCGATTTGCGATACAGGATGAACGCGGCAAGCAGGATGTTCATGGCGGCGGCGAAGGCATAGAGCCCGCCTCCGCCGATCATCTGCATCGCAAGTGACGCCAGGATCGGTCCGGTGCTCGCGCCGATCGAGAAGGCGAGCAGCAATCCTGCGTGCAGCGAAACTGTCTGCTGCGGCCGCGCCAGATCGGTCGCATGCGTCATGGCGATGGGGTAAATCACCGCGCTGACGCCGCCGACCAGTGCGGAAAGCGCAAGCAGCATCGGGAATCCGGGCGACGGCACCATCGTCATCACGACGCAGGACCCGGCCGTGAGCACGGCCACGACGAACAGCACGGTACGCCGGTCGAAGCGGTCCGAGGTGCGGCCGATCGGCACCTGCAGCAGCAGGTTGCCGGCGAGGAACGCGACCATGAACAGGGAAACCTCGGTGACGCTGAGACCCTGCCTCGTCGCAAAGACGGGGCCGAGCCCGACCAGCGAGGCGTTGGTGAAGCCCGCGCAGATGGCGCCCGCGACGCCGACCGGCGACAGCCGGTAGAGCGCCGCGAAGCTGATCCGCTCGCGGCCCAGGGTCTCCGGGCCCTTGGCCCGGGTGAGCGCGATCGGAACCAGGCACAGCGCGTAGAGCGCCGCGGCCAGCATGAACAGGCGGTCGCCCGCCGGGTCGCCCAGGATCAGGAACAGCTGCCCGACGCCGAAGCCGGTCTTGTTGACGATCATGTAGACGGCGAAGATCTTGCCCTTCATGTCGCGCGGCGCCGCGCCGGCGAGCCAGCTTTCGCCGACCATGAAACAGGCGGCGCCGGAATAGCCGAACAGCAGCCGCAGCGCCATCCACGCGACCGGGTTGACCGCGATCGGAAACAGCAGGCAGCAGAAGGCGAGGCTCGCCGCGAAAGCGGCGAAGACGCGGATATGGCCGACGCGCTGGATGATCCGCCCGCAGGTCAGGCAGGCGGCGGCGAAGCCGAGCGAATGGCAGGCGACGACCACGCCGATCGTCGCCGGCGAGAAGTCCTCGATCGTCATGCGCAGCGCCGTCAGCGTGCTGAACAGCCCGTTTCCCAGCAACATGACGCCCATGCCGAGCAGCAAGGCGCCCAGCGATCCGACGACCCGTAACATGAGGCTTCTCGCACCGTCCCCGAAAGGGCCTGCACATACACCCGCTGCCTGGTGCCGTCCACCGTATTCTCCCGTCTGCATGGCGGCCATGCCCGGGAGCGCCGCTCAGGAAATACACGGCCTTACAACCCGTTGTTGCCGCGGCCGTTGTCAGGCATCATATGTCTGCCATGGACGAGTTCATCCTACGCCCCGATCCGGCGAACCCGCGGCTGACCGAGCGGCTGGGCGGCCGGGACCACGAAGGACGCGAGATCGAGACCGCCGTCGTTGTCGAGCGGCCGCTGACGCTGTTTCTCAACAAGCGCGAGATCGTCACGATGATGACGATCGGCGACTATCCGGACTATCTCGCGGTCGGCTATCTGGTGAACCAGAATATGCTGCGCCAGGACGACGAAATCGTCGGCATCGACTACGAGGAGGACATCGAGACGGTCGTCGTGCGCACGAAGCGCCAGACCGACTTCGAAGCCAAGCTGCGGAAGAAGACGCTGACATCGGGCTGTGCGCAGGGCACCATCTTCGGCGACCTGATGGAGCGGTTCGACGAGATCGAGCTGCCGAAGGATGCGGTCATGCGCACTTCCTGGCTCTATGCGCTGACCCGCAAGATCAACACCAGCCCCAGCCTCTACCTGGAGGCCGGCGCCATCCACGGCTGCGTGCTCTGCGAAGAGGACCGTCCCCTGCTGTACATGGAGGACGTAGGCCGGCACAACGCGGTCGACAAGATCGCCGGCTACATGCGTCTCCACGGCATCTCGCCGAAGGGCAAGAGCTTCTACACGACCGGCCGCCTGACCTCCGAGATGGTGATCAAGACGGTGCAGATGGGCATCCCCATTCTGGCATCGCGGTCGGGCTTCACGGCATGGGGCGTCGCGCTGGCGCGCAAGGCCGGCCTCACCCTGATCGGTCGGGCCAAGGGGAAGCGCTTCGTCGTTTTGTCCGGGGCGGAGCGCGTGCTGTACGACGCCGACCCGAAGGGCGTTCCCGATGAAGCGAAGACCCTGCAACGCAAAGCGAGCCTTGAAGAAGACGCCGCCTGAGTCGCCCGAAGCGCCGCGGATCGCGCCGCGGCTTCCGGACCGAGGCGCCGGTCCGGGCCTTCGTGAAGACACGCGCGAAATCCTCGACATGATCGACGCGGCGCTGGACGAGCAGGCGGACTGGCTCGGGCAATGGCACCGCGCGGCGGTGTGCAACCTGCCGCCTGCCGACGAGGTTGCGTCGGGCGCTGCGCCCGAGACGGGGCGGTTCGGCGCCTGGTTCGATGCGAACCGCCGGCGCGGACTGCTCGATGAGCCGATCTTCACGCAGCTCTGGTCCGAATACGCGGCGATGCGCGAGATCGGATGCGGCCTGGCGCGCCGGGTCGCGGGCGGCGAATGCCTGCCGCCGGACGACTATGATGTCTTCGTGGTTAAGGCCCGGGAATTCGCCGCGACCGCTCGCCGGATCCGCGACACCTATCAGCGTGCGATGTTCGATCTCGATCCGCTGACCGGCGTGCACAGCCGACGCAGCATGCTGGCCGAGCTGGGGCGCGAGCGCGAGCGCTCCATGCGCACCGGCAATGCGGCCTATGTCGCGCTCTGCGACATCGACAATTTCAAATCGGTCAACGATGCGCACGGGCATCTCGCCGGCGATGCGGTGCTGCTGGCGGTTGCCGGCCGCCTGATCGCCAGCCTTCGGCCCTATGACGCGATCTACCGCTTCGGCGGCGACGAGTTCCTGCTCGCTTTTCCCGAGACGGATGAGGCGCAGGCGGCGGGGATCGCGGACCGGCTGCGCGCCGCGATCGCCGGAATGACGGCGCCGGTGAGCGATGCGCCGGCGCTGGCGGTCACCGTGTCGTTCGGCCTGTGTCCGCTGGACGAGGCGGCGCCGATCGAGACCACGCTTCGGCGCGCCGACGAGGCGCTCTACCGGGCGAAGCACGAGGGCCGGAACCGGGTCGTCCTGTGGCGCGCGGCGCCCGGTCGCAGTGAGGCGCGCCATGGCTGAGCCGATCGCGGGCGTGCTCCTGGCCGGCGGCCTCTCCCGCCGCATGGGCGGCGGCGATAAATGTCTCCGTCCGCTTGGCGGCCGGACGATCCTGGAGCGGATCGTCGAGCGGGTGCGCCCGCAGGTATCGCGGCTTGTCCTGAACGCCAACGGCGAAGCGGCGCGGTTCGCCGCCTTCGGCCTTCCGGTCGCCGGCGATACGGTCGCGGGTTTCGCGGGGCCGCTCGCAGGCGTGCTGACCGGACTGGAGTGGGCGCGGCGGAATGCGCCGGAATGCCGCTGGCTTGCCAGCTTCCCGACGGACGCGCCGTTCCTGCCGCGCGATCTGGTGACGCGGCTTGCCGACGCCGTCGCGCGGTCCGGCGCCGACATGGCCTGCGCGACGTCGGGCGGGCGCGCCCATCCGGTCGTCGGCCTTTGGCCGTTGCACCTCGCCGACGACCTGCGCCGCGCGATGGTGGACGAGGATATCCGGAAGGTCGATACCTGGACCGCGCGCTACCGGCTGGAACAGGTCGCCTTCCCGGCCGTGGCCGTCGATCCGTTCTTCAACACCAATCGGCCGGAGGACCTGGACGCGGCCGAAGCGCTGCTGTCCGACGGCGCCGGCGATCAGTGACGGCCGTCGCGCCGAATCGTGACGTAGCGGCCAAAGGGCCGAAGCGCGGCGACCGCGCCGCCCTCGCTGACGGCCTGGGCGATGCGGTCGGTGTCGGCGGCGACGAAACCGGATAGCGCACCGACGCCAAGATCGAACAGCGCCGGCGACAGCGGCGTGCTCGGCCCGATCATCAGGACGAACGCCTTCCGGCTCAGCGACAGGATGCGCGGCAGGGAGCCGTTGACGATGGCGGATGCGGTGACGGCGACGAATTCCGCGGCTGGCAGCAGGGTCTCGGTCGCGGACTCCGGATACTCGCCCGGCCGCGGCTCGCGTTCGATCACGGAGATGCCGGGACAGCGCTCGGCGAGCCCCGGGAAGCGCCCGATCACCACCGTCCGCTCGCCGTGATTCTCGATCAGGTCGAGGCCGTTGCGGGCGCCGCCCTCGAGGTCGAACCGGTTCCAGTAGGCGTTGATGGCGGCGACCGCCACCGTGTGCTCGAACACGTTGTCCGATGTCCAGAGCGCGGCAAGGGCGGCAAGCGGCTGACCGCTGTAGGTGCCCGGCCGCGGCAGGCTGCGGCACCCGGCAGTGCCCCGCGCCGGCGTCTGCGCCAGGCCGGCGCCGTCCTCGCCGATCACCAGCGTCCAGTTGAGGCCAACGACGACGCGGTGGGCGACGCCCGAGACGCCGGATGCGAGGGCCTGATAGATATGTCCGTCGGCGACAGACTCGGATGCGGCAATCGTCAATTCGGTCACTCCCTGGCGCTGCCGACCCTGCGGCGCGCGCCCGATATCGGACGGCCCGGATAGCATCGCCGGCTACGGCGGCGGCGGTGCGGCGCCGATCAGGACGAGCGTCACGACAGCCGTATTTACCGTTACTTTCCCGGCATTTTCGAAATTTACCGTCGCCCGCTGGCCGATCATCGACTGCACCTGTCCGAGGCCCCAGTCCGGCTGGTCCGGATGGCGCACGAAATCGCCGGGCAGAAGACCTTGGGTCATGGCCTGCGATGCGCTAGTTTCCACGTGGATTCGATCATCGCAAAATCGGGCAAAGACTAGCTGCAATGACCTTCATTGTCGACCGACGCATCGCCGAGCTTCTGTGTTCCCGCATCTGCCACGAGCTGGTCGCCGGCGTCGCGGCCGTCAACAACGGGTTCGAGCTGATCAGCGAGATCGATGCCTCGATGATGGACGAAACGATGGCGCTTATCGGCTCCAGCGCGAAGCAGGCGAGTGGCCGCGTGCAATATTATCGAATGGCCTACGGCTTTGCCGGCTACGAGGCCTTGCCGAGCATGGCCGCGGTGGATGCCTTGATCGCCGGCCTGGTCGAGACGGAACGCCGCTTTACCCTGGCGAAGCGGGATGGTGCATCGTCTGCCGCATTGCAGCCGGGATGGGGAAAGCTTTTGCTCAACCTGACCGTGCTGGCCTTGGAGTGCCTGCCGAAGGGCGGCTCGGTCGCGCCGTCGGCGACCGCGGCGGGCGGCAAGACCGTTCTGGCGGTCGTGGGCCGCGGCGAGGAGGCGCGGCCTCCCGACCGCTACCGTGGGGTGCTCGACGGCAAGGTCGGGACGGCCGACGTTACGGCCATGAATGTACACGCTTATTATACGGCAGCGCTCGCCGGAGAGGCCGGCGGCAGGGTCGACACCGATTTCGCTGGGGGCACCGCCACCCTCAGCGTTCGGGTCTGAACGTCCGAACCCTTTCAATTTCAACTGAGTTTACGGCTTCTTAAAGAATATTCGTCAAATTCCCTGCATCGTGATGGTAAATCCGGCCGATTTCCGGACCTTTCCGGTTCGGTCAGCGAGGGAATTTCAATCGTGGACGACTTGCTGCAGGAATTTCTGACGGAAACGACCGAGAGCATGGATACGCTCGACGTCGAGCTTGTGAAGCTTGAGCAGAATCCCAACGATCCGGCCCTGCTGGGAAACATCTTCCGTCTCGTCCACACGGTCAAAGGCACCTGTGGCTTTCTCGGATTGCCGCGGCTCGAAGCGGTGGCCCACGCGGGCGAGAACGTGCTCGGAATGGTCCGCGACGGAGTTCTCACCGTCACGCCGGACGCCGTGTCGCTCGTGCTCGAATCCCTCGATCGAATCAAGGAGCTGCTGGCCGCGCTCGAAGCGACCGAACACGAGCCGGAAGGCGACGACACCGATCTGATCGACCGGCTGAACGCCTTCGCGGAAGGCCGCAATGCCGCGCCGGTCGCGGCGCCGGCGCCAGCGAAGCCGACTGCGCCAGCGAGTGATGGCGAGGAAGCGGCGGCCGAGGACGACGACGCGCCCCAGGCCGCCTTCGATGCGGCCGAATACAAGGGGCCGGCTCCCGCGTCCGCGCACAAGGACCATTCGGACGAGGCAGAGGAACCCGCGAAGTCGGTTGTAACCCAGCCGAAGGCCTCGGTACCTGCCGCGGCTGCCGACAAGGCGCCGGCAGTCCATGCCGAGGGCGGTTCATCGAAGGAGGGCTCCTCCGTCGCCGCGTCGATCCGCGTCAACGTCGACCTGCTCGAGAACCTGATGACGATGGTCTCGGAGCTGGTGCTGACGCGCAACCAGCTTCTGCAGCTCCTCCGCGCCCAGCAGGAAAGCGAGTTCACCGCCCCGCTGCAGCGGTTGTCGCATGTGACGAGCGAGCTGCAGGAAGGCGTGATGAAGACGCGCATGCAGCCGATCGGCAATGCGTGGGCGAAGCTGCCCCGCATCGTGCGCGACCTCGCGCTCGAATTGAACAAGAAGATCGACCTCCAGATGATCGGCGCCGAGACCGAGCTCGACCGCCAAGTGCTGGAGCTTATCAAGGATCCGCTGACTCACATGGTGCGCAACTCCGCGGATCATGGTTTGGAGACGACGGCCGAGCGCGTTGCCAATGGCAAGCCCGAGACGGGCACGATCACGCTGAACGCCTTCCATGAGGGCGGCCACATCGTCATCGAGATCGGCGACGACGGCGGCGGGCTGAAGACCTCGCGGATCAAGGAAAAATTGCTGACCAACGGACTCGCGTCGGAGAACGAGATCGAGTCCATGACGGACCAGCAGGTCCACAATTTCATCTTCCGGGCCGGCTTCTCGACGGCGCAGAAGGTGACCTCGGTGTCCGGTCGCGGCGTCGGCATGGACGTCGTGCGCACCAACATCGAGCGGATCGGCGGCACCGTCGAGCTGCAGTCGGCGGAAGGCAAGGGCACGACCTTCACGATCAAGATTCCGCTGACGCTGGCCATCGTCTCGGCCCTGATCATCGAATGCGCGGGCGAGCGCTTCGCCGTGCCGCAGATCAGCGTGCTGGAGCTGGTGCTCGCCGGCAAGGGCTCAGTGCATACGATCGAGCGCATCCAGGGCACGCCGGTGCTGCGCCTGCGCAACCGCCTGCTGCCGCTGGTCTCGCTCCGCGAGATGCTGAAGATCCAGGAGCGCGAGCAGGTTGCACGCGACGATTTCTCCGAGGAAGAGACCTTCGTCATCGTTACCCAGGTCGGGCAGAGCTGCTTCGGCATCATCGTCGACAAGGTGTTCGACACAGAGGAAATCGTCGTGAAGCCGGTGTCGCCGGTGCTGCGGAACATCTCCGTCTTTTCCGGCAACACCATCCTCGGCGACGGCAGCGTGATCATGATCCTCGACCCGAACGGCATCGCCGGGGAGCTAGGAGAAGTCACCGTGACCGACCATCAGGAAATCGGCGGCACGCAGCAGCAGATCGCCAGCGATCGCGATCGCGAGGCTATGCTCCTCTTCAAGGGCGGCGACAACGTTCCGAAGGCCGTGCCGCTGGCGCTCGTCGCCCGGCTGGAGGAGATCAATTGCGAATCGATCGAATATACCAACGGCAAGCCGCTCGTGCAGTACCGCGGCCGACTAATGCCGCTGGTTCCGGTCTCCGATCCGATCGACTTCACGGAGAAGAAGGGCCGCATGCCCGTGCTGGTCTTCACCGACAGCGGCCGTTCGATGGGCCTGGTCGTCAACGAGATCGTCGACATCATCGAGGACAGGCTCAACATCGAAATCGGCGCGGACAAGCCCGGCATGTTCGGCAGTGCGATCATTGGCGGCCATGCGACCGACATCATCGATACCGGCTACTATCTCAGCCAGGCGTATGGCGACTGGTTCGATCACAAGCGCAATCAGCGCAACGGCGGCGACGAGGGCAAGAGCAGGGTCCTGCTCGTCGACGACAGCGCCTTCTTCCGCAACTTGCTGGCCCCCATGCTGACGGTTGCGGGTTACGCGGTCACCACGGTCGAAAGCGCGTCGAAGGCGCTGACAATTCGGGAGTCCGGCGCCGACTTCGATCTGATCATCAGCGATATCGAGATGCCGGAGATGGATGGCTTTGAATTCGCCGAGAATCTCCGTTCGGGCGGGATCTGGTCCGATAAACCGATCATCGCGCTGTCGTCGCACAGCGCTCCGGCGGATATGGCGCGCGGCCGCCAGGTCGGGTTCACCGACTACGTCGCGAAGTTCGATCGCGACGGGCTGTTGCAGACCCTGCAGGACACGCTCGCCGGTGGGATTGGAAGCGCATGAAGATCTGCCATGCCGCGCCGCCCGTTCGCCGCAAGGTGCGGGTGCAGATCAAAGAGCGGCTCTGGGGTGTGGAGCCGGCGACGACCCCGATCGTTCAGGTCGGGCCAAGCAAGCGAAGCGCCGGGCATGAACCGGCGCATTGTGTGGAGAGGATGATTTGAGATGAAAACCTGTCTGGTTGTGGACGACTCCAAGGTAATCCGAATGGTTGCTCGGAAAATCTTGGAAGAACTGAATTTCACGGTCGTCGAAGCAGAAGACGGGAAAGTGGCTCTCGACTCCTGCAAGAAGAGCTTGCCCGACGGCGTGCTGCTCGACTGGAACATGCCGGTCATGGACGGGATCGAATTTCTCAACGAGCTGCGGGCCCTGCCGGGCGGCGACCAGGTGGCGGTCGTTTTCTGCACCACGGAGAACGACCTCCAGCATATCCAGGACGCGCTCGCTGCGGGGGCCAATGAGTACATAATGAAGCCTTTCGACAGCGAAATCATTCAGACGAAATTCTCCCAGGTCGGCCTTATCTGACCCGCTCAGCGATATGCCGATCGTTTCTTGGAATAGTTCTACTTGGTGGGCTGACGGTGACCGAACAAGTTGATCCGATCCGTGTCATGATTGTCGAAGATTCAGCAGTTATCCGCGGGTTGTTCACTCGAGTTCTCGAGGCAAGCAACGACATCCGCGTCGTCGCCTCCGTGGGCGATGGCGCGCTGGCGCTGAAGGCGATCGAGCGCACGGACGTGGATATCGTTCTCCTCGACATCGAGATGCCGAACATGGATGGCCTGACCGCATTGCCAAAGCTGCTCAAGGCGAAGCCGGACGTCGTTGTCATCATGGCGTCGTCGCTGACGGCGCGGAACGCCGATATCTCGTTGCGCGC